>Ga0209830_10000035_pt1 | contig 167586 bp, 171 predicted proteins | sample ArcticOcean_MG_C_12_FD_187439 | JGI IMG/M metagenome (GOLD analysis project Ga0209830, IMG submission 187439) | Marine microbial communities from western Arctic Ocean - ArcticOcean_MG_CB8_130 (SPAdes) (version 2) | ecosystem: Environmental > Aquatic > Marine > Oceanic | place: Arctic Ocean...
GGGGGGGGGGGGGGGGGGGGGGGGGGGGGGGGGGGGGGGGGGGGGGGGGGGGGGGGGGGGGGGTTTGAGGGGACGAAAGAATACGAAAACGGAAAAGAAAAAGAAACGCCGCCCGAAGAAAAAAAACGTGAGGACGTTTCGGCGCCGCACGAAAAAGACGAGCGCGAAACGCGGGACGGGGGGAAACGGTTTAGAAAATAGTAGGTAGCTTGTGTTAGGGACGTGTTTAGTCACGAAGAAAAGTGCGTTTGCTCGTGTATACCTTGTCGTACGCGGCACGAGTGTGCCAGCCGGCAGTCTCAAGCACACCGCCCCGCGCTCAAAAAAACGAATATGAATCATTTGAGAGTTGATTTTGGAAAGGTTGGCACCCTGTTTCTTTATTCATCCATCCCCTCAGAGGGTGGCGCGCGTGCCGCGTTTCTGCGCGCCCGCGATGCTCGCGCACGGCCAGATCCGCAGTATGAAGGAGGTGCACGACAACCTCGCCGCGATGCACGGCACCAGCGTGAGGGTGATGGGGGTTTTGCGATCCTTCGATCCCGACACATCAACCGCGGTGGTCGAGGCGGACGGGTTGCGACTGGTGGTGGACCTGAGCTTGGTTCCGGGGGGGGACCCGCACCGCGTGGGGTCGTCGTACCAGTACATCGGCGAGCTCGAGGTTGGCACGCAAAGCGAAAGCAAAAGCAAAAGCGCGCCGCCCACACTGCGCGCCAGAGTGGCGCGGAACGTAGACGGGCTGGACCAGGAGGTGTACAGACGCGCGCTGCAAGTCAGGAGGAAGTTCCTGGCGGGGAAGTGAATTACCAATCTGATGGGGATTGAATTGGTTGGGAAGATGGAGCTCGGTGTAAGAGTAGGGTAAGTACAAGTACTACGAGAGGGTAAACACAAGTACTACGAGAGGGTAAACACGAGTAGTACGAGTAATCATCACCACTACTGACATGTAACAAAAGCAAAGACGGAACGACCGGGGACGTGTGTATCTCATCTCTCTTGTCTCTCCTCGATCCGCCTCCGTACCGCCTTCTCTGTCTTCGACTCTCAAACGCACTTTCTTTTTCAAGGAAAATTAAAAAAGAGCGCTGAGTTGTTCGTACCGCGGCGCGCTGGTCAGGTCGCCGACCATGCACAGGGTGGGTTTCGAGGCGAGCGCTTTTTTCGCGACGGCGGCAATATCCGCGGTGGTCAACGCGTTGACCTGTGCGATGAACTCCTGGGGCGATTTCCGTTCGCCGTAGGTCAGAATCTGCCGCCCGATGTCCTCCGCCACGATGGCTTTGATTTGGAAAGAAAAGCGGTTAACGTCTTGTACGTCGCGATGTATGGACAATCAGTCACCAGCGATAGAGATAAAACGTAAGTGTGGTGGATTTGGGAAACGCGCAAGGCCGTACCTTTGGACTCCAGGTTCATCAGGATCGACGAAACCGTAGCGGCTTTGGCGCGCGCCAGCTCCTCATCCGTGATCTTTCCCGCCGCCACGGCGCCGAACTCCTGCGCCATTACAGCGATCATGTCCCCGGCGCGCGCGCCGTCCGCGACGCCGCTGATACCAACCACCCCGGTGTCATCGAAAACAGAGTGAAACGCGGTACAGTTCTGCGCCCAGCCGTGTTTGTTCAAAACGTTGCGGTACAGCTTGCTGTACATGCCTTTGCCCGGGCCGCCCGCGCTGAAGCTCCCGCCGCCACCCATCAGGGTGTTCAACACGGTCATCGCGGTGGACGCTTTCGTGTCCCGCCACCCGCCGACGAACTCGAACGCCAGCACCACGTTCGTGACGGGCGAATCCGTGGCGACGCGGTAATCGCCGCCCACGTACCGAGACGGGGTTGAGGATTGATCTTTGGAACCCGCCGGGAGCTGAGACGAAGAAAAGAAAGGGTCAGTCTTGAGTCGGCGAGTGTGCGTGTACTGTATGAGCAAACAGTCTACTTGTGCTGTATGTAAATACGTACCTGCGCCAGCAAAGGCTCGGCGAGCGCGACGAGCTCGGCGTGGCCGCACCCGGACGCCGCTAAAACCACGTTCGGGGCGGTGTAGTTCGTTGATACGAAGTGCGCCAGGGTGTCTCCGTCGAGCCGTGCCAGGGCACCCCCCGTTGCCACCAAAGGGAGCCCCAAACCGCCCTCGAACGCCACCGCATGCACGGCTTCCATCAGCAAGTTCGCGGGGTTCGCGGCTAGCTCGGCCATCTCCAGCTTCAGCGCGGTCGCCACGTCCGCGACCTCGTGGTCGTGAAGCTTGGGGTTCATCACCGTGTCCGCCAGAAGCTCGATAGCTTCGGGGAGGTTGGTTTTCAAGCAGTCTACGGTGTAGGCCATTTGTTCCCTTGAGGCGCTCGCTAACAAGTTCGCCCCGATCACCTCCGCCTCCCGCGTCACGCGGAACGTGGTGCGGTGCATCGTGGCTTTGAACGCCATGCGCTCCAACAGATGCGAACTTCCCGTGGTGAACCCGGTTTCGTTTTTAGACCCGGACGCGATGTACATTCCAACCGCCAGGCTCGCGCCGGCCGTGTCCTCGCTCGCGATCTTCGCGCCGTTGGCGAGGGTGGTGACGATCGTGTGCGGAGCCGTGGCTGGTACGACGGGGGGATCGGGGATCGCGAGCCCGGGGACGGGCTCGTTCATCCGGGGCATGGTTTTCCCAGAGGAGCCTCCGAAAAGAGCGGACATCATGCTAGGCTTCGCGCTGACCGTGGTGAGCGCGGGGAGGGACATTTGTGTCATTGTGGAGCTGCTTACCCCGCGAACCGCGAGTCGCATCGCTTTTGATAAACCCATCTTGACGTGCGGTTTGTTTTTGTCGCAAGAGACGAAGTCACAACGGAGTCACGGGTCACGGCCGGGGGAGGTGGGTACGACGCGGGTACGGAAAGGAAGGGATCCCGCGGTGCCTCGCGGACGACGGAAAAGGTCGCGCGGTCCGATCTGACGGGGGCTGGAGGGGAAACGGGACAACCCGCGGTCCTCTTCACACGGTCCGATCGAGTGGAAAAAGACGCCCCGTTATTTTGGCGGAAAAGTCGTATCGTATGGGCATTTAGTCTTAGACACTGCCAAAAAAGAAATATCCTCCAATCCAAAAAGCTCAAGAGAGGAGACGAAGAGATTGCCTCTCGCTTTTTCGCGTGCGCAGCGGCCCGGCCCGCCCCTGGGAAGGCGCTTCCGATGGACGTTTCCCTGACCTACGCCACGCAGCTGAAAGGCATGCTCGACAAGTCCGATGGCAAGGATAAGTTCGTGGCGCTTCTGCAGTACGCCGCCATGTTCGTCGGCGCGGGTGAACCGGGGGTCGCGCTTTCGGCGCAAAAGTCCTTGAGCGTCGCGAGGAAGCCATTCCGGGTGTTCAAGCCAATCGAGTTCCTAATGCCCCTGGTGGAAAAACCGCCCAAGGGCAAGGGGGTGGGGGCGTGCTTGGCGTATGTAAGTAGTCGGTTTGTGTGTGCATGTCCAACGAAACACGAAGAGACACTCTCTGAAGGGACACCATCTGAAGTCGTCGTTGCCATTTGTAAATTCGCAAAAGCAACAACGGTTTACTTTTTTTTTTTTTGGAGGCGAATCTTTTTCAGGATGATGACGTCCATCAAAACACCATCCCAAGCTAACCACCTGTTCCTTTCCAAAACCCTAACCCCTAAACCATGAAACCCTAAACCCGGCCCCTCTAAACCCTAGGTCAAAGCCATCGGCATGGCCGTGTACATGGGCGCGGATCACTTCGTTTGGTTGACGTCGTCCGGCGTGTTGAACGACGGCCCATCCAAAGAGCGACAAAGTTTTTTCCAAAAACTGAGTCTCTGGAGCTGGTTCGCCGCGTCACTCGCGACGGTCGCCCAGCAGACCTCGGATTTGACGGGAGCTTTAGATGACATGTCCTCTTGTGGGGACGACGAGGTTTCGAAGAAACAAGCGGCTAAAAAAGCGAGGACGGTGATGGCCTCGGTCGCGACGTCGTCGGCGCAGGCTTTTCTGGCGCTGGCGCTTCTTGACAAGACGCCGTTTGTGACATTGTCAAAGCGGCAAGTAGGCGCGCTCGGGGTGGCGATTTCGGTCGCGAACTGCGTCGCACTGGCCCCGGAACGGAAAAGCAAAGTCGCGTAGGGAAGAATTTACTGTATCCATCACTGTATGCTCATACATGTTACCCATACCTGTGCGCTACATATCATAAAGTCCCTGTGCATTACATACCATGGTAATCTCTTTGAAATCCTCACCTTTTTTTATTCTTCTCGGATAAAGCCATTGGTCGTCCCTCCCTACGGCACACACCCAGGCGTCTCCCCACGCGTGGCCGGTGTATTCCTTCCGCTGCTTCGTGCCGCGCGTGCGGTGATGTGGCACCGCGCGCGCGCCGCGGCTGTAAAAAGCGCGATGTGCGTTTTGTTACCACACGTAGTCCATCGTGCTCATCCTGCAATGCTGGGCACCCATGTTAAAATTTTCGGAGCAAGGATGACGTCAGCCCCGTCGTCTGTTCGCCGCGGTATGTGCCACGACGCCGCGGCGCTTCACCCGTTCCCGGACGGCATGTCTGCGAGTGACAAGTTCATGTTCGACACCAACGGCTTCGTGGTGGTGAAGAACGTTTTCGGTGAGGCAGACTTACGACGGTTCCACGACGCAATCGATGAACACGGTGACCAGATTCACGAACGCAAAGGACAGCTGCGGCTCACGAAAGGCGGCTCCAGTGACTTACTGAAAGGCGACGGCGTTACCGGGCGTAAGGACCTGGCTGGGTTTCTGGGGTGGCAAGCGCCACACCGGGAGCCGTTTCGAGAAGTACTGACGCACCCGAAACTGGTGCCGTTTTTGCACGACCTGTGCGGCCCCGGATACCGCCTCGATCACAACCCGCTTTGCATTCTTCAAGACCCCGGGGCGGAGGGATTCGAGTTCCACGGGGGAAGCACTCTTGACGACGGGAGCTGGAACCACCCGCTCGGGTACGACTTTCGCCACGGCAAGATGAGGTGTAACTTACTGGCGTTCGCGGTGCACTTGACCGACGTGAAGCAAGGCGACGGCGGTTTCTGTATTATCCGGGGGAGCCACAAATCAAACTTCAAGTGTCCGATTGAAATGCGACGGTTGGAAATGGCGGAGGAACACGCGTATCAGCCCGCGATCAACGCTGGGGATGTTGTCGTGTTCACGGAAGCCACGACTCACGGAACACTGCCCTGGCGTGGCCAAAGCCAGCGCCGGAACCTTATTTACCGCTTTTCGCCCGCCACGAACTCGTACGGCCGCGGGTTCGCGGACCAGGGGAGGTGGCCGGAGAAATACACGGATGGCATGAGCGACGCGCAACTCGCCACCATGCAGCCTCCGTACCACCCGAGGTTGAACCGCGTCGTGGTGGCACCGGACGGAAACGGCGTGATCCGACCCGCGCCGCGAGAGAAACACAAAGTGGAATTCGACCGAGCCGTGTTCAAGGCGGATTACTTCTAACCGGGACGAACACGGAGAGTAAAAACCGCCAGAGAATGGTGTAAAAGAGGCGTGAGGTTCGCATTTTGACTGTTCTTTACACACCTCAATCACTCGCTTCATCAATCAGTCACTCCCAGCACGTTACTCGTCATAGTTCTCGTTTCTCAATCCGCAATCACTCACGTCATCCAGCTCCACCCAGGCTCCCGGCCACGCCAGCGCCTCGGATGCGGTTGGCCTGTTTTCTGGATCGCGCGACAAACACGCGCCAATCAACGACGCGAACCCGGGGGGTTGCCGCGGCGTTACTTTTCGGTTCACGAACGCGGCGAGTGATTCGCGGTGCGCGGGCGCCGGTTGCGGCGCATCTTCACCGTACGTGGCTAACACGAATGCCTTCTCACACGTAGTCCTCGGTTCGAACCCGGGGAACGCAGCCATGCTTCGTAACATACGCATGTCCAGTTCGTTTTCGGTTTCCTGGGACTGTTTGTTCGTCACGGAATCGCCACTAGCGCCGCCGAGCGCCCGGCGAAGCGCGACACGTGCGAAGCCGGTTTTCTTTTCAAGCTCCGTTTTGTTACCGACTCGTTTGCGACGCACCATCTGTTCCTCCACGGAAGACGAAACGTCACCCAACACCAGGTCAATCTCGATCCCGGCCGCCTCAGCACCCCGTGAATCCGCTGATTCAAGCGCGTCGTCCATCGCGTCCTGCGCCGCTTCCGCTCGCGCTTTGGTTTTCGTCCGGGCGCCGTAGGAATCGCCGTCTGCGACGTGCACGAAAAGTGGTTAACGTCTCTCGGACCGCGTGTATTACGTAAACAGGGAAGAGTAATCGGGCCTCCACAGTGTGCCGCCTGATTTGGGAAAGCCCCAACACGTACCTGCGCCGCCCGTCGGGCCGAACAGCTCTTTGCCGACGCAGAGAAAAAACTGGGTACACCCAAACGCGAAGACGTCTACTTTTTGGTACGTCTCGAAATCCATGGGGGTTGTTAGTCCCGATTTCACGTTTGTTTGCGAACTCGTGTCGCTCATCAGCAGCTCGGGGGCTTGGTACCCCGGGGTGCCGTACGCGGAGGCCTTGTCCTTGTCGGTTAGTTGCACGTGTCGCGCAACGCCAAAGTCAATCAGCGTAGTTTTGGGGGTTCCGTTTTTAGTGGAACCAACTAAAACGTTCCCGCCCTTGACGTCCCTGTGTACGACGCCGTGTGCGTGGCAATGCTGCAGCGCCTTTAGGGTTTCCCTAGCGTGCCACCGCACGTCCTTGGGCGACACGTCCCCGTTTTCACGCATCACGTGCAGGTTCGTACCAGCGTCGGTCAGAAGAAGGTAACTGTCGTTGTAAAAGAAAAGTGTCAGTCTTGTATATCGCGATGTATGGACAAACAGTCACCAGCTTCGGGCAAACAGGGAGGCCGGGATTTGGTGAACGCCCCATACGGCCGTACCTTTCGTTCCGCTCGCGCGACAGAAACGCCGCGAGCAGCTCCACCACGTTTTCGTGTTTCGGTAACTTGGAAAGCACGAAAGCTAGTTGTGTAAAAGAAAAGTGTCAGTCGTGTTTGGGCAAGCAGTGTGCCGCCTGATTTGGGAAAGCCCCAAGGCCGCACCTTCCGTGGCGCCGACCCCGACGCCGTCGCCCACGTGCCGGCCGTTCACCACGCCCGGGAACGGAACGGAACACTTGAGCACGGCGTGCTGCGTTTGTGTTGGTGATGCGCTGTTTTGGTCGTTCCAACCGTTGTGTTGCAAGTCCTCGGACCTACGCAAGGCGCAGAACCGGGGCGGTCCCGAATCAGCCGCAAACGTAGTACCAACATAACTCCAGTCCCCGGGTTTAGATCGCGACAGCACCGGGTCGGCGGGAAACGTCACGTACACGTCGCTAAACGTCCCTTCCCCCCGGACGTCGCCTAGGTTCTGTTCCTTGCATAGCGCCGCTAACGCGACGCCGTAGGAGGTAGCACCGATTTCGTGTGAGTCGAAAACCCGCGCGTCAAGCGGCGAGTTCGGCGCCAGCCGTCTCAACAAATCAGTCTCCGCCCTCTGCGCCGTGGCACCGGACGCCGCCCGCACCGTGACGTTGGTGCGGAAGTATCGCAGCCGCTGTTCCTTGCGCGCCTTGGCTCTTTTTTCATTTTTATGTATAGTTGAGCTGCTGAACAGCTGTGTGGACACCGCGAACGCCGGGCGGTAATTCCGTTGGTCGATATCAACGTCCCACCACGCTTTGGACGCCGAGGCCGGAGCGGGAGGCGCGTCCTTTCGTTTTTGTTTTCGTACCAAAGATTTAAACGTCTGAGAATTCTCGCTGTCAGTCCCGTCGGTGTGCGTTTGCGTTTTCTCGCGTTTGGTACCGCCGGTTCGCGACCGTTCCGCCTTGGCCAGCGCCTTGCCTCCCGACAACAACAGCGCCTCGTACGCCTCCAGGTCTTTTTCCAAACTCGCGAGTTCGGTTCGTAGCTGTTCCGGGGAAGCCGGGAACGTTGGAGGTTTTCCAAAATCGATCGTGCTTTTCAAATCGGTTTTACGTATAATCACGTCCCCGACCGCCTTTCCCGAGACGAAGTCCGAAAACGCGTCGCCCGCGATGTCCAACGGCGGGACGGGCGGTGATTGAGACGCGTCTCTCCACGCGGGCTCGCCGCTCGCGGTGGCGACTGGGACCAAAGAAACGGCGGCTCCGGTTCCGACCAAACGTTTACCGCCGCTTTTTCGTCTGCCAAACGCCGCGACCGCCGCGACCGCCAAAGACGCGGCTAGCGACAAAGGCGCGGCGTGTGCGGTGAGTCCGCTGATGAGGTTTGGGATGGGCGATGGCACTTGCGTTGCTTTGCCTGTTGCTGCTTTGTTCTGTGTCGTACCGCCCGCCCTGGCTTCGTCGAACAAACGATTCGCGCGCGGCGAGGTTTCCGATTTCGATTGCGAGTGCGATTCGTGGACGTTACCATCACCCGCGCGCGTCGCGGCGCGGCGGTACGCGTCACGCCCATCACGCCTGACTGTTTGTCCATACGACGTGCATTGATGTCTCCGTACCTGCGGTGCGACGTGGGTACAAAGAGTTCACATGAGTGGATGCACATACGAGTGGGTCAGCACATATCATACGTACGAGGCGCGAGGCGGAGAGAATACGCGATGCGAAAAGAAAAAACGTTGCTGACTGGATCTTTTCAGTCTGTCGTGTGACGGGTGGTCCTGGGTTGGGAGTGGTCCTGGGGAGGTCGTGCGTCCTGAGCGGCTTGAGTGCAACGTCCACGGGAGGATGTGTTTCCACGTGACACCTTTCGCGTCGCGTTTCTGGTCCGTTGCGGTGACGCACGCACCGTCCGTTTCCGCGCCAACGGATTCCAGCGTGGCACCCACGCACTTCGCACGCGCGATATTTGCATATCCGCACCGACCGTGATTGGTCACCAGCCCGTAGTCCCGCGGTCTAGACCTTCGGTGAAGCCCCTCCTTTCCTCACCCGCGAACACACCGAACGGGGTGCTGGCCAGTGTCCCACAACCCCAAGTGCTCCCCGAGCGGGACGCCGCCTGGCGTCGCCGTTTGTCCGCCTCATCCGTCGGACGTGCCAACGAAGGAGGTCGTCGGATATGATACCGTTTTCGAAAGTAAGGGTCAAAGCTAGGAGTAGTGTAGGTCAAAAAACAAAGTTGAACGAAAACACTTCACCCTCGGAATCGATCAAGTTTCACCGAGCGGATTCTGTCTTCAGGGTGTTGGAAATAAAACACCCTCAGGCCCGCGGGGATCAGGCACAGCGCAGGCGCGCGGGCCGGCGCGATGCCCGACGGTGCGTCTTTTGTTTTCCCGCACTCGTCCCTTTGTGTTTGGAGCCCGTGACAAGGTCCAAACCGGCTTTAGCGTGACGTGGTGTGGGGACCGCGTCGGTCTTCATTCCTGCAACGCGCGTCCTTCTCGGATGAGTCGACGGCATCTTTTCCTTCACCGGAAGGCATGCAACCACCGAGATCTCCCGCACCGCGCAACTCGTGTTCCCCACACAAACCATCACTGACCTTGTGACCCTTATTTTTTGTGTCACCCGTTTCGTCACCACAGCATGCGGCGGTCGCCAGCCGCGCCGAGGTTTGCTCGCGGCGTGCATCGGGGGCGGCGAACACGGTGTCTCTACGTACGGGGGCGTGGAAACCGCGGTGGATGCGCTGGCGAGCACGACACGCACGTTGCGGGATGATTTGCGTTCCGAACGCGCCGCGAACGAGCTGTTCCGGGAAGGCATGAGCCGCGAGCAAAAACGGGTGATGCGGAAGCTGGGCGAGCTCGGGGGGGAGCACTCGTTGGACGAGAAGGAGGAAGCAGGGCTTACGAAAAAGAGGAGTGCGAGGAGTAGTGCTCGGTCTTCGAAAACGACAAACGGCGGATGGTTCGGGAGTGTCACGAGTGCCACCGCCAGTGCTTTGCTCGTGGTTTTTCTGGTGGTGGTGGGTTTGTTGGGGTACGCGGCGGTTACGAACAAAAGCGAAGGGTTTGAAGGCGGAGACTCGGCGTTACGGCGACAAAAGAGCGACAAACGCGCCGAAAGTTTTGACAAACACGCGTCGTTCGGTTCCCTGGTACGCGACGTCTTCGCGTCGCGAAAACAAAACAAGGAAATGCTGGAACGTTTAGACGCGACGAGTTTGGAACCAAGGACGTTGCGTGAATCGAGTCTTGACGAGAGGGGTTGGGGGGGTGACGACGACGACGTGGCGAAGGAAACGGAGACGAAACGAATCGGGGATGCCTCGTTCGAGCCGCGAAACATCCGCTATGGCGCCGAGCGGACACCAGACGCCAAGAGAACACCAGAGCCCCATAACCGCGAAGAGGAAAACACACCCAGGGTTGTTGATTGGGAAAACATGCGTCATGCCTTGGGGCCTGAAATCGCAAGAGCGGGCTTGACACAAGTAACCTCCGCCGCCGTGGCCGCCGCGTTTAGCGCCGGGCGCGCCGCGGCGAGTGAGGCGCGGAGTGAAGAAGTGCGCGGTGACTCAGGAAGCGACCCTCAACAGTCGTGGCAACGTTCGACTCAATCGGAGTCTTCCACGGTGGACACGGGTGGCACGTCTCGCCTCGCGATGGGGTCTTTGTACGTGGATCGCCCGGAGTCGTCGGTTTTGCTGCTAACGCCTTCCAGACACTTGGTGGACCAAACCGCGCAATTTTCGACGACGCAACCGAGTGATGACGACGTCGCGCTTCGCGAGCGCGCGATTGCCGTCGCCAGCGCCGCTGCAGGCGCGGCGAGCGATTTGGAACGCGACTTGGAGTGGACAACGCGCGCGAGCACTCGTGTTCGCGGGTACCAGGAGAAGATGCACCGGCTTTTGATGGCGTTGAAACAGAGACGCACCCAGGGGGGCGAAGCATCAGCGGTCAGCGCGGAGGTGTGCAGAGGTGTAGAGACGGTTCGGGTTTGGGAAGAGAAAATCGCGGCGAGGTTTTCGCAAGCGCGGACGAACGCGGACGGCGCGCTGGACGTTTTGGAACAGCTGGATATCTTTATGGAGAGCTTACGGCAGACGCGACTTGAAATGACGCATGGCGATGTGGATTTTTCGCCAAAAAACCGGGAAGTCGTCGCCGCTTTAGACGAGTGGCTCGGAACCCTCGAGGTGAGACGATCGGCGCTGCGGTTGGCGACGGCGCGAAACGCGCGAACGAGCGGCGACGCCGACGACGCGCTCGTACAGTTAAGGGGCTTGATTCTGAACGTCATGGCAACCATCGTGGATGACAAAAACGAGGGTGGCTTTGAGGATACGCAGCCAGCTAGCTCGTTGTCGTCTGTTGCGGCGGATGACACGCGGTTCAGGGAAGCGCTGAAACGCGCCGTCGCTGTCGACGAGTCCCATACACAGAAACAGAAAACCCTGGCGCTTCTCGGCGCGTTCGCAGTGGACCTCGACCGGGCGGGACCTACACCCGAGACCGCGGTTTCCTCTGACAATCAGTTACCCACCTCAGAGCAGTGGTTCGACGAAGTCGCGCTTCTTGGCGACGAGGCCGGGACGACGGCACTTCAAATGTCCGCGCTTGGCGCGGGCGAGACACCGGCGTTGGAAGACGGGAAGCAAGCGACGGGGAGTCAACCGGTTGGCGACGGGAAGCAAGCGACTGCGGGGCCGACGGGCGACGGGAAGGAAGCGATGCCGGACGAGGCGCAGCTCGGGGACTGGTACGGCGGCGGGTACCAGCCCGGGCCGGGGTGGCAAAACCCTTCCGGGCCGGGGTGGCAGAAACTGCAGCCGTCTGGCACGTACAAGGCGGCTGGGAACGTGGGGGCGTCTCGCGGCGCCGGCGGGTACCCGGAGGCGGCGTACCAAAACCAGCCCGGAAACGGTACGGCCTTGCGCGTTTCCCAAATCCCACCTCCACGTTTTCTCTCAGCTGGTGACTGTTGTCCATACATCGCGATATACAGCACTGACACTTTTCGTTCGCAAACTCAACAGACGCGGCGACTCGGGAAACCGTGGCGTGGGCCGGGGAGATGGCGAACCGGCTGGAGATCGCGGAGGCGGCAGCTTCTGCGGCGGAAGAAGCGGGGCGGGCGGCGACTGCGAAGGCGGCGGAGGCGGCGGCGGCGGCGACGGAGGAGGCGCGGAGGGAGGTTTCGATTGCGGAAAAGGCGGAGACCGAGGCGACGAAGGCTGCTAAAAGGTTCAAGAAACAAGCCGCGGTCGCGGTTGAAGAGGCAAGGGTGGCGAAGGAAGCGCTCGCGGACGCGAAAGCGGAAGCGAACGCGGCGCAGGCGTTGCTGCGAAACGAGTCGTCACGGGCGATTGACGAAATCGCCGCCGCGCGAGACGCGATCAAACGCGAGGCGAAACGCTCGAGCGCGGGTACGTCTTGCGCGTTTCCCAAATCCGTCAACACCCTGTTTGCCCATACAAGACATTAACCACTTTTCGTGTAACAATCACAGCAATTGCGGCGGCGAAGCAGGCGTCGCGCGCGATTCCCGGGAAAGTCGCGTCCTTGGCGAAACAAAAGGTTGACGACGCCAAGAAAGTCATGGCGGATACGCTTTTGGAGGAACGCGCTTCCGCGGAGGCGGTGAGGACCGAGATCGAGAACGAGGTGGAACGCGAGCTTTCCGAGGCGCAAAACGCGATCGACGAAGCAAAGGCTGGTGCGTGGGTAAGTATTTCCCACCCAACACAGACGCCTCCCTGATTGCCCATACTCGTCCTGCGAAGGGACTATTACGACCAAAAGGGTGCATTCCCTCGAACTGTTACCCTGACTGTTTACGTAATACCAATCCCTCATACACATGGTCCGAGAGACTGACCTTTTCTTGTTAATCGTGCCAGGAATCCGAAACGCGCACGGAAGCGGCGATCGCTGAGGCGAAAGTTTTGCAAGCGGAGAAGGAAGCCGCCATCGCCGAGGCGAAACGGGCGGAACACGCACTGGAGAGGTTGGTGTCGCTTCAGAAACAACAAAACAGCGAGGTTTTGTTGAGCGAACAGGAAGCCACGCGGCTGGAGCGGATCTTAGCGGACCGCCGGGAAACGGCGGCGGACGTGGAGACGGAACAAGGCGTCGCGGCGCGGGAAAAGCAGCGCATCGAAGCGCGGGCGTCGGAGGCGGAGGGTTTGGTGCGGGACGCGCGGGTCAATTTAGCGGAGAGCTTGGAGGAGAAGAAGGCGCTTGATACGCAGATCGAATCCGCGCGAGCTGATGCGAAGGCCCGGACCACGGAAACACGTGGTATGGGCAAACAGTCAGCGGAGGCGAAACGGGCGGCGAGTGACACGGAGGAAGAGGCGCGCGCCGAGTCGGGGCAGGAAGGGTTTGACTACGATACGGAAACGGACGAACGGGTTGACGATTATGAGAAGAATGATACGGACGACGAGTATGATACGGACGAAAAACCTACGGGTGACGATTACGACTTCGAGTTCCAAAAGGTGCGCGACGTGAAGCCGCGCGCGAAGACGAAAACGAGCCGTTCCTCGAAATCGAGGAAGCGCGTCGATACGCAACGCACGGATACGAGTACGCGCGCGAAATCGGACGGGAAGAAACACCGCAAACGCGACTCTGGTGACTCCCTCGCCGACGCGGTGACGCAGGCTGCGTTTGCGTTGGAGCTTGAGTTGTTCGGCGACGCCGACGCGGACGCGGTGGGGGGCGAATCGAATGACCCGAAAAAGACGTTTCTTTCGAACGCGTCGATACGCGACAAGGACGAGACAGACGCGCCGACCGGGCGGAGCGTCGGCGACGTGCTCCAGGAGTGGCACGACGACTACGAAGACGACGTCGCGGCGGTTGATATTGGGGACGGGGAGGTTGGGGAAGATTTGGGGCAAGAGAATGACAAAGCTTTGGGCGACGACGACGACGCCCCGGGTAGCGCTGCGCCCGAAACGGATCCGGCGGCCAAGGCCGACGACGCGAGGGAATCGAAAACTAAAACTGTTTCAAGGAAGCCCGAAGCGATTCACGCGTTGGACGACGAGTGGAGCGAGCACGATTTCGATGCCGATTTTGTGCCTGCAAAGGAGTTCTCAAAGGCGACGAAACCTGCGATTGAAACCACGGACAACGCGTCTTTTCGGTTAGCCACCCTGGGGTTCAAGGACGCCGCTTCGTTTTCGTTTGGGGATTTGGAGCGAAACGCGCTTGGTAATTTTTTGAAATCCTTCTTCGCGGAAACGGCGCCAAACGCGTGCCCTGAAAAGACGCACGTCGTACTCGTGGGCGACGCGACGGAGACGGGTTCGGCGACGTCGAGCGGTTCAAAAAGCCGTAAGCTCATGTCGCGCTCGGTTTCTAACGATGCCTCCACGGACGTGCGGGTTGTGGTTTCGTGCGCGGCGAAGGCGGGCGCGAAGGAAACAAGCCCCGCGTCGTCGGTTTCAATCCGGCAAAAAGCCAAGACGCGAGAAGCGACCGACGCGCTGCGCGACGCACTCGCGGAGGGAAGCTTCGCGTCGCGGTTGCGAAACGCGGGGTTCCGGGTAGAACCGTTTTTGCGGGAACGGTAATGGGCGTGTTGTACGGGTGGTGAGTGGAAAACTCTGTGGGAATAAAGTGATAGTTCGCGACACTTTTTTTTTAAATCGAAACGTCGAGCGAACCGGAGCGGCTACACAGTGTTGTTCGCGCGACGTTCAGTATATTTAAGTGTATTAAAACAAGTGCCTTTTTTTTTTCAGCCTCCTCTTCGCCGGCGCCGGATCACGAATCGTCGGGGGGGACTACTTACGCGCGCGGGAAACGTCGGCCGTTGACCGAAACGAAATCCTTTTTTGACGCGCGATTTGCTTAAAGCTTTTCCATGTTGTACGCGGAGCCTCCGTGCTTGGATTCGTCCAAACCGAGGGCCTCTTCCTCCGCGCTCGAGCGCAGGAGGCCGGCTTGTTTCATGGCGAAGAAGAACCCGCCGAGAGTGACGCTGACCCACAGGGTGATGACCACAACCTCGAGGATTTGGTTTCCCAGAAGCGCGCCCGAGCCGCCCAGGAACAAGCCGTACTCAACCTTGCCCCAAGGTGTTCCGTACGCCTGGAGGACGTACTCTTCGGTCGCGAACAAACCAACGAAAATCACCGCAAACGCGCCGCACGCGCCGTGCACGGCGAACGCCTCGAGGGGGTCGTCGATTTTCAGTTTCAGGAGAAGCTTGCCGGTGGCCCAGACCACGACGGCGCCGCCGATGCCCGCGAGCACCGCGGCGTAGGGTTCAATCACGGGGCACCCGGCGGTGATGGAGACGAGCCCCCCGAGAACGCCGTTGCACACGGCGATGAGGTCCCATACGCCGTACAGGGCGTAGTGTAGGATCATGGCGGTGACGCCACCGGCGGCGGCGGCGAGGGTGGTGATCACGGCGACGCGCGAGGTAACTTCGGCGTTGGTGACGCCCGCGATGGCGAGCTGCGAGCCGGGGTTGAACCCGTACCAGCCCACCCACAGGATAAAGGTGCCTAAAACCACGAGCGCGGCGTTGTGTCCGGGCATGGGGTTGGGCTTGCCGTCCGCGCCGAAGCGCCCGGTCCTGGGGCCGACGATCATGGCGCCCATCAAACCCGCGACGCCGCCTGTCATGTGCACGACGCCGGAGCCCGCGAAGTCAATCACCGCTTGTTTGTTCGTTTCGCCCCACGCGCTGAGCCAGCCGTTGCCATCCCACACCCAGTGCACCACTACGGGGTAGACGAAGGCGGTGAGGAGGAAGGAGTATCCGAGGTAGGCGGCGAACTGCGTGCGTTCCGCCATGGCGCCGCTGGTGATCGTCGCCGCCGCGGCGGCGAACGCCCATTGGAAGATGAAACCTTTCCAGTCCGTGAAAGCACCGCCACCAGCGGTGGTGTTGTCCGCCAGGAAGAACGACCCGGCGCCGATGAAATCGTTGCCCTTGCCGTCCGCGTCAACGCCGTACGCCACACCCCAGCCGAAGAAGTAAAACGCCATGCACCCGACACAAGCGTCGAGGACGTTTTTGATCAGGATGTTCTTCACGTTCTTGCTGCGCACGCTACCGGCGCACAGCATGGCGAAACCGGCTTGCATCAGGAACACGAGAAACGCGCTCAGTAACATGTACGCGGTGTCGAGGCCGGTGGTGAGCTCGGTGACCTGGGCGTCCAGCGCGTCCTGGGCGGTCGTTCCGGTGGTGTTCAACAGGAGGGTGACGGCACAAATGTGCGCGGCTGTGTTGGAAGGGGAAGGGGGCGGGGAAGGTCAGCAACGAGTGGCAGAAAAAAAAGGCCAAAAAAATAAACTGGTCAGTGCCAGCCAGCGTCGAGGCTTCCCAGAACGTCCCGACACTTCGCGAAAGGTCGCGCGCGAATGGCGAAACCGCTGCATCGCGGTTCGGCGAAAGCGCGAGGCGTGCGCGGCGAAACGCACGGTGGTGCGTTTTCGTTGGCATCCATCGAAGTGACGGGGTTACGTTCGTTCGCGCGTCGCGGTTCGTGTGGAAGGAGATCGAGGGGAGCGGCGGCGCGCGTCGCACGCGGGGTCTCGGAAACGCCGATTACCGCGATGCGAGAAACCCGGGCGAATCGCGTGTTTGGTGAGAGACGGAAGTCGGGAGGGAAACGTACCCGTGGCGGCGTCCGTGGCCGTCGCAAGCGAGGCTTCGAAGGCGGTACTGCATATCTCGATGCTCATGGTGCGTGAGGAAGACAGACCTGTGTCGGCGTGCGGGAAGTCCACGCGCGTTGAGAAGTGATGGCGGGAGTGGAAAAGCTGCGGTAAAACAGTTAATTTTTGACCGTGAATTGCCCAAGAGCTGACCCGAAGCGTCACGTTTACACGTTTTCGCGACAGTTAAGCCTTCCAAAGGTCGAGTTTTGCGCGGGAAAGGGGAATTTCCTTCGGAGGGGGTCTCGCAAGATTCCGAAGGGACAAACGCAAATCGAGTGGGGTGACGGCGTGTTTTTTTTTCGCTGTTGCCGATTGTCCAGGGTAATTACTCGTACACATAACATAGACTCCCGCGCATCGCCCCCAACTTGGAGGCACCCTCTTTTATACTTTTCTCGCTCGGCCCTCTCGTTTTTCCTGCCGCAGTGTCTTTTCCCTAGAGGCAACGACTTCGACAAAGACGCGGTGCAGACCAGAGACACGCTTTTTTCTTTCCCTTCGCGTGGTTGGCGACTAGTGCCGTCTCCCGCGTCGTACCCACCGAGACGGTTCGTCCCGTACCCCTCACCGCGCGTCAGCACCGTGGTCCGCCCCACGTTATATGTCGAACGTGTGCCGCCGCTTCGCATCATCCTTTTGTAACCGCGCGAGGTCCGAAGGTGTCATTAATCGAGCGATCCGCCATTTTTCGTCCCCGCGACGCGCCAGATGGATGGCTCGAATTCAGGCGCATCGGTACCCCGCCCGCCGCGCCCACCTAGGTCGCGGGGGCGCCCGGGGACCACAGCGCGTTGGCCTTGGCGACTGCGGCGTAGTCGGGCGGGACAGTGGTGATGGCATCGGAACCCGCGGCGAGCCCCGCGGACGTGGGTGACCGCCGGGACTGCGAGTCACCCACCTCGTCATCCCCAAAATCTTTCGAAACGGTTTCGCGTTTCGTCTCGCGAAGTTCAGCAAGCGCCGCGCGCGCCGCCGCCAACTCCCGGTGCGGTTCCGAAACGAAAGAGTCAGCGGCTTTCAAGTCTGCGATTTGTGCGAAACTCCGAGCACCGTCAGTGCCCACACCAGTGACACAAATAGTAGAAGGTCGCCACACCGCGTTCGCCTTGGCGCGTTTCGCGAAGTCAACGGGTTCGTCGTCGCGGTTTTGAAACGCCGGAGCCGCGGGTTCTTTGTAATCGTAAACGTCGCCCCCCTCGCCACCGGAGGGCGAGCTCGCCGCTCGAAGCCGCGCGAGCTGTTCATGTAACGAAGCGAGATCCTCGAGTTTGGACGCGACAGCAGCTTGGGATGAGAATGACGATGCAGATGTCAAGACTTGCGTTACGGTTTTGCGCGCGGAGGACGCGTAGTCGACGCCTTCGGTGCCAGACTTTGGTGGATACCTCAACCCAGGCGGCGCCCACACCGCGTTAGCCTTGGCGAATGCGGCGTAGTCGAGTGGGCGCGAGTGGCCCAGTTCGGCTGCTGTGTCCGTTTTGACGGACACTTCGCCAGACGCGTTGGACAAAGGCGGGTCCGACAACGCGGCGGTCGCGGCGGCTTTCGAAAACAACACCAGTTCCCGCAGCTCGGCGAGCTCGCTCCTTAAACTTTGCAGCTCGCTCGTTGCTTTTCCTCTCGCGACCGAGAATCCGGTGACGCCGGTGATTGTCGAGACCAAGGTGGTGAACCCAAAGCTGACGGATTCAGACGCCACCGCGGTGAGGGCGGCGATGAGCTTCGCGAAACCGCCCACCGGCCCCGCGACGAAAACAGCGGCCGGCGCGACGGTCGCCGCTGTCGGCCAAACCGCATGCAAGTGCGCGAACGCCAGGACGCAAAGCGTGGCGCCGACCACGGTGGCGATGCGCGAGTAAAGCAGGTTTAGAAGGGCCACGTGTACCGGGTTGGTGCTGTTGCTGTTGCTGTTGCTGTTTTCATTTGTAAACGTCGACGCGTTCATCGTCGCCGGCTTGCTCGCGACGCGTTTGAAAACAGCCAGCACGACGTTGGTGATGTTTGCCATCTCCAAACTCGCGTGTTTGGTGTCACGTCCGGGTGATTCGTATTCGGACGCGACAGCACTCGCGGTCAAGGAACCCCACCCCCAACGGAGTTGTGACACGCGCAGTAAATGCGCGTTTCCCCAAACTCGCGACGCGTTGCGTGTCACCGCGTGCGGCTTCGGCCTCTCGCGCGTGCCTTGGCCAGGCCGCGACAGCCACGCCTCGGATGTGACGACGCGCGAAGTGCTTCCGCGTGACGAACGGACGCGACGCTTTTTCGGCACACGCGACGCGCCACCACATCTCACCGAGGTCGACCCAGAACTCGACGCAGCGCCGCACGCCGCGACCCGGGGGGCGAACGCGGCGAGCATGGCGCGCGATGGAAGAATGGCGAAGCGGCGAGCGAGATTTGAAAAAGCGTTTGAAAAAGGCAGCAATTTGAAAGTAGAACTTCTGATTTGAAAGTCTACCGACTTTGAAATCCGAAATTTACACCCTTTTTAAATTTACACTTTACCTGTGAAATTTACCTATCAACCCCGTCCCCAACCCCGTCGTCAACGTCACACCTTCACGCGCGGCATGGCATCCTTCGCCGCGTTGCCCGCGCTCGCGCCGTTTCCTCGGCTCGCGTCGCGCGTGCCCGGCAAACTCGCGGGACGTGCGCTCCGCGCGCGCGCACAAGTGCCCCGAAATTGTCGCGCGGATTCGCCCTTCGTGCGGGTACGCGCTTCCGCCAGTGCCGACCCTGGTGACGCCGCGCGTCTCATCAATCGCGTTCCAAAACCAAGAAGAGGGTTCGCCACCGCCACCGCCGCGTTCGCGCTGACCGTCGCCCTCGCCGTGTTTCCGGCCGAACAAGCCGACGCGAAGCTCGTGAACATCCAAATCGACCCAGCCACGCTCACGACGAGGGCGTGCGACGACCCAAGAGCGGGCGGTGTACCGGGCAGCGCGACGTACAAGGTACGCATTGTATTTCACCAAATCCAGGCACACTGTTTGCCGATTGTCCAGAGTAATCACGTACGGTAATACACACGGCCGAAAGACTGACACTTTCTCTTTACAATCACAAGGCGAAGTGCATGGAGATCGTGGGCGTCGCGACGAACGCGTCGAGCGAGACCGTGTACAACGCGGACGTGTACGGCAGCATAAAGGATTCCGCGAACGACGACGTGTTGAACAGCGGCAGAGTGGGGAGCATTCCAACGTTGAAACCAGGACCTAATGAGTTCAGGCTACAGCTAACAGTCGCGACGTCGCAGCCGCTTCCGTTGAAACTGAAAAGCTTCAAAGCGAGCGGCACGACGCAACAACTAAACGCCTCGCCAAACCCGTACGACGACTACACCGAGTTCGACGACTTCGGGGCGCAGAAGTAGCGTGGGTGTTTAGTCGATCGGGTCAATGTTGTGCACCTTGATACGGTGCTTTACGAAAACGACCATAGTACTGATCCGTTGTAATCCATAATCTAGAGTAATTAATAGTCTGGGGACGTTACGAGACGACCACGCCGAGTTCGGAGCGCAGAAATGACGTACTTGTATTACGTAATTAGTGTGAATGATGTGGTACGATGTATACTGAATATACGATATAACGGCAGCGGCTTCATACGTTGTATGTAATTGAAGTTATGTATCACACGTACTACCTACCGTCCCACACCGCCCCCTCTCCGTCCCACCCTACCACCTGAACACGGGCACGGAAAACGTAGGCCGCGCGCAGTTGCTTGAATCCGCGAGCGCCTCCACTTTCGTTGCCGGCACCTCGGCCACCCCGGCCCCGTCCCCAACCTTACTCGCCACTAATTCGTCCGCGTCATACCCCAAATCCTCGCCGTGAATGCCGCCGCACACGAACACGACGTCTGTGATTGTTACACGAAAAGTGGTTAACGTCTTGTATGGGGAAACAGCGTGTGGCGGATTTGGGAAACGCGCAAGGCCGTACCTATGCCGTACGCCGCGGCGCCGTTGACGTCGTGCTCCAGGGAGTCGCCCACCGCGACGGTTTCGGTTTTCGTGGCGTTGGTTACCAACTGCAGTTGTTCGTACACAACAAGCGAGGGTTTGCCCATCAGGTAAATGGGCCCGGCGCCGGGCATCTCGGAGTACCAGCTCGCCAGGGTGCCCGGCATGGGTAGTAGTCCTTCCGCCCCGCCAACGGTCACGAGGTCGGGGTTCGCCACCACCAACGGCAGCGATTCCTTCGCCGCGGCTTGAAGAATCACCCGCATGTCTTCAATTGCAGTGTCCGTGCTTCCCGCCCCGCGCTCCGCGTCCGTGCTACCCGCGCCGTTCACGCACTCCGTGCCGTGCGCCAAAAGGAAGTCAACCTTCCCTGGCGCGGGTTCTTCAGGCGTCGTTTCCGCCGTTTCAGACACCGTCTTGTCCGCAGTGTCAGTATTTTCACCCGCGCCCGACTCATTTAAACTCTCCAAGTTCCCCACGCTCTGGCTGTTTTCCAGGAAATCCTCCGCATCCACGGTGACTAGCCCTTCTATTCCGTCAAGGCGCACGGCGCCGCGCTTCGACCAGGTGAAGTGCAAGCACCGGTCGCCCAGTTCCGCGAACGCCTCGTCCATGGCGTCGGATCCGGTCACGTCCGTTTCCTCGTCCCCTTCCGTGTCCGTTCCGTTCGTGGACTCGCTCGCGAGGTCGTTCCTGCTGTTCAGCTTGTTGTGCGTTATTTCGCCGCTCGTGATGACGCCTTCGAACCACTCCGGTAAAAACCCCATCGGCTTTAGTTTCTTCAACGTGGACGACGACCTTCGCGACGAGTTCGAGATGATGAACAACCTGGCGCCGCTTTCGTGAAGACTTTTCACGGTGCTAATCGCACACGGGTACGCCACCTTTCCGTCGTGTAAAACGCCGTACTGGTCGAGAAGAAACACCGACTTCGGGTTCGGGCCTTCGCGCAACGCCCTTAAACCCGCGATGTTCGTCGTGCGCCGGGTTTGGTCTTCCAAAACGCGCTTTAACGCGACCATGCCTTCCGCCATCGCAGGCAGCGCCATTTGGACAACCGGCTTGGCGGCCATGGGTGGTTTCGGGACAGGGGGGGGGCGGGCGGCGGCTAGCGGGCCATGCGCCGGGGGCGAATTCGGCAGGGGGCGCGGCGACGTCGCGGGCGCGCTTCGCATGAGTGAACAAGTGAAGGAATATACCTTCTTGGTAAAAGACGACAGGGCGAAAGAAGGACGACGCGTCGCAAATACGGAACACGTGGCCATCCCCGATCAAAAGCACGGGGTGAGCGAGCCATACCGGTGACGGGAAGACCAGCCTTGGCTGGTGCGAGTTTCAATGTCTCATGGTGCCTTTCAACAGGAAAAAGCGCTTCATTCGCGATTCGCCTGCGATTTGATGCTGACTCAGTGACGAACAACTATCCGCCATTTCGCACCGCCCCTTCCGATGTTCGCCGCCAACGCACCGCAACTGTCTCTGAGTCGCGGTTTCGCTCGCGGCACGTGCCGCGTGCGCCGCACGACGTCTCGCGTGTGTGTTCCCCGTGCCCCCACCGTCGCCAACAAATCCAAAGCCACTGACGACGTGGATTGGACCGCGAAAACAAAAGAGCTCACCGCGGAGCGAGTTTTGGAGCAGGTACGTGTTGGGCCTGCCTTTCCCAAATCAGGAGCCTCCCTGTTTGCCCGTACAAGGCTGACACTTTCTTTCCTTGGTATCAGTGCCTTGAAGCGATTGCGAACGGGGACGAGGACCGTTTACAGTCGTGCCTTCTTGAGCTGGAGACCCCGGAGGACACCATGTCTGTGGCGAAGAAAGCAGCCGAGGCGACGAAGGACAAGTTCTGGCAGGAAAAGCTGTCGGAAATCGCCGCGAGCCGGGTGCTCGATAACTGCATGAGCGCGGTGATGATGGGTGATGTGGACGAAATCGAGGCGTGGTGCGTATATAGACGATCTCCCTCGTTTCCCAAATCAGTTCAGACCACGAAATTCGGTACCCGTGGACCGAACGCCGGCACTCGCTCCGTGACGCAAACCGACTGACCCTTTTCGTTAACAACCGCGCGCAGCATGTTGGACGCCAACGTGGATTCGCTCCTGGACGTGGATTGCACCACCGCGGAGGACGGGAGCAAGACGTTCAGGTTCGGAACGAGCGGCGACGAGGCTTGAGGGGTGGCGGGGGGTGGGGACAGAGGGGTCCCTGTAGAGCGAGGGGGCGAGATAAGAGCACGATCTATGAGTCGTCAGATATTTGCGTTGTAGCGTCGTTGTTTTCCAAAGTTGAAAAAGACAGTCATCCCGAGTCGTCCGCTCGGACGCCCCACCACTTCAGAAGAAGGCCGCGCGCGGCAGGTACGTCGCACTGCTTACGTGCGATGCGGCACTCCGCGACGTGTCTCGTTCGCGTCGCGGAATGGGCGCTCGCGAACGGAGACCCGGCGTCACTTCGCGGCGGTGCCCAAATCCTGCCGACGTGTTTTCGCGCGTCGCGATCGCCGCTCCGCCGCGCGCGATCGCATTACCGAGTTTGGGTCACCCCGGCTAGCTGGTCGTGTCAGTTCGCCACCGGTGCCTGCGACCCTTTTCCCGACACCCCCCCTTCAAGCGGAGGCATCCAGTTCGCCACCGGCTTGTCCAAACACGACGACCTAGCCGTCGCGGTGGTGGAGTGCGTGGCTTCGGTCAAAGCACGGTTGGGCCACGATACCGTCCCGACGTTTCTTCAGTTGATGGTGAGCGCTGATTACAAAAACCCGCAGATGGCGCCCAAGTACGTCATGGAGTGCTTCACCGGTCCCAAAAGCGTATCGCTGGGCGATGCGTACGAAAAGGAGGCCACCAGACCAGCTTTATTCGGAGCCACGGTGTCCGGTGTGATCGGCGGCGAGGGGCAGGTCATGGACGGGTTCGCGGTTTCGCTGCTCGCCGCGCATCTGCCGAACACCGAAGCGGTCGCGTTTCACACAAAAGACGCGTCGTTGCCAAACACGCTTACCGCGGAACAGTGGCTGCGAATCGCGACCAGTGCGTCTTCTGGGGATACCACCACGGGCATAAAAACGAGCGTCGCGACGTTGCTCCTGGCGAGTGCCGATTTTCACGAAATAGAAACGTTCGCGTCGCGGTTGCACTCCGCGGCGCCGACGGGGATCGTGGTGGGCGCGGTCGCCAAGCCGGGCGGGGTTCTGTTCTCGGGGGAAGGCGAGAAGGTTCTGGGTGACAGTACTCCGAATGGAACTGATGGCGATGCCAGCGAAGATACTACCTTTGTAGATGTTTTTTTGTCCGGAAATGGGACGGCGGACGCGGCGCGACGCGAACGTACCTCGCACGGCGCCGTAGGGGTTGTTTTGATTGGCGACTTTTCGATAGACGCGCACTCCGCGCACGCGTGTCGCCCGGTGGGGCCGCCGATGGTGCTGACGAAGGTGCTTGATGGTGCTGTGTTGGAACTAGACGGACGAACCGCGGGTTTGATGTTGACAAGAATTTTAGCCGAGCTGCCCGCAGGTGAGGCGGGGATGCCGGTCGTGCTGGGGCTTGACGAAAACGCAATAAATCACTCCGGCGGCGGCGCGTCAAAAAAAACAATCGCGGGAGGCTCGTCCCTGATACGCGGCCGCGTGGTTGACTTGGAGGAAGAAAAGGAGGAAAAGCAGGTGAAAAAAACCCTGGATGGCTCGACGGGAACGCGGGATGGCACGAGTACCGGCACTGATACGAAAGGCGAACGCGAGGCTGAGTTATTAACTCCCGTTTTGATCGGCGCCGAGAAAAACAAAAACAGAAAAAAATCCCCGGCCGAAACCGCCGCGGAGGTTCGCGCCGTCGATTCGTACGCCGCGGGCGGTTCCGGGTTTGTTTTCCGGGACATCCTTGGCGCTTGTCACGAAACCGGCGGGGTTTTCGTTGGGCCCCACACCGGTGCGTTGATGGAAGGCCAGACCGTTCAGCTGCACGTCCGGGATTCGGAGTGGGGGAAACGACGAGTCCAGGATTTGTTTACCAAAATAAATCAGTCCGTTCCCAAAAACCACGCGAAAGCGAAAGGCGCGGTGATGTTTACGTGCGTCAGCGGCAACCGAATGCACGCGGGCGATTTTCGGAATCACGTGACTGACTGCCCGCTCGGGGGCGGGTACGTCGCGGGCGAAATCGCCCCGGCCGCGTTTGGACAGAGGAGCTCGTTGCAGTCGCACACCTCGGTGGTTGCCGTGTTTCGAGAGTCGAGTTGAAACGTTTCAAGAGTCAATTTAAAAAAGATTTACTCTTTCCAAAAGGCATCATATCATACCTCCCCTACCTCTCCGTGCTTACCTCTACTCCCCCCCCTCTGCGATGGTATCCCCGAGGTAAGCCTGCGCCTCTTCGCTCCACCCGAACTTCAGCGAGCTGTACCGCAGGGTTTGCATTTCCACCTTTGTTATTTTTGACGTAACCCCCACGCCCCGGACCGCGGTTCTTTTTTCGACGTCGGTCAACTCCTGCACGATTTTCTTCGCCTCAAAAAGGGAAACCGCCCCCCGCGTCTCCAAGGATCGCAGCACCACGGTATCCACCCGCGTCCCGTCAATCACGCGGTAGTAGCTGTCTTGTGTCTCCTGTTTCTTCCTGTCCTTAGCACTACCACCCGCGCGTGTTTCCTCAACGTCAGCCACGCCGCCGAGCATCTTTTCGTACAGCTCCGTGAACATGTATTCATCCGCTTCTTTTGTCCAGTTGAAAGCGTAGTGCGCGAACCTCAGGGTGGCGAGCTCGCAATCCGTCACGCTGGACGTGACGCCCCTTCTCTGCACCCGGGTCGGGCCGTCAATCACGGATTTGTAAACCGTAATCGCCTCCGCAAGGTCAATCACCCCGTCGCCGTCCATCGCGGCGGCGCATTCCTCTAAAACCTTCCGGTCGTACCGGTTGCCGTTGATCACGCGGTAGTACCCTTTCGTGCCTGGAATCTCGCCCAAACCGGTTTCCATCTTTTCGTAAAGCTCGGAAAATATCCACGTCTCCGCCTCCTTTGTCCACTTGAAGTGGTAGTGCGCGTACCGTAGCGTCGCGAGCTCGATGTCAGTAACCGAACTCTCGACCCCCCGCTTCTGTATCTTCACCGGGCCGTCGTACACGTCCTTTATGATCAACTTCGCTTCCTCCAGGGTAATCACGTCCCCGACCGCCATCAACCGCCGGCAATCCTCCAGAACCTTGCGGTCGTACCGCTCGCCGTCGATGACTTGGTAGTACGAGTTACCTCCCGTGGAAACGGAAGAGGAAGTCGACGTCTCCGTGGACGTAGTCGTCGTCGTCTCCGTAGTCTCAATCTCCGTAGTCTCAGAAGTACTCCCATCTACCCTCCACGTCGTCAACGCCGCGTCTTTTGTCCGCGCTTGTTGCAGGGAAATTTCGTATTCCGACTTCAAGGAGGACGCTTTCAAAAACCACGTTTCCCGGTCGTCGTCGCCCAGACCTTTCCACCGCGCGCCCAACTCCTTCCCCACGTCACCCACGGACAGCCCGGGCATCACAACCAACACCCCGGGTCGCGTCTCTTTCGCGAACAGCATGTACGACGAAAGCGGGCGTTTCAGTTTTTGCTCGTTCGCGCCGACGGTTTTGGGCACCTTTTTCCTATTTCCTTTTTGAGGTTCGTCGTCCGCCCTCGCGTCCCGTAACCGCTGGCGCAACTCGCTGCGATTGTTACACGAAAAGTGGTCAACGTCTTGTATATCGCGATGTATGGACAACAGTCACCAGCTTCAGAGGTAAAACAGTGTGTGTCGGATTTGGGAAACGACCAAACACGTACCTCACGATGCCGCGCGTCGGCAGGCCTCTTGTTTCGAGCTCGTCAATCAACTCGGTTTTCTTCATCTTGGAAAGAACGACCAGGTTTGATGTGTCTATTGTCACCGACGTGACCGAGGTGACGTCGGTGGTGCCGTACGAGACGTCGAGGTCGCGGTCGGCGACCGCCTCTCCGGAAGAAACGAGTCTTCCGCCGGTGGCGCCGGCGGCGGAAGACCTTGCATCGGAGGTAACTGGAACGGCGGCGAGTTTCGCGGCCAACGCGTCCGCGGCCCGTTCCGCATCCGCCGCCTGGCGCTGCGCCACGGAAAGCTCTTGTTTGAGCTTCGCGAGCGTGGCGTTGGTGTCTTTCTTGTCACTTGACGCGGCGTCCACCGCGCATCGCGCGGACTCAACCTCGCTCTCCGCCCGCGCCGCGCGCGCGCTCGCGGAGACCAACTCCGTTTCAAGCGACGCCACCGCCTGACTCAGCTCGGAGATCTTCACCGCGTTCGCGCTCGCGCTTGCGCTACTCATCGCCGCGGTCGCGATTTCTCCGTTCGCCAGCTCAAGCTCCTTTTTGAACATCTCCGCAGAGGCCTTTGCCGCGACCGCCGCGTTGCGCGCGTGTTGTAGTCGCTGTTCCGTGGCTACCAGCTTCGCGGAGAACTCTGTAGTCGCCGCCTCGACTCGCGCCGCGGACGCCACGGCCGCGTTCTTCGCCGCGATCGCGTCGCGGTCAGCCAGCTCCAGCTTTTCCTCGGTGTCGCGTAACGACGTTTGCAACTCGTCAACCTTTTTCGTAACCGCCGCGACGGCGTTTTTGGTGGCCTCGCCCGCCGTCGCTTCCGCGTCCGCGATCGACGCCTCCGCCCGCCGCGTCTCCGCGGCGACCGCGTCCGCTAATCTTTCCTCCGCCTCCGCGACAGCTCGCGTCAACGCCTGCGCCGCGTCCGCCTTCGCCGTGCCAACCGCGAGCTGCAAAGATTCGGCGCTTTGCAGTTTGAACGACACCAGATTTTGCGTCCCGGAATCAACCGCGGCTTGCACGCGTTTCTCGGAATCCGTCTCCGCCGACGCCAACGCGCGTTGCAGTGTTTGCGCGTTTGCGAAGCGCACCTTCTCCATGTCTGCGTCGGCGAGTTTCCGCAACCCAGAGATGATTCGCGCGCTTTCGACGGCTTCTTTTTGAAGCTCGGCAGTGAGGGCGCTGATTTTACGGCCATCCTCCGCTGATGCCTTCGTGGCTTTCGCTAAATCAGCCCTAGCTTCGCCACTCGCGTCGCGCTCGGCCGAAACGTTCGACTCGGCGTCGCGCAGGGCGACGGCTAACCCGTCGATCTTTTCCGTCAACGCCATGACAGTCGCGTAGGCGTCACCCGAGTTTCGGCGCTCGGCCTCGACCTCATCCGCACTCGCGGCGACTCGTCGCTCCATCTCCAAAGACGCCGCGACAAGTTTCGCTTCGAGCTCGGTTCGTTTCACCGACTCGTCCGCCACGATTCGTCTCGCCGCTGCGTCAGCGATGGCCTCGGCTTCGGCGAGCGCTTCTTCCAGCCGCGCCGCCGCCGCCGCCGTCGCCGTCGTTACCGCCGCTCGCAAAGGAAAAATCTCCGCCTCGGTAGCCGCGAGCCGCGTTTCAAGCCCCTGGCGTTTAGTGGACTCGCCGGCCACGATTTTCGTGAGCTCAATCTGAGCCCTGCGCTCGGCTTCGGAAACGGCTTGTTTAGCCTTCGCCTCCGCCTCGGCGACGGCGTTGGTTAACCGAGCCTCCGTTTTCGCGACGGCGTCCGCCAGCGCGCGCGCCGCGTCCGCCTTGGCCGCCGCAACGGCTGCTTCCAAAGCATCCGCGCTTTGTTGCTTGAACGACGCCAAATCCTTCACCCCGGAATCAACCGCTTGTTGAACACGTTTTTTCGCATCCGCATCCGCCGACGCCAAAGCGATTTCCAGTTCCTTCTTGTTTGTAACCCGCGCCTTTTCAATCTCGGCGTCCCTGAGTTTTTGCAACCCCGCGATGATCCGCGCGCTTTCAAGGGCCTCACGTTGAAGCTCGGTCGTCAAGGACTTGATTCGCGCGGAATCGAACTTTGAGGATTCCGCCGCTTTCGCTAAGTCAGCCTTGACCGCGTCCACCGCGGCGTCCGCGAACGCGCGCGCGTCCGCGATTGCTTTTTCCATCGCCAAAACAGCCGCCGGGTTTGTGTCTGAAATAATCGCACCGCCCTGAGATAAATAAAAGAAAGTGTCAGTCTTGTATAGGTAATCAGTCGGCGGAATGTGGTAAATGGGAAATACTTACCTTCGCCCGCGCGTCCCCGAGCGCCTTCGCCTTGGTTTCCGCGAGTTCCGCGATTCGCCGCGCTTCCGCCGCGTCCGCCTTGGCCCGTGTCGCCTCAGCCGCGTACCCCTCCATGTCCTCCAGCGCCTTTTTCGATACAAGCTTCGCCGCGAATAAATCCGCCTCAAGTTGTTTTTCGGAATCGGACGAAGATTTTGACGAAGAAGAAGTTTGAAGCGCCGCGACGGCGTCGTTGGCCCTTTTCGTTTCCTCCGCCAGCGCCATTTCCGCCTTCCGCATGGCCTCCGCCAGGCTCGCAGACGCCTTTTCCGAAATTGCCTCGAGTTGTTTCCGTAACTCGTTCGCCTCCGCGCGCGCGTCCGCGAGTTCTCGTAAAGTGCTCGCCACCGCAAAACGCAGTTTCTCGTCAGCCTTTTTTTCAAACTCACCAAGTTCGGCGGTCAAATCGGCGAGCGCCTCGTCTTTCGCGCCGGTCGCGTCTTCCAGTTGCTTTGCGAGTAACGCACCAGACGCGGCTTCAGCCTTCGCCACGGCTTGGTTTACCCGAATTTCCGTTTCCTTCGCCGCGACGGATGCGGAACATTTCGCCTCCGCCAGTTCCTTTTTCGTATCCTCCACCTTCCGTCTCGCCTTTTCCAGTTCCGCCTCGGTCGCCGCGAGTGTCTCCGCGACCGCGGCGGTTGCCACCGCGAGTTCCTCCGCGAACCTTCGTTCGTCCTTATCGGTTACCCGGTCAACAGCCTCAAGCCTGGCTTGTGTCACCGCGAGCGCGTTGTCATCCGCCGCCGCCGCCCTCGCCTGTTTCACAACCGCCGCTGCGGAGCGCCGCTCCTCCAAAATCAAATCGCGCGAGTCCTCCACCGCCGCGGCGAGTTCGCGTTCGCGACGTTTTTCCGCCTCCGCCAAAGCGTTGCGCAAGTCCCTCTCCGCGCTTGTTTCCATCCCGGAAATGACCTCGTCGCTCCAAGTTTTCGTGTTGGCGAGCTGCTCTTTCAGTTCCTTAATCTCACGAGCAGACGCCGCGAGTTTCGTGGCGGCCAAAGCCCGCGCTTCCGCGTTTGCGGTATCGTCCGTCGCTGAGTCCACTGACGGACAATCACCCCGGGGTGCATCCCTCCCAACCTCTAAACTCGCCAGCGCCTCCAAAAGCTCCCTTTCCTTTCGCGCGAGCGCTTCCCGCGCTTTGACCGACTCAGTCGCCGCGTCCGCGGCCATGGACGCCATTTCCTTGCGCATCGCTTCAGAGAACGCCTCGCCCTCCGCCTTTGCCAAACGTAACTCGCGCTCCAGCTTTTCCCGTTCCTTCGTGTCCAGGTTCATTACCTTGATGTTCGCGCGTGCGAACGTGGTTTCTCGTCTAGATTCAAGCAGCTCGTTCTGTAGCATCTCGATCGCATCCACCTGCGTGCGCATTTCCGAGTTTACGCCTCTAAGCGCGTCGATTTCCGACCGAACGCTTCCGTCGCGGTTGCGAATGAACGTCGCGATGGCGTTGCGAAGAGATTCAGGTAACTCTTCCGAGTTATCGCGATCAGCAGTTTTCAGCTCTCCTATCAGACCTTTTATTTGCGCATCCAGCTCTTTGTCCGAACGCGCGAGCTTTCCCGCGAGCGCCACGGGCGACCCCGTCCCCGTGATTTTTGTAAAGTTTTCAACCAGCCGAAGCCGGAACTGTTCACGGCCCGTCGCGGTGACGAAATTGCCGCTCAGTTTGTTCGCGTAATACGCGCTAACTGCGATTCCAACCGCTTCTTCGAAACCCTGTAACAGAGGCACGGTTTCAAGGGCGTTTGCAACACCCACGGCGACTGACCCCAAAGCCACGGCGACGACGCCGACCGACGACGCGGCGACGGCGCCGGAAATTTGTTCCACTGTTTTCGCGTCCAATTGGATTTGGATTGGAGCTGATCCTTCCGTCACCGTTTTCGCGAACCCGCCGAGCGTTTTGGAGAGCGACGTTTCCGAGACACCTTTGGAGGACGTCACCGAGGCTTCCGTGGACGCAAAGGCAGCCGCGGAACTGCTTGTTTTCCGCCAAACCGTCCCTTCCGAGACGTCAAACTCGGAGCTTGACGATTCCGAGATTACCCCGTTTTCGTCCTCGATCGAAGTGCGGGTCACGGTCTCCGTGGTCACCGTCTCCGCGACTTCAACGGACTCGGTTTCCAGGCTGGACGCGGTGAATGACATGAACGAGGCGCTGATGGTTTCGTTTCCGTTCTGGTCGTCACCACCGGCGGCACAGGTCACTACAGCTCGCGCGTTCGCGATCCGCCGCCGACCACGATCGATTTCGGCCAAAGCACGTCGGGCCGAATCGTGAACAGGGATGCCGATGCGGCGGCTCTGCACACGGCGGCTCCACCTGCCTCGCCCGGAAGTCACGGAAACGCAATGCGCCATCGCACCGCTTTGGCAAGCCATGACAGTACAGACGCGTGCAAACCCGCGGCCGACCGCGCGCGCGACGCGTATGCGGATGGGACAACGACGTGGAGGAGTAAATCGGCATGTCTGTTTGTCACGCGTCGTTTCGTGGACGAGTTCCCGAGGCATTTTTTTCAGTCTGAAAGTAACAAGTTTGATGCCTGAAAGTTCGTAGTTAATATTAAAAGAGCGCTCTACTTGTACACTCGTCTCGTCAGGAGTTGGTAATTGTAAGGGTGGGTAGGTTCACGAACCTCTTGAGGGTAGACTCACTTTTGGAGTGACAACCCGGTCACACCACGAATGCGTTTTTGGCATTCGGAGTCAAACTCCTTTTTTCAATCACCATTTACGCAATCGTGATGGTCTTCATCATCACCGGCGTAACGGGGTTATCGTTGTGGTCGCACTTGGTCTTACCAATCTTCATCACGACGTCCATGCCAGACACGACTTTGCCGAAAACCGGGTGCTGCGACGGGGACAAGTCGTTCCTCCAGTGATCCAGGAAGTCGTTGTGCACGGTGTTGACGAAGAACTGGCTCCCCCCCGTGTTCGGCGACCCGGTGTTGGCCATGGACAAGGTGCCGGGCTCGTTGCTCGTCTTGTCAACCAGCTCGTCCGGGATGTTCCCGCCGTTCGCGCGAGTCACGACGGCGCCCGTGGGTACCACGGTGTAGGTTGAGCCGTCATTGGGGCCGCCAGTGCTGAAAGATAGGTAAAAACAAAGTGTCAGTCTCTTCTTGTATGGGCAGAGGTACGTACGTCCCTTCGCAGGACGAGTATGGGCACGCGGTGTGTGTCGGATTTGGGAAAGAAGGCACACACGTACCCGCTCCGGCCGCTCTTCGCGTCCTTCGCGAACGGACAGCCAAACTGTAACATGAACCCGTCAATGACCCTGTGGAAATGCACGCCGTTGTAGAAACCGGTGTTGCACAGATCCACGAAGTTACTCGCGGTGACCGGGAGCTTGTCCATGAAGATCTCCGCGGCGAAGGAACCCTGTTTTTTTTTTGCGCGTTTTGGATGGGGAGCGGAACACGGTCAGCGATGCGTATTGGACCTCTTCCCGAACTGGAAACCCAGATGGACCCGAGGGGCGGCGGACGCACGCGACGTGCGCCGGTTTCCGGATACACAACGAAGGGCAAATCAAACAGACGGTCAAACCGGAGGCTCGGACGTCGGATTCCCGTCGCGGCCGGAAGATGCGATTGGCGCGATCGGGCCCGATTGTTCCTTCCCGGCTCCGAAAGGGGGACGAATGGAGATCTTGTGTGTGCCTTGAAAGCATCAGCGCAGGCGCGTGGAAGCAGTTTTGGGTAACGCACTTACCTCGGTGGTGTCGAACGTGGCGATAGGGTTGGGCATCGTGGGAGTTTAGGTGAAAGGGAGGGTGATGACGGAGTGCGTGGAAGTGATCGGACGAGTGCGGCCGCGAATGACAAAAAGCGCCCTGCAAAAGTTTCGGAGTTCTCGAAATCTGCCAGAAACTCGCGATGTCGCCGTTCAACGGATGATGGCTTTCCTCTCGTCATCACTGCGGTGCGCACGGGGTTTATACGGTTTGCCAACCGTCCATCTCGCCACCATGTCGGACTACGCCGCGAAAGCCGAGGACTTTATGGCCAAGGCGAAAAAGAAGCTGCAGGTGCGTGCCTGGGTTTGGGCGTTGGAGGCGTGTGTTTTGGCCGCGGGACAGATTTCTAATTGGAAGCGTCCTCCGCAGATCTCCGCGCGCGTTCCCCGTGTCTGTCTTCTTTTCCACCTCGCAACGATACCGTATAACGTCTCTCCACAGCGCTGGTTCCAAATATACTCACCCCAACCCCTGCTGTCTCGCAACAACCCCAACCGGACCCAGGGTTCCTCCATGCTCGCCTCCATGTTCGGCGGGAACAAATACGAAGACGCGGCGGAGCTTTTAGAAAAGGCGAGCAACAACTACAAGCTGGCGAAGATGTGGCGCGAAGGTACGTATTGGGCCTTTCCCGGACGTCTGTTTTATCTCTCAGCTGGTGACTGTTGTCCATACATCGCGATATACAACACGTTAACCACTTTTCTTTGCTTGGTATCAGCCGCGAACGCGTTCGTGATGCTCAGCGAGTGTCACTTGAAGGCGGACTCGAAGCACGACGCCGCCTCCGCGATGGTGGACGCGGCGAATGCGAACAAAAAAGTATCGGTGGTTGACGCGATTGGCAACCTGAAACAAGCCGTGATATACTTCAACGACCTAGGCCGCTTGTCAATCGCGGCGAAGCACGTGAAGGAGTGCGGTGAGCTGTTTGAAAAAGAGGGCAACACGGATGAGGCGTTGGCCGCTTACCGAGAAGCGGGCGATTTATACGCAGGCGAGGTAAGTATTTCCCATTTACCACATTCCGCCGACTGATTGCCCATACGAGACTGACACTTTCTTTTTTATCTCTCAGGAGAACTCGTCAACCGCGAACGCGTGCAAGCTGAAAGTCGCCGAGCTCAGCGCGGTTTGCGGGAAGTACGCAGAAGGTACGTGTTGGGGCTTTCCCAAATCCCAACACTGTTTACTGCCCCTCCGTGACTATTTGAGGGCACCACTAGTAACAACTGTTACAACTACATACATCACAAGTGCACTGTTCGGCCCGTATCCGGCCGACTATTTGCCCACTGTATAAATCGCCCAATACAGTACACCCGTAGACTCGGGACTGACACTTTGTTTTACCCATCTCAGCCATCCTGTGCTTCGAGGACGTCGCGAAGCAAGCCATGTCCAACAACCTGCTCCGGTTCTCGGTGAAAGGGTACCTGTTGAACTCTGGGATTTGCCGGCTGTGCAGTCAGAACCCGGATGAGGTGAAAATAGCACTTGATAGGTACGACGACATCGACCCGGGCTTCGCGGGGTCGCGGGAACACAAGCTGCTCACGGAAATCACAGACGCCGCGGAGCTGGGGGACCAAGACCAATTCGCGCAAAGCCTCGCGGAGTACGACGCCATGTCCAGGCTCGATCCGTGGAAAACCAAACTTTTGCTGGTGGCGAAACAGAAAATCGCGCTGGCGGCGGAGGAGGAGGATGACTTGACGTAAGGGGGGGGGTAGGGGGGGATGACGAGGATCACGGGGGAGACGAGGATGACTCGACGTATAAGGAGTCGGATTCCTTAAAAAAAACGACGCGGGTTTGTAATACAGTTGCGGGAGATAATTTCACCTCCTCCTTTTAGACTTCCACCTCCTCCTTCGTACCACCACCTCCACTCGCGTGTTTCCCGTTTACAGCGGCACTCGCGCGCCCAGCATGACCCCCAGTTTGCACACGTCCCCGAAAACGCCACCCGCGGTGACCTGCGCGCCCGCGCCCGGGCCTCGGATGATTAAAGGCGTGCTTTCCATCTCCGCGGAATACCTCATGCTTTGAATCTCCACGATGTTGTCGGCGCCTTGAAGTGTCGCGAAGGGGTGGTCTTTTGGAAATTTCGCCAGCTCCACGGTTCCAGTTTTCGCCACGACGTCTACTTTACCCACGAATCGCAACACTTTTCCTTCCGCATCCGCTTCCATTGCTTGGCGCGCGATCACGGAATCAAACTCAGGCAACCGTGTAAGGTACTCCTCCACGGAACAGTCCTCCAGCTCAGCAGGCACGAGGCTCGCAACGTCGACGTCGTGTAAGGAAAGATCTAGTCCCGCTTCCCTCGCCGCGATTACGACTTTCCGCGCCACGTCCAAGCCGTTCAAGTCATCTCGCGGGTCGGGTTCCGTGTACCCCGCTTGTTTGGCTTGGAACACCACGTCGCTGAAAGGTTTTGTCGGGTCCCAAACGTTGAACAAAAAGCTCATGGTGCCTGAAAAGATTCCCTGGACGACTCGGATCGTGTCGCCGCTCGCGCGCAACGTTCGCAGCGTGGAAACAATGGGCAACCCCGCTCCGATGGTCCCTTCGTACAGCCAAAACGCGTTCCCGTCGAGCGCGGCTTGTTTCGTCAATTCGTACCGGGTAAGGTCACCGGAGTTTGCTTTTTTGTTCGGGGTCACGACGTGCACGCCCAGTTTCAGCCAGTCTTGGAGTTTTGCCAGAAAAGTGTCAGTCATGTATGGGCAAAAAGTAGTTGGATTTGGGAAATGCAATTACGTACCTTGGTACAAACTAGCCACGGCGTCGGAGGAGGTGTTGTCCACCACCACCGCCGCGCCGCCCGAGTCCTTCGCCGCGCGCTGAAGCGCGTTCACAAACGCATCCAGATCGACATCACCGATCGTGGCGTTGACCGACACAGCGTCCCAGTCACTGACGCGATCGCCGATGGCCTGTTCCACCCTTGAAAGGCTCATCCCGTCCGCGCCGTTCGCGACGATCATGGATTTGGAATCCGTCGCCCCCGTGATTCTGATGTCCAACCCCACATCCCTCAACTGCGGCGCCCTCCCCGCCATCTGCGCAACCGTCACCTTGCCAATCAACCCGGTACCGACGAAGCCGACGTGCATGGGGACCTGCTTGGTGTAGTGGTGTGTTTGGGGTGGGGTGGTTTGTAAAGAGGGTCAGGGGTCCGGTCGTCGTGACTGCAGCCACCGCATCGCTGATGGGTTTCGCGGGACTAGGGTATCGGCGAAATTCCTGCGTCGCAACATCGAGGGATCGTCAAGCACACGTACCGTCTTCATCTCCGCCGATACTTTCGTGCAACGCCTTCGGCCTGTGCCTGTTCTGCGATCCGCGCGGAGCGATTTTCCGCCGAGCCACGGAACGCGGGAAGCGGAAAGGTTCAGGGCAAGGCGCGCGAGCGACATGAGAAGTGAGAAGTGATGACTGACTCGATCGGAGGATCGAGCGGACTGCGCTTGGCAGACGACTGCTGGCGCAGTGGCGCGTTGCAGGCCGCAGTTTTCTCCAGTGTGCCCGAAATCGTCCAGTCCGTTGCTCTGTCTCGGCGATCACTCTGGGTGGACACACGTTTCGGTTCGTGTCACGGCACGTGCCGTCTCGAGTCGCGCGGCATGCGCCGCGGGGACTCGGCAAGCGTCGCGAGTGGCGGCAGCGGTGGTGGTAAGTCGTGGAGCGGCCGGGGCGTGACTTCACTCAACGCACTCGGCGTTTCCGGCGGACGCAATGTTCGCGCCAGCGATGCGGTTTCCGAGTCCGCCGCGAGTGCGTCAAGCACGGGGTCGTGGATGCGGAAAGGTGCGTAGTGACACTAGGGTAACCAACGCGAGGGGAGCATCGTTGAGGGTATAACGAAACGAACCAAGCAAGTGGAACCGACCACGAGATGGACGACTCCGAGAATCGGCATTATTTCCCATTCGACACAAACGATTCGTTTCATCGAATCGATATCAACGTATCCCTGACCCTTCTCACCCCCCTTCCTTTCCCCCCTCCAGAGTTCGGGTTCAAGCCCCAAACGGTGTCCCGCCAGCCCTCAAACGAAACCGACCAGTCGTCTCCCAAACGAGCGCCGGACGCGAGCACCGCGCGAAGGGCCGCGGCCGCCGCGGCGTCGCAGAACTTCGACATCACCGAAAACGCGCGCGTGGCGCTTGAGGAGAAACAAAAGCTAGTGGACAAGCTTACGAAACGTTTGGCGTTAACGGAACACGCGCTTTCCGAACGAGAAACACAAACCAGAGCTCTTACCAAGAAACTCAGTGAACGTGACGGGAAACTGGTGCTGGATGACGCGGAGGCGTTGGGGGCGTCGTTGCGTTCGGCGATGCGTGACGTTTCGGGTTTCTTTTCGCTAGGGGGAAAATTAAAAACCGCCGGGAACGGAACCGACGACAACGTCGACGACTCCAACGAGAATGGAACCAACCACCGACATCCTAATGGGACGTCTAATCACTCCCCTAAGGGAACCCCCCCACCGTCTGCGTTGAAATCGAGTGGGTTGAAAAAAACACACACACCAAACGGCGTCGCGAGGGGAGTTTCGTTCGTGTCGCGGAGCGAACAAGAACGGTTGGACGAAGAAGGTGGGTTTGTCATGCGTCTTACGATGAAAACTCGGGAAAACGAGACGTTGCTTGCTAAGCTCTTAGTGTCAGAAGAGCAGTTGGAACGAAAACGAAACCAAATGAGGGTCGCTAAAAGTAACTACCAAGCGCTGCAAACGCAGCTAATCGACGCCGAAGCCGCGCTTGCTTTAAAATCGAAACCAGGGCGGGGTTCTTCAGGAGGGCAAGCATCAGCAAGCGACAGTATCAACAACTCACGCGATTCCAGTATCAACAAAACCACCCAGGTGTTACAAGACCTGCTACGCATCACCACGCACTGCGCTGGCGTGAGTGGCCGGGTGTGCACGCGCGGGGTGTTACAAGCGCTCCCTTTGTTGGCGCAGCTCGCGAAACAAAACAACGGCCAAGTGTCGATTGATTTGATTGAAGCGAACGTGTTGGAGTTGGTGAGTGAGACGTTTTCGGTACACGCTGGTGATTCACGGGTATGCGCGCGATTATGTGCTTTGCTCGCACAGCTGTGTGCGGGTGCGAACGCTGCTAGTGCTGACGACCTTTTGCAGAGGAAACGACGATGCGCCTCCAAAGTGTTCGCCGATTTTAAACAAATCGCACGGCGCGCTTTACAAACCCTCGCCGACCACGCAAAGGACCCAACGGCGTGCGCGTGCGCCATGGACTTGATACACGAGCTCACCGAGCTCGCATTGCGCAGCGGAGAAGTCGTTGGGTACCTACTGACACAAAATGTACTGACTAGCGTCGTGGCGAGCACGGAGTGGCACGCGCGGGACGAGGACGTTTTGGTGGCGGCGGCGATTGCGATTGGGACTTTGGTGAAACACGGCGGGCGAAACGAGTTGGGACTAATTGCCCGTACGCCAGGTGCGGTGTCCACCGTATCGAACGCCGTCGCGCTTGGAGTCGTGGGTATTTCTCGGTTTGGACCTGATGTCATGCGGTGGGTGGAGGAAAACGAAACCAGGGTCTTTCCGGAAAGAAACGATCGGGACCGATCCCGCGAAGAGACGGATGGTGGTTTTAACTCGCCGAATTACGCAAACGCCTCGGAAACCGTCACGCCGCGCCGCCGCGCCGCGATTCCCGAAAACGACCAGTACGTGGGAAGCGGGCTGAAGCCACACCGGACCCGGGGGGGGGGGATACCTCCGACGCCGCAGGTTGACAAAAACATCGACAGCGACGATGATTTCGACGACGATCAATTCGACGATAACTTGTGAGCGGAACGTCAGAAGTATGACTCTGGTAAAGCGAGTGTGTCGGGTTAGGTTCCGCGCGGACGTGTAGTTGTTAACAAGAAATAGTACTACCCACCGCGACTCTTTATTGCGACTCGGCTCGGAGTATACGTATAGGACGACTCGTCGGTCAGCGACCGACTTACTTGAAAGGCTTACATCGTCAGAGACGTTTCTTGAGCGACGACTCAAACCTCTTACTGGAAGTGGTCCACCACCGCGGCGCGCGCTTGTTCGCGCCGCGCCTTGACGTTGCGCAGCTTGTCAGTTACGGCGTTCGCGGCGGCGGCGCGGTGGTTGTTGGCCTTGCCCATCTTGCCCTACTAGTAAAAAAGAAAGTGTCAGTCTCTCGTAACGTGTATTACGTAAACAGTCAGAGGGAGTAGTCCCTTCGCAGGTCGAGTATGGGCAACCGCGACCGGCGGAACGTGGTGAGTGGGAAAGCCCCGCACCTGAACTAAGTTGCCGAAGGACTTGGAGCGCTTGTCGCCGTGTTCAAGAAGACGTCGCCTCGTGTTACCATCCATCGAGTCCATGTCCATTTCCATGTCCATGTCATCGTCGGAACCCCACGACGACTTCTTGCCGCCGTGCAGCGCGTCGGCGACGCCTCGAACTTGTTCAACCTTGCGCGTCACGCCGTCGGTGACGTGGTTGGTCACCGCGGTCGCGACTTGCGTCTTGACGTCAATCACCTTCCCGGTCGTGGCCTTGACGTGTTCGTGCCACGCGTTCGCGGCGCCCGCCATCGCGGAAAGCGCGGTCTGCATGGAGTCCTGGAACTTGGCGTGCGCGCCCGTCGCCGTGTCCACAACGTGCTCGTGGAACCCGGACTGCGCCGAGCGCAGCATCTCAGCGCCGTCCGCAACCTTGCTCACGGTGGCGGCGATGTGGTCGCCTGTCATGTCCCGAACGGTGCCCTGCATTTCCCGAAGCGTCTCCGCGGTGTTCGCGACGTGGTTGATGCTGCCGGCGATGAAATCCTGCTGCTTTTGTTTCGCAAGGGCCGCCGCAGCGGCGGCGGCGGCGGCGCTTTGCACGACGTGGTCGGTCACCGCGGATTTCACGTTTTGCGCCGTGGTGATTGTCTTCGCGACGTGGTCACTCACCGCGGTCTTGACGTGGCCGGTCACCGCACTCGCGGTATCCACGACGTGCTTAATTTCGTCGTGCACGGAGCCGGTCATGGCGGCGTGGATGCGCGCCAGGTCCCGGTGCACGTCGTTCACGGTCTGGGAGGCGCCTTTGGAGTACTTGGACTCGGACAACGTCGGGTGGTCGCCGTACTGGCCGCCGTGGTCGTCCGCGAGGGCGACGCCCGCGAACGCGGCGAGTGCGAGGCACGCGAGAAGCCTCGCGGCGAAGGAAGTGGATGCGCGCATGGTGAGGGAGGCGCTTTTGGGGCAGGGAGGGTGGAGGGGACACGCGCGAGCAAAGGTCGACGTGCGTTTGGAAGTGACGACACGGCAAACACGGGCAGGCTCGATACGGGAAACGGGTTCGTGTTCCAGTTTGTCAAGGCATAGTACGTCCAGTGCGTGTCGAATCGCAATCTCCGAGGCTCGAGCCTCGGTTTCCGTTTCGACCGAACGCGGTGTCGCGCGCCCGAGGCCGCACGAAGATGTCGACCGGCCGAGGCCAGGGGGGCTGCAAAAATATTCGTTTTTCGTTTTTCGCACGAACGAACGACAAAGGCCGGCCTCTCAGCGCGTATCGGTCACCGCATCCAAGAAAACCTCGGAACCGCGATGACTGGACGACAACACGCCACACGCTGTCTCAAACCGCTCATACTCACGTGCGCGAACCACGTCCCCCACGACACCAGTTCCCAACGTCCCGACCATGACCAACACCTCAACTCATCGTCCTCGCCGCGCCGCCCCTCGAGGCGCGCGCCTCGCGCTGTGCCTCGCCTTCGTCGTCGCCATGGCCGCCGCCCGCCCCGCGGAGGCTTTTAAGTGGAAGTGGTGGAAAGCGAAGGCTGTCGCATCTTACGACGGCGACATGGACATGAAGGACACGTCAATGAAGGGTGGCCACCACATGAACATGAAGCACATGATGCACAGCTCGGGAGGCAAGTGGTCCGGCAAAGACAAGTGGTCCGGCGACGACTCCGAGTGCGACGACTGTGGCACGTGGTGGAAGGCGAAGCAGTGGGACAAGGACTCGTGGTGGGGCAAGCACACCAAGCGCCAAGACAGGGGCACGTGGGTGCCCGGCACCGGCCTTCGCGCCGCGAAGTGCCTTCTTCACCAGTGCGGCTGGGAACTCAAGAAGTGCCGCTTCGACACGACCTGCCGCGAGTCCATCCAGTGCGCAGTCGGTGCGTGACCTCCTCCTCCCCCACGCTTCAACACGTCCTCTTGGACCGGCCGTTTTTGCACCGTTCCTGGCCGCTCGTTTCGGTTCTTTTATTTCTCGGCAGACTCGACAACACAACAACGAGAACGAGTGACGTCGTCACCACTTGTTGTGTCACGGAAGCATCAACTAGCTTTTTCGTTTTTTTCAGTCTCCACAAGTATCGTATTTCCGCCGACTCACAAAACTCTCCCTCCCTCCCAGCGTGCGGCATGGGCGGCGACCCCGCCAGCCGCGCGTGCGCGTTCCAGTGCGCCCTTGATAACCGCAACGATGTTACCGAATCCCTGTTCACGTGCGTCCTTGATAAGGAGTGCATGCCCGAGATGTGAGTCTCTTTCCGACGACGAAAACAAAACTAGTAGAAAATGCTGAACTCGACGATAGCGTTTGCCTCTGTCGCAAACGTTCAGCGCACTAGGTTCGCGACGAAAAGAAAGAAAACGAGTGAGAGACATGGGACCACGGCACAGTTACCCTGACACAGGGACTGTTGTTTCAGTTTGATACCCGATTGAACGACGTGCGCCCTGTGCACAGACGGTGCCGTGGGCCAAGAGTTGTACATATGCATGTATAAATTCACTTCTTTTCTTTACGTTAATTCGTTACTACGTGAGTTAATAGTCACAACAGTTCAACAACACAAACCCTAAGTCGACGCGAACAGGCGCGTGAACACCTTCTCCGCCCACCCCGGAACTTCCAAATCGACCGGCGCGCAAAAGTTCACGAGCGGCGTCTGGACGTGGTACCGCAGCTTCCGTCCTTTCGACGCCCGTCTGTCGACCTGTTTCCTGCGTTTCGGGTTGGTTGGCTTGACGGAGTTTACGCCAAAAGACGGTCCCCGGTTTGATCCCGCGCCGGACCCGAACCCGCCGCGCGTTTCCAGAAACTGCTTAAGCGCCTGTTCGTAGAAATCGGCGTCTTCGTAAACCTCCGCGACTCTTCCTCCGTCTTCGAGGGAGTCGCCGAGCAATTTTTCGGCATGTTTTTCCTCCGGATCGTCCGGGTTCGAACTGCCGCCCCCCCCCCCCCCCCCCACAAGCGGCTCGCCCAGCCGTCGCGGCGCCAAGTGCGCGGGCGGGCGGCTGCGCTTGACGAGCCGGTCCGGTAACCGCATCGCGCTCCGCACTTGTCGCGACAAACTCTGGTCAAACGCGGTTAACGAGTTGTTTCCGTTTTTTTGACTCCCCGTTACATCCCCGACCTTCCCAGAACTGACCTGCGCTTTCCGGTGCCACCGGTCACAGGATTGGTCTTTGAAGTTGGCGAACTCTTTGTACATTTTGTCGGTCAACGACCAAACCAGGTCGTGCGGCTTTCCTATCAAATCCAGTCGCGACGCCTCGGCGAAGACGCCGCGGGATTTGCGCTTCCCTAAAGTGCCGTCGAGCTCGTTCGCATGCGCGATCGCGGGATTGCACTCCATCAAACTCGCTTGCAGGCGAAGCAGCGCGTCCAGAGTTTGGCGCGCCGCCGCCGCCGCTTTCGCGAGCGCGGGCGCGACGTCGGGATCCAGCTGTTTCAAAGATTGCAAATACGAAGGCGTCGGCATCTTTGCCGCTAGGTTCAGGCTTTTCTGTAAGACGATTCGCGTGCGCAGCGACCGTTCCCACGACGCGTTCTGCGTGCGCACCGCGACGCCTTTCGCGCAGTTTTGCGATTTCGTGACCAGCAACCTGTTGGTTTCCGCCTCCTCCGCCCGCACCGCGGCGAGCTGTTCTTCCAAATCCTCGTCCACCGGCGCCGGCGAGGTCATCGGATACGCGTAATCCTCATCCTCATCCGCGTACGGATCGTCTTCGGATAACTCGTCGTCGTCATCAACAGAAACTTCCTCGTCGTCACCCGAAACGCCTTCCTCTTCGGATAACTCGTCGTCATCATCAACGGAAACATCCTCGTCGTCACCTGAAATGCCTTCGTCTTCGTCTTCCTCGTCGCTCATGTCCTCCTCCTCCTCCTCCTCCTCCTCCCCCGCCCAGACTCCCTCCATCGCTTTCCGCGAACTGGATTTCCCCACGTACTCGCCGTCGTCCAGCGCGATGCCAACCCGCATGCGGAGTTTTCCCTTGCCCTTGCCTGCAGCGATAGCTGCGTCACCCTTCGTCGGTCTACGCACGCCTTCGTCGTCGTCCGACTCGCCGAACGGGGGCGCGCCGGCGTCCGCGTCGGCGTCGGAATCGGAGTCGTCGAGATCCTCATCTCGTCGCCCAAGCGCCCCGCCGGTGGGGTCGAAGTCATCGTCACCCAGCTCCGTGCTTACGGGAGTGGGAATACCCAAGCCAGCCAGGGTTGCGGCGAGGCCGCCGCCGGGGCGGCGTCGAACGTGAGGCTCGCCGCTCCTCATCCGGGCGTCGTAGCGTCGCGGTCTGATGATGCGAAAGTCGGCGGCGCTCTGCAGGACTTTACTTTCAGCCGCCGACGAAAACCGGAGCGAAAACACAGGTTGCATTTTTTCATAGGACCTTTTTGCAGGTTTCAAACCCGGGAATTGTTTGATCGCACTGTTTCGATCGCATATTGTTTTGGGTTGATCGACGTTTTGCGCTCGATTTTGCGGTTTCTCTTTTATCAACGGTGCCCTTTTTTTTCTGAGATCGATAGTCTCGCCCGCGCGGTGCTGGAGACGCACGGCACACGGCGTGCGTGACGTCCACGATGAGTGAGACGTACTGGGTAGTGACGCAGAACTTGCTTCAGGGGTCGTCACCACTGGTGACGAAGCCGAAGGTAACCACCGATCGCTTCCTCGCGCCGTAGCGGCACCTCTAGCTCGGGGTTTGAAACGCCTCGCCCTTGTTGATATCTACTTCTCCCATCGTCGTCGTACATGAGACTCACCGTCCCCCCCCCCCCCCCAAAAAAGGCGCCGAGGTTGACGCCGGGGCCATCAAGGACAAGGATGGAAAAGTGAGTTGGCTTTCCAAAATTATCGACTGCGTCGCAATCGACTCGAATTTCGCTTCAGAAATACCTGTCGCGCGGCCGGTGAAAATAGTAGCCGGCTTGGAACCGGAGTTGACGAATTTGTTCCTTCAGGCTCTGGCAAAGGCTGCAACGAAAGGCGATGGCGCGGAGGCGGCGCGACGGGTTCTGAGCGGCGAAACCGCTGAGTCGGTTGCTGCGGCGAAACGGAAACACCATTCTTCAAGTCAATCTGCGAGTCATCAGACAAAGCAACGCACGTCCTTCGACCCGTTCGCGGGCGGCGAGGAGGACAGGACCACCGGTCATGACTCGCAACGAGCTTCCATAAAGACCTCGGAACCGGATTCGCCGGTAGAGGCAATTACCCAGAAACGGGAAGCGGCGCGCCCCACCAGCGCGAGGCGCGCGCCGCCGAGGGTTAAGGAAAAAGAGCCATCCTCGCTTCCCGAACTGTCGCCGCCTAAAGCGAAAGCAGTCCTTGGATCGATCCCGGGTGGGGATGGGGATTTAGGTATCTCAGGACCTGACCGCGCAAAAGGCGGAGTCGCGGCTGCTGTGATGCGTGAACGCGATGACTCGGAAAGCGACGATGAGTTGGACCAGGTTGGGATTGGGATGGACGACTTTGACGGCGACGCGAAAGTAACCACGGACCCACACGCGCCCACCGGCGCGCTGGTGAGGGACATGCTGGCCGCGAAAATGGAGGGTGACACCGCGTTGGGTGGGTTTGGTAACGTGTTTGGGGAGGTGGACGACAACGGGGGTTCGAACCCGGGGGGGGGGGGTATTTTGGGGTATTTTGGGGTCGCGACGACGGCGGCGAGGAGACACTACTGGGAGCACGGGCGATGCTGTTTCGAATGAAAACGGTTCGGCTCGGCTCTCCGCGGACGTTTTCGCGGACCAGAACGAGAACACGAAAAAGAAAAGCGCAGCTAGTGACTCGACCACCGACCTCAACGCTGTGCGTGACAAAGTACAGCTTCTTACGCAAACAACCAACCCGCTGGGCAAAGCCATGGACGCTTTGGCGGAGAACGAGGGTTCCATTAAACGCGAAACTTTGTTTTGGCGTTTGGAACGCGCTAAACACTGCGTTTTAGCGGCAGAAACGCGGGGACTGGTGGCGAGTGATAAGAGTTCACGGAGTACCGATGACCCAAGTTCAAGGAGTAATGACCCGGAAACAGCCGTTGGCAAAAACTCCGCGGTGGACGAGGCTTTGGAATCCGTGGAGGAGGACATTACCCAAATGCGCGAAAAAATCAAACTCGCGCGTTTCGATATCGCGGCAAATGATTTGCGCATCCAAAAAGTCCTAGCCATGGTCGTCGCGCCGAGTTAGAGTTGTCGTGTGGGTATTTATTCACACACACCCTATTGTACCCACTCAGGGCTGCGTATCGCGACTACGCGCATCCCTTCACTTCACCCCTACGAGTATACCTCCGCCGGTAAAACTGATTCAACGCATTCATATCTCCTTCATTCATCACCTCACCCGTACACCTCCATCTACTACTACTCCCCCATTCACTTCCCTCCTCCCCAAATTCCGCTTCCCTTTGTAACCGTGATCTTGCCCCCACCGCCACTGCCTTCGTACTTTTTTAAGTAATCGCACCCCAGCGATTCCCGCGTGCTAACCTTCGTGAACGGGTTCGTGCCACTCGCGTTTTCGCAAAGCGCAATCGCCTGGGTGGGTGTTGACGAAAAAGGTCAGTCGCGAGTCGGCCGGGTGTACTGTATATCGCGATGTATGGACAAACAGTCACCAGCTGAGAGATAAAACAGTGCACCTGTGCGGTATGTAGTTGTCGCGAGTACCTGTAAATGTTACTGCCGTAGTGCACTCACCGAGGGGACGTAAACAGTGTCCTGGATTTGGGAAAGGCCAACACATGGCCGTACCTGGTACCGGTCCACCACGGCTTCGGTGAAATCCGCGTTGGTCACGTCGACGTCGCCTGGCACGAAAAAATCGAAAGTGTCAGTTGGCCGTGACGCGTATATCTGGGATTGGTATGAGGGATTGGAAAGGGTAGGCCCTGTACTCCATAGTATGAGGGATTGGAATAACCGTCCCTTCCCTTTCGTAACGCGCCCTTCGCAGAACGAGTATATCGCGATGTATGGACAACAGTCGCCAGCTTCGGTAATGTGTATGGGCAAACAATCAGGGGAATGTGTATGGGCAAAAAGTCAGGGGAACGTGTTGGGTGGGAAAGCCCCGCACCTAAATCGCTCCGCGTGAAGTTGGCGTTTGTCGCGATTACGTTTCTGAAGTTGGCTCCTCGCAACACGACGTAATCAAGAAACGCGCTCTGCATGTCACTGCCTTCGAAGTTCACATTGGGCATGATGGCTCTGCTAAAGATAATGGCCCTCAAATCGCTATGTGAGAAGTCGCTGTCCCTCAAGTCGCACTCTGCGTAGATGGCGCCTTGCAAATCGAGACCGGAAAAGTCCTCCCCGATGTGGTCGCTTTTCGATTCCAAAATGACCTCCTGGACCCGGGGTTTCAAGGTCAAGCCCATGATGCTGGGTTCCTGCATGTCATCCAGAAAGGTCGCACCCGCCGGGGCTGGTAACGCCATCGCCGTGGTCATGCTGAGGTAAGCCCCTGCCGCGATGCCCGCGGCGGTGCGTCGCCACGAGTCGTTTCCCAAATGTAGTTTACCACCAGGCAACGACACGGAGGCCTTGGTTTTTTTGTCGTCACCACGGATGGGACTGGAAGTACCTCCGTGGTGTGATGATGACGTGGTTTGTGTACGGTCGCGTGTCGTCGCGCGCTTGCCATGCGGGCGCGTGGCCGTCGCGGTCACCGCGAAGCAAGACATCGGAAGCGCCAACCTGCTGCACGGAAGTGACGTCTGCGCCGAAACCGGTCGCGAAGAAGTGCTAGATGATAGTGAGAAAAGTGGGCGGAAGGACGGGATTCCGCTGGCGGAGTGCTTATTTTTAGGGATAGGGTCGGCCCATAGACACGCACGGTGCCAGTCTAACCCTCGCGGTGTGGGTGCCCGCGCATGTCTTTCGCCGCCACGAGCTCAGCTCGGGCGTGCCCAGTGAGGGTCTTCGGGTCACGCGAAGCGTCCCCGTCCACGACACGACCCACACGACGCGTGGTTTCGTGGGGGATCGAAAATGGCGGACGTCACCCTAAAAGCCGCCGACGGTCTTCCAAGATGGTGATGCGCGCCTCTTCCGAGGACACAACACCCGAGGAGCCTACGGAGGGGGGCATCCCGCTTCGGAACCTACGACGGGACACGAGCGCGCAGGAGTACGTGGATTTGAAAAAGAGTTTGTTCAAGAACACGGGGTTGTACGCGGCCGGGTTGGTGGCGTATTCCACGCTTGGTTATGGATTGGGAAACGGAATAAGCGCGGCGATCGGGGGCGTCTCCAGTTTGGTGTACCTAAACCTGCTATGCGAGCACGTGGATAAGCTGAGCTCGAAGGAAACGGACGACCCGGACGATTTGATGTACACGCGGAACCTGGTGTACGAACCGGTGACGGACGTCGGCGCGATGTTGGGCGGGGCGTTTGGAAAGTATTTCCCATTTAACACATTCCACTGACTGATTGCCCATATGGGACTGACATTTCTTTTTACAATCTCAGGAAAAGTGGGGAGCGTGTATTCGCAAGCGCTGTTTCAAAAAAGATTGCTAGTACCGGTCGCGGTGGCGGCGGCGACCAGGTGCGGGGCTTTCCCATGGTTCCCGCATTCCGCCGACAAATATATCACAACCGGACTCTTTTACCGAAGCTGGTGACTGTTTGTCCATACATCGCCCAATACAGTAAGACTCCCGACTGACCCTTTCGGCGTTGATCGGTACCAGCGCTTTCAACAAAGCCGATCTCCCCTTCGACGTAAACTACGGCCCACTGTTCCTCGGGTTCCTCACCTACAAAGCCGCGGTGTTGACGAAACTTTACCAGGACCTGAAACCCGACATCGTCGCCGCCATCGCGGGGAACCCGGAGGGCGAGGAGGAGTAGTCAGAAGTGCGGTTTATTTTTGAAAGGTAATTCTCAACGCCGACGTTCGGAGTACCGTTACCAGGTAACGAGAGGTTAATTGTTGTTTATATTCACAACAGCACGGCGTAGTACTAACAAGGAGTTAATAACAGGCACCCGGCGTGGTATTAACAAGGGTAGTGATAAATAAAGCGACACCCTCAAAACGCGTCAAGCGTCGGTAGCGCTGACGCGTCGTTTCAAAAAACCCCCAAAGCCGGATACGGTGCGCCTTTTCCAAATCACGCCTCAGCCTTGACGCCCCCCCCGCCCCGGTACACGAACGGGTCCAGCATCTGCGCCGTCGTCGTGGTGGTCGGGCCTTGCGGCGCGATTCCAATTCCCCAGGTAGGGTAAGGTGCCGCCGCGTGCGTGACCTGATTGAAAAAAAAAATGTCAGTCCCATATGGGCAATCAGTCAGTGGAATGTGGTTATTGGAAATACTTACCTCCGCCGCTGCGCCCCTCGCCCAGTACGGCAACGCCGCGCCCGCCGTCGAGACCCCCGGCGCGAACTCGCCACCGGGGGGGAGCTCCACCCCGTCAACGCCTATGAGCGGCGGCGGCTTCCGCAGCGCGTCTTTGACCTTGAGAAACAGCCCCGCCTTTCCAGGAACCTGGCCTTTGACGTAGAGCAAGTTACGATTCGGATCAACCTTGTACACGAAAACCGACTGCACGGTTCGTTTCCGGTTCCCCATCCGTCCCGCCATCTTCTTCCCCTTCCAAACCCGACCCGGGTCTTGCGAGTTACCGATTGACCCTGATTGTAAAAATAGAAATGTCAGTCTCGTATGCGCAATCAGTCTGCGGAATGCGGTGAATGGGGAAATACGTACCGTGCGCGCGGTGTTTCTTCGTGGTGCCGTGCGTAGCGGGGAGCCCTGAAAAACCCCAGCGTTTCATTGGCCCCTGGAACCCTTTGCCAATCGTGAAACCCGTGATATCCACAAACTGACCGGCCACGAAGTGTGACGCGTTCAGCACTGGTGATTGTAAAAAAAAGTGTCAGTCTTGTATGGGCAAACAGTCGTTGGATTTGGGAGGGAAATACACAATACGTACCCGTGCCGACCGGCAACATCGCGTCCTCGGAAACCCGGAACTCCGCGACTTCGCGTTTGATGTTCACGCCGCACGAATCGAAGTGGCCCCTCAACGCGTTGCTCACTTGCTTTGGCTTTTTACTGCCCGCGCCGAGTTGTAGGGAAAAAACCCCGCGCGACGCGCTGTCACGCTTTTGCTGCGTGACCTGATTGGTTTGTTTTTGGAGAGGCGTCGCGATAGTAGGGATAGTAGGGTATGTTAGTATGGGGTGATAGTAGTAGTATGTGCTTAGTATGAGATGCTTAGTATTAGTATGCGTGCATACAGTGATGGGTAGGGAGCAAGTACAGTAAGACTTGTTCGTCTCGTGATACGGTATGGGCAACCACCCTGATGGGCTACGCTCGAATGAAAAAAAACAACCACAACGTAAACGTACCTGGCAGTCATCCACCCAAAGCACCGTTAACGGTACCGCCACGCCGTGTTCGTTCCACTCTCGTGTCATGCCGCACTTTATGACGAGCAGCCCTGTTCGTTTCTTAACCTCCGCCTCACCCGGTTTCACCACACCGAGCTCGGCAAAGTGCTGCGTTTGTAACAGCGCGTTGGTTTTGATGCGCCCGGGTTTCGCGAGGGAAGTGTGGGATGTGTGAAACGAACGGGGCGCCGAAATCGATCCAGACGTAATCGCCCACTGATCGTGCTCCCCCACGTTTCGCCATCCCCGCGAACCGTTCGCGCCGTGCGAAACCGCCCGTGCCCAGGACGGTACGCCGCCAATCGGGGACCCGCTCACCGAAGCGGATGCGCCCCAAGCCGCGCGACCCGCGTGCCTCGCCAACGACCGAAGCATGGTGCTGCCGAGAGTGGCGACTGATACGGAAAGTCTGCCTGCGATTTTGGCGATGATTGGATTTCGTCAACAGTTTTATGTTTCTTCGCGATGTCACACCCGCGGCCTCCATCGCCGACGCTCGTCACTTCGCGGCTTCGCGTGGCCCGCGTTTGCGTCCCGCGGTCGTGGGACGACACGGACGCGCCTTTCCCGCGGCAGGTCGGTGCTTCCGTTTCCGGTGGTTCGTGAAACCGGCACTACGGTTCCCGAAACATGCCCCAACAGCCCACCCCCGACGATGAGAAAAATAAAATGCGCTTCGCCGTGTTGGACTGCGAAGACTCTGTGAAGTGGGACGGGCACGCCATCGCGTTGTCACGACTGCTCGGCGCTCACGGCGAAACGTGGGAACACCACCGGTGCTGGTCGGGTGAGCTTCCTGATTTACGAGAAATAGAGAGCTATCAAGGCCTGGTGATCACGGGGTCGCACTACTCGACAAGGGACGAACAAACGCTGCCGTGGATTGGCAACCTGAAACGATGGATGTGCGTGTGTTGGGGGTTTCCCAAATCCCAAGACTGTTTGATGTCCCTCTTTGACCGCACTACTCGTGATGGATGTAGCATTGCCAGTACTTGTGATGTATGTAGTACTGGCAACTACTACATACATCACAAGTGCACTGTTAGGCCCGTTTACTCTACCCAATCCCCCATACAGTACACCTGTAGACTCAAGACTCGCGACTGACCTTTTCCATTCCCAATCCCAGCGCGAAAGTGGTGGTGGTGGGGGACGTGAAGATCTACGGGGTTTGTTTCGGGGCGCAGATCTTAGCGGAAGCGCTGGGTGGGCAGGTTGGGAAGAACGTGTGCGCCATTCCTTTCGTGCTGCAGCGGGAAATCGTAACGGTCACGGAGGCGATGAAACGACGGCCCGATTACGTAGCCGCGGTACGATTGATTCCTCCAAACGCGTGCGGGCAACTGTCAAAAAATAAAGCATCCGAGCAAAAACTAGCGATGATTCAGTCGCACGGAGACTGCGTTACGCAGCTACCCTCGTCCGCGACCCTTCTCGGTACATCGCCAACCGCACCACACGAGATCTGGGCGCTGGGCGAGGACGTGCTCGCGGTGCAGGGCCACCCGGAGCTGGATCGCGACTCGGCGCTTACTAAAATCCTCCCGCACGTAAGAGCGCTGACCGAAGACGCAGCCGCGTTCGCCAAGTCGTCCCTGCGTCTGGAAGTGGACCACGTCACGTTGATTGGGATGGTCCGCGGTTTCTTGCGGGGGTGCGACGGGCTGATGGTTGGGGATACCGCGGAGGTTGTGGCACGACACGTCGAGGCGTGCCGATTGGTGTTGTCGGACACGGCGGCGCCGCGCGTGCACGCTGCGAGTCAAAACGTTTCGGTAGCGAGCAGCACAGTGGACTCGGGCGCGGCTGCTGCGGCGGGCGCGGGGGCCGCGTCCGTGGGTAGTGTCTGTGGCACTAACGGTACTGCAACCTCACCAAAATCCCAAAACAACAACGTGTCGCGTTTAGCCAAGAGCAGTACGGGTGAGGAAACCGAAACCGATCGAGAAAAATATCAGGACCCGAGGGAAACGAACCGCGCGTTGCGGGTCGCGGCGGAGGAGGTACGTGTTGGGCCTTTCCCAAATCCCGCCTCCCTGTGTCGCCGATTGTCCGCCAGTAATTACTCACTCACGTTACGAAAGATTGAACTGACACTTTCTTTTATTTATCGCAAGGCTTTTCTCGCCGCGGCGCTCGCGGCGAAGGCGGACATCGCGGTCGTGAGTCACGAGTTCTCCACGTTGGCCAGGCTGAACGAACTGGCTTCGGAGAAGTACGAAGAACTGGGGGAAACCGTGGCCGGGCTCGGCGTGTTCGCGGATTCGTTACGGCGGAAAGACGAAAACGTATCGCCGTTGTTCGACGATTTGGACGCCGTCGAGCTAAACCTAACGGTGCTGGAGGGAACTGCGGATACACTGGAACAAGAGGCGGACCGGCTTGAGCTACGAGCCAAAGAGGTCAGGGCGCTTATTGCAGCAAAGAAAAAGTAGGGGGGGGTTGGGGGAGCGTACGTACGGGTGAGCGCGTGACGAGGTTGTAAAACAGAAACTTAGTTTTCATTTTTCAGTGCGAACCTCGTTTCGGTGCGTCGTCACTTGGCGTTTCCGATAACGAAAAAACAGCCACGACTGACTCTTGGCTTCTCCCAGACGAAGCGATGTCCCTTGCGGCACACAACGCGGCGCACCGGGGTGGTCGTGCGGGAACGATGAGTAAAAAGCGATGCCTTCACGGCAAGGGGAAACGCGACTGCGTGACGTGCACCCCTTGCCCTCACGGCAAGTTGGAACGCAACTGTGCGGAGTGCAACTCATGCCCTCACGGCAAGCTGAGATGCGACTGCGCGGAGTGCAACCCCTGCCCCCACGGCAAGGTGAAAGGCAGCTGCGCGGACTGCAACCCCTGCCCCCACGGCAAGCTGAAAAAGAACTGCGCGGAGTGCAACCCCTGCCCTCATGGGAAGGTGAAAAACAGCTGCGCGGAGTGCAACCCCTGCCCTCACGGCAAGGTGAAAGGCAGCTGCGCGGACTGCAACCCCTGCCCCCACGGCAAGGTGAAAAACAACTGCTTGACGTGCAAAGGTTGCCCCCACGGCAAGCGAACGAGTAGGTGCGCGGCGTGTAAAGCGGCACGCGCGGCTTCGCCGAGTTCGAAGCGGATCAAACGCGCGCGGTCAAGTTCGCCCGAGAACAAGCCCGAGCCCGAGATCAAGCTCGATCCCGAGATCAAGCAAGCGCCGGAGATCAAACGAGACCCTGAGATCGTCGTCGCGAACCAGGATACTTTGGGCGACGAGTGGTATGACGACGACGTACAGGTGGTGATGCGCACGCCCGCTGACTTGAAGCGGGAGGAAGACGACATACGCGAGGATGAGTTACGATGGAACACGCTAGGCACGGCGGGGAAACACAGCCGCCCGAAGCCGGCTGAGATGATCGACCTCACAGACCACACGGACGAGGACGAGGACAAAGGCGAGGGCGTAATCCACGACTCCCAACCACAAAACCACGGCGCGGTCTGGTACACGCACAAGACATGCGGCTTTGAAAAGAACTTTTACCTGTGCACGAATTACGGCTACCTCCGCATACGCTGCGGCAGATGCCGCCGGTGTTTCTGCACGATGTACGGCGGAGACATGCGTAGCTCCACAACCTAAACCGGACACGCAGAGTGCGGGTTGGAGTGGTCCACGGGAAGGAAGCCGAGGGCAACACCCAGAACACATAAGAAACCGAAGAGGTACCTCAATGATCAATGACCAAGCTGAAGTTGAAGTATCTGAAGGAAGCCACTGACAGAAACAGGCTGAGTAGTGTGTTGAAGGAGTTCCATGTACGGCTGTGCGGAATTAGCAGTAGTTAGCTGGATCAACAAAAGACAAACCGTGTTGGGTGCGCGCTCTAGTAATAAGAAATTCCATTTTTCGACTGACGTTTCCGAGAACGAAAAAACAACGACAAAGACCCACGACACAACGCGACACGCGTCGTGGCCGGGAAGGGTACTTCTCGGGAGGTACCTGATGGCGAACAAAAAGAAACACCGGGGGAAGGGGATTCTTAGGCGATCTTATGCGGCGGAGCGCGTGGCGATATTTTGGTTGTCTATTATTCAAACAAACACGCTTGTCTTTCTTCGTGTTTTTGTCTTTCGCCCATAACAGGTGGTTTACGTTCCGCCAATCTGCTGTACGAGCTTCTGCATCCCACTCTTCAGCTTCTTCAAAACATCCTTGGAATCCTCGGCTTCTTTTTGATTCTTTTTCACCAGTTCGCTCACTTCCTGCAAGCGGATCGCGATGTCCTTTTTGGTTGTCGCCAACCCTTCTTCCTTCAGCGCACTCACCGCCAACACAGCCGCCGAAGCTTCTTTGACCGCAGCCTGCACCGTCGCCAAAGCCTCTCTGAGTGTGGAGATTTCATCCGCCTGCACGCCAATTAACGCAGTGTGCGCTTCATACGATGACGGTTCGAGTGGCCCGTACAAATTGGCGAGCATCTCAAGGACCATCTGAGAGATGGCAGCGGTGCGTGCGTCATCGAAAGCGGCCTTCGCCGTAGCTGCTTCCCGAAATTTCGCCTCAAAATTCGCATCTGTTTCGCGCTGGCTCGCCACTGAGGCGTGCAACGCTTCCATCCACGACTGCGACTCTTCCTTGAGGCTCTCGATGCGAGCAGCCTGTTGAAGCTTCGCACTTTCTCTATTGGACTCTGTCCCGTCCAAAAACTGCCCAATTGTGTTCATTGCGGCCAGAACCTCGGCGTTATCGGGTTGGGGCTCGGTCCCGTCAGCATCAGCATCAGCGGCCTCAGCCTTCGCCTTTTCCTCAGCCGCCTCAGCCTCAGCCTTCGCCTTCGCCTTATCCTCAGCCGCCTCAGCCTCAGCCTTCGCCTTCGCCTTCGCCTCGGCGTCGGCCTGGGTTTTCTCTTGGGCCTCAGCCTCAGCTTGTGCCTTCGACTCAGCCGCCTTCGCGTCGGCAGCTGCCTGAACAAGGACCGTCGCCGCTGCGTGAGCAGAAAATCCACTGCTCGTGGCTGGCACTTCTGACTCGAACGGGGCCTGTTGTGCGGCGTTCTTCTTGTTCCACTTGGCTGTACACGCCTTCTCAATCTCCTCGTCCGTGATGTCGGGCTTGACGGCGGTAAGCTTGGGGCGTTCATCGTCGAGGAACCGTATGAATTGTTCGCCGTCCCCTTTGAAGCGTTTGGGGTTCGGCGTTTGTTGGACGGTACGAAGAGCCGCTGCCTGGGGTCCGCCCCCCTCCTGCTCTTGCGGGACCGCCCCCCTCTTGCGGGTCCGCCCCCTCCTGCGCTTGACTGCCCACGCGTTACCTCATCATGACCGCCCATCGACATTTTCCGTGCCTTCCCTTTCCTCGACGGCGCGGCGCCCTTCGCGGTCTTTGGCGCGGCCTTTGGCTTTTTGGGGTTCTGCCCGCCCCCGCCGTTCCCGCCGTCGTTTCCTCCGCCTGCGTTACCGCGTTTACCACCCCCGCCTGACCTGTTAGGGCCTTCGCCGGCGGCACGCGTGGCGTTCACCAACTTCTCGAGCATCGCACGACACGTGCGTGCGCTTGCTTTGCCGGTTGTTGCTTTTGGATAACCAAAACAATTATTAATAGGAGTCGACGAAAAAACTCAACAAGTGAGTTTTTCAATTTCCCTCACCTCCGCCTCGGCAGAGGACGACGCGCGGCGGACGACGGGCGCGCGGTGCGCGTGCCTGTGTGCCGCACGCGGTCGTTGTTGTGCGCTGTGGCGAACCGCCTCTTTAGAGCTCTTTTAGTGACCGGCGTGTTTCGTTTCGTGGGACGTTCTTCGGGACGACCGTCCCCGTCATGTCTCGTGCCCGGGTTCCCGAATGTCGCGCGCCATTAGAAATGGAGCCCTTGCTCGACCGGCGCGGTTTCTCGGACAACGACTTGCTTTCCGAAACCTACTACGGCACGGACGCAGAGAGCGCGCACTCCACGAATCGCGCGTCCTCGCCCGTACCGCGACTCGCGATGCACGACCCTGACCCCGCAAACTGCGTTACGCACCGAGAAGCGGACGCTTCTCGGGTGCGACAAATCGCGCCGAGTGAAACTTTCGAGGGAGGGATGGATTCGAGTCGAAACGCGAGCGCGAGTTGTACCGGTGATGGCGAAACACAGTTATTAAGCCTACTAAAAGCCGAGTTGACCACCCCAACCAGTTCCGTACTGTGGTTCGCGTTAGGCACGCGGGTAGTGACGTTCGTCTTCGCGTTTTTCACAGACGTCTTCGCAGGCGAGGTTTTCGAGGACGACGCGGACGACTCGAGTTTCGACGAAGCCGTCTTCGGAGCGCGCGCCACGTTTTGGGACGTCGTGTTGTTAACACTGCTGCTCGTAGGCAACGCATTTTGGGTGGTTATGCGTACACGGGACACGGACCGCGGTTCGAGCCGTGTGGGGGGTTTATTTTTCAAATCGAAGGACGACAACAAGTTGGACGTTACCAAAATGCAAAGCACAACGGTCCCGTTCCTGGCAAACCTTACTGACCGTGTCGTGCGTTTGTCTCGGTTTCGTGGTGTTCGTCGTTTTGTGTGTTTCGGTGGGTGACGATGCGGGTGTTGCGGGTGGTGAAGGAACCGATGACACCGAAAACGCGCGAGAAACCGATCTCGACGCCGTGTCCTTCTTCGCGGCGCTGTCCTTCGCCGCGGCGCTCGTCGCGGCGACGGTTCCGTTTCCGCAAAGAGCGGTGTCATCTTTAATTACCAATGAAACTGTTAAGACGCTTGGTGACCTAAAAACAACAGTATTTAACGCAAAAAGAAACAACAGACACTGGTCGCACCTCGCGTTCGTGGACGCGGTTGTGGTGGACGCTAGTGCTCTGATGAGTTGTTCCAAAAACCAAAACGCAAAAGTTGCCGAAATCTACGTCGCATCCGGACACCCGTCCGTCGCGCCGCGGGATTTGCTGATTTGCGCGGCGCTGTTCTCCAGGTGGTGGGACGATGTTAGTGACAATGCAGACGGTAGTAACGCTAACGATGTTTCCAATCCTGCCGACCAGGCTGTGCATGCCGCGCTGGGTGGAACAAAGGCTTTGTCCGAGTCGTACGTGTTGGTCCGAAAATCGAGTTTTGGTGAAAACGAAAGCGAATCTTCTGAAAACGCCGAGTGTTTGCTGCGTCGGCTCGGTGACGACTCGGAGTTCCGCGTGCGCCGAGGTGACCCTTTATCCACGTTACGTGAGTGCAGCACTGACGAAGAAACCACCGAGGAGCTTCTCAACGCGAGCGACACGTGCAAACGCGCGGGTCTGTATTGTTTGGTTGTCGCCGCGCACCACGGAGCCGTCGACAAAACCGAAACCGAAACCGAAACCGAACGAACCGAATGTGACCGCGCTTCCGTCTCGGTGGCGTCATCACAAACCCCGGCCGCGGGCTGGACGGTGTTAGGGTTGATCGCGTTTGAATTAGGGCCGTTGAGACACGACACCACGTCTGTGATCAATCAATTAGAAAACCTCGGCGTGCGATTTATTTTGGCCACCGAAAGCGACGCGGCCGTCGCGGCGGCCACCGCGAGACGAGCAATTTTTTCATTCCGGAAGTGACGACGTCGCGAGGTACGACCGCGACGTGACGCGCGAGTTTCGCGAAATCAACGTCATGGATTCTCACGATGCTTCTTTTTTCGATGCACCTGGAGTTGCTGCGGACGTCATCGCGAACGCCACCGGTGCGTCCATAGGGTCACTGGTTAAAGCTCTTCGCGAAACAAGAAGGGGAACCCAACGCAAAGTCGCGGTCGTGTACGGTTCGTCCCGAAAATCCCAAAACAACTTTGCAGGTACGTGTTGTATTTCCCAAATCCAGGCACACTGTTTGCCCATACAAGACTAACACTTTCTTTTATTTATCTCAGCGGCGGCTGAAGAAAGCGATGTTTCTTTCTTGGTGAGCCCGAACGGGCCCGGGTTGGACGGTGGAACTGATGGACGAATAGACCGTGATCCAGGGTTCAGCCTGCACCGTGTGGCTCGAAACCTCGGCTCGAAACCGGATGTGCAGACCGCGGTTCCTGGTATGGCCGGGTTAGTCGGCACAATGTGCGAAGCGCGCGCGTTCATAAAAAAGACGCAACTCTTGAAAAGTTTGCAACTCAAAACCTCACTTCAGCTGCTTTTATTTTACGGCGTAGCGTGCGCCGCGACCTCCCCAGATGATTTCAAAAAAGAATGGCCGCGCGTGTTCCGGGTGCCCACGAGCGCGGTGGTGGCCACGACGGTGGTGGTGTATTTAGTCACCACGACAAGCGCGTCGAAACTAACGTTGGCGCCCGGAAGGTACCCCGAAGGAAATTTACACAAAAAACACCATCTTTTGGTTTGTGTCACGAGCGCGCTCGTCTCCGCGATAGGCTCGCTTTTGTTTCTGGGGTTGAACTTGCGAATCGGCAGTAGCAGTAGTGGTGCTGCTGGGAGTGCAGGTCATGACACCATCGGCTCACAGCTATCTTGGTGGTTGAGTACCGGTTACCCTCCGTTAACCTACGGCCAGGTCATCGCGGCGACTTGGCTGGAAGGCGCAGTTTCGGTGGTTTTGGGGGTTTTTTCTTTGGTACTGACTGAAAAAAACGCCTCCGTGACTTCTGGATTTCTGTTCGTCATCGCAATCGCGTGTGTATTCGTCAACTTCATAGCCTTGTTTTGGCCGTACAACAATGGCAACACAACCTCAACGTTGGGGATGCACGGATTGACCTTGGGGCAGGTTTCCGTTGTATGGGCATTTAGTGTTACCTGGTTTTGCGTGGTTGGCGCGTGCGTGACAGTCGTGAGGAACGCGGCGCGGAAAACGGGGTTGGGAAATCCGGGAAACTTCATCCCTGGTGTGTCGACACTAATTGCGCATACGCCACCTCAGAGGAGTAGCGCCTCGAACAACAAGTACGTCTCAACAACCCTGACCACGGCGGAACTGAATCGCGTGCGTGCAGACGTTTTGGATGCTCGTTTCGGTGACGGCGAACGTACACCCGCGGAGGAGCGCGAATCGCGCGAGGGTAGGAAGTCTGAAAAGAAGTTGAACAAGGAGTCGCGCCAAGCCGTGGACGTTGAATCCGGCGACGGAGTGTTTACTGCGGAAGAAATGGATGGCACCAGCGCCGAGCAACGTGAGTTGACCGCTTTTCGCGTTGTTGGAATTCCACTCACGTCCACCACGTTGTCGTTGTTAGCGCGAGACTGCGGCGGCGAAAGCGCGGACTTGAGCACCCGAAACGACCAAACCGATTTCTTGAGGCGCTGGGTCGCCACGCAGGCGCACGCGGAACAACCCGGGTTTGCGTTTGGCCGGGAATACGAATCGGCGGACACCGCGGTGAGGTACGATTCGAACCGGCACGCTGGGTATTTTCCAAACCCGGGCGAATTCATCCATTCCGAGGAACCCGACCCGGTCGCGGCGGAGGCGGAGGCGTCGGTTCCAAAACAACACAAACTTCGCGTCCGCCAAAATTACCTCGAGGCGACGTACCCGTGTCGCGCCGATATCCAAAACGCAAACGACTGGGTGGATTCGTGTCAACGAATTTATGCGGGTTTAGTCGAAAACCCGCGCGACTCCTCTGGGAATCGAACCAACGCCGAACCACTGTGTGTCTCGATCCTGAACGTTCCGCATAAAAGAGTCGATAGGAGCTTCACGCTTACCGTGAGTGCGCGTGACTTGGACGACGGCGTCGAAACCGACGCAAGAAACGACGCGTCAGGTAATGACTCCCCAGGAAACGCAGGCGATTCAAGAAATGCCGACTCATCGGCGAAACTGGAAGCGTTTCTGCACGCGTGCGTCGGGGACGACTGCGTGCGGCTAGAAACGATGTTATCTCACCCTCGAATCCGGAGGTACCTACGGAGCGTGAGGTCCATCGACGGGACGGTGTACAACTTTCCAATGAAAACCGCGCACATCACGCTGTGACGTAGAGATATTAGAATGACGGAGACGTGAATAGCCAATCGCGCAGAAGCGACCGTCGTAGACGTGAATACACGACTGCGCGGAAGCGACTGACGTAGAAGTAGACGTGTTAAATGACAAGATCGCAAGGTAGAATACTAACTCGAGGACTAGCCCTCCAGCGCAACCGCGTCTCTCAAGATGTTTTCGTTCAAAACAGCCGGGTTCCCGTCGGTGTTCACGCCTTTCGTGGCCTTATCCGCCCAGGCAAAAGTGATCAGCGCGCTCGGGGCTAACCCCGCGCCGACCACGGTCCCTTCCGTCCCATACCCCAAACCCTTGAATCCGACGTTCGTTTTGTGTTTCCAGTTAGGGTTAGTAGTGTCCCGGACGTTGTGCGTTCGCAAACCGGTCAGGGAGTCCCTAGGTTTGTTGGAGGTATCCTTGGCGTTGCCCGGGTCGTCCTCGTCCCCAACAAGCGCAGAGCCGAGAAACGAAAGCCCGAACGACCGGAACGGCTCGCGCAGGTGCTCGCTGACAAAAGTGCGCACCGCGGCGATGGGTTCCCTCGGGCCGAACCTACCGAGCAGCTGCGTGCCGTCGGGCATGCGCACGCGAACCACGACGGGCTGGTGTTTTTTGTCTTCCGCGGATTCGTCGTCGTCACCCGTATTTTTAAAGTTCGCGTTCTTCCAAGCCTTCGTGGAAAGGAACGAGCTTTGTTCCCGCTTCGCCTGCGATTGTAAAAGAAAATTGTCAGTCTTTCGGGCCACGTGTATGAGCATGCAGTCACCCGTAATCGGGCCTAACAGTGTGACTGGATTTGTGAAACACAACACGTACCTTCGCGGTTTCGAAATCCGCGGCGACTTCCGAGGCGTCTCGTTTGAAAAAAGAGTCATCCAGGGTTGCGGTTTTCGCTTTAGTAAGCGCGGGCCGGAACGCCTTCGCGCCGCGTCCCCCAATAGGCGGCGCTTTCGGGTCGACGGTTCGTTTCTTGCGGAACCGCGGATCCGCGACCCTCGCGGTGCGCTCCGCCGAGGGAAGCGCGGCTGAACAAAGCGTCGCCAGTTTTTGCACCAAAAAGTTCACGCGCGTCACGTGTGCGGTGTGCGGAAGCGTGAGTCGCCGCGTGTCAATGTCAACTTCAACGGAACCGGATACGTCAGTGCTGTCGTCTTTTTCAACCACGAACCCGGCCGCGAGAAACGCGTCCAGGGCTCCGCGCGCCGTAAAGAGAGCCGCGATTTTTACGTTGCCCAGCTTCACGCTCCGCTTGTCCGCGCGCGTGACCGCCATGACCTTCTCCGTCTCGGTGGCGTTTTCGTACGCGTTTTCAGGGTTACTAAACACAAACGCGGAATCGCCAAACGCGTCATCAAGCGCGTTCGCGGCGATTTTGCAAAGCGTGGTTATTAAATTCGTTTTCGCGTCCGCGTCCGCGTCGGCGTCGGCGATTGCGTTTATCGTAGCAACCGCGGTTTCAATCGCGACCCGCGCTGGGTCGGTTTCCGGTAGCGTTGAGTTAACCGACCCGGAGTTAATGGACGACCCACCCGCGCCACCGGCGCCATCACCCGCCACCGCCCGTCGTTTTTCCCGTTCCCGCAGAATCTCAGCCCGCATCGCGGCCATGTCCGTTCCGCCACCCGGCTTTCCCCGGCCAGACTCGAGCGCCGCGAGCCGCTGTTTCTTTTTTTCCGCATCCTCCGCTTGACACGAGTAACCCCGAAAGTGTCAGTCTTGAGTCTTACTGTATGGGCAAACAGTCTACTTGTGATGTATTCTCTCGTGATGTGTATATCCGGGATTGGAAAGGGGTCCGGCCCTGCACTCCATACCGTGCAGTAATCGCAGAGGCGGTGTGTGGTGAGTTGGAAAGCCCCGCACCTTTCGTCCCGGATGTGTTGCTGCTGCCTTTGAACGAAGACCCGCCTCCCGAGTTCTGTTGGGAGAGGTACCGGTACCGTTGTTCGGGTTGGAAGGGGCAGGTAGCCGGTCAGTGTTAGGGTTGCTTGTTTAGTGTTCGGGTATGCTGTTCGGGGAACGCGAGTGCGTCTCGGACACGAAGCGGTCCGTGTTGTTCCAAAGCGTGTGTCTCAGATCAGGAGGCTGTGAGAAACACAACACGTGCGGAAATCTGGCGTTGAGCACGGGGACAAACGCGCGTGTCTTCCCTTGCGTCGCCCCGGAAGCCGTGATCCGCAGTGTAAGAAACGTACCTTGAATGGGTTATACTTCTTCGCAAGAGACTCCATGTCGTCCATCACCTTCTTGCTCATTTTGTGACCAACCGAGTGACGCGCGCGAGCGCGAGTGGAGTGATGACGGAAACGCGTTTTTTCGGAGCGAAAGTAGGTGCTGCGAAATTTTACCCTCTCATCGAAAAGGGCCGAAATCATGAACCATGCAACCAGACGGCTACGGCGCGCCGTCCGTCCGCGCGCGATGTCCGAGCGCGACGCGCGTTCCGGTGATGAGACCGCGCGGACTGGAGTTTCCCAGGAAACCCGGTTCCAGCTTGAGCTGGAGTTCGTGATGTCCCTTTCCAACCCGCGGTACGTGCACCACCTGGCTATGGGAAAATTTTTCGACGATCCCTCCTTCGTGGCGTATTTGGCGTACCTCACGTACTGGCAATCGCCATCGTACGCCAAGTTCCTGCACTACCCGCACGCGTTGTATTTCCTGGACCAGCTGCAACGACTGGAGTTCAGGAAAGCCATGCAGAACCCACGAGCGGTGGAGTTTGTGTTCACCCAGCAGTTCTTGTTCTGGCAAAAACACCGGAGCGACCAGGTGGAGATGACGAATACGAAGGTAGAAAAGGGAGACGACGGGGAAACGAACGAAGCTGGAGCGTCCGTGTAATTAATACAACTCCATCACAATAACTATGCCTACTCAGTACACCAAAAAGGACTCCATGGTCATCGTTACACCGGCGAGTCGATATTCGTAGGGGGAATCTCGTTGTGCACGACGTGGAAGTTGTCAAAATCTAACAGAAACACGGGCGGTCCGGTGACGGGCGTTTTCGTTTCCATCGCTTGACTCTCCATCTGCGCGTGCCGCAGCCCCCTTTCATCGTTCGGCACTTTGAAAAACCGAAACTGATGCGACAAAAATGAAAGTGTCAGTCTCTCGTAACGTGTATTACGTAAACAGTTAGAGGTAATAGTCCCTTCTGGTACGAGTATGGGCAATCAGGGAGGCGGAATGTGGTGATTGGGAAAGGCCCTTACCTGGTCTCCGAACTTCCCGCGAAGCATCCGCGGGTAAACCGGCTTGCCATTAAACCACCCCTGGAACTCCGGGCGGTTCGCGACCCACCCCCTTGGGTTGTAGTACTCCGCCATGCCGAACACGGGCTTGCCGTCGGAGTCGATGGCGGTCACGGTCACCGCGATGTTGGTGATTTTGTTCATGTCCGTGAAGTCCTTTCGTAACGGCGACTTGTCGTCGATCTTATGCTTCATGGTCAACGGAAACACCCCCGTCCACCGCGCGTACCCGCCCGTACCGGTGCTTATTGGTAAATCGTAAATCTCCCCACCCGCGAAGGCTTGGATTCGGACCTGTAGGTCGTACAGAATCACGTCTTTGATACGCAAAAGAAAGTGTCAGTGTTGCGTGGGAAAACAGGGAGGCGGGATTTGGTAAAAGCAACACGCACCTTTGCGTAGGACCATCATTCGGATTGAAAGATTCGAATCGTCGTACACGCAATCGGGCGCGAAGGCGACTTGTTGTCTGTGCGATTGTAAAGAAAAGTGTCAGTCTTTCGTGACATGTATTACGTAGTCTAATTACTCTGGGCAATCGGCAAACAGTGTGTCAGGATTTGGGAAATACAATACGTACAGCGGTTTCAACGCCCGCGCCACGATAACAGCGCCCGCGACTGACAACAGCAACCAGTGGAGCCACCCCAACAGGGCTAGGGTAAAAATTTCCGCATTTGTGGAAGGCGTTTTTTCCTGCCATCCGTAGATGGAGTCGCTCGAGATGCGAACCGTGGTGAACGCCAGGAGCATTTTTTGGTGGAGCAAGGTCGTACCACCCAAAGGCACGCCATCGCACGCCCCTATTAAGGTCAAAACAAGCGCGCTCGCGAACATCATTAGAAACTCCAGGACGATTTCCAACAGTAACAGCCGGAACAAACTCATATCCACGGTCAACACGTGCCACACGTCCTCCGCGAGCGAAACACTCCGCAAGCAATCATCACGTCCCTCCCAAACCCCGCCCCCCGACGTGGAGTTTATGATGGAGTCCCTCGAGTGGACGTGGAAATCGTGCCCGACTCGATTTTCGAACTCGCGAGGACCGCCCTGTTTGGATGTATGTGGCGTCTCCGTTGTGTGTTTCACTTCCGAAGGTCGCGTCGCGCTCTCCACGTCGTCCCACGAATCTTTCTGATGCAACGTCGTGCTCAGACCGGCACCGCACTCCAGGTAACCCGGAACCCGCTTCGCGTTGCGTCGACACGGGTGCTCGGCGTAGAACCCGCTGCCGCAAGGAAGCCCCCAGGCGCGCCGAGTTAAACGCTCCAGGGAGGACACGGTGGTTCTCATGACAAGCGTTTGCACGACGACAGCGAGTGCGCTCTGGAGTGCCGTTAGAAATAGCTCGGGGCGAAGTGGAAAGGTGCGAAAAAATGTTTGCATCACAACGACGTACCGGACTGTCGGACGGTTACCGGGACAGTTCCCGTACCGGCCATTGGGCACACTTTTATTATCGTATTACTCCTCGCACATCTCTCCCGAGCCCCCCATTTCGGAGGGGAGGTCTTTGAACTTTGGTAACCCATCTTTGATTGACCAGCGCTTTTCGGAGTAGTTGATGTGCAACGTCGGTACGAACGGAACGTCGAGAATCCCGGAGCACAAATCAGTCAGACCCATCCCCGGGTGGTCGTTCAGGACGTTCGACCTGCACTTGGCGCACGTTTTGCGGAAGCTGCCTTGTTCCTTGCCTTCCGGGGGAACATTGGTGTACTCCACGAGCTCGCCCGTGATGGTCACCGCGGAGGCGGGGTACAGCGTGGCGAGATTAAGGGATCCCCATCTCGCACACGAATGGCAGTGGCACACGCACACCACCGCGGGATCCCCCACGCACTGCACGGTAACGGAGCCGCAGTAGCACGTGCCGGTCGCGACCTTATCGTTCATTTTAGATTTTACCTGGGAAGGCAGAGCCGGGTCGCGTGCGGTGACGCGCGGGTGTGAAGTGGAGCGTCCGACATAACGAGAGTACGAGACGTGAGAGGAAACGCTCGGAAACGCCATTCTGCTTGGAAAACGCGTCGCAGATTTCCGATTTTTTCCCGGATTGCCTATTATAACATTATCACGCCTCATCAGCGCCTCATCAAAGGCGCGCGCACCGCCCCCCTCCGTCATCGCCTGAACATGGTTCGCGTTTGCATCGTCACCGGCGCCTCCCGCGGTTTCGGCCGAGGCATCGCCAAAATCCTGGCGACGGAAAAAGGATGTGTGGTCTACGCCACCGCGAGGGATCTTGGTGCGCTTCAAACTTTGGCGGAGGAAGTGTCCGACAGCGACGGCAAGGTCGTGCCGTACCAGCTGGACCAGACGGACGACGACGCGGTGCGTGCGTTCGTGGCGCGCGTCACCGCGACCGAGGGCAAAATCGACCTTCTCGTGAACTCCGCGTTCCAAGGCCTGGTCGCCGCGACGCCTCATTTCGGCAAGACGTTCTGGGAAAAACCATTGTCGATGTACGAAGCCCAGGTCACGCAGGTACGTGTTTCCCAATGAACACGTTCCGCCTCTGCGATCACAGCCCCTACTTGACGTCCACTCATCCAAAGGAAGTTTACTACGTACATCACACGTGCCCTGTTTGCGGAATACACATCACGAGAGACTGACACTTTCGTGTTAACCCAGTTCGTGCGGTTCGCGTACGTCATGGCGTGGCACGTCGCGCCGGTCATGTCGGCTCAAAAATCCGGCCTGATTGTAGGCATCAGCAGCGCGGGCGGCGTGAAGTACTTCGCGGACGTGGCGTACTGCGCGGGGAAAGCCGCGTTCGATAAGATGCACCACGACATGGCGTGCGAGTTACGGGAACACGTGCGTTGGGGCTTTCCCATATCCAGACACTGTTTGATGCCCTGTTTGGAGTGCAGTGACGCAAGTCTTACCACTACAAGACTCGGGACTGACCCTTTTCTTGTACAACCACAGGACGTGTATTCAATGACCCTGTACCCCCAAGCCGGGATCACGGAGAACGTGAGTTTTCCGGGCGGGGACACCCCTTCGTACGCCGGACGAGCGGTGGGCGCGCTGCTCACCGCGAGTAAAGAGGACATGCAGAGTTGGACGGGGAAGGTGGTGCAGACGCGCGAAGTGGCGGGTACGTGTTGGGGCTTTCCCAAATCCAGGCACACTGTTTACTGCCCCTGGTCGAGTACACTACGTTCCGTAACATTTACTGGCAACTGTTGCCGCTACACACGGCACAAGTGCACTGTTTTACCGAGGCTGGTGACTGTTCGTCCATACATCGCGATATACAGTACACCCAGGGAGACTCGGGACTGACACTTTTCTTGTCCAATCGCAGACAAATTCGGGTTCACGGATGTCGACGGAAATCACCCGGACGGACCGTTCACGAACCCGGAGGCGATTAAAAGAATGCGAACCGCCATGACTAACCCGGAACACTACAACCTCGACAGTACCCCCATTCACCCGGATGGGTGGAAATCCATGAACGCGGAGGGGTTTAAGGAGATGTTTCACGGGTTCAAGTGAGAGAATGAGTTTTATGATGTTAGTTTTCAGCTTTTCACAGAAACAGTCCATCGATTTAACTCGAGAAATGAAATCAACTCGTCAACCACACACGCACCCAAAACAGGTTCTCTTCGGCTCCCAATAAATCCCTCGCCCGCGTCCTCGGCGGGCACAACGACGCACCGTGTCGCCCGACATGGATGCCCCTCCTCGTCCGCCGCGGCATCCCGTGACCGCGGCGCGCTTAACCCTAGCGCACGCGTCTGGGTTGAGGTACGTTTTTGGGTTCGGCAGACTGGAAACGGTGTGCCACGAACCCGCGCTTTGGCCATTCCTCGCTGCAGTCAACGGCACGCTTTTCTCATCCCCCTGTAAGAAACGCAACACGTTTCGGAGAGGGACCTTCCGAACCGTGTACAAAACGACCACCACGCCGTTCGGTGTGGTGTGCGTACCACGAATACTCTAGGGCGTTCTACGGGCTTCCGCGAAACGCGCACAGGCACCACTCGTGTCACGCCGAGGCTCGATCGCGTTCGATTTTCCAGATTTTCACCCTCGAAGGTGACTGTCTTCGAAAAAACGATTGCGCCGTGATTTGCGTTTTCGCCGTAGCGACCGTCATCACAGTAAGCTCACCCAAGTCCCCCCCCTGAACCCTAAACCCCAAACCCTAAACACAGCGCCTCCGTGGTCGGCGCGTTCGCGTGCGACCCCGCGGACGCTACGCGGGCGTACTACGTCGCGGGCGGCAACGTGGTGAGCGCGCCGTTGCGGGAGGTCGGGCAACAGGTACGTGTTGGGTGTCCCAAATCCAACGACTGTTTACTGCCCCTCTGTCACTGTTTACTGCCCCTGGACGATGTTCACTAGTCATTAAAGGAAGTGCACTACACACGGCGCAAACGCACTGTTATCTGCGTTTTATGGAGTACAGGTTGAAAGTCACGCCACTACGGAACTACCCAATCCCTGATACGCGTTACGAAGTACACCCGCACTCGCCGACTCGTTCCCTGACCCTTTTCTTTCCCGACACAGGGATTTCTGCGCGGGCACGACGCGGACGTGACGTGCATGTGCGTTTCGGCGAACGGGCGGTTCATGGCTACCGGGCAAGCGGGTGTCAACGCGGACGTCCGGGTGTGGGATTTATCGAGTGGGAAGTGCGTGCACGTTCTTTCCGAGCACGACCAAGGCGTGGCGAGGGTCGTGTTTTCGCCCGACGAGCGCTTGTTAGTATCGGTCGGCGTCCCTGCCGACGGGAAGTTGTTCGTGTGGGACGTGGAAACCGGAGCGATCGTGGCGAACGGGCCTTGCGAACCCAACGACACGAAAGCAATAGAGTTCAGCCCGGTGGTGGTGCAAGGCGTTTTCTACACCTTCGCCGCCGCCGGTTCGGATGTCGTGATATTCGGAATCGACGCCGCGAGCGGGGTTTTGGGGGGGCAGAAGTGCGGAGTGTACGTGTTTCTGGCTTTCCCAAATCCAAAGACTGTTTACTGCCCCGTTGGTGACTGTTTACTGTTTACTACGTACAGCACAAGTGCACTGTTTTACCGAAGCTGGTGACTGTTTGTCCATACATCGCCCAACACAACACACCCAAGACTGTCCGACTGACCCTTTTCCTCAACACTCGCAGGGGGCACACCAAGAGGCACTACTGCAGCGCGGTTTTTTCAAGCGACGGCGAGTCCCTTTACTGCGGCAGCACTTCCGGCGACGTCGCCAGTTTCGGGGTCAGCGGGTGCGTGTTGCGAGCTTTGGCCCCGGTGTGCGGCGGCGGCGCCCTTGTTTTGGTGAACGACCCGAGCGAACAGGTAAGTAACTTTCCCACCCAACTCGTTCCGCCTCTGCGATTGCGCATACGAGACTGACACTTTCTTTTTCATCGTATCAGAACCGGTTCTTGGTGGGCGGCGGCGACGGCACGGTGAGCGTGTACAGCCCGAAACGGCCGCCCACGGTCTTGGACGCCCTGGATCACGTGTGGAAACTAAAAGGCTCGGTGACCTCGATTTCCTTCGTGGACGGGGACGGCGGCAAGTGCGATGCGAGCGGCGCGCAAATCGTGGACAAATTCGTGGCGTGCACCGTGCGTGTTTCTTTTCCCAAATCCGTCAACACACTGTTTTATCTCTAACGCTGGTGACTGTTGTCCATACATCGCGATATGGTCGTACCACAAGGGACTGTTACCCTGACTGTTTACGTAATACACGTTACGAAACACTGACACTTTGTTTTACCCATCGCAAGGCGGAGGGGGGTAAGTATTTGTGTCCGTCTCGGCGGTTTCCGAAGGGAACGGCGCAGCCCGTTCTTCTTGAAGAGTCGCACGTCGCGCCTGTGAAGATGGTCAAGTTCGCGCCTGGGGAGGCGAGCTTCGGGTTGAACAACGGCCCTGCTGGCGGCCCCACGATCGACGGCCTGGTAACCGCCTCTGCGGATGGCCAAATCAGAGGATGGACACTGGACCCGCGGCCGATTTGTTTGATGCGCGCCGGCTTGCGAACCGGCGCGGTGCCTCTTTGCGTCGCGGTGACCTCCTTGACCACGATAACGGGCTGGGACGACGGACACGTGCGGTGTCATGACAACAAAACAGGCGAGCTGATGTGGACCCTTCCGGATGCGCACGTTGGCGGGGTGACCGCGATCGGGGTGGCGGTTGGCGGGCACTTTTTCGTCACCGGGGGGGTAAAAGGTGAGGTCCGGGTATGGGATTCGCGCTCCAGGAGGCTAATCTCCACACTAAAAGAACACTGCGCCGCAGTGATCGGGGTTGAGGCGCTTGGGGATGACGTGCACATCGTCAGCGCGTCACGGGACCGGTCCATAATTACCTGGGACTTGATAAGGGAACGAAGGGTGGCGCAGCACAAACAGCGCGTGGGGAGCATAAACGCGTTTGAACTGAGCCGCGCGGATGGGCCGAACTCGACTAGGATGGTTTCCGTGGGCCAGGACCGCTCACTTTCTTTCTGGGATTTGATGCAAGACAAAGCCCTGCAGGTCGTGCCAGGTGCGCACGCGCAGGAGTGTACCTGCGCGTCGCTGTCGCCTCACGGAGTGCTCGCGACCGGGTCGAAGGACCAGAGCGTCAAGGTACGCGTTGCGTTTCCCAAATCCCGCCGACTGTTTCAAGCCCCTCTGTGACGTCCACGGCCGTCATTAAAAGGAGATACTACTGGTAACGTTTACCAGTACTCGCGGCTCTTACGAATACAGCACAAGCGCACTGTGTCCGGCCCGATTACCCTTGCTGTTCCGCCCGAATCCCGCCGACTGTTTACTCACACGAGTCACGGGAAGACTGACACGTTGTTTGTTTTACGTAATCGCAGCTTTGGGATTTCGAAACCGGCAAGTTGCTCGCCGCGGAGCACGCGCACTGCGAAAGCGTGCGGGCGGTTGCATTTTCGCTTGATGGCAAGACGCTTGTGTCTGGCGGGGACGACGGGATTGTTATGGTGTGGAGAGTGGATATTGCGAACTAATACCGAGTTATTTGGTGGATGCTACGTATTGACCCTGAGTCGTTTCGAAGTATCGACCGTATCGCGGCGGTATATTTTCACTGCAATACTCTCGTCGGCCCGAAAATCGTCGCGCCCGGCGTTCTTCACTTCTTCCCCATCGAACTCCTTCCCCCCGCCATGCGTTCCGCGTCCACGCCGGTTTCCCCGGTGCGTATACGCACCACGTCTGCGATTGGGGTGATGAAGATCTTCCCGTCCCCGATTTCCCCCGTCTGCGCGGCGTCGACGATTGTGTCCACGATGTCCTGCACCTGGTTTCGCTCCAAAACCACCTCCAACACGGTTTTTTCCACCAATCGAATGCCGCTTTGTTCGTCAAACGTCGCGCCCCGGTACCGCTCAACGGACCCGGCTTGCACCCCCGCCCCAAGGGCGTCGTACGTCGTTAAACCCCGAACCCCCTGCGTTTCAAGCGCAACGAGAACGTCGTTTAACCGCCACGGACGGATCATGGCTCGGATTTGGTAAAACGGGACGCTGGCGTCAAGGTTGAGCGGTTTCAGGGTTCCCTTCGAAGAAGTTGCACCTGTCGGGGGGTCACCGACGGTCGCGGTGACCCTCACGGCGGAGGCGCGCGGTTTCAGCAGGGTGGGTTTCGCGGTGCCTTGCCGTGTCACCACCGAGAAGGAGGTTCGCGACGCAAACGCAGCAGAGGGAAGGGAAGCCATTGCGTTCGCGCGGGAGAGTGTTAAATGGCTCGAACACATCCAACGCGTTTTGCGACTGACAACTTTTGACGGACCGAAAAGGCAGGCCGAAAAGTGCCCCATCGGCCGATCAGACAGACGCGTGCGCGGTCCGGAGGAGACGTGGGGTGTGCACCTGGCGCGTGCCGGGCGACGGGCGACGCGCATCACGATGCCTAACCCGTTCGCGTCGTCCGGCCCGCTAAGTCCGGCGGTTGGGGGAAACGGGTCTTCGCAACGGCGTAACCCGTTCGCCTCGTCCGCGCCGTTAGTCGTCGCGAGTACCACTTCAAACCCGGTGGTCTTCGATGGTGGTCTGGCGGGTGCGCACGCAACGGCACCGCCCCCCACGGGCCCGCCCCCCACCACGTTCGCGGGGGGATTCGCCGCGCCAAAAACACACGCGGGCGTGTCCTACAACAGGGGCGGGATGTACCCCACGCCACCCGAGATTTGTCAACCGGCTGGGTTTGGCGGTTCCACGTTACCAGGACAACACCATTCGATGGGAGGAGCGGGCCATCAAACGGGAGGCCATCATCCGATGGGAGCACATCAGACGGGAGCATCGACGGGACACGTACCGTACGGCGCACCGAACCCGCCAGTGATGCAATCAGGTGAGGGCTTCGGAAGCTCTGCCGGGAGCTTACACGGAAGCTGGGACGGAAATAATTGCGGGAGTGGCGGAGGGTTCGTGTCTGGGGGCAACCCCGCGACGCGCTCGCCCGGGTTTCACAACCCGCACCAACACACACACACAACCCCGACGATGTTCGTACCCGCCGCGATGACTCCTGGCGGGGGGGTGGGTGGTGGGATGCCGGGGGTGCCCAGTACCATGCCGGGTTTGCCTAGTACTATGCCGGGTTTGGCTAGTAGTACACATGGTATGCCTAGTAATACGCAACCGGGTATGCCCCGTAACGTCCCCGGTACCGTCCCGCCGAGTCCACCTCAAACCACCCTCACGGCGGTGCCGATTAGTTTGCGCGGCCGCGAGCGGTACTGCAGCGGCGGCGCGTGGGTCGGGCCGGCGCCGGAGTGGCCAAAGCCGCCGGCGGACGCGACCGTGGCGTCCGTGGACACCTCGGGGGTGCTCCCGAAACACTTACCCATCGTCAATCACGTGCGACGGAAGTTCACCGCTTTACTGGCGCAAGCGGTGGGGGCTAAAAAACGTGAGCTGGAAACCCTGGACAACCGATTAGGCGGGATGTTGCTTTTTCTCAACCATGGCGAGGGGGAGACGCACCTGTCTGCTCCGGTCGCGGACGCGCTGTTGCACCTGTGCAACGCCGTGGCTAGCGGCGACAACGCAAACGTAAACGCGTACCTGCTCCACGTCTCCACGCATTACTGGGAGGAAGTCGCGTATTGGTTTCCCGCCCTGAAACGGCTCACGAGGTTGTGATGATTATCGGTACTAGTCTAACATAAATTTACTACATCTAGTCAGCTACTTCTCAGTACTTCTAAGTAGTCATACTACATCTAGTCATCACATCCGTCTTCGGCGCCTTCGTCTTTTCTTTCTTTCCCTCCCGGAAAACCCCTTATCCTCGTCTACGCCGACGCGAGTAAAAGAACACCTATAACTCCCGCTAACCGCGTACTGCTCAGGGATGCGAATCTCTTCGCGGCGCCACTGGTCGACCCGCACGTCGCCGTGGCTACGAACCGCGACCCCAAAACCGCGCTCCCGAGATCCGCGGCGGCCGCGGACGACGGCCAGGCGCGCCACCGCAAAACGCGGAGGGGCGGCGTGGATTGCCCAAACCGGTCGTCGCCCCAACACACCATCTTATTAGTTCCGACAATATACCCAACCGTGGCGTTAGTATCCGCCGATGTCGTATCCCCACCACTGTCCCCAACCCCGTCTCCGACCACCGCGCACGCGTGATTCGCCCCCGCCGTGACGGTTTCGTAGGCGTAGCAGTTACCGGTACTATCCGAGTCGCCGTCCCTGAATCCGTCCACCACGCCGAACTCCTCGAACGCGTCGCCCGCGACCCCGCGCACTTGGTACGCCCGTCGCTTTCCCCAGCACGCCATTCCTCGCCCCGGCCCCACCACGCCACAACTCCAGTGCGTCCCCGCCGCGACGGATCCCCAGCGGTTTGCGTAAGGGTCGTTTTCTGCGCCCACGACGTAAAACACGCGTTTCGTTTCGGGGTAGTGCTCGAGAAGCGACGTTTGTTTTGCGACAATCGACTTGATTTTTTCCGCCGACGCCGACGCACCAGTTAGCGCATCAGAAGTCGCTTCAGTGTCCGACGCGTCAGTCGGCGCATTGTTCGACGCATCGTAAGTCTCTGAGCTGTTCGCCAGCGTGTCCACGGTCGTCTCACTCCGGGCAGCAACCCGTGGAATCTGTGGCACCAAACTCACCTCTCCGAACAAGTCGCTTCCCCAGCAAAGCGCGGAGCCCGAGGAACTAACCCCGCACACGTGCTGGAACCCGGCGCTGAGTGATCGCCATTTCGTGGATTCCAAAGTTTCCATATCCCTCGACATGGACACCTGGCCGAAGGTGTTCCAGCCGCGGCAACTCGCGACACCGCCTCCTCCGTTTAACTCGTCGTTTAAATCGTCGTCCCGTGCCACCGCGCACACGAAATCGTTCCCCGCGGTTACTTGAGCCCACGGCCCGTACCACGGCCCGCCCGACCTGCGCATCATTGGAAGGAAACGTCCCCAGCACCGCACCGCCCTGGCCACTTTATCTATTCCGCAGGTGAACCCGTTACCCGCGGCCACGGCGATCCACCCGCCTCCAATCACGTCGGGTACCGGCCCCAGCTCGCCGTGCGTGTCACACCCCCAGCAAAGCAGCGCGCTACTTAACGTCACGCCGCAGGTGTGGCACCCCCCGGTCGACGCGGCCACCGCGCTCCATCCATCGATTGCGACGCCACCTGTGTCGAAAGAAGGCACGTCAGATTGCCCGTGCCGGTTATCCCCCCAGCAGTGCAGCGCATCACGGAAATCGATCCCACACGTGTGCGTCACCCCCGCGCTTAGCGTGGGGGACTCACCGGAGACGACCACGACACACACCGCGGCACACACCAGGCACGCCAAACGAACCGCGAGCCCGCCGCGCATCTCGGGACTGACGAGGGTGGGGAGAAGCGCTGCGAACAACGGGTGTAAATAAAAATCGGGAAGAACCGTTTCGAAGACGTTTCTCGGTTTCTGCGATGACGATGCTGGATGGTTTCAATAAAAAGTACCTTCGCCTCTACGCCCCGTTCCTCTTTTCCCTCCAGTTCTTCACAACCCAGTTGCGCGCCGGTCGCAGTGAGGACCACGAGTACCGCCCTGCCGGTCCAATCGATGACAGCGCCGCGGGCAGGAAGAACAAACTCCAAGCTGTTGACGAAACGATCGTCGCCGTGATGAGAAACGCGAACTTGCTGAAAAACGTGAGGATGCACAACCAAAGCATGGAGCCGCTGAGATTGTGGAAAGAAAAAGGTTCAGTCTTCCCGTGACTTCTGTGAGTAATTACTCTGGAAAATCGGAAAACAGTCGTCGTAATCGAGCCGAACAGTGCGATTGTGATGTATTTGTAACAGCCGCGAGTACGCCAGTAAGCGTTACCAGTAGTAAAAACGTGACGTTACGTGTTCCCATACTTCTGTTGCGTGAAACGTGTGTTCGCAAAGAGGAGCGGCAGAAACAGTGTGTCCCCGGATTTGGGAAAGCCCCAAGGCCGTACCTGATGATCGTGGTAATCGCAGAAGCGGTGATTGAAATGCCCATGGTCATCAGCGCGTGCTGCGTCCGCAGTTCCCGGGTGTCGCAAACCAACGGGGCTTCCACGTACGCGTTGGCGAGGTGCACGCAGTAGTCCACGGAGAGGCCGATTAAAATCACCGCGGCGATTGATTCGCCGATGCCTAAGGACCATTTCATTATTCCGTGCACGCCTACGCCCATGACAGTGGTCACAACGCCCGCGATCGTCACCGTGGAGATCAAACCAACCCTTAAATCCATCGTCGAAAACATCAACACGAAAAACGCCATCACGAAACAAATGATCAGCCCCTGGTACGGCCAAAAAGAAAGTGTCAGTCTTGTATAGGCAATCAGTCGGCGGAATGTGGTGATTGGGAAATCTCCTTACCGAAAACGTATTCTCCACAAGCGCTTCTTGCGTTTTCATCCACGTCCAGGTGTAGTACGCGGTTTGCGTGGCTTTGTGAACGCCGGGTGGCGCTTTCAAGTTTAACTCGGAAACGAACCGTTCCCAGGTGTCGAAAACAGGCCTTGCGACTTTAGCCACCGTGGGGAACACCAACGTGCTTTTCATGCTTACGCGTATGAAAATTAATTTATCGGTTGCGTCGAAACCCACGTGCGCCGCGTACGCCTCGCCGGCGTCGCTCGCGATGAACTGATTGTGTTTAAAAAGGAGGAAGTTTATTTGAGAAAAAGGTGTCAGTCTTCGGTACGGGGACAGTCGTCGGTGTCACCACAAAGAGTCGAACGGATTCGGGGTGGAAATACGTCTTTCAAAGATATGGGTACCTTTCGAAGAGGTACCCTACGCACCTCTTTCAGTTTCGTTTGAAACGAGTTTTCGGGGACGGGAAAACTCTGGTTGTGTTTCGCGAGCCACGACGCGAAGCCCTGCATCGGGCAAACGACCTTGCCGGCAACGCCGTTCCTCACCAAACTCGACCCAGCACCGCCGCACCCAGGGGCGTCGCACGGAGAAGTTTTCACGTCAACACAGACCTTACGATAAATAAAAGAAATGTCAGTCTTGACCTGGGAACACAGGCAGGCGGGATTTGGGAAACGCGCAACACGTACCTGTTTCAGAAACGTCTGCGCCTCCGGCGACGACGCGTCGAAAGAGGTGTCCAACACAAGCTCGCCTCTTTGCACCGGGTCGTATTTATCAACCCCCCGGACGTCCATGCCTGGGTGTGAGTAAACGAAAAGGGTCAGTCGTGAGTCGGCGAGTGTGGGTGTACTGTATATCGCGATGTATGGACAAACAGTCACCAGCTTCGGTAAAACAGTGCGTTTGTGCTGTATTACGCAGTTGCCAGTTCTGGTAAATGTTACGGAACGTAGAGCACTCGTCCAGGGGCTTGAAACAGTGTGTGCCAGGATTCGGGAAAGCCCAACGGACGTACCGCCGAGGCCCCAAAAGAAGTCAACCGGCACCACGCGGTCTTCGTCGCTGCTCATGAACCGCCGTCGGTTGTTGGAGAACGCCTGCATCAAGTGTTGCGGAGGGTACCACGCTTCTTGTTCCGCGGGGGTTGCTAGTTGCGAGGCCATGTAGAAACCGGTGACTAGCAGCACGGTGAAAACGACCACCAGGAACCACTTCACGACTGGATGACACACCACCCGGAAAAACGGGTTCCGGTAAAACCACTGGCACGATTAACAAGAAAGTGTCAGTCTCTCGTAACGTGTATTACGTAAACAGTCAGGGGTAATAACCGTCCCTTCTGGTACGAGTATGGGCAATCGCAGAGGCGGAATGAAGTGATTGGGAAAGCCCCGCACCTCGATAGGCCGTAGCTTGGCGAGGTCCATTTGCGATTCCATCTTCGACTGCCGGGATAGCCGCGGGATGGAAGGTTCGTCGGCTTCGTCGTCGTTCAGCTGGACTTGCACAAAGGTTTGAACACCATGTGGCGCGTCAGCGTCAGTTGCTTTACCGTTCACCTTGTTATTGTCGCTCGCCGAGGTAACGACTCCAGAAGAAACCCCGTAAGAGATTTTTTGTTTTTTTGAGCCAGCGCCGCACCCGCAACAGAGGGTCATAAAAACCCACGCCCTGTTTTCCCCGTTCGCTTTTCGTAACTCCGCGGTCCGCACCCAGCGTTCGTAGAACACCAGCGCTGGCGGGAAGAACAGCACGTTCAGTCCGAACAGCACTATAATCATCGTGGCGGAAAGCGCGCCGAACGCGGCGATGGGCATTACTTTCGACATCGCCGTCGCCGCGAACGCGATGGCGGTGGTTAGCGAGGTTACGAAAATCGCGCCACTCGCGCGTCGCGCGGTGTACGTCACCCTGGCCCGATGAAAGCCGAAAGTGTCAGTCGGTCGTAATGTGTATTACGTAAAAAGTCAGGGTAATCGGGCCGATCAGGGAGGCGGTGTGTGGTGATTGGGAAAGCATCGCACCTTCCCAGCGTCGTGCCACTAACCTCAATGGGTTCGTACGCGCTTTGTTTGAACGCGTCGAAAAACACAAACACGTCATCCGCGCCCACCCCGAGAACCACGAATATTGACAAGATCTGGATGTTCCCCAGGTACGCCACGCGGAACAAAATGCGGTACAGAAAAATTGAAACGGGGAAGCTCGCGAGGATTTCAAACATCCCCAGGGACGCGACGAACATTGAACCGGTGTGGAACGCCCTGTGAGGGTTGAACAAAAAAAAAGGTCAGTCCCGAGTCTGGAGTATGGGTTTGTAACAGTTGCCAGTACTGGTAAACGTTACTAGTACTGTAGTCGTCCAGGGGCAGTAAACAGTGCACTTGTGATGTATGTAGCAGTTGCCAGTACTGGTAAATGTTACCACTGTACACTCGAACAGTCACAGCAAACGGTGTTGGGATTTGTGAAAGCCCCGAGACGCACATGTACGCCCACACCGCCAGGACGCTTGCGCCGGCCCAGGAAAGGTCCAGGCCTATTATTCGCTGGGAGTCTTTGCTCCGCAGGTACCCGGCGTAGAACCGGACGTCCGTGTTTTGTTCGTTCACCAAACCCATGTACGGCGTGGACAGGAACTCCGCTTTCATGGCGAAGCGCTTGAACAACGCCTGCTCCACGAAATCCAGCCAAAGCTCGCCGATTTCGCTTCGCTGTTTGTTTTCCTCGTCATCCGCGGCGACAAACCCGGCCCGGGGCGCGCCCATCGGGTACTTCACCCGGGTTACTTTGTTGAACAAGTTAACCCCATCAGAAGTGTCGTCGAACTCGGAATCCAGGAAATACCCGAAGGCGCGTTTGTTGGCGCTGAAGGATCGAACCACGGCGTCGATGTCGGTCACCATTTCGCCGTTTCCGTCGTTCGTGACGTTCCCTGTCACAGCGTCTATAGTCGGAAAGAAATACAAAACCGGCGAGACCCGAGGGACACACCCAGTAGACACGTCGTTGTCGTCGTACGCCAGCTGGCACACCTCGGTATAACCGGGCACGGACATCACGATCGTGTCGATTTCTTTCATCAACAACAACGTTTGTTCGTTGAACACGCTCCGACCAACGACGCTGGATTCGAAATGAAACAACAAACTGCCGCCCTCGCTTTGTTTCGCCCGTAACAAACCCGCCCCGGACCCGGCCGCATCCGCGGTGCGTGCAGCTAAACCTAGCGCGGTTTCCGCCGCGTCCGCGGTTTCGGTCACCGGGTCGTTCAGGATGATCCACTCCTGCGTTGTTGATGGAAAGACAGCAAAAGAAAAAAAAGTCAGTTCCAAACCCGGCTGTAAGAAGAAGAAGCGTCTTTCGGCCACGCGAAAAGTCGAAAGTCGTCGTCGTGGTCATCGGCGTGGGCATCGGGGCCGTACCTTGTCCCCCGCGTCCGTGTTGAAGCTCGCGAGTTTCCCGAGCGCGACTGCGGCGAACATCAGAATGACGGTAAGGAACACCGTGGTGAACACCAAACACGGCCGGTCGTGGCTCCACCGGCAGTACCGCGCCAGGAAACCGCGTTCGCGTTCGCGACCGACATTTGGTCTCCCACCAGATGCATTTTCCTTTTCGGGGTCGGTCTCATCTCTCCACGCCGTGCCCGTTGCCTTCGCGGCGCGAGGCGGCGAGGGTGGGACGTCGGCCATACTCCAGAAAGTGGCGGAGGCACCGGCCACCCTTCCAGGTTGGCGGTCCGACCGGGGGTTAAACCGCGGAAGCGCGCGTCCTGGCGTTCAACAGCCCGTTCGAAAGTGCGTTCGACAAGCAAAAAGGAGACGGGAAAAAGGCAAAAGCTCGCGCGTTTCGGATTATTCCAACTCGCATGGGCAATTACGCAATTTGGCACGTTTTGGCAAAACCCCTTTTCAACTCTTTCCGCGCAGGTCGGCGGTGGAAGCGCAGACGCAGAACGAAGCAAATCTCTCAATCACCTCCCGCAGTGGTCGCGGCGCGTCGGTTCTCACCATGGTGAAGACCGCGCTTGACGACCGCCCTCGGGGCGGGTTCCACAAGCGCCGCGCGAAGAGCATGATGGACCAAGGCAGGAAAGGCCACGTGGTGGAGGGCGAGGGAGGGCCGGGTGGCGCGGGCGCGGACGGCACAGGCGGCGGCGGCGGCGATGCGAGTCTCGGCAAAATCGAAGACATGGCGAGCCGCGAGAAGCGGTTGCGGCGCGAGCTGAACAAGAGGGCTGCTAAGTTCTCCAAGGGCCAACCCGTGAGCCACGTCGCGAAGATCGCGGACCGCAAGACGAAGGCGCACGTGCGTTACGCGGAGACCCTGGCGGACACCGCGGCGACGAACGCGGCGTTGCATGAAAAGTGGTTACTTCCCACCACCCCCGGTTTAGTCGAAGCGGAAGGGCCGATGGAGAGGACGTTTCGGTTTCAGCAGGGCGATATCGCGGGCGCGGTGGATGTGAACGCCGCAAGGAAAGCTTTCGACCTGAGTTTACCCACCCTAGGGCCCTACGCCGTGGATTTCACCCCGAACGGAAGGGACCTGTTGATAGGCGGCGGGAAAGGACACGTCGCGGTGGTGCGGTGGGGCGATTACAAGCTCGTGACCGAGATCCAGGTGCGGGAAAAAATTCGCGACGTGCAGTTTCTGCACTCGGGTACGTGTTGTTGCGCGTTTCCCAAATCCTGACACACTGTTTACGGAGCTTTTCGTGACGTTTTCAGCGCACTACTTGTGATGCGTGTAGTGGTGTAGACTACGGCCGTGACATTCACAAGTCGCCACGGTGTGCTCGTGCAGTACACCCAAGACTCGAGACTGACACTTTTCTTGTCCACTCGCAGGGCAGTTCTTCGCCGTGGCGCAGCAGAAATACACGTACGTCTACGACAACCGAGGCACCGAGATTCATTGTTTGAAAGACCACACCGAGGTGCACAAGCTCGACTTTTTAAAGGATCACTTCCTGCTGACTAGTATTGGGGACCAGGGGATTTTGCGGTTCCAGGACACTACGTACGGGAAAATCATCGCGCAATTCAGGACGAAGCTCGGGCCGTGCGACGCGATGAGCCACGACAAAACCAACGGCGTGTCCCTGCTAGGTCACGGCAACGGGTGCGTCACCCTGTGGTCGCCTAACATGGGCACGCCTTTGGTGAAGATGCTTTGCCACCGCGGGCCCATTCGGGCGCTCGCGGTGGACCCGCGCGGGCACTACGTCGCCACGGCGGGCGCGGATTGCCAGGTGAAGATCCACGACCTGCGCACGTACAAAGAAGTGCACAGCTATTTCAGCGCCGCGCCCGCGGTGGATGTCGATATCAGCCAAAGAGGTATGCTGAGCGTGGCGTATGGCGGGCGCGTGCAGATATGGGACGCGTCCGCTATCCGGGGCGCTAAAGCCAGTGCGCCTTATTTGAACCACTCGCTGTTAAACGGCGGAGTGGTTTCGTGCACGAAGTTCTGCCCGTACGACGACGCGTTGGGATTGGGGCACAGCAACGGCTTTTCAAATTTGATAATACCAGGCGCTGGCGAGCCTAACTACGACACCATGGTCGCGAACCCGTTCGAAACCAAAAACCAACGCCGGGAACAGGAAGTCGCGCAGCTCATGGACAAGCTGGCGCCCGAAACCATTCAGGTACGTATCGGGCCTTTCCCAAATCCGCCACGCACTGTTTGCCCATACTCGTACCACAAGGGACTATCACCTCTGCTCGTTTGCCCATACAAGATTGACACATTTCTTTTCCGATTCAGCTTGACGGCGACGCGGTGGGTAAGGTCCGGGCTGTGCCGAAAGAGGTGCAGAAGGAACGACGGGAAGCCGCGGCGAATGCGACGTTGAGTAAAAAAGAAACCGAACGGAACACGAACGCGGAGAAATCGCGGATGAAGGGTAAAAACAGGGTTTCCAAGCGCTACCGTAAGAAGCAACAGAACGTTGTTGATGATAAAAAAATGCGCGCGAACATTTTGAAAGAAGAACAGAAAAAAAAAGCGAAGCGCTTGGCGGACGGGTCGGGGGACGGACCGGAGGGGGGGGGGGGTATGCCGGCCAGAACCGCCGGGGCCGCATCCGACGCACCAGTCGCGCCAGAAGGGACATCCGCAGCGCTGAGAAGGTTCTATAAGTGACCACGTGTAAGTAACAACACCGGTCTTCTGAACTTTTCTTTTTCATTTTAGCTGGCCTTTCGTAACGCCCAAGAAAACTCACCACAACGCGGCGCGCCGCGTGACACCCTACACGATGTCTTCCACCGCGACGCCTGGTGTCGAAACACCCGCGGGCAGAGAGAACCGCGATCAAGCTGCGACCGTCGCAATCCAGTCCGAGTCGCAGAGCGCCATCCCAGGTCTTTCCCACGACGTCGTTATCGCTAACGTTCTCGGAAGCATCAAAGACCCTACAGATCTCGCCTGGCTTCGAGCGGTGAGTCGTGCGATGCACGACGCGATTGCGGCGACTGGGCATCGAGTGAAGGAGGTGCGGGTGGAATACGCGGTAGGACTTGGGTACTTAAGCACGCTCAAGCACCTGCATCAACACCATTGTCTCGTGTTGTCGAAAGTTCTTCCACGGGAAGCGGCGAAGAAAGGGCAACTCGAGGTGCTGCAGTGGTTGCGCGAGAACGGCTGCCCGCGGGACTTGGGGACGTGCTGGTGTGCGGCGCAGGGCGGGCACCTCGAGGTGCTGCAGTGGGCGCGCGCAAAGAGTTGCCCATGGGACGAGGATACGTGCAACTGGGCGGCGAAGGGCGGGCACCTAGAGATACTGCAGTGGGCGCGCGCGAACGGCTGCCCGTGGAATCAGACGACGTGCTGGACGGCGGCGATGCACGGGCACCTCGAGGTGCTTCGATGCGCCCGCGCGAACGACTGCCCGTGGGGCAGTTTGACGTGTATTGTCGCTAAAAAGTAAGGACACATCGAGCTGTTGAACTGGGCGATCGCAAACGGCTGCCCTCAACAATGACACGAGATCGCGCGCGGCGTCTCGGCGAGCGTGGAGAAACAGACAAAACAGAAAGACAAAAAAACGTTTCAAAGGCGTGTTGCTGTGACTAATGAGCGTCGACGTTTTTCCTACGTTTTTATCGTAGGACCACTACGTTGCGCTAAATCCACCTACATTACGCCTAAATCCAAACCACTTTCGTCTCCGCAATACCCTAAACCGAGCACACACCATCGTACCCTAAGCCTCCTTCACGCCGAACGCGGCGCTTATTTCGCCGCGCACCAGGACTATTGTTTTGGCGTCTCGCCAGGTCAGGGAAACTCGTGCGCTATTACCATTTTTTGGAGACTCCGCTCCACTCAGAGTCACCGTTTTGCCCACTGGAAACTGTTCCGCACACCCGACGCGTAGTGTCGTCCCCGCGTTCTTCTCTGCGGAAGTACTTTTCCCCGCGAACATCTGTGTCAACCCGGAAGAAAACTGCGAAAACGCAGAAGAGCTGGAGCTCTTCACGTGCCACACCCGAACCTTGGAAAACACGCCATCGTCGCGGTACCCCGCGAGGCGGTTTCCGTCAGGGTCAAACGCGAGCGCGAATTGTGGAAGATTTTTGGAATTGTTTGAACTTCGAGTACCCGGAGTAGCACCATTTAGTCCCACTGTGTTGTCCTTTGATGCGTCGCGGGAAGGCGTGCCACTCGCGGTCGTGTCGACCGAGGTTCGATTCCGCGTGGTGGGAGACTCACCACTCCGGAATCCAACAAAAGAAGGAACACCGGAGAAAGATTGCGACGTCCTGGGCGACGTGAACGGCGACCGTCGGTTGCCGGTTCCCGGGGAATTCGCATTCGCGGAAAGCGCCATCGCCGCCGCCGCCGCCGCCGCGGCGAACTGCGCCGTCGTGTTCCCCGGGTCAGGGCTGGGGATGATATCGACGGATCGACGGACAGGTGACAGCTCTGACTGTTTGCCCCTAGGAGTGCTGCTGTTACTTCCCAAACCAGAGCCAACGCCTTTGTCCATACTCGTGCGCACGCGGGGTATGGAGTTGTGCGCCGAAGCCGACGAACTTCCTTCCTTTCTTTTCGCGGGAGAGTTACGATTCGTCGCGTCGCTTTGCGATCCGTGCGGCGTTCCACCAAACCCTACGCTTCGCGAAAACGAGTTCGATAGCTCGTTGGGGATTGAGCTGACCGCGTCTTTGGGGTCGAATTTCTTCGAGCCTTCTCCTTCCGCAGTTTCCCGCAACACGCGGAACTTTGAGGCGGCGGTTAGGTCGTAAACGTTAACATCGCCCACTTCAGCAGCACAACACGCTACTGCGAGCCTTTCCACACCAGTCAACGCATCCCTATAATACGCGCACCGCCCCGATCGCAACGAGAGTTCAAACGCTAAGGACGACGACCCCGGGTGACACCGTTTCCGCAACGCCGGTTTCGACGGAGCCAACGCGGCGACGATGACTCTCGCCAACGCGTCCAAATGCGGCTCCATCACGTTTATTTTCTCATGCGCCAACCTTGACAACGCCAGGAAGGTTACGAGATGCGCGGGTGAATCGTGGGCGGTGTCATCCAACAGCCGTTTCAAGAAACGCTCGCAGAACGAACTCGCGTCGGCGGCGGCGAGGGAAAAACACAAATCGCCAACCGCGTCCCGCGCGGCGGCGAGTTCGGCGGGCGACGACGCCGCGATTACGCTTCGCAAATCGTTGTTGTTCAGTGCGTATTTAGTCACAGTGATGTTGTTTCCCACTTTGTTCCCACATGAAGAGTCTCTTGTCGATAACGAGTCTACCGTCGATGACCATGACGGTTCCGATTCCGTCGTGGCGCCCGAATCGCATTCCCGATTGGTACGCGCGGCGTCGTTACAGGTTTCCGCCAGTAAAAAAGTCACGTCAAGCGCTTGTGCTAAAGCGCCACGAGACAGGCCTTTGGCCCACTCGTCCCGCGCCACGCCCTCCGCCAACAGTGACGCGGAGGAGGCGACTATTGCGAGGCTTGGCAAAGTCAGAAGGTCCACCAACGCGCGCGTTACGTGTGCGGTCGTGTTGGTATCGTCGCTGTGTGTGCTGTGCGCTGTTGTGTTGGTATCAGTGCGAGACGTGTCACCCCGTTCCGTGAGTAACAACGCATTCGCCCGCGCCAGCCGCGTCCCTGCAGCGACGAAAACGCACGCCGCAGCGACTTCCGCGTTTTCGGCAAACGTGGAGTACTCGCCGTTTTCTTTCCCGATTTCGCGCAACGCGTTTTCACTGCAAAACAACGCCGCGCGGCACGCGTCTCGCAACGCTTCCGGTGTCACGTCATGTACTTTTTTTTGTACATCGATCGCCACCGCCGTGTAGTGGAATAGCGTCCGCGCCGCGTCTCGCACGAACAAATTCGGGTTGTGGAAGTGTTGCACAAATTTCGTGAGATATTCATGTGCGCTGTTAGTCTCCGCGAAGCGCGTGGTCGTGGCAAGGGTCAACGCTGCTGCGTTGAGCTTCGTCAATGCTGCTGCGTTGAGCTTTGGAGACACACCTGACACCACTTCCGTGCTCATCGTGGATGCTATTTTTGCCGCCAGCGCCGCGGTTACGACGGCTCGTGTCGCGTCAAACGCGACGCCTCCGATTTTTGTCAACGCGCTGAAATTTCCGGAAACCGGAGTCGCGATTGATACGGCGCCCCCAGCGCCAATCGCGGCGCGGGTGACTCTGAACGTTGAATCAAGGGACTCGTGTTTTTGATGAGTCGTTAACTCCTGAGAATTCAAGCTCACCTCATGCGTGCCCGTGTTCTTACCGTCGAGAAGAAACAAAAAACGCGCCGCGTAATCGCACACCTCATCGTTTCCCCAAGCGTGCGCCGCGACCCCCATCGTTTGAAGAAAAGCTTTGTCTTTGTCAAAATAGTTTCCGTTTCGCTCCAGAACCGCCCCCGCGTCAATCGACAAGACTCGCGCGACGGATCCGGCGCAACGTTCATCGACGAAGGTATTGTCCAAGGTGGTTGCATTGACGCTGCTGCCAACACATCGCCAGCCGGTCGGGCTGCCAACAAGTAAAAACAAATTTCCCTCTTTCTTTTTCGCTTGGTCAAAAAACAAAACTGCTTCGGGTCCGAATTCGGAACGCTCCAAACGACTTCCCAAAACGTCCCACGCCGTCGCGTCGGTTTGTACTTTATCGAAGTCGTCTTCGTACTTTCGAAACACAATTAAAACTCCACAATCAGGGTCCCATACTAGGTTTATAGACTTTTCTTTAGACGCACTGTCCTCCGTTTCATTCGTGGGAAAGACAATTTCGTTTCGCGCAGCGCCAGATCCGTCGTCGCGCCTGGCCACCGTGACGACTCCAACAGACCCGGTTCCATCCACGGTAAGTACAGTTTTTTCGTCCGAATGCATAGGCAGCGACTCGATAGAAACAACCGCGTAGGAGTGGTGCACCAAGGTGGTGACCAAAATTGGCGTTCCGTCGATTGTGTCGAACACACGGACGACGCCGTTTTCGTCGCCCGCCAGTAAAAACCCGTCAAGCGCGCACATCGCCGTGACCGGGCAATCAGTCTCGACGTTCGGTTCTTCGGAGTTTTGCGTACGCGATTTACGTGTCGATACCTCGTCGGGAGTAAGAGTTACTTGAAACGGCTCAAACAGAACGTCGCCGTTTTCCAAACCCGCCGCTAACAAGAACGGCGCGCCGTTCGTTTGGAACGCGAACCTCGAAACCGTGGCGTGGACGGCGTTTACATTTTCTCCCCGCGCGTCTTTCCGCCACGCGTCGCGCACGGCTATGTTTGTTTCAAACATCACTTCGTCGCTTTGCACCGAACCCTCCCGTTTCGTTGGAGGCGACCCCGTGTCCCTGTTTTCTGTTTGTGTTACCTTAACAAGCGTCCGTAGGTCCAATTCTATTGTTTCCGTGGACGTCGCGACGACGAGTTTTCGGTGCTCGATTGCGACCGAAACGACATCGTCGCCCCCAAGCTCGGCTCGTTCCACACACACGTTCGTGCCTACACTCCACGCACACAAAACCCCGGTTTCATCCGCGCTGATTACCGTGTCGTGCGCTTGGTTCACCACGAGACCTACGATTTTACTGGAATGGCCGCCGTAGAACGCGACGGGCGTTGACGTGTTTGCTTCGCTGCTCGCGGACGTTGTCGCAGATTCGTCGTGTTCAAATTCCCACCGCACCACAGCTCCGTCGTCCCCACCGGTCCAACGCGTAGTGACCTTCCTTCCATCGCTTGTGACCGTCCGCGCCTCGACCGCACACGTCACCCGGTGCACCGGCGCTGAGGACGGCCAATACCCCGCCGCTAACAGCAGCGGGCGCATTGGCGCTACCAGTACTGAGGGTCGATAAAAATCGGGTGCGCCCTTTTAATTTTCATTTTCGAGTTTAGGACTGCAGAAAACTTCAATTCGTCGCCCCCCTGATCACAGAGGCCACTGCGCTGAGGCGGCTGCGGTTCCCTCGTCGTCCATGAGCGAGCACAAGAAACTCGCTCGTCTCGCGATTCGCGCGTTTTACCGGCACAGCAGCGCGATGGAGAGGTTGGCGCGTACTGGGAACGCTAAGTACGACAATTCGAAAATCGCGGAAGTTCTGGTCGATGCGTTGAGCCGCAGGACCTGGGTAAAGGAGGACGATCTCGCGGCCGCGGTGTTGCTGTCCGCGAAACAGGTAAGGAAGGCGCTTCTTTATCTAGAGGAACAGCGGTTCGTGACACGGGCGCACGTTAAGGAAAAAGACAAAGACCGGGAGGATAGGACCCGGGCGCGGGGGGAGGAGAACGGGGTTGATGAGCACGTCATACAGGAACGCATTCGGAACATCGACAAAACAATAGTGACGTACGTGTGTTTGAACTACAGCCGGGTCGTGGATGCGGTGAATTTGCGAGTAGGCACGGCCAGAAAAAACCTGAAACACAGAGCCGAGAAAGGCCCGGTTTCCGTGCTTTTCAAGTGCGTCGCGGATTTGGAAATATGCGGCAAACGGTACTCGTCGTTAGACGCGTCCCGCTTGCTGGACATGACGACGATGCAGTTCAAGTGCAGCGTGTGCGCCGCGGAGGTAGTTCAGTGCGGCGGCGGGGAGGACGGGGGGGTACCTGAACCGAGGACACGGGAAGCCGTGCGTGCTGCGCTCGCAAAGTTCGAACAACAAGTGTTACCGATTCAAAAGCAGTTGGACAGGGTTAAAGGCACGGTCCCACCGCAGTACGGAACGCTTAACGAATACACGCGGGCGCGGAAAAAAGCCGCCGCCAGGAACGGCGGGGTGGGCAATAATTTCGGACTGAACGCCCGGGGGGGGTTGAACGTCCAGCTCGATTCTTTGGAGGACACCACCTTCGAAGTGACGCTGGGGCTGACCGAGGAACAGGAAGCGGAGGCGGACGCGGCGGCGCACGCGCCGAAGATAGCGCCGGAGTGGATCACTAAAAACGCATTCGCCAAGGAAGACGCGACCATGGGCGGTGGGATCGGGGGAGGTGATACGGACGCTAAGGCGAATGCAACAGACGACTCTACAGCAAAGGCTGAGGAGAAGATAAAGGAAGAGTGGCTAAGGGCGTACCTCGGGGCTTTGAAAAATAACACCGGCGACGCCGCGGCTGGGGAAAAGAAACAGAGCGAACAGAAACAAAGCGAAAGCGACGCGCCGGCGGTTGCCGAGATGGTCACCGACGACCTGGTCGCCCTCGCGATGGCGGACGGCGGGGACGAAGTTTGGGAGGACGTGGAGGAGGAGTGGGAAGACGCGTGAGAGGTTACTGCTGAGTTTTCTAATAGCTTACAGACTAATTACACGTACGGTGACTACTCTCAACCGGACTAAGCACACGTACGACTAAAAATAACGGATCACGAATACTGCCAGAACATTTGCGGCGGCGGCCCCGGCGGTAGGGGCGGGGCGAAGACAACCCAAGAGTGTTCGGCGTGTGTTTTCTGAATCGCCGCAAGCGCTGTCATGTAATGACGCATGTACACCTCGGGGTCGATGCCAGCCGGGACGGGGGGAGCGGCGTTGAGCATGTGCGCCTGGTGTGCAATGGGAGGCGCCGGGTGAGGTGTAGTACTCATCATCGGTACACCACCGGTCGGGAACGGATGATGTGCCATGGGCGGCGCGCGCGTAGCCATCGGCACTGCGTGATTTGGGAACGGCATCGCGATTGGCGGACCACCGCCCGTTCCCCGCAAATCGCAAATCCTCTCCGGCGTCAACAACGGCGCGATCGGAATGCCGCGCGCGGTGAACGAACACGAGGCGGGCGAGACAAACTCCGCGACCGGGGTCGGTGGCGCTGTGATATTCGAGGGCGAGTGCGTAGTGCGTGGCACAGGCTTGGTGGGTGTAGCCGTAGGTGAAGCAGTGGGCGTCTCTGAAACCAACGCGACAAAAGGAATGGGTGGCGGTAGAGCAGCATTACCCGTGAGCATCTCCAAAAGAGAAAGCGTCTCCCCGCCGGCACCGTTCGCATCGTTCGCGCGCGCCGCGACGCGAGCCCTTCGGCTTTGCTTCGTCGTAACGCTTCCCGAAGGACCTGTCCCAAACAACAGCTCCGTATCAGACGCGGTGCGGTACCCGACATCGCTCCCTGATGCGGATATGTCCGTGGTGGCAACGTCCGAAATCCCGCCGCCGGCGCGTCGTTCCAGCTTTTTGTTACGTCGGCTCTTCTTGACCACCGCGGAGTCCAAGTTTTCAATAATGCCCGACTGCACAGGCACTACTGGTAGTTCCTTAACCCGAGAAAGGGGCTTCACCACAACAGGCGTTTTTTTTGCTGATTCGGGTGACTGTTTCTTGGGCGTCGGAATCGTGAACCCTTCGCGCAAAAGCGACACCGGCGCCGTGGCGGGACGCGGAGGCAACTTTTTTGTTGATGTCGTCTTCTTTTCGACCGCGTCGTCTGTGGGGCGCGCGGGCAGCACGGGCGTCGCGCCAGCTCCTTTCGCGCTGTCTCCTCGGAAATCAAGTCCCCGTCGCGGTCGGCTTTCCGATTTCGCGGAAGCAGCAGAAGCCGTGTGTGCTTCCAACTCTGCGTGTTCCTTCGCCGCGGCGGCGTCCAGGTCGGAGTCGCGTTTTACTCGCTCGAGTTCCAACAGATTGGACGTCTCATCCTCCTCCGCTTCCATAATTTCCTCAACCCCAGTTTCATTCTCGGAAACTCCTGATGCCCCACTGAGTGTACTATCACCCCTCCGTTTCGTCCGCGCCTTTGCTTTCTTGGCTTTGTTTCGCGCCCCCCGATGCGCGTCGCGCCGTTCCGTCTTCGCCGCCGTTTCGTCAATCTCCAGGAGTAACGTTTTCCGCGCAAGTTCCGCTTCCACGGACCGCTCGTCAAGGTACCGCTCCGAAATCCGCTGTTCAAGCAAAAACGCGAGCGCGGCTTCCAGGTTTTCGTCCAAGATCATCGTGGGCAGGTCTAGGTTGGTGTGCCGGCCGAAATAAGTGCCTTCGCTGGCCTCACGAAGGCACGCGAAAAGAGTTGCAGTTTCCGTCGCGATTTGCGTTTTGTCGGCGTATTTTTCGTCGAAAACACCCGCGGCGATTGCTAACGTGGACCCCGCCTGTTTGTATTTCAGAAACGATTGATCGTTTTCTTGTTGTTCCACACGAGTTGATGTTCTTCCCTTGAATCCAGCCGCGACTAGCGCGCCTGCTTCGCCGGGCTGGGAAACTAAACAAACGTCTCTTCGCGCCGCCGAGGGTAACTGTGGTTGTGAACGAAAAGTGTCAGTCATGTATTGGGCGATGTATGGACAAACAGTCACCGGCTGAGAGATAAAACAGCGTGTCCCCGGATTCGGGAAACGCGCAACACGCACCTGCGTCCAAAATTTCACAACCTCGTCAAGCGCGACAACCGGCGGTTTGCCCCGCGTTCCTCGCCGTTTCTCGCAGCTCACCCTGTGCCTTTGTCTGTTCGTCTCCGAGACGAAGGTTAAGGAACACCGGTCGCACTTCGTGTATGTTCTTTCGGTGGTGGAAACCGAGGAGGACGTTTCGAGTAACCGCCGTGAGGTTTCCGCCGCCGCGCGAATCAGTTGGTCGGGCGGAAGGTGGCTTTTCGGAACGCGCGCGTCATCTTTTGCATAGTCGTTCCTCGAGTTACCCGAGCTACTTACCGTGCTCTTTGGCTTTTCTGGGTCCAACTCGTATGACGTGCTGTTTTCTTCCTCGACTGTTTCATCACTAGCAAGGCGCGTGTACTGCAACGAAACGAGTTTGTCCGCCGCGCCGTGGTCGGTCGAGGCGTCGCGTTGCGCAACTGGTACGCCGTGCAATTCCTTCGAGGATGGCTCGCCTGCGCTGGAAGCGCCCGTCCACGCACTGCTTCTCTGCAAAACTCGACTCGTGCTGCTGCGTTTTGGTGTCGGAAGTACATCAACCGCCTCTACCACGGTCACGGTTCCTTTCATGAAACAGTAAATCAGACTGCGGTAGTGAAAGTTCCCGACCTCCGTGAACTCAAAATCCCACGGCGTTCCTGGTACCATCGCGGGCGACATCGCAAAGTTCGTCTCCTCCGCGTCCACGACTTCAAGGCAGTGCGCCACGGAACAGCCAGACACCGGCTCCCAGCGCACGGACGTGCCTTTGGTAATGACGACGTGCGCTGGAAAGAACCTCATCTCGTCCACGGACACGCGCACGGTGTTCGTGTTGGGGGGGGGTGGGGATGGCATTTTAGCGACCGGCCGCGGCGTTGCCGAGTCGAAATTTACTATACTTTAGCAGAAGACGCGGCACGTCAGGAAGCACAAGCGCGTGTCAAACCCTACACCCTACACCCTAAAGGCACGCGCACGCCCTGCCCGTTGGATGCCGGAGTTGTTCCGGCAACCAAACGCAGCGCGCGACCTGCGTGTGGGGGCGAAGGGTGGGACGCGTTGACCGATCGACGCCTCGTTCGACAATTGAGATTTTTTGATTTTTTTCTGACTTTTTATTTTCGTGCCTCGCCAAAGGGCCTTGGCGGTAAGCCAGGTACACATTAGATCACCTCCGCGCAGGGAAGACGGAACCTCTACCACGAATTTCCCTCTTCGGTAGCGCGCTAGGTCACGATGGCCACCTCCGCGGGCGGGTTGAAACTGGACAGTCGGTTGTTGATTTTGGTATCCGTGTTGTGGGTCACAACGTTGTTGTTGCTGGTGTTCGGCATCTCGTTCGGCAGGCGCGAACAGAGCTCCAACAAGCTGATAGATTTCGCCTACCTCGGGTTCCTGTTCCGGTCAATAGACCCGTATTTCTTCGCCGCGCTTGGTATCGCCAGTGCGATCGGGTTCTCGGTGTTAGGGGCGGCGTGGTGCGTGGGGGTTTAGGGTGTGGCGAACTTCTCGGATTGTCGGGTCGCACGAACACAGATCTGCATCGATCGAATTCGGGCACCTGTTTTTCCCCAACCCTAAATCGATTACGGATTTGCGACGCGTGTTCACAGACGCTCGCCTCCTACGAACCACGGGTCCAAAAAAGAACTCTGACTACTGACCCATACGCACAGCACACTAACCACCCAAACCTTTAACGAAACAAATCCACGAACAGGGGCATTTTCATCACCGGCAGTTCCTTGGTCGGCGCCGCGGTGCGCGCGCCGCGGATCACGAGCAAGAACCTGATCAGCGTAATTTTCTGCGAAGCCGTGGCGATTTACGGTTCGTATTTCCCAGTAGGGACCATTACCTCTGCCCTGACTGTTGTCCATACATCGTCCAATACATCGCGATATACGAGACTGACGTTTCTTTTTACAATCTCAGGCGTCATAATAGCCATCATTTTACAAACGAAAATCGAATACGTCGCGCCATCCTCGGACACCGGCCGGTACGCGCAAGCGGCGTACACCTCGGGATACTGCATTTTCGCCTCAGGTCTAACCGTGGGCCTGGCGAACTTGGTGTGCGGGATGTGCGTCGGCGCGGTGGGGTCGTCGTGCGCTTTATCAGGTGCGTTTGGTTTTACAATTAGCATGACTAATTACTGTGCCGGACGTAAAACTACCTCGCATACCTGGTGGCTTCGAACCAAGGTCCGCCGAGTCGGTATGCCAGTGGTTAACCACCTGTACCCCCCCAACTGACCTCGAAACACCTCTCACTAAATACTCCGTACTTTTTTTCTCTCCGCAGACGCGCAAAACCCGACGTTGTTCGTCAAGATTCTCGTCGTCGAGATTTTCGGAAGCGCGCTCGGGCTGTTCGGGGTGATCGTGGGAATAATCATGTCCGGGGGGATCGGGTTCGGGAAGGAATAGGATTAGGAGACTGCAAGTTTTCCGGGCTGAAGCGAGGGCGGTACGTACTTTTGAGGATGTCCTTTATGTGGGGGATGTCTTATGTTAGCCCTGCTCGACGCAAACGATGTAATTTTAAGAAATCTACAAAAACACTTTTCGCCCCTTCCACAACCGCCGCTCGTTTTCGCGAAAACCTCATTCACGGTATCACGCGCGCGCGCGTAGGGTCGCTCTTAGTGTTGCTCGCGGTTATTGGAACGCGCGGTTTCCCAGACGTTTCGCACGTTTCCATTTTGCGAACCTGAACAGGCCCCCGAACTCCGTCGGTCGTCGTGCTGTGCGAAACCAGGCGAACGACCGCGTTCGTGGTGTGCAGCCCGTGTTCGCGCAATCTAAACGACCGCGAAACTTGTCCAGATGGCCCCCCCACTCGCTCGCTTCCTCTCCCCGTACCACCTCACGCACCTGGTCGTGTTGCTCGCGTACCCTTTACTCGGCAGCGGGTGGCTTAAAGTGGCGTTCCCACGAAACAACGAATCGCTGTGGCAGTGGGAAAAACAAATCGCAGCGACGTGCGTCGCGGTGTTGCTGATGAAGTTCCTGAAGAAGGACAACCTCGATCAGTTTCTGGCGAGCGCGATTATGTACCTGGAAGCTTCCTTGCTAGCCTTGCTGTACGTCGCGACGCGTCCGGATTTCGGGGTATTCGGAGTGGGTGTGTTGGTTAGTTTCTTGGGCTGCGCATTCCTGATACCGCCGAGATACTCCGGCGCAACGAAAGCGGTGCCGATGACACCAGCGGGGTTGCATTCGCAAATTTTGAGACCCGAATGGACGAAAAGTGATGCCGCTATTCAATGGGTGGTGTTAGTCCACGCGGATTGGAGCAGTAACTCAACAGCACTGGAACCCACTTTCCACGACATTTCCATGAAATACACCACGGACAACGTAAAGTTCGTCACAATAGACGTGGGGCGGTGGCCGGAAACCGCGGAAGCGACGCTGGGCGTGCCCCTCGACGCAACGGGACCGGCGTGCGCGGTGCCTAGTATTTTACTTTTTAAGAAAGGCGAAGAGTTGGTTCGAGTCCCGAGGGCGTATTTAGAGGGCACGAAAATCAAAGGCTCGCGGTTACGGGCGGTTGATATCGTGAAGGGGCTGGGGCTGGAAGAGGCGTTTGAAAAGGCGGGGGGGGGGAAGAGTCTAGAGGCGAAGAAGAAGGAGTGATGAGAGGGAGCGGGGGATGAATGGCAAAATTATTTTAGGTCCATTGCCAATTTTGCCAAATCGACGAAATCTTGCGCAAATCAAAAAGCCAACATTCTTCGTCTCTTGAACGAACGACTCGAGCCCACTCCTCTCGCGCACGGGCCCGAAGCACCCGTTAACCGCGTCAACGCCTTCACGACTTGCTTAACACCTAAACCCGCCCCGGAGATGGATTTTTTCAAGAACGTCACCGCGCGCGTCGGGGACTTGGCCGCCAAGGCTGGTGATTTGCTTCTCGATTCGGAGTCAGACGACGAGGACGACGTCTTGGCCGAGACGAAAGCTCCTTCCGATGGGTTCGGTGGTGGTGATGAGACACGCGGGTCACGTTGGCACGAAGACGGCAGGCGTGCCGACTCAACAGTTGACGATACGCAAAACGCAGACGAAGAAGAGGACGATGATGACGACGAGGCCGGGGCGTTCGTACCACAAGCGGTTTGGCAAACGCTTCGTCTGGCGAAGGACAAATTGACGCACGCGGCGAAAACCACGGTGGCCAGCGTGTCGCGCGATGTCCACGTCGCGGCGGAAACCGTTCGACGGGATTTAAACGAGTTCCGGGAAACAACCGACGAAGGTGTGTCGTCTGACATTGTTTTCGTCGGGGACGCGTTGGGCGAGTTCGCGGCCGGGGGGTCTGGGGGGCTGGGGGTGTCCCGGGAGTCTGACGGCGAAGACGGAAGCGACGACGGCGATGACGGCGACGACGACGACGACGACCGGCGCGCCTCCACGCGGTTGGACCCACACGTCGTGGATACCTTCGAGCGCACCGCGGAGGCGCTTGAGCAGGTTGGCGAAACGATGGAGCGGTTCGGGGCGACAATGTTTCAAAACGCCGGGCGGTTGTTTGGTACGTGTTGCATTTCCCAAATCCCGCCTCCCTGTTTTCCCACACAAGACTGACACTGTTCTGTCACAATGGCAGACAAAATCGTGGACAAACTGGACGACGCCGCGGACGCGACGGATTCCACGGGGCGACGTCACATCAGTAGTACCGTCGACACTCAACAGGGTAAACACGCCGCATCTTCATTGGCGGACAACCGGACAAGCGACCAACCGCGAGCCTCGGTTCAATCCCCCCGAGACGCCGCTTTGGCCGTTTTCGAAAAGAAAGTCGCCGCCGCGCAGCGCGACAGCGGGACGTACTGCGACGAGCCGGAGGATGGGGTTTCGTTTCAAATTTGGCAAAAAACGTTCCACCCGCGTTCGGAGTCCACCAAAAACAGCGTCGACGCGCTGCTCGGTTCGAACTCGTTCATGAAGACCATGTCCGTGCGCATCGTCCCCGCGGTGGTGGAGTACGACGTTTTCTGGAGCCGGTATTTCTTTCGAGTTTACGCGCTGCGGTGCGAGCGGGACGGACACGGGTTGTTTGAAGACGAGGAGGGAGAGGGAGACGAGGAGGAGGGAAATGAAGGAACGGAGGATGGAAAGGAGGAGGAAAAGGACAAAGGAAAGGCGGAGGGAAAGAAGGCGGACGGTGACGACGTCGAATTGGCCGAGACGGATACCGCGGGCGACGCGACATTTCACGTGCGCTTTACGTCACCGAACGATGATGGAGCCCGGTCTGGGTCTGACACGCGGAGGAACGACCAGGACGGCAGCGCGGATACTTCAAAACTCGCGCAACACACAGACGTTTCGCCCTCCGTCTCCCCCGTCTCCGTCTCCGTGCCGCGGCGCGGGGCGCCAACAAAAGAAAGGCGAGAAGACGAAGAAGAAGAAGAAACCGAATCCGAACCCGAACCCGAGCCCGAACCAACCGCCAAAACACACGAGCGCATGGACGTGGGCGAGACAAACGACCCTATGGGCAATTACCCTCCCCCAAAAGAAGCTCAAGAAATCGAACCTGAAGATTCAAAAACACACGAGCGCGTGGACGTGGGCGACCCCGACCCTATGGGCAATTACCCTCCCGGGCACCACCGCGTGGTTTCCCTCGCGACCACCGACGGCACGGACGGCACGGGTGACGGTTCGGACGACTCGCTCGGGAAGGATTGGACGCGGATGCGGGACGTGGAGTATTCATCTGGTGGCGGTTCGAGTTCCGGGGAAACGGGCGAGGCACCGGTTGCGGATTCGGACGCACCGTCGGCGCGAACGAACCGAGTTACCGCAATCGACCCAGTGACGACTACGACTGCACTGCAAAACACAGCTCCTCCCGTGAGTCCACAAAAACCGGCTGATGCCGAAGACTCTGACTTGGACGAAGACTGGGGGATGGATTCGGACTAGAGCAGCAGAGCCGGGAGACGTAGAGAGACTTACACGGATGTAAAGATACAAATGTACAATCAGAGGTGCCTTCTGGTTTATTCTTTCGAAGCGCGTCGTTTGGCCGTCCAAAAGTCGCACGCGTCCCGGCTTTCTTCGCCACACTCTCGCGGCGGCGCGCCGCGGGCGTGGCGCGGTTCATGTTCACGCGACTGGAGGCCGTCGTGGGTTCTGCGGAGTCGTACTCTGAGGACGAAGAAACCGGGCCTGGTGCGAACGTGGATGATGGGTCGTTGTTCGTTCGGGAAGGATCGTTTGATGAGGTGGACATCTTCAATGATGATATGTCCCGAACCAACAACGACCCATCATCCACGGTCTCGTCCGCGTCCGCGCCGACCCCGAATTCGTCGTCTCACGGTCCACGTACCTTCCTAAATAAAATCACCCCCGGCCCGTTCGCCGCGCTCGCCGCCGCGACCGTGGTTCAAACCTGCGCCGGGTTGACGTATAGTTTCGGGGTGTATTCCGACGATTTGCGCAAAGTGTTTCACGGCCGCGAAGCCGTGGTCGCTTTGCTTGGAACCGTGAAGGACTCCGGGGCGTACTTCGGGTTACCCGGAGGGTATTTGTACGATCGGTACGGCGCGTTCGCGACGCTGTTGTGTGGGGCGGTGATGCACGTGGGTGGGTTTTTAGGGGTCTACCGTGTGCTGACGCAAAAAACAACGACTCCGCCGTCCCTTTGGTGGACTTCCCTAACGGTTTTCGTCGCGTCAAACGGCAACTCCTTGTTCGACACCGCGGCGTTGTTACACGTCATGCGTTGTTTTCCGCACGACTCTGGCAAAATCGGCGGGGTTTTGAAGGCGTACCTGGGGCTAAGCAGTGCGATTTTTCAGCAAATGTTCGCCACGTTCGTTCCCGTCGGCGGTGCAAACACCACGGAGGACACACGGTCGGAGAAGTTCGTGTTGCTTTTGGCGTTCGTGGGCGGAACCGTCGCGGTGGTTGGCGCGCCGTTCTTTTTAGGCGCACCGGGGGTTATGGAAGACACGCGTCCAGGTGATGGCCGGTTTGGCGAGTCAATGACTCCCCGTTTACCAACGAACGACGCACCAAATACCTCGCGCGGGTCGAAAAAAATGCGCGCCGTCGTGTTGACGCAGCTAAACTACACAGGTACGGCCGTAGCGCGTTTCCCAAATCCGACACACCGCCCGTTTTACCTCTAACGCGCCTGTGACTGTTCTGATCGATGGCCGGTGACTGTTGACCAGGCCATCATCCAATACACATACCGATTACCACGACTGCTGTCCACACATCGTCCAATACACGCCCAACAAATGGACTGACAATTTGTTTTACCTACCGTAAGTCGTCGCGCTGGTGTCCGTCGTTTCCCTCGCCGCGCTCGTCAACGACCCTTCCGTGTTCGGAATGGCATCACCGGCTAGGTGGGTCAACGGTTTGCTGACGTTCGTCGTCCTTGTTCTTCTCGCGACGCCGTGGGTTTCCTTCGCCGCGGCGGGGGCGTTCGGGGAGAAGACGGATTACGAATCAAATGGATTCTCGGGAGTCCACGACTCTTCAAGCGCAAACGAACGAATCCCTTCTTACGAAAATGACCTGCGCGACCCGCTTCTGGGTGATGGCGTTGATGGCGCTCCCGATGACGTGGATGACGTGCCCGCTTCTGATTCCCTGGAGGAAACTCGAGTACGATCCACTGTCGTGTCGAATGAATCGAGCGAATCGACAGAACCGCCTCCCCTTCGCGGGCAAAAGCGCCACGCCCTGACCCTTTATGAATCCCTACAATGCGTGGACATGTGGCTTTTGTTCGTCACGATTTCGCTCTCGTCGGGCGCGGCGATGTGCCTCGTGAACAACCTTTCCGTGGTGTCCGCCGCGGTGGGGTCAAACTCGGGTGTATCCTCCGCGCTGGTTTCCGTGTTTTCCGTGTGCAACTGCCTCGGCAGGCTGGTGGGCGGCGAGGTCGCGGAGTTTGTGTTTGCGAAATACGGAATAACCAGAGTGCAGTGTTTAGCGGTCGCGCAGTGCGCGGTCGCGCTCGGGGTTTCCTTCGCCGCGGCATGTCCCACCCCGCTCGGGGTTTTCGTCGCCGTTTCCGTGGTTGGCGCGGCGCTGGGCGCGCACTGGGTACGTATTGCATTTCCCAAATCCCAAGACTGTTTGACCATACAATACTGACACTTTTCTTAAAACTCAAAAGGGCGGTTTGCCCGCGATCGTGACCGAGCTTTTCGGCACAAAAAACGTCGGGGCGATTTACGGGTGGCTCTCGGTGTCCCCCATGCTTGGGTCGTTTTTCCTTTCCACGAAAGTGTTTAGTTATGTGTACGACTCAGCGATGGCGAAACAGCTGCTACCGAGTTCTTCAGTGGCTGACCAGTCTGGCATTCTTCACCAAACAACCGACGACGTTTTTTGCACCGGCGGCGCGTGCTTCGCAAACGCGTTTTGGGCCGGCGCGCTTTGCTCGCTCGTGTCGGGTACGTATTTCCAACTCACCACTTTCCGCCTCCCTGATTGCCCATACTCGTCTTGCGAAGGAACTATTACGACCAGAAGGGACTTTTCCCTCGGACTGTTACCAAGACTGTTTACTCATACCAATCCCTCATACACATGGCCGAGAGACTGACACTTTCGGCGTTAATCGTGCCAGCCGCGATCACGGCTTGGTTAGCGAAACGGTGTACGCATTTGTACGACTATTTACTCGCCAGGGTGGTGGCGTGACGCGTGGTGTGTGGTTTGTAAAATACTTGTATTATTTCTTTGGTGCATTGATCGAGTTTGCGCTTAGCGGCTAAGCTTATAGCTAAGCTAGTTTGCGTGAAGCGGCGTCAATATCGCTTCAAAACCCAGGGTCGTCCCGAGACTCACTTGTCGTTTGCTTTCGCCGCTTTCTTTTTCTCGTAGCTGTTCTTCTGGTAGCAAGGCTTGCAAAATTTAGTTCCGGGCTCGTCTTTGCAGTTGTACCACTGACAGGCTGTATCCGTCCCGCACTTCACGCACGTCGTCCCCGCGGCCGCGGCGAGGTCCAGCTAATTCTTGTCGTAGCAAGGCGTGCAAATTTTAGTTCCGGGCTCGTCTTTGCAGTTGTACCACTGACAGGCTGTATCCGTCCCGCACTTCACGCACGTCGTCCCCGCGGCCGCGGGGAGGTCCAGCTAGTTCTTGTCGTAGCAAGGCGTGCAAATTTTAGTTCCGGGCCTATCTTTGCACTTGATCCACTTACTGGTCGTATCCGTCCCGCACTTCACGCACGTCGTCCCCGCGGCGGTTTCGATGTCCCGCTCCTGCGAAGAATATGGAACTCGAACGACGTGAGTCGAGACGAAACAGCTTGTGACAGAAAGTTATCATGCCTATAAATGTTGGTAGGGCAAGTAGAGAGAAAGAGAGAGAAGAAGCAGAAATTGTGCACCTCTCGTTTGCTACACGGCCCGCAGTACCACGCGCCCTTCTGGAGCTTCGACCTAACCAATTGGCTTGTATTTGCCCCATCCGTACCGCATTCGAAGCACTTGCCACAGCTGGCAGCAAGCTGTGAAAAGGAGCACCGCGGGTATTGGGTCAGGATGTGACGATACAAAGAAGATGAAATATTGAAGCCTTGGATCGACGCGCGTGACGTACCTGTCGTTTGTAGTAAACCTGGCAGACCGGTTTGTCGGCATCGTCCCTGTTGGCGCACCACCGACTCGTCTCCTTGGTTTCGCACTCGGAGCAGACCAGCGCGACGCCCTGAGGAGGAATGAAAGTTCGAAGGTGAGTTTTACGTGCCGCTGACGGGCAACGAGAGAGGTGCAGGCGAATGGGTCTTGGACATCTCACATGAATGCGGAGTGCGCGCCTTTTTTATCCATCGTTCGGCACGATCGTCAGACTTCGAAGACTCACTGTGTTGTTTAAGTTTGCGTCGAAGTATTGTCAGCTGCTCAGCTCTCTCGCCGCAAAATGTATGGCAGGAGAAATCGTAAACAAGCGAGGACGAGGGAAGCACGCACCTGCGGGGAACATATGCTTGGCGAATAGCTTCGCCTTCCGAAGGTATAGACTCGTTGCTCGGTGTCATCGCCCAACGCCTTGGCGCTCGCGTGTCGTCAAGAGCACGCCCGTGCCTTCGTGTTTGGTCGACCCAGATGGAGTGCTCGGTGTGCCGAAGCGCGTGCGGATTGACACGACGTGAAAAGATTCCGGCGAGCGCGGAAGGTTGGCGTGCGTGGTCGGCAGAAACGCGCGTGGTTTCGAACGGCCACCGGATGCGGGCGTTACTCACGGGTATATGCGGCACCGCGTGCATCACCGCAAAGCCGAAGCACGCCATGGTGCTTGGTGCGACGTCCGATGATGAGATGATGAGATCGTTCGCATCGTTTGCGGGGAAAAAAATCATCACTTGTTGCCGAAACCAAATCTACACTACATCTTTCCGACACACCGCCTCCGCCGCTCCGCGCTTCGCGTCGCTTCGCCATCGCGATGCCTCTTTTCGCGCGTGGTGTTTTGTCGCGTTATGACATGTCTCGAAGAAACCCTAAACCCTAAACCGATAAACCCTAAACCCTTGATACGTGCACGATGGATGCGATATTGTCGTTGTTGTCCGCGGACGTGGTCGGAGGTCTCGCCTGTTTGACCCCGAGAGACGCGGCGCAGGTCGTACAAACGGCGTTGCGTGACCACACTTCACAAGGACAATTTAAACACTTGATAGCACCGATAGCGGACCCACACGGGCTCGCGGGGAAGTCACACTCCACCGCGAGGGATAGAAAACGGAACGCCGACCAAGAGTTTCGGGATGGCGACCTCGCACTTGCTTTGTTAAATCTTAATCAAGCGCTGAGCCTAGCCCCGCACGTCACGCGACGCGACAAAATACTCATACACACCCTGCGAAGCAACCGGTCCGCGGTGCTGCTGAAGCTGGTGGAGGCGAATGATTCGCGGGGGGGGATGTGCCGTGCGCAAGAGGAGGACGTATCCAACCTTGAGTCATCCGACCACGGTAACAGATCTCTTCAGGCATCCGACGCTGGTGGTACACGGAAATTGTTACTTTTGTTCGCCGAGCGCGACGCCCGGCGCGCGATTGAATTAGGGAAAGAACTCGAGTCGTTACACCCAAAAGACCCAGATCAAACACACCCAAGCAATTGGGCCAAACCTTTCATCCGTTTAGGTGTTGCGTTGACTGCTTTGGGAGACATGGACGGCGCGCGCGACGCGTTTCAAAATGCGTTACGGGTTTTGCCGCATGGCCGAGGGGCGCGAAACTCCGTGGAAACGAGGCTGGAACGCGTAAAAAAGGAGGGTCAAGTGATTGATACAGAACCTTCAGCAACAAACCGCGAAACGGAACGTGGCGCTGTTGACAGGATCAGGGAAACGACACGTGACACTGTTAAGACTGTTAACAAGAACAGCCCTTCCAGCGCTTCCAAAAAAACGCCCTTCGTCAAAGCCTCGCTGGCGTGTTCCGGTTTCGGTTTGTTTGCTTCGGGAAAAATGACCAAGGGCGATTCGGTGGTTTCACACGAACCCCCACTCGCGGTCGTTCCCGATTCGCGAAACGGGAAAGCGTGGAAACGTAACTGTCACTTTTGTTTCAAGCCGTTGTCCATCGCGCCGACGCCGTGCCGCACCTGTTGCGTCGCGACGTACTGCGACGATTTATGTCGCGCAAGTGACACGCCGCACCGCGAGGTCGAGTGCGAAACGGGAGGGTGCTGGTGGGTCGTTTTACCCTCGGCGACGCGGCTGGCGATGCGGTGCGTGGCGGCGGCGAAAAAGGAAAGGGAATGTAACCCTGACTCTTCCACGATTTTCGATTTGCACCGCCGCTGGGACGACTTGGACGTCTCCGCGAAAGCGAGGCTCGCGGTCGCCGCGGTCGTCGCGTGTTGTGCGTCCGGCACAAGATTCACACCAGGAGAAGTGCTGGAAGCGACGTGCGCGGTGCTGGGTAACGCGTTCGCGGTGAAGCGAGTTCCGAGTCCCGGGTTGTATGGGGAAACGGTGTGTGACAAAAAACGCGGGGCCGGCGGCGCGTCTGTTTCGGTTCCCGACCCGTGTGGGTTTGAAAAAAACCAAATGCAAAAGTTGAGCGAGCGGCTTTTGAACTTGAAACAAAAAGCACCGTTGTACTCGCGGATATACGCGAAGGAATCGCCGGTGTACCACTACGCATGGCGCGCCCTGACCACGGAATCCCACCCGGTGGCGCTCGCGACGTTTCCGAAAACGTCGCGGGCGAACCACGCGTGCGACCCAAACGCGTTTGTCGAAATCCTTCAACCTGAAAAAAACAACCCCAACCACCCTGCCGTCGTCGCGTCGGTTAGGGCGATTCGCGACATTCGCGAAGGCGAAGAAATCGTGGTTTCCTACGGCCCGGTTGTCGGTACGGCCTTGGGCCTTTACCAAATCCAAACACTGTTTTATCTCTCAGCTGGTGACTGTTTGTCCACACGGCGCGATATACAAGACTGACACTTTTCGTGTAACAATCACAGGCGCGGCGCCGCGCGCGACGCGACGCGCGGTTCTGTTGGAGTCGCACGGGTTTGTTTGTGCATGCGCTGGGTGTTGTTCGCCTGAACTTACACGACGGGAAACACGCGTTTTCCAAACAAACGCAAATCACGACGCGCGTCTTGGCCGTTGGTGCGCCGTCGTCGACCACGCTCGCGAGGTGTTCGGTGATGGGGTATTCTCGGAGGTGTTCGGTGATGAGGTTTCAGGGGTATTCGGTGATACGTCGTCGTCAGAGGTATTTTCAAACACTGCTGCAACAGACCCGAATAGACTCAACAAAAATCACGAGGTGAAGAAAAAAACACTCGCGCAGGTGGAGGAGGTTATTAAAGAAATGCGCGTGTCCCCACAAATTAACGTCCCTGCGGCTCGCGTTTTCTGCGAAGCGTTGGATACGAAAACGCGCGTCCTCGTATCAATCGCCGCGGTGTGTCACGCGCACCGCCGCCAAGAAGCCGCGGCGAGCGCGTGTGAGGCGCTTCACGGACTTGAGAGTGTATACCCAAATGACTGTTTGACCTTAGCGCTTGAACGAGGGCGGTGCGCGGCGCTTGAACTGGCGTGTGGGTTTTTGGAGAGCGCGACCGTGAAGCTCACGAAAGCGAGGCAAACGCTCAGGGCTTTTTTGGGAGTTTTGGACGACGACGAGGACGGAGTCCTTTTCGACTCCACAAACGATTCGTTTGTTTGGTCGTTGGAACACCGAGCTTTGTACATCGTGGATGCTTTGTTACGGTCGTTTCCAGACAAGGTTGGGGTTGGGGAACGTGGGAACGGAAGCGGGGACGAGAAGAGCGCGGAGACGATGCTGTATGAACTGGATTGAAGTTGGAAGTTAGAAATTAGCCGACGCGACGGGTACGTGCTCGTTGTGGTTTCGTCTACTCTCGTTGTCGTTTCGTCTCTTTCCTACGCTACGTGTACCACAACCTGTCTTTTCGTCGAAGACTCGCTGATGCCAAAAGACCTCGTTCACCGTTTACCTTCGTCCTCGTCGCCGATGCCGAAGTAGCCGCGGATGGTGAAGGGTTCTTGCTTGATCTCCGGCTCTTGTTTGACCTCGGGCTCAAATTTGTTCTCGGGCGAACTCTCCGGCTCGCATTTGATCCGCTTCGAACTGGGCGGAGCCGCGCTTGCCGTTTTGCACTCCGCGCACCTGGTCTTTCGCTTGCCGTGGCGGCAACCGGTGCACGCTACGCAGCTGTCTTTCTGCTTGCCGTGGGGACAGGGATTGCACGCCGCGCAGGCGCCTTTCGTCTTCCCGTGAGGGCACGGGTTGCAGTCCGCACACTTGCGTTTCAACTTGCCGTGCGGACAGGGGTTGCACACCGCGCAGCTGCCTTTCACCTTGCCATGGGGGCAGGGGTTGCATGTCGTGCAGCTGTATTTTACCCTGCCGTGAGGGCAGGGGTTGCAGTCAGCGCAGAAGCGTTTCACCTTGTCGTGAGGGCAGGAGTCGCAGTCAGCGCAGTCGGTCTTCACCTTGCCGTGAGGGCAGGGGCTGCACGCTGCGCAGAGGCTTTTCCGCTTGCCGTGAGGGCAGGGGGTGCACACCGAACAGTCGCTTTTCAGCTTACCGTGCGGGCAAGGGACGCACTTCGCGCAGTTACGCTTCAGCTTGCCGTGAGGGCATGGGTTGCAGTCCGCACAGTCGTGTTTCAGCTTGCCGTGAGGACAAGGGTTACAGTCCCTGCATTTTCGTTTCTCCCTCCCGTGCGAGCATCGCTTCACTCCCATGGTTCGCGCGCCACGACGCCCCGCGCGCAGTCGCTTGTGTACGCCCTAAAGTCGTGGTCGTTGTTTTTTTCGTTGTTTCCCAGTGCGAAATCGCGCAGCGATCCAGTCTACAATCACCTCTGCAGCGACGACCTCCTCGCAAAGTCATCACTTTTTTGTACGTTCTGAGTATCAAGAGAGCTTCGGCCTTCGCTCAACCATCACTTCACACGCCGCGCGACTCCACGGAACGCACGCGATGTCCGCCGGCGAAGGCACCCCCTTGCTCCGCCCGCGCGTGCAAAGCGCGTGGTCCATTTATGACTGGATCAAAGCTACGGGTACGCGAACTCCCTTCGCGGACACATTCGACAGATGATCTTGCGCATGAGTCCACCTCATTTTCTCCTTCCCAACCGCACCACCGCAGATCCTTCCCTGACCCTACACTAACCCTAATAAACCCTACGGTACACCCACCCAAATAGTCGCCCTCGTCGCCGTGGCCGGCGTGGTGTCCTCCGTGGCCGGGTCGAACCCCCTGGAGGCGCGCAAGTCGCGCGGATTGACCAGACTCGCGGCTGGTGATTCCGATGTCAACCGCTTCCAAGCGGTCACCGACCTGGCTGGGGCAGAGCAAGGATTGACGAACGCCAAGGAGGCGTACGACCTCGCTGTCGCGGAAGCAGCAGCTGTCACTGCAGCAGTGGCAGAGGCGCGCGCGTCGGTCACCGAATCCTTGGAGACGACATTGGACACGGTGGAAGCGGCGGATGCCGCGATTGATTTAGCAACCGGTCCGGTTGTCGACGATAGCAACGCCGCGGCGGTGGACGCCGGTGGCGACGAATCCGGGGACCGGGCGGGGTACGAATCGGTTAAGAAACGACACGAGGCTAGTAAAAAGGATTTGCAGGTTGCGAAACACGCTCAAGAAGCGACGACGAAGGCGCAAATAGAAGCCGCCGCCGCCGCGAACGAGGCGTACGAAAAACGCGAACAAGCCGCCGCCGACGCGGAAGCGGCTGCTTTTTCTTCCGAGAAATCGGCCAGCGCGGCGAGCTCGGGTGCGAACATCGGGGAGGAGTCCGTGGCTGATGCGCTGAAACGGGCGGACAGCGTGCGCGTCACCGCGGAAGCCGCTGCGGTAGCGCAGACGCTTTCGGAAACGGCGGCGAAGGCGGCGGCGATTGCGGCGGCGAAGGCGAGTGAGTCTGTAATAGCGGCGACCGCCGCGACTGCAGCTGTTGCGTCCGCTACGAAGACCATGGAGAAATTGAAAAGTGCCGCCGCCGAGGCTGAGCAGGACATGGTGCTTTCGACGAAAGAGGCTGCGACGGAACAAGCCTCCGCGGAGGATACGAAAAAAGTAACAACAGAAGTGGTGTTAGAAACCGCGACGGATGAAGCCACTGCGAAGGCGGTTGCGTTTGAGGGGAGCGACACAGTCGATGAGCTATCGAAGAAAGCAGATATAGCAGCGGAAGCCGTGTAAGACGCGCGCGTTGCGTACCAACACGCAATGTCGGAATTCGACGTCAAAAGGGCGCAGATGGTAAGTATTTCCCATTTACCACATTCAGCCGACTGATTGCCCATACGAGACTGACACTTTCTTTTGTATCGTATCAGGACTTAGCGGACGCCACTGTGGCGAAGGCGGAGGCGGTGCACGACGCGGCGGCGGCGCGGGCACGACACGAGTTGGAAAAGTCGACGGCAGAGACGGCGGAGACGACGTCGTCCAAGAGAAGGTAGGTCTAGCAGTCTAGCTAGAGCACTTGAGACTAGAGAAGCTAGGGTACGCGAGGTATCTGACTGTGTGATTTGGTGAGTGACGTGATGTATTCACGCCTTTCTGCACTTTGTTTACATCAGAATTTTCTGCACCTTGTCGAGGTACTGCGCTTCGCTGATTCGGTTTTGTCACCACATCGAGTGCCACTTTTCGATCGCGTCCACTTGGCTCTCGTCGGTTTGGGGCTGAGACGAAGCTGCGTGAACAGGGTTCGATCCTGTGACGTTTGGGTTTGCAGCCGGCGCAGACGCGGATGCGGGGAGGGGTGGAGGCGGACGCGGCTCCACTCGGCTTCTTTTTTTCGTCGTAGGAATCTTTGGCGTAGCGGGACTCGCCGGTTTCGCGGGAGTCTTTGCTTTCGCAGGACTCTTTGGCTTCGGAGGAAGGACCGGCTTTTCGACGTCCGGCGTCTTGTCGACTTCCGGCCACCACGCGGTGGCGAGCACGATACCGCGCAAGTCACTCCAAGACGCGTCGGGGTAGTTGAGCTCTGCATGATGCAACGGTTGTGCCGCGAAAGACCGCGCGCGCCGCAAAAGACGGTCGTGCGCGGCGGCGACGCCGTGTCGCGATGTGAAGACGATTTGAAAGTTCCGTTGTTTCTTCAATTTGATGAACGCGAGGAACATGTTTTGCTCGATCTCTTGCATGCCGGCGAGTTTCCCAATCAGGTTGAGCTGTTTGTTGTTGTGAAAGTGTTTTTCAATGGCCCTCCCTGACGCGCTTTTATCCGCCGCGTCTTTGACGTCTGGAGGTATGTGTTCGTTGTCCAGGAACGGCAGGACCTCTTCGAAAATTAAGGCGAGGGACTTTTCTTGACCTCCCGATTTTGGGACGTACTACACTTTGTGATGGGAACCAAACCCGGGAGCGAGTCGCGGGTACAAGTTATCCGTGGCTCTCACGCTCTCGAGCACGTTAACCTTCCCACGCAACGTGTTGCAGACAGAGACTGCGCCATCCTCTACATAGCAGGGCATCGTAACTTTCTTGCCTGCCAGAGTTTTCTCTGGCTCACAGACCAAGGGCTCGACAGCGAGCTCCCCGGGAGCAAACTCCTTGGACGCGGAGACGGGTTCAGACTCGCTATCCTCAGCAGAGCCACTTCCGGTGTCGCCGCTCGCGTTCCGGCTCCCCGCAGGAGAGTCGTCGGAATCGCTGGTACCGCTTAGGGTGTCGCCGGTGTGCATGGGTGGTGTCAGTGACGGGCGCTGCGAAGGAGCGGGTGGTTTTCACAAGGATAACTTGTCGTTGCTTTTGGGTGCGTCGTTGCTTTTTGGAACGTCGGTCCTTCCGACAGATACGACTACACTTCTTCTCCCAAAATAATAACTTCCGTCGAAGCCTTCGCGTGCGCGACGTCGGCGGTTTCTTTCGGTACAAATAGAAATTACAAACTGAAGCGCAAAAGGGGGCCTTGCAAGGATACACAACACACACACGCAAAAGTCAAGACGTCGCCTCTATGACGAATGAGACAAACTCAAGACGTCGCCTCTTCGTGTTCCAGTTCCTCCGTTTCCGAAGTCGCGGGTTTTTTCGAGTCGCCGGTTCGGCGACTTGCCGGAACATCGCAAGCCGTTTCGGCGCTGTCGTCCTCGTCCCCGAGATAAACCAGCCTGGCGCCGCCCAAACGTCGAGGTCGGTTGTCGTCATTCTTTCCGAGTCTTGACTCGTCAAACCTGTCATCTTGAAAACCTCTCGGTTGTAACGCAAACGTAACGCCTTCCACATCCACGACGACTTTCGCGACGCCCGGCAAGTCGGGTAATGAAAACATGGCGTCGGTCAAAACCCGCTCCAACAAAGAACGCAACCCGCGCGCGCCAGTTTCCCTACGCAGCGCCTCACGAGCGATTTGCGAAAGCGCTTCATCGGTGAACTCCAAGCGACACCCGTTCGGTTTGCTTTGAATTGAAGTTATTTGATTGGCATCGTCGTGTCCGGGCGTGTTTTGACCGGTATCGTCGTCGCGAGTCGTTCCAAAATCACCGCCAAACGCGCTTCGTCCGAGTTCCCAAAGCAGTTTCTGGAACTGCCGCCCCACCGCGTTTTTCGGCCCAACGATTATCTCCACCAACTCCCGCTCACTCAAACTCCGCAACGGTACGCTGACCGGGAACCGCCCCACGAACTCGGGAATCAAACCGAACTCCACGAAGTCCCTGGGCTCGACTTCCGCCAACGCGTCGTCGGAAATGTTTCGACGAAGAAGCGCGGTTCGGTGTTCGAAACAGTCGTCCTCCGAATCAGGACTCGAAGCAGGACTCGAAACGTCAGTGCGGAGGAGCGTTTCGTCTGCCAGCGTCGCGGAAACCGCCCCTAACGCCGCGGCTAGGGATCCAGGGTCGAACGCGCTTTTCCGTCCGATTTTGAACGCGTTGGGCTTGTGTTGAGACGGAGCTTTGTCGTCGTTGCCGCCAAAACTCCGCGAGTCGCTCATCGCCCTTCGTTTGGTTTCGTCCAGGCGCCGCGCCACCACGGCATCTAAACCCGAAAACGCACCGCCGCAAATAAACAAAATGTGCGACGTATCAATCGCGATGAATTCCGAACGCGGGTTCTTTCGCCCGCCTTTTTCGGGCACGTTCACGATCGATCCCTCGACCATCTTCAAAAGCGCCTGCTGCACGCCTTGGGTGTTGAAAAAAGAAAGCGTCAGTCTTTCGTAATGTGTGTGAGTACACAGTCAGAGTAATCGGGCCGAACAGTCTTTGGATTTGGGAAAGCCCAAAGGCCGTACCTTCACCAGACACGTCCCGCGTGATGCTCACGTTCGTCGCCTTGCTCCCTAGTTTGTCAATCTCGTCGACGTACACGATTCCGGTTTGCGCTTTTTTTCCGTTTTGCCAGAAAAGTGTCAGCACGTATTTCGTAATGTGTATGAGTAATTAATCTGGACAATCGTCAAAACAGTCGTCTATGATTTGGTAAGTGCAGCACGTACCTTTCTTGACGTCGAAGTTGCTTGCTACTAGCAGTTTGTGCAGAACGGACTCAACGTCCTCGCCGACGTACCCGGCTTGCGTTAACGTGGTGGCGTCTGCGACGGCGAAGGGTACGTCGACTGCGATAAAAAAGAAAGTGTCAATGTCGTATGGGAAATCAGGGAGGCGGAACGTGGTGGGTGGGAAACACTCACCTAGATCCGCCAGGGTTTTCGCGAGCAACGTTTTTCCGACCCCCGTCGGCCCGCACAGCAAAACGTTCGATTTCTCCAAGCGCACGTTTTCCAGTAACGAGTGGCACGTCGGAAACGCGCCGCTGGTGGGGTGGAACGGCGAGACGAGGAAGGTTTTCTTGTTCTTTTTCTTGTTGTCCAGGGACGCGATTTTCGACGCGTACTTTTCGTCGTACGAGGTATCACCACGACCCGTCGCGGGGTCGCCGTCGTCGCGAACGTTCAGCCAAGGTTTCGTGCCAGGGTACTCCGCGGTGTTGGTGCGTTGAGTGTTGGCGTCGCCGATGCCGTTGTTACTTCCCTTGAAGGGGTTGTCCAACCGAGTCGGTTTTTCAAATCGCGAGTCCAAATCCGTCGCGTCGCCCGTGCCTTTGCCAACCAAAACCCCATCCGCTGCCTGACGCACGCGCGTGTAGTGGTTGTACACCGCCACCGCAAGGGTTCTTTTCGCTACGTGCTGCCCCACGACGTGTGCATCCAGGGCGGCGACCATCTGGGACGGGGTTGGCAAATCAAACGGCGAGTTTCCGATTCGAGTTCCGTCCGCGTTTCCACTCGACGAATCATTGGACCCGCTCCCTCCAACACCTGGTCCCCCACCCCCGCCCCCGCCCCCGGTCGCGGGGACACCCAAACGCTCTTGGCCACTGAAACCGTACGGCGAGTGCCCCAGCGGAGGGTCGTCGGCAAAGGGTACCGCGGTGGGGAGCATGCCGTGTGCCGTGAATCCTATTTCCGATTGATTTTGTGCGTGTGTTTTCGACTCCGCCGCGCTCGCGTCGCGCGACGTTTCGCACAAAGGACACCAGAAAACAAACCGGGACGCTTTTTGCGTGACTTGGTTGGGTAACAACCCCTTACCCCAGGTAGGCTGCAACGCGGTTTTGCAGGATGGGCAAACACACGCACGCGACGCGCCAGTCACCGCGCTGCTCGGGTGTTGATTGTTGCTTAAGTTGGATTCAGAATCGGGTTGTTTCTTCGTTGACAAAACATCCGGTCCGCGGGTTTCGTCCGTCGGTGGTTTCGAAACGCGACTCGACGTGTGCAACGCGCGCGCGTGGTTTTCGCCCGTGCATCGCGTCATGTGGCGACCACGGAAGTCGTGTGTCGCCACGATCCCGTTTCCGGAGGGGAAACCCGCGCGCGCGTGTCCTGGCGTACATTGCTGACGCACTACGTGATGTTGCGCCACTTCCACGACTCCGGAGCGAGACACGTCAGATGAGTGTCGCGCCAGCGCGCGCGTGGTACGCGTCGCCGCAGCACGCATTTTTTCGCGTGATGGCTACGCGTGAGGCACACGGGCTTTGGCACTGAAGGGACGAATCACACGTGCCAAGTGTCCTCTCGAGTGAGTGCTCCTGCCGAGGAGGGACGCCTCCTCGTGACGTCGGGAGCGAACGCGATTCGCGCGCGAAACGAGAAGGCGAGATTTGGCGAGCAGATTTTTTTTTTCCATCGGTCAACCTTTTCGCACCCTGTCTTCGTCAGCAAATGTTTTTGAAGGGCGCGCGCTTCCACTCCACGCCAATTCTCCGCGCGCTCCTTCTCCTCGATCCCGAAAACTCGGGCATCATGGGCAAAGGCGGCATTTGCGGGAACAAAGACACGAAGGAAGAGGAAACCGGGGTACGTCATCGTTTTCCGAACCCGAGCCCGAATGTTACCCCCAACGGGTAACCTCCTGCCGCGTCCGAGGTTCTACACGATTGTCGAATCGAGAAACCCACGCGCGACCCCCCTTGCACGGCTGACCCCTCGTCCCCCACCCCACACCGCATCACTTCAACAGCTCAAAGAGCGCCGCAGATGCACGGATGTTCTTTTCTGTTTGATTTTCGCCGCCTTCTGGGGCGGCATGGTTCTTATCGGCTACGTCGCCGTTTCGGGCGGCGACCCCAACCTGTTGTACTACGGCTTCGACAGCCGCGGGTACCTTTGTGGGGTGAAGAACTCGCTTTGGGGGGACGAAAACGGCACGGTCACCACCGTTCCCGACTTCACGTCACAAAAAAACGTCATGTACATGGACGTCACCGAGTACGCCACCATGACGCTAATCACCCCGAAGAGCGTGTGTGTGGAGACGGTGCGTGTTGGGCCTTTTCTTTCCCAAATCCCAAAACACACTGCTTGCCCATACAGCATACAGGACTGACACGTTTCGTGGACACAATCGCAGTGCCCCACCACCACCGTCGTAACCGAACTCAGCGACGCGTCCTTCGTGTGCAACTACGCGGCGTGGACGGGGTACTCATCAAGCACGATCGGGGAGTGGTCCACCAGTTACTACTCGAGCCTGAGCAATGCGGACAAGCTGTCGTCGATCGCGCTGAGTGGGCCGTGCTACCCGGTGTTCGTGGCGTATTCGCCGTTGGTACGTATTCCCCACTCACTACGGTCCGCCTTCGCGATCGCCCATACTCGTCTTGACGAAGCGATGGTTATTCCCTCTGCCCTGACTGTTTACGTAATACACGTTACGACCGACTGACACTTTCGGCGTTAATCGCGCCAGATGAACCGGTGCGCGCCCACGATCACGGATGCGCAGATCACGGCGTTGACTTCGTACGACGCGTCCGCGACGAACTCGTCGTCAAGTGACATCGCGACCATGCTGGGCGGGATGTCACAGGACACGGACATCTTACAGGAGTATTTAGAGGACCTTTTAAAGGCTTGGCAAGTCGTGGTTATTTGCGGCATCGGCGGCGGGCTTGTTTTTTCAATCCTGTGGATGGTGTTCTTAAGGTACTTCGCGGGGGTCATGGCCTGGGTCACCGTGGTTTCGGTTAACGTCATTCTCATCGCAGTCACCGCGTACTTCGCCATGAAAGCGGGGCTGATTGAGCTGAGTGCGGTTACTGAATCCGTGGACGGAACCGGCGTCGCCGTGGACCTGACCAACGACGAAGAGAACAAGGATATCTTCACCTACGCCACGTACGTCATGTGCGCGGTCGCGGGTGTCGCGTTGCTGTTCACGCTTCTCATGATAAGGAGGCTGATGATCGCCATCGCGGTTTTAAAAGTAGCCTCCCAAGCCATAGCGCAGATGCCCATGATTTTGTTCCAGCCCCTGATTCCGCTTCTCATGAACGTCGTGTTCGTGGCGTACGCGCTGGTGGTGGCGGTTTACCTGTACGCATCAGGCACCATCGAAAGGAACACGACCACTGGAAACATCACAATCAACTGGAACGAAACGCTTCAGTACATGTCTCTGTACCACCTGTTTGGCATTTTCTGGACCACGCAGTTCATCGCCGGGTTCGGCGTGATGATCACCGCGGGCGCCATCGCGGCGTACTACTGGCAAAGGGACGACATGCCCAGGAACCCGATTCGCAAATCCATGTACCGCGCCACGCGGTACCACCTAGGGAGCATTGCTTTTGGGTCCTTCATCGTCGCCGTGGTGCAGTTCGTCCGCGCGGTGATGGAGTACGTGGATAAGGTGAGTATTTCCCACCCACCACATTCCGCCGACTGAATGCCCATACGAGACTGACTTTCTTTTTATATCTCTCCAAGAAAACCAAAAAAGCGCAAGCCGCCAATCCGATTGTCAAGTTTTTCATGTGCTGCATCAAGGTACGGCCTTTCCGGGGCTTTCCCAAATCCGAACACACTGTTTACCGCCCTTATTTGAACCCAGCACCCGTAACATGTACCAGTACTGGCACTTGTTACGAACCCACACTCGGGACGGAACAGACTGACCTTTTTCTTTCGCAATCGCAGTACTGCTTGTGGTACTTGGAGAAGGTTTTGAAGTACATCAACCGCAACGCGTATATTCTGGTCGCGGTGAAGGGGTACTCGTACTGCTACAGCGCGCTGCAAGCGATCAAGCTGATCATTCTGAACATGTTACGAATAGCCGCGGTCAACACCGTGGGGGATTTCCTAACCTGGCTGGGGAAGATTGTCATCACCGGCGCGTGCGCGCTCGGGGCGTTTTTCATGTACGCGCGTCCCGCGGCTTTCCCAAATCCGACACGCGCGTACGGCTTTCCCGCCTTCCGTCCCCGTACTCGTCCTTGTCCTGCGAAAGGAATGGTGTTACCGGATACCGATTGCGGAGCCCCAACCCACGACACACTGGTACACGGTTCGAAAGACTGACACCTTTTTTTTACCCGTCGCGAGGTGCGACACGAGCGCGTACGCCGATCCCGCGAAGGAAACGTACCTCTCGTCGCCCCTCGCTCCCGTCATCGCGTGCGCGTTCGTCGGGTACATCCAAGCCGATTTGTTTCTAAGCGTGTACGAGATGGCCGTGGATACGATTCTTCTTTCTTTTTGCGAGGACTGCGGGCAAACAGGCGGGCCGCACTACGCCCCGCCCCTGTTGCTGTCGGCGCTGGGGAAGTCGAGCAAAAAGAAAGTCCAACCCGCGGCGGCGGGTGAGGATTCGGATTAACACGCGCGGGAACCGGGTTTCTTGTTTGGGGTGTGCTTATTTATGCTCTGTATACATGTCCACCACGCGCGTGTTGTTGACACGGGACCGCGTGTTGTTGACACGTGACTATGTCTACTCTTCCAGTCATTTCGCCTCATCCCGAGACTCGTCACTGTTAATTCCAAACTCCGCCAGCATCCCTTCGTTGGCCATCCCGGAACACGCCTTACACCCCCAGCGGCAATCTTCCAACATGAACTTGGGATTTTTTCGACACTCCCCCGCGTTCGCCCAGGCTTTGCAGGTGTCGTGTTTGTTGTCGCACCCCGGGGGGGCTTGCGGTGGCGGCGGCGCGACCCACCGGAACGGCCGCGCGTGGATCCACTTCGTGGCCGTCCACTTCGTGCCTTTAATGACGGGGCACCCGGCGTGCATGGATTTGGGGTCTATTTTGTTTTCCGACGAAACGCTCCAGAACAACAACCCGTCGCCTTTTTTGGGTTTCACCGCGACCTTTCCCTCCGCGCACTCGCTCCACGGGCCGTTTTTAGAAACGGCCATGTCTTGGTCTATCCACTCGCTATCCGGAAAAGCGGTCTCGCCACCTTCCTCGACGTCTGACAAATACAGCAACACCGTCGCCACCCGGTGCCCTCCCTCCGCCGCTAACGCGGCGCCGCTCTTCGAGCTCAACTCCCCGACGTCGTGGTGCGCGTCGTACTTCTCCCCGATGTGGTACCGAAGCACCTGCATGTCCTCGCCGTGGTAGCTAGGGAGCATGGTGATTCGCGCCAGCCGTTCCTCTATTTCCGTGACGACGTCGAACACACCACGGTTCAGAAACGTCTGCTCGCTTGTGCGTATCGGATCCACCTTGGACTCACCGGTCACGGAATCGATAACCGTGCTTCGTCGTACCTTCGGCTCCGCGATTGCCAGAAATTGGTCACACTCCTCACCGCTCATCACGTTGTGCAGGTGGAACGCCCGCGGGTACCACGAAACCGGCTCGGCCCAGTACCCGCGCTCCAGGTCGCTCTGCGCGTCATCACTCAAGGAAGCGCCGCTTCCCTTGACACGCGAATCGTGCGTCTCGCCCTGCCACCCGATCAGGCGCTCCTCGTCCCGGGGCGTGGGGAGTCGGCGGCCGTGACCGGGGGCGGCGATCAGGGACAGGAGCACCAGGAGTAGCGCGACGCGCGCGAACTTATGGCCGGCGCCATCGCCGCGGGACATCGTGCGCTGGCTTGTGGGGAGGTGAGAGACGTCGAGATTGACGACATATAAAAAAACGAGTTACCTCCGCGGCGCCGCTTCGAACAAAACGCGAAGTCGGGATTGTCGAAAAAAGCAACGACTCGCATTCTCACGCACCGACGCCCTCACAGCATGCGCTTCAACTTCTTTTTCACGCGCAAACGAAAGCGCGACAGTGATGATGCAGCTCTTGACGCGAAACACCGGTCCGATACTCTTGAGGCGTTCCCGGGCATTCCCGAAGACGTCACTGTGACGCACATTCTCAGCCCTGACATTTTGTCAGATCCAATCGACCTGGCGCGTCTTCGTGCGGTAAGTCATGGGATGAACGACGCGGTGGCAGCGAGTGGGCGTACGATTGAGGAGCCGCAGCAAGAGCAGGCCGCGGAGCTCGGATATTTGAGCACGCTCAAGCACCTGCATGCGCGAGGTCGTCTATATAAAACAAATCACCTGTGCCACGCAGCGGCGAGGCGCGGACAGCTCGAAGAGTTGCAGTGTTTCCTCGCGAAAGGCTGCCCTTGGGGCACCTCCTCCTCGTATTCCGCCAGGGGCGGGCACCTCGAGGTGCTGCAGTGAGCGCATACTAATAGATACTCGTGGGACACGACAACGTGTGATTGCGCGGCGAAGGGCGGACACCTCCAGGTGTTGAAGTGGTTGCGATTGAATGGCTGCCCCTGGGACGAAACAACGTGCGAGTATGCGGCGTTCAACGGACACCTCGAGGTGTTGCAGTGGGCTCGCGCGAACGGTTGCCGGTGGAGTCGACATACGTGCAACATGGCGGTGAAGGGCGGGCACCTCGAGGTGTTGAAGTGGTTGCGCGTGAACGGCTGCCGTATAAGCTGGTGGGCGCGCCACAACGCGAAGATTGATCTTGGTTACGTTGAGGACGACTACGTTTATGCAGACGACTCGACTTTATCAAGCGAGTCGACCGAATTCGAAGACTCGGATGACGACAATGACGAGACCAGCAGCGATGAATCGCTTGGATAAGGCGCAAAGGTACTATTTCAGTTTACGAGAATCAACCCCCCAAACCCCTCACTCCGCCGTATCCCTCGCCGCGCACAGCCAAGTTCCGTCGTCTTTCGGGATCATCCACCAGTCCCCACTAACCGCGGGTTGCGCGCACGTGGTGAAGGTTGGAGGAAAGAAAAGCTCCAAACCGTTACTCGCGGACATGTGGAACCGCACCTGGTGTCGTTCCTTCCACTTCCGGAACAGCGCTGGGGCGGGTAACATTTGAAACGCGTGGTCGCGCATTTCGTCGTTTGACACGAGAAACGAATCGTCCCCGCTCGCCACCGCGGCGTACAGCCAGTACCTGTTTTTGTGAAAGTAAAGGGTCAGTCTTGAGTGTACAAGTAGCCTGTATGGGCAAACAGTCTGTTCCTCAAACAGGGGCTTGAAACAGTGTCATGATTTGGGAAAGTCAATACGTACCAGTCGTCGTTCGAACCCGCCGGGGTGGTGAACAGCTCGCCGTTTCGTTTCCAGGTGTCCAACGTGTCCCGTGCTTTTTGGGAATTCGCGGGGCCGCCGCGCACTCTGCGGACGTGAAGAAAAACCACGGGGCAATTCGCGCCGTGGGATTTCTCCGCGGAATCCAATACGGACGCGTCGCTGACCGGTTCGGTTTTGGGTTTCGCCGAAGAAGGATTGGTGTTCTTCGTGCCCGCTGTTGTTTCAGCCGTCTCGGTAGGCGTCTCTGCCTTCTTTTCTTCCGTCTCTGTCGTATTTCCTTCCGTCTCTGTGTTCTTTTCTTCCGGCTGCAGCTCTTTCTTCTCCGCCGACTCTTCCTTCTTCCCTTCCGGCTGCTCTTCCTTCTTCCCCTCCGAAGCCTCCCCCGTCTTCCCCTCAAAAGCCCCATCCACTTTCATCGCGGCGACCCGCTCCGCCCGCGCCGCTCGCGACGATGACCGCAAACGGTGCATAACCTTCTCCACCTGGTGAAAATTGAACCCGCTCCCACTGAAGTTCTGGTTGTACATCCCCACGTTCGCGCCGTCCACCAGAAACGGCAACGGCCCTCGACGTTTCAGCCATGTGACGAACCCGTCGAAGTGATCCGCGCTTTCGCGTTCTCTTGATAGCTTGCCGATCCCGGCGAGTAAGTCGGCGCGGTTTTTTTTTGTTAAATGCACGGCGCGCAACTGCACGTGTTTCGTTTCGAATCCGCCGTCGGTCGTTTTGAACGTCCCGACAGCAGCCCCCGAGGTGTGATTCACGGTGACGGTATCCGCCACGCTCCAGCCGGGCATTTCTTGAAAGAAAGCTGTACACTCGTCCCCCAGGGTTTGGCAAAACGTCTTCACCACGTCCGCGGCTTGGGTGATGACTTGCAAACCCTCGGCCCACTCGCCTTTCACGCGTCGCGCTTTCAGCAGAACCGCGAACTCTGCCTCCGTGAGCTCGATTTCGTGTCGCAGAAGCTCCTGTTCTACTTCTAAGGCTCCGTCTATGTCACCGCACAAACAAAAAGCGTGAAGCGCGGGTGCTAGCGTGCGAAGCTTCGGACGAAGTCTTTCGCCCGGTAGCCGCTTCGCCACGTCGAACGCGCGTCGGGGTTCACCCGCCGCCGCTTCCACGCGCGCGAGCGCGGTGTACGTCATTTCCGTCCGCTGAATGTCATGACTGACCATGTGGTTGAACACCACGTTCGCTCTTTCTGGGTGCACAGAAGCCGCGTCTGGTACCACCGGTTTCGGTGCATCGTCCGTGGCGTACGTTTCATCCTGCGAAACGACGTTCCCGCCGGCGCAGAGGTGAAGCAACACGTTACACGAATGCGGGGTGAGCGGGTCCCCGTTCGTGACCGCGGACTCGAACGCGCAAAACGCGTTGTCCACGTTACCGTCTCTCGCCGCGTTGTCGATTTCCCGTCGAGCAGCCGCGCCGGGTCGTGTGTCGTTGCCACCCTGGGTCGAAAGCGAAAGAGCAGGATGAGTGGGTGCGATTGTCAGGGAGTCGGCGGCAACACGAGAGGAAAGGAAAGCGGCGGCGGTTTCGGTCCATGGGTAATTGCGCATACCCACACCTCCTACAGAAACCCAAAACCCGTACCTTCTTCCGTTTGTTCCGCTTGTTATCCCCGCCGCCGTCCCCTGGGAAGTCGCGTTTCGCGCCCGGCTCGGTCATCGCGGGTGCGAGGGACAGTGCGGCGCGACCGCGATCGGCTTGCTTGGTAAAAGAAGCTCGTCCCGAGAAAGATGAAAATTCCCGAAATAGGCTGAAACCACGTTTTCATCATCATCACTCCCCGCGACACCATGAGTGCCTCTCCGGAACCCAGCTCCGGGGACGCGACCTTGGATGCGCTGGTGCGGGATTTGAGTAAAAAAGTACGCACCACGGATGGCGCGTGGGTCCGGGAAAACACGAACGCGGACGTGCCTTCCATCCATGCCGATTTCGAGGGTGCTTTGCGCGCTTCGCCGAAATTGGGAGAAAACGAGTCATCTTCCTCTGTCTCGGTGGAGGCGCAGGCGGAGGCGTTGCTCGCGGCGCTGGATGATTCAGAGTCGAACCCGGGTGGGTCCAGTGGTGCGCGCATCATCGACGTCGGTGACTTCGAGCAGTTCATGGGGGATGACATGCGGAAAGAAGCGGACGAACTCGTGGCGCTGATGATGCAGTTTGAGAACATCCCGGGAAGCGGCTCCGGCTCGAGTTCCCAAAAAAATAAAACCGAAACCACGTCGGATGACGTCGCGGCGACGCTAGCGGACGCGGCGACTGAGTTTAACAAAGTTAATAAAGAGTTCAACGTCATAGCACAGGAAGACAGTGCGGATGGAGACACCGAGCTCAAAACGCTGATGAAAAAGCTCGCCAGCGATTTGAAGGAAGAAAAGGCGGGGAAGAAATAGAGACTGGCGCACAATTAGAAGAGATCACGTTGATGACGACGACGATTGCGCGTCGGCGCGCCTAGTTTCGGAGGAACCACTAAGACAATCAACCTTACCACTCACCAAAAAACACGGCTATGTGCGCTAACTCTTTCTTTTCGTGCTTTTTAGTCTTTCGGTTCCGAAGACGTCATGAACGTCCTGAACTTGTCCAAGGCTCGGTACCGGTGACTGATTTCGTTTTTGGTTTTCTTGTCCATCTCGGCATACGTCTTTCCATTCGCGATTGTATCGTCCGGCTGAAAAACCGGGTCCCACCCGAAATCGGAGGGCCCCCTTGCGGGTACGATCTTACCATGTGTGCGTCCGGTGAACAGCCTCGGTTCGATCCCGGGCCCTTCGCAGTAGGCGAAGATACACTGCGCGTACGCGGTTTTGTCGGAATAAGCGCTTAACAGATTGTTCATCCCGTCGAGTCCGGTTTTTTCCAGAAACCACTTCACATAAGGACCTGGTAAACCGCCAAGCGCGTTGAAACACAGACTGGTGTCCTCCACCAAGGTAGGGCCGCCGATGACTTTCGCGGCTAGCTTCGCTTTCGCCATCGCGATATCCTCAGGCTCGCCTTGTAATTCTGGAAGGTCTACTTTCTTAGCCTCCAACGTGAAGTGCGCGACACAAGATGCGCCCAAAATCGAACGCACCTCGGCGAGTTTGTTCGCGTTGCCCGTCACGAAATGCACCACGGGCGGCTTGCCGGACATCGTGCTTGCTTGTACCGCTTTTGTCGAGACGCCTCGGGTTTTACGCGTCGGTGCGAGGAAGCCCAGGTGGGGGAGACCGGGGAAACGGCGGGTCGCGGAAACTTGTCGGAGGGGGACGGAAACGACGCGGTGCAAGGACGTGCTCGCCATCGAATGCGCGAACGCGGTGCCCACCGCCGCACTGCACTTTTATTTTGTCGCGCTGACACCCGATCAGAATCAAATAAACAAGCGCTTCCTAACACGTCATCCCGATCGCGCCCCCAACGGCCGGACACGACGACGCGCGGATCGAGCGTATCAACCCACCGCCTTCCGGTTTCCGTGCCTTTCATTGTGTCGCGTTTAGGGCCATGCCTCCGAGACGCGCGAAAGCCGCGAAAGCGAGCGCGCTTGCCGATGCGCCGTGGACACAGTCCCCAAACGAATGCGCCTCCTCGTTCGGTCTCGACCCTGACGTCGGGTTGAACGGCAAGCAGGTCACCAAAGCCAGAGACAAGTATGGGTTCAACGAACTGGCGAAGGAAGACGGCAAGCCCTTGTGGAAGCTCGTTTTGGAGCAGTTCGACGACGCGCTCGTGAAGATTCTTCTGCTCGCCGCGGGGGTGAGCTTCGCGCTGGCGTTTTTCGAGGAACGGGAACCTGGGGTTGCGATTTCCATTGTGGATTTCGTCGAGCCCGCAGTTATTTTGCTCATCCTAATCCTCAACGCCATCGTCGGGGTTTGGCAAGAAAGCAACGCAGAGAACGCGTTGGAGGCGCTGAAGGACATGCAATCGGATACCGCGCGGTGTTTAAGAAACGGCGCGTGGGTGCACGACTTCCCCGCGAGGGAGTTAGTGCCCGGCGATCTTATCGAAATCAGAACGGGCGACCGGGTACCGGCGGACGCGCGGGTGTTTACTTTAAAGACCGCCACATGCCGAGTGGACCAAGCCAGCTTAACAGGAGAGTCCATGTCAGTAGGCAAAACCACGGACGCAGTGGACGACCCGGACTGCGAGCTGCAGTCCAAACTGTGCGTCGTGTTCGGTGGCACCGCGGTTACGCAAGGCCAACTCAGGGCGGTGGTGATCGGCACCGGCATGTCCACGGAAATCGGAAAGATCCAACAACAAATACAGCAAGCGTCTGAAGAAATGGAGGACACGCCGCTGAAACAAAAGCTGGACAAGTTCGGGGATCAGCTCACGCTGGCGATCGGGGGTATCTGCCTGGTACGCGACGGGCCTTTCCCAAATCCCTCCGACTGTTGGCCCGTACTCGTACCGGAAGGGCGCAGTACCTCTGCCGATTGTCCGCCCGTAATTACGTAACACGCATTACGAAACACTGACACGTTTCTTTCCCAAACAGGCGGTGTGGGTGATGAACTACAAGTTTTTCGTGTCCTGGGAGTGGTCCATCGCCAAACCGTTCGCCGTAACAAACGTGCAGTTCAACTTCAGCGCGTGTACGTACTACTTCAAAATCGCGGTGGCGCTGGCGGTGGCGGCTATTCCGGAAGGGCTGCCTGCGGTGATTACGACGTGCTTGGCGTTAGGTACGGCCTTGGGCCTTTTCCAAATCAGACACACACTGTTTGCCCCACACAAGACTGACGTTTTCTTTTATTTATCGTAAGGTACGCGGAAGATGGCCAAGAAAAACGCAATCGTCCGTAAGTTGCAGAGCGTGGAGACTTTGGGTTGTACTAGCGTTATTTGTTCCGACAAAACGGGAACGCTGACCACGAACCAGATGAGCGCGGTGAAAATAGTGGTGCCCGGGTTCACTGCTGCATCGAAATTCCGAGTCTTCGACGTGCAAGGCACGTCCTACGACCCGTCCGACGGACGCGTCGTGGGCCTGACCAAGATCGACACGTCCCTGGCGCAGCTCGCGAAGATCGCGACGCTGTGCAACGACGCTGTGGTGGAGGTCGCTGATGTCAACCCTGAAACAAGCCGAACTACGTTCAAGTGTTCCGGCGAACCCACGGAGGGGGCTTTGAAAGTTTTGGCGGAGAAGATCGGCGTGGAGAACGATGCGGAGATGGCCGCGATCGTCAAGCTGCAGGTACGCATTGGGCCTTTCCCAAATCCAACGACTGATTTCCAACACAAGACGTTAACCACTTTTCGTGTAACAATCGCAGCTCGCCGACCCGGTCAAGCACCGCGCCGCCGTGAGCGACGCTTTGACCGCCAAAAGCGACCGCCTGGCCGTTCTAGAGTTCGACCGGCAACGCAAGTCCATGTCCGTCGTGGTTCGTGAGAACGTATTCACCACAACAAAGCCTTCCAAAACGGTTAAAGGCTCTAAAAAGAGTTCCGCGTCTTCACCGAAAAGTGCGGGAGTCAACTCCCTTTTCGTGAAAGGCGCCCCCGAGCACGTGCTGGAGCGGTGTTCGTTTGTTTTGCTTCCCGACGGTAAGGTGGCGCCGATGACCGCGGCGGTGAAGAAACAAATCACGGAACAGACTACTTTGATGAGCAAAAACGCCCTAAGGTGCCTAGGCTTCGCCCAGAAAACAGGCCCCGCACTTTACGAGCTGCAGACCTACGACGGCACGGACCAGCACCCCGGGCACGTTTTGATGAAGGACGCTTCTTTGTACGAGCGCATCGAGTCGGACTTGGTTTTCGTGGGCTTGGCCGGCCTGAGGGACCCCCCCCGGCCGGAAGTGAAAGGCGCTATCCAGCAGTGCGCCACCGCGGGCATCCGGGTCATCGTCATCACGGGCGATAACCAGCTCACCGCGAACGCCATCTGTCTCGATATCGGCATTTTCGAAAAGGCAGGGGACGCGACCAAACGAAGCTTCACAGGCAGGGAGTTCGCCTCGATGACCTTGCCTAAACAAATCGCCATGCTTACGCAACCCGGGGGGTGCGTCTGCTCAAGAGCGGAACCCAAGCACAAGCAGGACATCGTGCGTCTGTTGAAGGAACAAGGTACGTGTTGCCTTTCCAAAATCCTGGCACACTGTTTTACCGAAGCTGGTGACTGTTTGTCCATACATCGCCCAATACACGACTGACACTTTTCTTGTGCACTATCAGGCGAGGTCGTCGCCATGACGGGCGACGGCGTGAACGACGCGCCCGCGCTGAAGCTGGCGGATATCGGTGCGCCAACTTTCCCAACTCAGAATCGGCCGAACTCGTCTGACTGTTTGCGCATACACGTTACGAGTACTGACCCTTTTCCATCCCAATCGTAGGCATCGCCATGGGCATCACCGGCACCGCCGTGGCGAAGGAGGCGAGCGACATGGTGTTGGCGGATGACAACTTCTCCTCAATCGTGGACGCGGTGGCGGAGGGCCGGAGCATTTACAACAACATGAAGGTACGCAAAAAGTCGCGTTTCCCAAATCCGCCACGCTGTTTCTGCCGCCCCTCTTTTACGTACGGTAGGAAAGTAACGGCCACGTGTTTGCGGAATACAAGTTCCTACACATCACGACCGACTGACACTTTCTTTATTTGTCTCAGGCTTTCATTCGGTACATGATCAGCTCTAACGTGGGCGAGGTGGTTTCCATTTTTCTCACCGCGGCGCTTGGTATGCCGGAGGGGTTGATTCCCGTGCAGTTGCTGTGGGTGAACCTGGTGACGGACGGACCTCCCGCCACGGCGCTGGGGTTCAACCCCCCCGACGTTGATATCATGACCAAAAAGCCGCGACGCAAAGACGAAGACTTGCTATCGCCGTGGACGATGGTGCGGTACCTGCTAGTCGGGCTTTACGTCGGGTTCGCCACGGTTGGCGTTTTCGCGGTGTGGTACACCCGGACTTCGCTTTTCGGCCTGGACTTTGGGGGGGACAACCACACTGTCGTTACCTGGCACCAGCTGTCGCACTGGGGCCAGTGCTCCACTTGGAGCAAGAAAGAATTTTCCGGCGGTAGCTACTCGGCGGGCGGCGTCGAGTATTCCTACTCGGGCGACGACGCCTGCGCTTATTTCACGGAGGGCAAACTGAAAGCTTCGACCCTGTCCCTTACCGTGTTAGTCGTAATCGAGATGTTCAACGCGTGCAACGCGATTTCCGAGGACATTTCGCTGTTGAAAATGCCGCCCTGGATCAACCCGTGGTTACTACTGGCGATGGCCGGGAGCTTCGGTTTACACTTTCTGATTCTGTACGTCCCGTCCCTGGCGCAGATCTTCTCCATCGTGCCCCTTGACTTTTCCGAGTGGATGCTGGTGTTGATGTTCAGCACGCCGGTGTGGCTTATTGACGAGGTTTTGAAGTTCGTGGGACGGAACTACGTGATGGAGGGACGGTGAGGGACGGGGAGGAGGGAGGACCGCGGAGGGACGGTGAAAAGAAGGAGAAGGGAAAGTGCGGCGTGGTAAGTCGAGATACGAGTAGAGATATCGGGCACTATCGGGAACACTAATACCTATTACGAGAGTACTCGCACGCAGAGCGCAAAGCGCTTCTCTATTGGAACCGCTCAGCAATGCCTAATTCTAACAATAAATCCTACGATCGGACTTCTACTCACCACTGTTACTCCTTGAACTCCTCCAGTTTCCTTTTCCGGTCCTCCGTGGCGAGCACGAATAGCATCTCGGTCAACGCGTCGCCGCCTTCCAGAAACCCGGTCAAATCGTTCACTAAATGGTTCACCCGGTGGTCCTTCACGCGGCCTTCTTTGAAGTTATACGTCCGCACGCGTTCGCTGCGGTCGCCCGAGCCGATTAGGCCTTTTCGAAGATCCGCCCTACTGTTGTGCGCCTCCAACCGCTTCGCCTCGAAAACCCGGGCTCGCAAAACCTTAAACGCCTTGTCTTTGTTTTTGTGCTGCGAACGCTCGTCCTGGCAAATCACCACCGTGTTGGTTGGGATGTGCGTCAGCCGCACCGCGCTGTTCGTGGTGTTCACGTGCTGCCCGCCCGCGCCGCTCGCCCGCATGGTGTCCACCCGCACGTCCTCGTCCTTCACTAAGTCGTCCGAACCTCCAAGCTCTTCCAGGTGCGGCAACACCGCGACCGAGGCGGTTGAGGTGTGTACACGTCCTTGCGTTTCCGTCGCCGGTACCCTTTGCACCCGGTGCACACCGGACTCGTACTGAAGGGTGGAATAGACACTTTTTTCTGACTGCGCGTCACTGCCGCCGTCGGTCACGAAACTGGCGCTCGCTTCTCGAAAGCCGCCCGATTCCTGTAACGACCGGGTCAAGATTTCGAAGCGCCACCCTTTTTTTTTCGCGAAGAGCTCGTACATCTTTAACAACTCAGCCGCGAACAAAGCGGCTTCGTCTCCCCCCGTTCCCGCGCGAACCTCCACGATCGCACCCGCGTCTTCCGTGTCGTCCACCGGTAACAACAAAACCGCGAGCCGTTCCTCAAGTTCCGGTAGCGTTTTTACGAGCTCACTCCGCTCATCGCCCGCCATAGATTTCAGTTCGAGTTCGCTTGTTTCATCCCTCAACACCGCGTTTAGGGATTCGATCTCGTCCCGTACCGCACGCACGCCGTCGTACGCCGCCACCACCCGCTCCACCCGGGCGAGCTCCTTGTTGATCGCGGTGGTTTCCCAGTGGGGGGGCGGCGGATCAGCGACCAGCGATTGCAACAAAGCGTCCCTGCGGTCAACCGTGGCGTCGAGCCTCGAGACGAGCGCGGACGTGATGATTGATTTGTGCGATGCCTCGCCGACGCCGTGCGTGCCCACGCTGCTGCTGGGCTCGGACACCGATACGTGAAGTGACCCCGAGACGAACCAGCGCGCCGCGCCGTGTCCACGGCGGGAACACACAGGGGAAGTGGGCGAAAAAGTCGGCGATAGCGTCGTCCTGACCCAGGAAAGACGCGAGCCATGCGTCGGGCGGGCCGTGGGACCTGCTGTGTCCACCACGCGCGCCGCCGCGCGCGTGGCCGCGGCCAAGGCGCGACGGCGCATTTGACCGCTGGTGACCACAACCGCAAACGAGGGGGAGACTGCGCAACGTCGGATGACTCGATCGATCGAGGGTGATGAGGAATTTTATTTTCCTCGGACGAAACTTTACACGAGTGCCGACTTCCTCGGCTCTGGACAACAGAAGCGCGCGCGCAGGTGGAGGCGTCAGCACGCGTCGCGGCGATTAAGTCGGCGCACGCGGGGACTGGTGACTCGCCGCTACGAAGCCTGGCCAGGGGAAGCGCGAGGCCGAGACGCGTCGTGGGTGGGAGGCTCGTTGCTTAGATAATCGTTTCGCGGGCGCGCGTTCGTCGTGGCTTCACAAATGCGCGGTCCCTCGTGGCCTCCCTCCGGGTTCCGAAGCTCCTCCCGGACAGTGGCCAGTGATTTCGACGCAACGAGCGGTGATGCTTCAGTTTTGCCGACACGCGTTGGCCCGCGCCGAGGCGCTCTCCAGGCCAAAACGGCGTTTGAACCGACCGTGAAGGAGACGGATGATGACGCGAGGACCAAGCGAAAGCTTTTGCGCCGAGTTTCCTTCTTTGCCGAATTCAACAAGGACGAACGCGACGCGGTGGTTGGTGCGATGCGTTTGGTCGAGATTGGCGCTGGGGAAGTGGTGATGACCCATCTGCCTCGAGTAGAGCGCAATACCCTGGCGCAATCCAGCGAGGGTAAAACTGCAGACATCGCGTTCAAACAGAACTTCATCCGCCGTAGGGGTGAGCTGGAAAAGGAAAAGAGTGGCAAACTGAAACCCGAAAAAAGTAATTCCTCAAAAAACGAAACCGAACTCGCCTTCGCCAAACGCGACGCCTGGTGGGTACTCGCGCGAGGCACGGTGGACGTCCACGCCGAGGTCGTTCGCGCTGGGGATGTAGGGGACGGTCGTTCTGGGGATACCGGGGACGGAGCACCAAGAATCCCCGGGGGCGCGAGGTCGAACTGGCGCCGCGCGTTTTCGGCGACGAGTAAAAACGGGAAAAACGGGAAACGGGAAAACGAAAACTTGAAACGCAAAACCCAAATCCAAACCCTTTCGCTTCCGCCGGTCGCGGTGTCGTTGGGAAAGGGAAGTTTTTTCGGGAGTTTGGATGCCGTTTTTCAATGCGATCCGGGTGACACGGTTGTGTTCAAAGCATCTACCGACTGCGTGTTGTTCGCCATCCCCGGCGAGCGGTTTTGGGTTCCAGAAATTCGTCTCGCGGAAACGAACGGGAAAGGGAAAGGGACGTATCCTTCCTCGGATGACGATTCAGATTCCTGCGACGAACCTACGGTACCAAGGCTCTCCGAACCTGCGCTGTGGGCGGGTATCGAAACTAAAGTAAAACAACACCGGGAACGGTGGTCAGTTTTCCTGAACCGTTTCCCGATTGTCGCCGCAGCGCTGACGCCGTTTCAGGTCGCGTTTCTGTGCGCCGCGGTTCGGGCGAAAACGTGTGCGCCGTTTCACTTGATTTGTTCCGAAGACGTGGAAGGCAAATACTGCGTTGGCGTGATGCACGGCGATATTCACGCCACCGCGCGCGTGGCAGGGGATGCGAACGAGGATGACGATGAGTCCTTTGATGTTGAAAACGCGGCGGGTACCGTATACGGCGATGATGAGTTCAAGGTATCACAAGCGAAGACACAAAAAGAAATCGAAACGGAAATCTGGAAACGCGCGTTCGGCCCCGGCGAGGTTGTTGGTGAGTGCGTCTTGTCGTTCACGCGAAACGGTTTGGTGTGGGAGAGCAACGTACGCGCGGGGGCGGATGGGGCGGAGGTTTGCTTGCTCGGGTACGTATTTTTTTATTTCCCAACTCCGTCGACACACTGTTTGCCCATACACGAAGACTGACACTTTTTCGTGTTCATCGCAAGGAGGGAATCGTTTCGCGAAATGTTCGGTAAGAGCGCCGAGACGGTCGCGCGGTTTGAAACCGCGGTGGACGAAGTCGAGCGGGACACTAACTTAGGACCCGTGGGCTTCGAGACGCCAAATGAGGATGACGATGTATCCTCGAACACGTCGCGAAGCACCGCGGCCGCGAGTTTCTCGCCGAGCTCGCGACGCGGCGGTACTGGAAGCGTTTCTGAAAAAAACAGAAGTGTTTCTGGAAAGTCGAGTGCGTTTGATTTCGACGCCGACGAGGACGACGCGACTCCGGGGACGCCGCGAACCCCGTCCCCGCGTCGTCAAGGCGCGTCACGAGAAGTTTTACCCCCGGCGTTGATACCGCGGACTCGGAAACAGATAAGAGTGGGGTTAGGGGGGGTACCCGACCGCGGGTTACCAAAATCGGTCCAACACCCGGAGGAGTGGGAAACGGACAGCGAGACGGAGCGGGGGTTTGCAAAGCAACTGGAGACGCAAACGATGGAGACGCAACGTGAAACCTCCGCGCTGGCGACGTTACGCAAGTTACGCGTTGGAGGTTTAGGTTTAGATTTGAAACACGCGGCGCGATCGGCGCCTCGCGACGCGTCGAGCGTTTTGCGCGACGCGTTCGCGGACGCCAAAGACTTTTCGGGGTTGGCAGACTCGTTGAGTGGTGATGGGGTCGTAAAAACGGTCACCCTTCCTAATGAAAGTGTTATCAAAAAGCCCTTACGGCCGCGTAACGCGTTGGGGCCCGCGCCTGACACGAACCAGCGGCGCGCGCGTTTGCTGGAGGAGCTAGGGCGTTGCGACTTGTTTACAGGGTGCGAGATGCGCGTGTTGCGTTTAGCGGTCGCGGATTTGGAGCTCGTGTTACTGCGACCTTCCCAGGTTTTGTACCATTACGGATCCACAAAGCGAGACTATCTGTACATAGTGGAGGCGGGGGAGGTCCAGGCGGTCGATACGCATGTTGACGACCCGGGTTCAAAACCTGCGAGGGACGAAAGTTTCAAAAATTATTCCAACGCTTCTTGTAAAATTCTTCACCGAGCGGGTGAAGTGTTCGGCGCGAATGATTTGGTGTACCGAACAAGACGAACGCACACAGTTACCGCGACGGGAAAAGGCGCGAAGCTGTGGGGGATGCGAACTCGGTGGTTCGAGCGTTTACGCCCGCCGATTGTTCAAACGAGACGAAACGTTTTTGTGGACGTCGTCGCGCCGACGCCAGTGTTTAACAATTTGCCGAGCACCGAAAAAGTTTCCCTCGTCGAACTCTTCGCCGAGCTCGGCGAGACGATAACGTTCGACCGAGGCGACGTCGTGGTGGCACAAGGGGAAACGCCTGCGTGTGTATACGTGGTGATAACTGGCACTGCGGTTGCGAAAGTGGCCGTTCCAACACAAACCGAAAACTCAGACGGGTTGGAAGTAGCGCGGTTCAAGAAAGGCTCCACGTTCGGGTGGCTGGAGTTTCTTGTCGAGGAGGATGCGTGGAGAAACTCCGGTGACGACGACTCTGGCGGTTACGGTTTCGGGGAAACGTGTGACGTACCGAACCGCGCTTCCGTGGTGGCGGCGACGGAAATGAGATGCGCGGTTATTGACGGGCGCGTTTTTTTAAAAAACGCCGCGAGGGCCGGGTCTGTGTTGCGAGAATCGATGGACCGAGAACGCTCGGCGTTCGCAAACGGAGTGGCGTAGAACGAGAATCGGGCCGCACCCGTTAGCTAACCAGAGCGTGCAGTTAGATTGTTTCATAGATGTAAAATTTATTTCAAACAGAACAGAGGTAATAGTCCCTACCACTACCTCTGAACAGACCAACCTTCGTATCCTCACTTAGTTAAGTTCAACCGCGCCTTACTCACTAGTTAAGTTCGAACGTTTCTTTTACAGGAACACGTCCGCTTCCAGCGCAGCGACGACGTCGTCCTGGTCGTTGAGTTTCGCGACGTCCAGGGGAGATTTTCCGTCCAGGTTTCGCAGAGTGACGGACGCGCCGTTGTCCACCAGGGCTTTGCACACGTCCGCCCGTCCGTACCCGGCGGCGTAGTGCAGGGGCGTGTTTTTGTTTTTGTCAACCGCGTTGACGTCGGCTTTGGCATCGCAAAGCATCTCCACGCACCGCATTTCGCCGTACCCGCACGCGAAGTGCAGGGCGCTTCTTCCCTCGCCATCCTCGGCGTTGACATCCGCGCCGTTTTCGATCAAGGTTTTCAACGCATCCGCATCCCCCGCGCTCGCCGCCGTGTGCACGGTTTCCTCGCCGTCGTCCTCCTCCTCCTCCTCCTCGTCTTCGTGTTCCGCGGTCGCGCCCCCCGCGCCGCCAGCGCCCATGTCACCCATCGCGCCAGGCATGATGTCCCCCATCGCGCCGCTGATTTTCTGTAACACTTTCGGGTCGTTCCAGTACTTCATCATCGCGGACGGCCCGCCCGATTCGATCTCCTTCATGATCTCCGCCATCTCCGGGTCCTCCTTAAGCGCCTCCATCTTCGCCTTCATCTTCTCCGTGGTGGCCGGGTCCTGCATCTGCTGCATCATGCTGGCCATCTGCGGGTCCTGCATCATCTGCGTCCCGAGTTTCTCCGCCATCTGCATGAAAGCCGGGTTCTGCATCACGTTCTGCATGGCCTCCATGGCTTGTTTCGGGTCGATGCCGGGAGGCATGCCGGGCATGCCCATGGCGCCGGCGCCGCCGGGGATCCCAGGCAACGCCCCCCCGCTCGCCATGGCGGACTGCATGTTCTCCGCCATAGCTTTGAACGCCGGATCGTCCGCGATTTGTTTCGCCATGTCCTTGATTGACGGGTCTTCCAGCATTTCTTTGATTTTTGACATGTCGAAAGGCGCGCCGTTCGCGCCGGGCATCATCATGCCGGGTGGCATGGCGCCGCTGCTCAGGCCGCCGGGCATGCCGAAGCCGTCGGGAAGGCCACCCGCGCCTGGGGGGGGGGTGAGAAGAGCGCGGATCTCCTGGGTGTCGGCGTTCGCACGAAAGAAAAAAGCTTCTTCGAAGAATCTGAAGGGCGAAGGGATTCGACGCCAACACGCGGTCGGTAGTCACGTGCGTTTCGACGCAGGTGTGTGTTTAGTCAACGTGACACCGTCAACAGGGGAAGCACGTACCAGCCATGGTGATACGGTACGTGTGCTTACTGGGGCGTTGCGCGTGACGCGAGACGAAGTGTGGGGGTACACGTGGGTCGATCGATCGTAAATCATCGGTTTCCACGCCGCGACGAGATGTCGAGATCTTCCCGGTTCCGCGTCCTGATTGGTCCAGACGTGACGGTCTAATAGCAAAATTGAGGGGTTAATTCGCCCGCATCGCCGCACGCAACAGTTTTCGCAATTTCACATTTGAACTCATCCTCACTCGTTCTCGTTGTCTGATTTGTGAAAGCACCTCCTCGCCTCCACCACTCGCCACTCTCGCGTGCGTCTCGTTCCCCGCCGGGCCCGGCGCGCGGTGTGTTACGGCCAGGCGCGATGCCGAGGGAGCGCCGCCAAGTGGTGCAAAGTAACGCCGCGATGTACGTCGGGTACGCGGACGACGACGAAGATGTGGATTCCATCATGAAAAAGTTCAAAGCACTGGAGGAGATTCAGAAACGTTCTGGCAACGCGGACGGCGACGAGTCCGCGCTTGACACGACGCAGCTGGTGAACGCGGTTGGCTTGAGGGTGGGGTGTGGTGTGGATTACAGCATGGACGGTGATAATAACGGTCAACAGGGTGGAGGGGCACGACAACGAGGGAAAGCCCCGCGAGGGGAACACGTCCAGACGGGCGAGGTGGTGGTGGTGGAAAGGCACGTGCAACCCGAGGAGCTTGACGCGAAGGACGGGGAGGACGCGCTGCACAGGCTACATGCGGGGGCTGGGTACGTACCTAATTCTCAAAGAAAGGAAGAACTGACACAGGAGGCGCCACCGTTGGTGCCGTTGGAACTTGATACCGATGTGGTGATGGTTGAGTTGGAGGGCATCGAGTCGCGTACGCGTGAGGTTCTTTTCGACGCGTTGCACAACACAACCGCCGACGACGACGTGAAACACAAATTCCTCGATTCGGTGACGCGCGCGACGCGCGTGCTGGCGTCACGCAAGGTACCTTTGCACGAAAGAGGCTTGAAGCGAGCCACGGAGTTCGTCGTGGAACAAGCGGTTGAGGGTTCTAAACAAGGATCCAAAGAAAATCAAAACCAACGCAAAGCCGAGCTCGAACTCGCGAAGCGATGCGCCGCCGCCGTCGCGAAGGTTTTGCAAAAAGACGCGAAGCATCAATTGGCAACAAAATCGAAAGGTTTGGGTTTGATTTGCGTGCGCCCGGGTGGCATACCGCGTGGGACGTACCTAGGGGCGTACATGGGCGAGCTGTACCCGGGGTGGCGGTGGTTCGAAAAAGAAACAGCGGCGCAGCTCGTCAGGCGAGACGTGCGCAGGGACGACGAGGTGCGGGGCTTTCCCAATCACCACACACCGCCTCCATGATTGCCCATAAGAGACTGACACTTTCTTTCTTATCGGGCCAGGTTCCCGTGTTTTACAACGCGATCGTGGAGCGGGGTGTTGGGGACCCGCGAGGTTACGACGCACTGTTCATCGACGGCGCGGTAAAAGGCTCACTCTTAACAAGAGCCTCGCACAGCTGCGACCCGAATGCGCGGATGCGGGTGCGCGTACGAAACGGCGCGTACGCGGTGGAGATGGTAACCACGGCGAACGTTGAGGTTGGGGACGAGATTTGCTGGGACTACGCGTGTCGCACGGATAGCGAGCAAGAGATGCGACGGGCGCTTTGTCTGTGCGGCACGCGAAAGTGCCGAAACTCGTACTTGCACTACACCGGCGAAACCACTTACTCGGCGCCTTATTTACAAAAAAAAGGAACCGTCGCGCACTTCACGGCAGCGCTGTTACGAGCGTGCGGGCCGTGCGGGGACGGCAGGGAGGGTGGTGGTGAACGAGACGGCGGGGATGAGAAAAACGCGGAGTCGTTGATTCACGAACGCGCCGCAAAGGCTGGGATAAAAATCGGCACGAAACACGAACCCGGAGTCCTGCACGGCCTGCCCCCGTGGCTGCAGCGGTACGCGGCGGCCTGTGTTGAGTTCGTGGAGGCGGAAAAAAACGCGCTCACCGTTTTTTTGACCAAAACGTTCACCGACGAAGCGGTTGCGGCGGCGGCGGCGGTAGCGGTTGCGGCGAGTAAAAAAGAAGGAAGCGAAGAGACCGCGGAAGAAAACGACGAGATCGCTGAGGTTTCGGAAAGCGACGCAATCGCGCGCTCCGCGCTCCACGACGCCAAAGCGGAGGCGGAGGGCGTCGCGTCCGGTCGGTTGCAGAGCCTGGTCGTGACGCTTGACAAGACGAGGCACGTGTTGGGTGTGACGTTGGGGGGTGCGGATAAAGTCCGAACTGCGCCCCCCCCGCTCGTGGCGCTGGACGACGCCTCTTCGGCGGCGCACCTGGGCGCGACGTTCCGCCGAGTCGCGGCGGCGGCGCGCGTGTTGGGCGTGGACGCGCCAGACGCGCTGACCATGGTAAGTATTTCGCATTTACCACATTCCGCAGACTGACTGCCCATACGAGACTGACACTTTTTCTTTTACAATCAGGTGACCGCCGAGGATTTAGCCACGAAAAGTAAACACCTTTGCGATTTGATTCGGTCGCGGCACGAGCTGGCGCTTTTGGCGGGAAGGTTACGGGAAATGTCCCGTGATACCGATGCGTATGCTACCCGCACGGATTTGCCAGGGGAAACCACGCGAGGGTTACGCGCGTGTGCCGATTTGTGCGACCTCGCGTCCGTAACGCGGACGTTTTTCAAAGCTGCGCCCACGAAACAATTCGAGTCGCCGTTCGTGCAAGTCGGCGCGTACGGCGGCGACGCCGGGTGCGTTCGAAGGGCGTCCTACGGGCCGTGGTCGGTCTGGGCGTTTCTCACTACGTGGCACGAGGAGTACCTGGAGGGCAGCGAGGTGAGACTGTGTTTGGAGACGCGCGGCGTGGTAAGGCCGCCGCGCCCGGACGCGGTGTTGCGGAAAAGCGCGCTCACCGGCGTTTCCGCAACAAGTCACGGAAGTACGCAAAACAAGAAGAGGCAAAGCGCGGTTCCCGTGCAAAAAGGCCCAATCGGTTCCCAAAACGCAGAGTTCCTTTTGCGGTGCTTGACCGAAAGTGAAAACGGGAAATCGCGGTGGCCCGAGGTCCGGGGGTGGGAGTGGCCGCGGCTGGCGGGTGCGGGTTTTTTCCAACCCCAAATCAGGGTGACTGTTTGCCCATACTCGTCCTGCGAAGGGTGTATTACGACCAGAAGGGCGCATTCCCTCGGACTGTTACCCTGACTTTTTACTCATACCAATCCCTCATACCCATCACGAAACGCTGACGTCTTTTTTTTGGAAAAGCAGACGTCGCGACGCTGTCCGCGCAAAACTCGAACCAAAAAAAGAAAACAGCGTCTGACGAATCAATTCGCGGGTCGGACGGCGTTTTCGGGTCCCCCATCTTTGACGACGTGTTGAGTGGCGTGTCCGTGCCGGGGGTTGACGCCGCGCACAGGCTTGTACAAAGGCGCGCTATGAGTAAACAGTCTGAACCGTGTAGCGACGACGCCGCCCTGAGCGCCCCGAACGCGGTGCCGGCGTGGAGCGGTAACCAAACCAACAACGGGTACGCGTTCGTGACGTCCACGGGCGTGCTTTGCGTTGCCAAAGCCGTGGACGGTAACGTCGGCGCGGATGCTTCGGACGAGTTGAGGAAAACCACGGGTGACGCGAAACCCGTAACGTTGAGGGATACGGGAAAAGCAGAGAAAACGACGCCCGCCGCGGATCCCGTCGCCGCCGCGCGGACGTCTTTGGCGACTGTCCAAGCCGGGCTCGCGGCTGGGTTAGGTAACCATCACGTCGAGAAGAACTCTGATGACTTCGCAAATCAAAACAAGTCGCCAAAAGAGCATCCCCCCGCCCCGAAATACGGCGGGTCGTTCGACACCGACGTGCCGTGTCTCGGCTGCGGCGCGCTCGGCGTGGACGGGTCGTTCCTGTTGTGCAACGGGTGCCCCGCGGGAGGCCACCTGGATTGCTTGGGTATGCGATGCGCCCCACTCGGTAACCGGTGGGAGTGCGACTCCTGCGAGGGCGGCCGGCTGGCGGGAATACGGCCGCCAGGTACGTATGGAGACGGCTTTCCCAAATCCCGACACACTGTTTTACCGAAGCTGGTGACTGTTGTCCATACATCGCGATATTCAAGACTGACACTTTTTGTGCACAATAAAAGGAAGGCTGGGATTCGAACGCGCCGCCGCCGCCGCCGCGCTCGCCGGGAAAATCGGTACGTGTTTTTACCTTTCCCAAATCAAAAGCCTCCCGTACGTTCCCATACTCGTCCTGCGAAGGGCGCATCACCTCCGCGGATTGCCCGCCCGTAGCTACGTAACACGCGTGGCCTTACAAGACTGACACTTTGTTTTACCGGAAATCCAGCCGGTTTTGGAACCGCCAACAACGCCAACGCCGGAACCTCGGGGGGCGTGCCTGGGATGTCCGTGGTGCCTGGCGCGATTTCCAACGTGCCGAGCGTGGGCCCCCTCGCGATTCACCACCTCGCGTCTTTCGTGGTGGTGGATTTCGTGGTCGGCGCGGCGAAAACAGAAACGGAGGAACGCGAAAACGAAGAGGCGTATGGCGCGGAGGCCGCGACGAACGCGGCGGGAGACGCTTTAGCTGGAGACGAGTTGCCTACTTCAGGTACTGCAGGTACTGCGTTAGTTACAAAGAAAAGGAACGCTCGCGAGGCTTTTCTGGATGAAAGCCAGAGCGGAGGGGCTGGGGTCACGAGCGGAGGGGCTGTAGTTACTTCTACCGCCGGTACTAACAATACCAACACTACCGCCGGTTTCGGTTTCTCGGAAGTCGCGGCCTCGCCCGCCACGAAGAAGCGCAACTTTCTAAAAACGCTAACCGCCAACGACGCGTCCTTCCCGATTCCCCACTCCACGCAAGTAAACGTGTTGGTGGAGTGCGGTGGCGCGTTAGGTGAGTTCCGGGTGTTGGAAGGTTTGGTGCACTGCTTCTGCCGCGGGTGCCAAGCCGCGTGCGAAGTCGGGTTACAACCCACCAACGTGTTTGGGTTACAAGCTTTCGAGTTCCACGGAGGCAAGGGAAGCGCCGGGAAATGGAAAGCGAGCATCAAGGCGTACCCGAACGGTTTCCCGATCGAGTTGTTAAATTTGGCCCCAGGAGAGGAACCCAATCTTGGACGCGACGTAGGGGAGATGCTCGGACACTGGCTGGAAAGGGAAGTGCCGGAACACCCCGTGCTGTCGCGAAGCAGGCCGGCGAAGGAGTAGCCGCCGGGGGGATGAGGGTGATTTTAAGTGACTCCTTATTTGTTATTCACAAGTCACCACTACCGCCACAAGCCTTGCTTACACTCAATCCCGACCAGATCTGGTGTGGAGACACGTGACGGTAGCAAAAGCCTCTCCGCCACGGTCTTGACTCGCGCGGGCAGATTTTAGCAGGAAAGGTGACTTCATGATTTTTTCTTTCAATGCCACGAAGGCCCTAAAAAAGCAAAATGAAGAGTTGCCCCCGATCACACCTCGAGGTCACCTCCTCGCGGGTCGGTGGGTGGTGCCTTTCCGCCACCCACCGTTTGATCCCGGTGATACCCGTATGAGGTCACGCTCGCGCGGCATGAAACGCCATGGATTTGTTTGCATCTCGCTTGTGTTGGGGCTTCTTTTCGCGTACGCGCCGACGGCGCAATCGCAGCCGTACGCAACCTCCGGCGTGATCATCCCAGTAAGCGCGAACCCTTCGATGACGCGTCCCGATTTCTCCGCAGTGGGAAGGCTGTGGATAGACGGCGTTACCGGGAACGTGGGGGTTGGTGATTTGGCGCTGTACAACTCCGCGGTGGCGCCGTCGTCGCGGCTGGAGGTCGACGGCGATGCGCAAATTCGCGGCGACTTGCGATTCAACGACGTCAACGGCGCCAACGCGGTGACGGTTCCGGGGTCGGCACCTGCCGCGCTAACAATAGCCGACGACGACTCAGGGACGCCGACGACGTATTTCACGATAAACAGCGTTTCAAAAGGCACCGAGATCCACGCGCCGTTGCGGTTCGTGGGGGACCAGACCTTGGATGCTACTCCGAATTTACCAGCCGGGCTCGAGGTCACCGACGGCGCGGGAAACGCGATGTTGGTTTTTGATACTCAAACCGGGACCTCGAATGTGATCGGCCACGTACCGGTCAACGTGATTGACTTGACAGACGCGTGCGCGACGTCGGTGGATACGGCGTGCGTCGTGAAGGCATCGGTCGTTACGGATGGAGGCTTGGTGGTGGGGAAGAAGACGTTCATGACCGGTACGTGGACTAACAGTTACTGGTACTAGTAACTGTTACGAGTCGTCCCGGTTTTTCCGGCCCTTTCGGTTCTTTTCGCGTCTTTTCCGTTCCGGAACTCCACAAATACCTCGGAAGTACTCCACAATACCCCGGAAGTACTCCCCGAATACCCCGGAAACCCTGACGCAAGCACCACCAAAAGACAGCCCATGACGATCACAAATAATCAGCTACTAGAACCGAACTCCCATCCGCGGAGCGCGTTGCGGAGAAACCTCGATTCGACGGAGGCTGTCTTGATTTTTTTTTCTTTTTTTTCTGCTCTGATTTTTCTTTTGTTTTTTACCTCTCGACTTATTCCTCGAGCCTCGACTCGCGTCGACTCTTTCGTTCTTCTGGTACTAAACCCTAAACCCTAAACCTAACCATATCCCTCACCTCTCGGCTGTTCCAAATTTAGGCACGCTCCGCGTGGCTGACCTGACTGACGCGTCGACGGACGTGAACGGCGACGTGGACGGCGCCGTTCGAATCGCGGGCGGCTTGGCGGTTGAGAAGAGTTTGCACGTCAAGGAGAAAATCCGCGTCTTGAGCGACGAAGACGGTACGTCTGGCGGCGGTGGGGCTTTATTCGTTGAAGGGGGCGCGAGCGTCTACGGGTACGTGTTTCTTGGAAAAGACACGGGGCATTCGTTGATGCTGGATACCGATTTCGTGACCACCGCGAACGCGGTGTCCATCGCGGCTACTGGGAACGACGACGCCGGAATAGCCTTGACGAGTTCGGGAACCAACGGAGGGATTTCCTTGGCCGCCTCCGAGACGGTCACAGTGACTGGCCAGTCTGATGGGTCACCAGGGTCGGGGGGTGTGACATTGATAGGCGGCGGTGCTTCGAATGCCGGGGTGGTTAAGCTCCAGCAGAACTCGGCGGCGCTCGGGTCGCCCACGGACCGAATCGTGGTCGGCGCGGACGGGGGCGTGACGGTTTCGGTCAACGCGGGGGCCGATTTCGTTTTGAACAGCGACGGGTCAGCCACGCGGATCGTCTCGCACAACGGCCGGGTCGTGGAGGTAAGCAAGGTGGTGTCTATCACCGCTAGCGCAGGCACGACCCCGGCGCTGGCGACGATTACCCTGAACGCCAACCAGGCGGTGACTGTTTCAATAACCGCGCACCTCGTGTTTGACGCCGCGCCCGCCGCGTTATTCGCGGAACTCGCGATCGGCCACTTTTCCGGAAACGCGCCGGAACCAGACCCGACCCTAACCCCCCCCCGAACGGGAGTCACGCGGGCCAACTTCATGAAAGGCGATGCCGTTGCCGGAACGCTGGAGTTACTAGTCACCCCGGACGACTCGGGGGGGGCGGGGGTGAGTAAAGATTTCGTGATCTCGTTGTACGCGGCTGGCGCGGCGGGGTCGTTCACAACCGCGGACGTCACTGCCGTGGTCAGGGCGCAGGGAAATTTCGTCGCCATGCAGTAGCGGGGGTACCTTCAAGGTTGTTGTAAGATTATTTAGAGCTGTGTTGTAAGACTTAGAGCTGTGTTGTATAAAGACTTAGAGCTGTGTTGAACGACTACGTGTTGATGTGTTGAACGACCACTTGCTCCGTCGTGACGATTACAAACGTTGGACTAACTCCACACCACCGTCTCATCCAATTACTTCCCCCCACCAGTAGTAGCCGCCGGCGCGTTTTCCAAACAAAACGCCCCAAGCGCGCCTGATCGAAAATCGTTCAGAATCCGAACCCCCGCTCGTTCCAAGTCCTCCGACTGCTGCGCCTTGTCCGCCACGGCGCACACGAAGTCCTCTCCCGACATCCCCGTTACGGACCCGAGCTTGAACCGTTTTTCCACCACGGATTTGATGCTAGGCGGGGACCCTTTGTGTTGGCCGCCGTTATTTTTCCCACCCGTCCCATTTGCATCGTCCCACCGGTCCAGTTGTTTCATCTCGTCGAAAAGCTGCGCGGCGACGCTCGACGCTAGGTAGGACGCTTCGCCGATATCGTTCGCCATCGCGAGTCTCGCCGCTGCTTTCTGGTCCGCTAAACGCGGGGGCAGGACACCTGGTGAGTCCAACAAATCCAGGTCGCCTCCGATTCGGACCCAGCGCAGGTTCCTGGTAACCCCCGGCCGCGGCGCCGAAGCGCACGCCTTGCTTTTCGTCAAGCGGTTAATAAGCGCGCTTTTTCCCACGTTCGGGTACCCGATCACGGCGGTCCGCACGGGGCGCGGCATCAAACCTTTCTCTAAACGTTTGGCGTTGACTTCTTTTGATACGAGCAACGCGACCTCCGCAACCCTTTTCACCCCCTTCCCGCTCCGCGCGTCCGTTAAAACGACGTGCGTCTCTCCGTTTTTCTTGAACCAAGCCACCCATTTACTTCGCTCCGCGTCGCTCACCATATCCGCCCGGTTCAGCACTAAAACTCTTAACTTGTTGCCGATCCAAGTTGGAATGTCGGGGTGCGTCGTGGCGAGGGGAATACGTATGTCACGGACCTCCACAACCGCATCAACCGCCTTGAGCTGCTCGCGCAAAAGCTTCTCCGCCCGTGCGATGTGCCCGGGGTACCACTGCACCAAGCGGACCTGTTCGTGTTGAAAAGAATGGGAAACGATGGGAGAGTGTCGTCAGTATTGGTGCGACACATGGGAAGAAACGCGCGGCGGCGGCGGCGGCGAGGTTAGCCACCTGACCAAGGGAGACTGTTGTGTTTCGTGTCGCGTCCAGAGAACACCTGTTTCTCCGGTGCACGTCAAAGGAATCCCAACGGGACGTACCTGTTGCGCGATTCGCGTCGGGCGCTCCGCCTCCGCCTCCAGGGTCGCGTCGTCCTCCGAGGTCAACGACGCGGCGTTGCACGTGAAGGAACGACGCGACGATTTGGGGTGTGATGGGCGGGCGGCGAGCGGCACAGCGCCTCGACGCACAGACGACCCCACGCGCGCGTGCGTCGCGCATACCCACAAGGTAGGGCGCAACATGCGCGTGGTGGCGTGCATGTTGAACGCGACGGAAGCAGGAGGTGCGACGGACGTGTGGCGAGGGGCGAGCCGAGGGGCGCTTCTTCCCACGCGTTTCTTTTTCGTTGTTTTTTCTTCGTGACTCAGACTGCGAAAGTTTTATGAATGATGCCAGCGCGTCGTCTCACCCGGTATACAAAGGATTAATTAAAGTCCGACCCCTAAACCCTAAAGCTGCTCCCCCTAGGGCGGCCGCCCTAAAGCCCTAGCAGCCGCTCCGCGAGCGTGGGCGGAGCTTTGGGCAGCACTTGATCGGCGTCGTACAGTTTCAGCAACACCGAGTCCCGCGTGGCTTTATCCATCGCGACGCGGCTTCCATTCGCTTTAAAGAATTCGGAAATCTCGCGCACCGCCATCACGATATCGTCATGGCTTCGCTCGCCTTGCAAACCCGGTGACTGGGCCCAGTCCTTAATAAACACTTTCACGGCTTCTTTCGCGGGCTCGGCTTTTCGGAATCTTTCAGACGCGGTGGGCTCGCCTACTGATTCAAACTCTAAAGATTCCGTCAACGCTTTCACAACCGCTCGCGCCGACGCGGCGTAATCGCCGGGGAGCGCCGACGCCTGCTCGAGCGCCGCCCACGACTCCTTAGGCACCATAGACTGCGCAGTAGTGGTCATCCCGAGTACCTGTGCGGCGAGTAATTTTCTTCGGGAAGTTTGGTGTGTGGTCTCTGCGGGTGCGTTCCCGGGTGAGGCGGGTCAGGGCGACGGGTCGGAACTCGGGATGGCGCAACTAAAAATGAAAAAAAAAAAAAGGCGCCTGGGGAGTACCAATGGGTGGTAGGTTTTCGTCCCCCGCGTCCGAACGTACCAAGGTCCATCCGCGTCTGGTTCACGCAGCTGTTTCCCCCCGTGGCTACCGTGGAAACCGACCCTCGCAACAAGGCTCGGCGCGACTCCTTGTGCGCCGCGCGCCTTGCATCCATTGAACCGCGGTCCCCGGAAGCGCTGCGTTTGGTGTGACCACGAAATTGAGGGTGAGAAGTCAGGGTGCGTGTTAGTTACGCGCAAAGTCGGGGGCTGTTTAGCGGGGAGAACGAGTCTCGGCGCGAACGAGGGGCGGGGCGCGTGCGCACCTAGGCGCGGTCGCGACCGCACGCGCGAGCCCGGGGGCAAACGCGAACGTCCCACGCATGACGTATGCGCAGGGAAGAGTAGTCTTTGGGGATCTTCTCAGAAGATGGTTCCTTGCGGTCAAAAAAACTTTCCGATATCCCGGCGTTTTCACATACCCCTCGTCAGTGCCGCGTGCACCAGGCTTGTCTTCGCCCTTTGTGTTCCCGGCCGACGCCATGTCGCACGCCGCGTGCGACTTCGTCTCGGTTGGCGCCTCAAGCCTTCGCCCGAGGTTACGGTGGAACAGAAACACGAACCGAGGGCACCGTGTTGTGGTTGCGAGATCGAAAAACGCCACGTCGGATGAATCACCGAGTACATCTGGTGTGAGTCGGCGTGTCGGGATGACTTCGTTGCTCGTGTCAGCCGCGACTGCGTTGGGGGTTTCTTCTGAGATAGCAACCCCACCGACCGCGGTGGCGTTCGGGGGAGAGATCGGTTTGTCCGATTTGAGCTACGAAACAACAACCTGCCCTGCTAATCAGGTACGGCCTTGGTTGGGCCTTTCCCAAATCCCGCCTCCCCGTTTCTGCCGCTCTTTCAGTACAGCCGGAAAGTAACTACACTGTTTGCGCAATACAAGTCACGAACGCGGTCCATACCGAACTGACACTTTCTTTTCACTCGTGCCAGTACGTCCCGAACAAAGCCAAAACAGTTTGCGTTACCTTCACCGCCACGGCGACGAACGCGCTGCGACGAACCGTGGAGGCGGCGAACATCTTCGGGTTCGTGACCGACACGCAGGGCAACAGCGCGGTGACGGTCAATCCTACTGGGACGAGCAGAACAGTGCTGGCCGGTTTGGACCAGCCGATACCGAGCGGCACGTCGAAAGTGCAATTCGTGGTGACCGTTTACAAAGACTCCCTGGAACTCGGCACTCTGAAACTGAAAGGCTTCAAAGCCGAACCCTCGCAAAGCAGCATCGAGAAGAGATTCAAACCCTTCGGCGAGTGTGACCTGGATCCGTACGCGGCGGGGTGCTACGAATGAACTCGGGCGGGGTGTACGGAGGTAGTTGCGGGATAGATTCGGTATTAGCGTAGTAGGACGTCGTGCGACAAAGGTAATAATAGAATGCAGATTATTTTGCCGCACCGATACGAATTACCAATACCCCAGCACTCGCCACCACGCCATGCCCACGGTACTGAAAATGCTCAGGTTCACCACCGCCATGTACGCGCCTTGTTTCCACAGCGTGCTGAGGGGGACGTACCCTGAGAGATAAAAAAGAAAGTGTCAGTCTCGTATGGGCAATCGGGGAGGCGGAACGTGGTGGGTGGGAAATACGTACCGGACCCAAAGTACACGGCGCTCTGTCCGCTCGCGTAGTGCGTCAACCCGCCGAACAAATTGGTGTTGAACGCCAACGTAAGCGCGGCGAGTTTTATCGGCGTCCCGGACGCGATGAGCATGGAGAGGAACGCGGGGTAAAGCGCCCCGACGTGCGCGCTTTGAGACGCGAAGAAGTAGTGCATGATGAAATACCCAAAGTGAAGCACGGCGAAGGACTGGCCCCACTGCATGTTCGCGGCGGCGAGGGCGGTGCTCACGAGCCCGCTGAAATACCCAACCACCCCTAGGGCGTTGAGCTGTCCGCTCATTGAAATGAGTATGGAAAACCAAAGAAGCGTGTCCCACGCGCCTTTCTGCTCAAGCGCGTCGTTCCAAGTCAAAACGCGTAGGCAAATCAAAATGCTCACACCGATCATCGCCGCGACCGCGGCGCTCACGCCGAGCGTGCTCCCCAAAATCCAAAGCGTAACCGTCACGCCCAGCCCGAAACACATCTGGCGCGATAAAAAAGAAAGTGTCAGTCGGTCGTAATGTTCGTAGCTTGTATGAGAAAACAGTCAGGGTAATCGAGCCGAACAGTCGGCGGAACGTGTTCAATGGGAAATACAATACGTACCTTCGCCTCGGCGCCTTTCATCGGGCCGAGCTCTTGCAGCGCTTTCGTCGCCGCGATCGGGGCTTCGGGGGTTTCCTTCAAATCGGGCGGGTCTATCATGTAAATCACGAGGGGGGTGACTAAAATGGAAAGAAAACACGGCACGGATGAGGCGATGAACCAATCCAGAAACGGGTTGGTGAAAAGAATGCCCTGTTTTTGTAAAAGAAAAGTGTCAGTCTTTTCAGGGTTTCGGACCGCGTGTGTTTCGTAAATACGGGCGGACAATCGGCAAACGTCGTAGGTGCCTGGATTTGGGAAAGCCCAAGGCCGTACCATCCCGGTCGCGATTTGCATGCACAGGAAGTTCTGCGCGGCGGCGGATACTAACAAACACGAAGTTACGTTTCCGCCTTGTAGTTGCTGCGCTATTAGGTACTTCCTGGTGCGTATGTCTAGTGCGTTTATGACTGGGATGAACACACCGGCGGCACGGGCGGTGGTTGAAGGCATGGCCGGCGACAAAACGGCTTCCGCAGTTTGCAATCCATAGGCTAATCTTAAAGTCGTCGTGCCAAAGGCTTTGACGAAGAGTAAACCGAGGCGGTCGCCAAAGCCGGTTTTAATGAACGCCCTGGCGAAAAACGTCGCCACCACTATGAGCCAGATGACCTCGTTAGTAAGCGCCGCTAATCCTTGTTGGAACGTCAAGGTTTTCGTGACCACGGTGAACGTTAAGCTCATAAACGCCCACGCCCCCACCGGCGCTGGTTTCACCACCAACCCGGTCACGGTGCTGCAAAAAATCGCGAACAAGTTCCACGCTTGCGGGGTGAGGGACTCGGGAACGGGAAACAGAAACCGGACCCCCAAACCCACCGCCACGCTCAGGGCCATCATCCGGTAGTTGATGTCGTTCGCGTCAATGGACCTCGGCGGGACCACGGACTCGATCTTGGCCCCGGAGCCGTCGCCTTCGCCGTCGCCTTCGCATTGAAATTTTTCGTCGTCGTCCGGATCGTCGGCGGTCGTCACCGCCGATACCCGCGATGCAGTGGCGCTGGTTAACGGTGAACCGCGTCTGACCACAGTGTGCGTGTCTGTGTTTATACCCACGGCGCCCCTTGTGCTCGCGTCAGCGAACGACCCGCCCGTGCGCCGAGCCGACCCTCGTCGCTTCGCGATTGAAAAGGACGTACGGGACGACAGTAACACGCTTCCGCCGTTCTTTGGCGACGCGGTGACCCTCGCGGCGGCGGACCCCACGCCACGAACTGAGTGTAAACCCCCAGGTTTGGCACCAGAAACCCCACCCGGGGTAACACGCGCCCCGCGCGTCACGAAAAACGACATGCCGCACTCGCCGAGGGCACCGCCGCGCGCGCAACACCAGTGCCTTGGACACCAGCGATCGGTGGAGGAAAACGCGCTTTTGCGCCGACGACGGAACGAATATTCAAAATTAATAAAATCAACTGTCCCACAAAGCACTTTTTGTGACACAACGTGCACATAGTAGTGCAGTACCTTAAGGTAGTAGTTAGTAGTTCGCGACGCTACTTGCGCTAGAATGATCCACACTATTACGGAAGTAACCGCTCGAATTACGTCACGTTACGGGTCCCCAAACTCGAACGGTTTAAAGGCGCGCGGATCGCCGCCGCGCTGGTCCGCTCGACGTTCGTAAGAAACAAAAGAAGTAGTACTTTGTTCGCGACGTGTCACCGGTTTCTATTAAACAACCCAAACTACCTCAGTCGACCACCCCTTAATCCGCGTGCGGCGCCATGTTGCTTAGCAGAATAGTCAACACCCCAGAGGCGTACGCGGAGAACGCGAGAAGGCGCGCGCTTTGCGACGGCGGGTCGTGGTCGAGGTGCGTGTGCACGCCCGCTTTTTCGGGGTCGAGGCTCTTCCCGTGTTTACCGGCGCCTCGCGCCAGGCCCGCCAGCTGCTGTGACGATTTCGTGACGTGCAGCTTGTCGCACGCCCTGGCGGTCATTTCAAACTCGTCCGTGCTGATTTCCGTGGCGCCGATGTAGATGAAAGTCCCGGCGGCGAGGCCGTCCAGGACAAGTTTCGCGATTGGTGACGCGGCGCCTGCTGCGATGCCAATCGCGATGCCGAACGGCGTGGTCAGGGTGAACGCCAGCACCAAACCTATGACGTACGGCGTTGGAAGCCCGGACCGCATAAACTTGCTGCCCACGGAAAACGCGGCGGGGCCTTTGTGCGAGAAAATAGCGATGGAAACCGCGATGACTCGCGCGCTTTCGCTTTGCATGCCGAGCGACACGCCGGCGAGCACCGCGTGCAGGGAAATGGCGATCAAAACCGCGGCGCTGTTGTACAGCGCGGTTTTGTGCGCCGCGTTTTTGGTTTTGTTGGAGGAAAGCAAGTCGTCCATGGAGGGGTGGCGGTCGTGTTTCGTTTCGCCGTGGTGGTGCGTCTTTACCGGAGACGCGGGGGGGGGGGGCGACTCGTGGCCGTGCCCGTGCCCGTGCTTAGGCTCCCCCCCGCCCCCGCCGTGCCCCTCCCCCCCGTGGTCGTGCTCCTCCGCATGCTTGTGGATGTGGAACACCACCCGCTCCACACCACCCGCTCCACGAGAAACACGAGCATGTACCCGAGCATCACCAGGGCATACGGCAGCGGGTACTCGCCGTACCCGTCCACGCTCGCGCCGTACTCCACGACGTGCGGCAAGATGTGCGTCAACCCGGTGCACATGAACACGCCGCCTGAGAAGCAGTTCACCAACCCGAGCACGCCGTCGATCTGCACGAAGTTTTTGATTCCAAGCGGCGCCAGGCCGCCGATCAGCGCGGTGAAGAAAATACCAGCCAGTAACCCTGATACGATTAACGCCGAAAGTGTCAGTCTCTCGTAATGTGTATTACGTAAACAGTCAGGGTAATAGTCCCTTCTGGTACGAGTATGGGCAATCGCGAAGGCGGAACGTGGCGATTGGGAAAGCCCCGCACCAAGTTTCAGCCCGAGCTGTTTCGTGCTGTCGCCGTCGTCGTCCGCAGCAGCAGCAGCCTCAGCGTGCTCGAACTCGCAACTAGGCTCCGCCGCGCACAGAAGAAGCGCGGGGCACGCGCTGATCCACTGAGATAAATAAAAGAAAGTGTCAGTCGCGTATGGGCAAACAGTCGGCGAGATTTGGGAAATGCAATACGTACCTGCGTGGCGTCGAGGTACCCGCCGTCCGCGGTGCCGTATTTCGCGATTATCTGCGCGGCGCTCATCACGTGCGTCGCTTCTGTGATTTCTTCCGTGTCGACGGCTTCCTGCGCGTGCCCGTGTCCCGCGTGCGGGTCCGCGGCGGCAGACGCGGCGTTCGCGGCTCGGCTGATTTTGTTCTGTATGGACTGGAACAGCCCTTTCAGTTCTCCGGCGTCGACCAGGGAATCGGCGTCGCCCATCACCTCCAGCAAATGGTCACCCGGAGATTCGCTGGTGATGTCGAACAGGGGAAGGTCGGCTGACGCGACAGCGCGAGTCACGCACGCGAACGCGAGCACTAGGGGCAGGAACACCTTGACGCGCGTGTTTCGCCGGGACGACCCGGACGTGGGCGGCGTCACGAACGCGCGCGACATACCCATCTTCTTCGTTGCGTGTCGGACGCTGAAAACGCGTGGCGGGGGGTCCGTCGCGATGGGTGGGTCCTGGGACGCGGGCGTGCGTAAAGGAACAACCGCGCTGGGTGGTACGCGAAACCGCGTGGTAAGGCGGTGGGCGTGTTGTGAAACTCTGAGCTTCGCGGTGATGCGTCCGTGACGGGTCGTGCCGGGAGCCGAGCGTTATGAACGAAGGCCGGGGGGACATCTGAGCGAAAACCCTAACTCGCGTAAAGTTTTGTGTTCAAAGATTTTCGTCCCGGTTTTTCCTTCATTTACAGCAAACGTCCACTGTTTGCCCGCTGGGGTTGCTCTTCGTCTGAGGCGCGTGTTCTAAAGATTCGATTTTCCGGGCACCGTGCCTTGACAAGACGGTTGCGCCGCCACTTGCGAAATTCGCGCGCTTCGAGAACGCGTCCCCCAGACGCGAGATGAGCGATGCTTTGGTCGGTCGACTTAAATATTGTCTCGGAAGTCGGAACTGATGAGGGTGCCTTGGGCATTCCGATGCCAGCATCAGAGATAGTACGCGCAAGGGCGGTGCCGACCTCACACGATGGGCATGCGACCGCGTCGTATAGCATGGCCAGTCACCATCATCGTCGTGGTGCTTCTGTTGGTAGTCACCCGCGTTTCCGGGGAACCAGCACCGGTGGGAAGAAGGGCGTTGCGAGAGGATAAAGTGCCCGTCCCCATTCGGGTAACCGGCGACAACGTGGTTGTCGTCTCGCCCGGGTTGAAGCCGGGGCTGGCGGACGACGACGGGGTTGTGGAGACAACGCAGGGAGGCAGTGTGGGGGCTGGCAAAGACAGCACAAAGAGTGACTCGGCAACACAGACCACCAGTGATGCCTCGAGTAGTTCTGAAACAACAACCGATGGAGGATCTGCTGACGAAATAATGTTGCGCACCGGCATCGACCCGAAATTCGTGCAGCGCGTCGCGGGCGGCTCCGGATGCGTGGTGGTGACCTGGGCGAACGACCACTACCGGGACTTCGCGCGGTCGTGGGTTGGCAACTTGAAGCAAATAGGCATTACAAACTACATGGTCGGCGCGATGGACGAGGATTTATTTGAATACCTGAACGACGAGAAGATCAACACGTGGTTGATGGGATCGCGAGGGATAGAAAAAAGCAAAGTCAAGGCCGATTTCGGGTACGTATTTCCCATTGAACACACACCGCCGACGCCTCCCTGATCACAGCTCCTACTTGACGTCCACTCATCCAAAGGAAGCGCACTACTGGTAACTCTTACGGCGGCGTACTCGCGGCTGTTACAAGCCCATCACAAACACGCTGTTTTATCTCTAACGCTGGTGACTGTTCAGACCGATTACGGTGACTGTTGTCCATACATCGTCCAATACATCGCCCAATACGTCAAGACTCGCGACTGACCCTTTCTCGTGCGTCGCAAAAAGGTGGGGCTCCAAAAACTTTCACAAGATGGGCCGGGACAAGATCCGTTTGATTCGGGACTTCACGTTGATTGGTTTCGACGTTTTGATTTCCGACATCGACGTCGCGTGGTTGAGGGATCCGGTTCCGTTTTTCAGACAGTTTCCAGGGGCGGACATGTTGGTGAGTACGGATCAGCTGCGGTCGGAGACGGCGATGAACGATGACCAAGTTAACTTTACGAAAAACGGAATTGCGAAAAATATCGCAAGACCTGAAGGTTTGGAGTTTCATGTCTGCCACGCCAGTTTGAACATCGGCATGATGTGGTTTCGAAGCACGTCTGGGTCACGGAACTTGACCGACACGTGGGTCAAGTTGATCGAAGAAGACGACAAACTGTGGGACCAAAACGCGTTCAACGACTTGGTGCGCGCGGGCAAAACGTGTGCCGGGCGAAGCGACCCGGCGGGAAGCGGGCTGTACAAAGCGTGGGACGACCAAATAACAATAGGTACGTGTTGGGGCTTTCCCAAATCCAGGCACACTATTTACGGACTCTCTGTGACTGTTTGAGTACACGGCTGTCATTAAAAGGAAGTGCACTACGGGTAACTCTTACCCGTACTGTGGTAAATTGACACAGTACTAGTGATACTGTTACAATGGTAACTGTTACGAACCCATACTCCAGACTCAAGACTGACCCTTTTCTTTCGCAAAAACAGGCGCGCTTCCCGCCTCTACGTTCGCGAACGGCCACGTCTTTCACGTCCAAAAGACGCACTCGCGAGCTGACATCCAATTGGACCCGTACGCGGTGCACAACACGTTTCAGTACGGCGGCACGCCTGGTAAACGGCACCGGATGCGCGAGGCGAACGTTTGGCGCGGGGAGGATTTCGGGGCGAGATTTTTGCTGGAAAGCGACGATGGAGACGAACCACCGTTAGCGGGGTTCCTTTCGTACACACCGAAGATACCAGCGGATGTTGATTTGGGGTTATTCGCCGCGAGGTCGTGGCCTGTCGCGAAGGACGATACGTTCCCATCAATCGAAACCATCAACGACCCGCTCGTGGCGGCGCACGCCGCGTTGGTGGAGTACCAGGTACGCGTTTGGGGTTTCCCAAATCCTGACACACTGTTTACCGCCCCGTTCGTGACTGTTTGAGTAGTCATCCAAAGGAAGTCTACAGTTTTTCCCGAAAAGTGTCATTCTCGTATGGGCAATACTGTACAGGTAACGTTTACCAGTACTGTGGTAAATTGACACAGGGCCCTGGTACCTGTTACGAACCCGTACTCCCGACGGAAGGGACTGACCTTTTTCTTTCCCACGCACAGCTGAAACAGCTCCGCGTCGCCGTCGCGCTCGCGACGAAACTACACCGCGTGGTAATAGCCCCCCCGATTCTGTGCGGCTTGGACCGAGTGTGGTACCCTCACTTCGGTCGGTTCCCAGGGTCTGAATTCGCCCTACCGTTCGTGTGTCCGCTGGATCACGTGTTGGCGGTGGAACGGTCAACGAAGATGAACTTGTTACGGGAATTCACGTTCCTGAGTCACCCAGAACTGCCGAGTGCGATTCGTACCTCAGTTGCGGTGGTGGACGTGGAAGGCGACGACGACGGCGATTCAGACGATGGCGTGGAGTTTCCACGCGACGTAAAGCAGTGCGCCACCGGCCCTGGTACCGGGTCCGATTCCGGAAACGGCACGGAAACGTGCGGCTGGCTCGGGGTTTCGAGGGACGTTTCCATAGGGAAACGACGCGCGGTCGTCTCGTCAACCTCTCGCGACCCGGAAAGTTTTGCAAACGCAATCGCGCAAGTCCGCTCCAGCGCCGTCGTACATTTCTCAAGCGTGACGCCGCTCATGGCAGGCAGAAAAGGACATGCCGGGTGGGAGCCGTGGTACGAACACGCCAAAGAAGTCGTGCCCCCCGACGCGTGGTGCTGCGCCAAGGACGGACACAAACAATTCGAAGTCGAGTAACTAACAGAGTGAGGAGGTACGTGGGAGGGGAAGAGTGAGGATGTTGGGGGAAGGAGTGAATGAGTGGAAGACGTAGCGAGTGAGCGGTGTTTAATAACACGATTGAGACGAGAATCGGTGTGAAAACCGAAAACATTCAAGTACGTAACCGGGCACCACATGTTTCTTACAAAACATCACTACCACACCCAAATGAACCTACCCACGCGCCGTTTGTTTCAGGCGGCGTCGTTTCACGTTAGCGCTTATTTCTTGTTTTTTGTAGTTAAAAGACAAAATTACAGCACGGCGGTTCCCGCGGCAACGGCGGCTTCGAAGGCTTTGGAGCAGGCGGCTTCGTCCAAGGACCCGGCGCACGAGGCTTCCATCGCCTTGAGCGCACCGCCGCCCTTAATTCCCAACACTTCATCTGCGAGAACAAGGTTGATGCCGGTGTTCAGTTCTTGCGCCACCATCGCGGTGATGGCAACCATGGCGAGCCTTCCGTTGTTCAGCTCCCTGAGCCGGTGAATGTCGAGCCATTCCTCGTCTTTGCCCTTTGAAAGGCCGAGGGGGTCGAAAGCGCCGTAGTCGCCGGGGGTGTGGTCATCCTTCATCAACCCCAAGCGGGAGGCGTCGAAAGGAGATTGCCACGCGATCTGGACGCGGCTCGCCTCGACGATGAAGATAACCGCCCCGAGCCCGAGCCAGAAAGGCAGGGGGACTTGCTGGAAGTGGTTAATAGCGGGGCCCGTGACCTGCGAGTCTGTGATTGTAAAAGAAAAAAGTGTCAGTCTTTCGTAATATGAGTGACTACAGTACTCTGGACAATCCGCAAACAGTGTTGGGAAACACACTACGTACCGAACAGGAACGAAGATCCTTCCACGGATTCGCCCACGAGGAAGCCAACCGAGGCGAGCATGGCGAGGCGGCCGTGGGTGATTTCCACGTCCGCGTAGCGTTGAGCCTCCGCTTGGTCGATGTCGTTGAAGAACCCGAACACGTCGATGCCTTCGGGGAAAGGCGCGACGCCTTGAATCAAACCCGCGTCCACGGCCGCGGCGACGTTGGCGTACTTCTGGCCAGCCCTGGGGACCGCGGCGGCGACGCCGGTGACCTTCTTCTGGAAGAACGCGTTCGTGCGGACGTCACGCTTCGCGGTGGTGGACCGCGCGAGCAGGGTGGGGACGTTGAGGGCGGCGATGGTGGTCATGTTGGTAGCTGGGGTGGGACGGAGGTGCGTGGGGAAGTGATGGTGACATGAGTAAAAACGCACAAAGTGTAACGTGGCGCACGTTACGAAGTTTCTCGCGCGTTTGGAAAACGCGCTTTCGCTGTGCGCCTTCCGTTGCGGCGACGTGGCTCGCAAAAAGCGCATGATTCCTTTAGAAAGCGCGCGCGCGAGGCCTCCAGCGCGGGCCACGTCACCTCTGTCAAAAGCGAATTCCGCGCAGGTTTGCCAAATTTTCTGTCGATAAAAATGTATTTTCCGTGATTACCCAGTTTTCTACTCGACCTTTCCTGCTTTTTTGCTCCCATTTTGGCCATTTTCCCATACCGAGATTTTCCGAAAACCACCGAAAACGCTCAGTTTTCGAGGGGATCGTGCCGCGTGACGACATGCATGAGGCCTTCCGCATGACCTGCGGCGCCCAAAAACGCAGGCATGGACGCTATACTCATGTTCTAGAATAACCAAGCGTCCGATTTGCAAACAGATGCGTGTGCGCTCCGGAGCGGCGGACGACTGGGTGGTGCTAATTTCGCACCATCAAAAAAGCAGGAAAGGTCGAGTAGAAAACTGGGTAGGAAGTTTCGTTCGTCCGCGAAGACGCGAAGATTAAGCCACAACGAAGGACCGCGCCACAGACGCACGACGCCAACCACCCGACGACCAACCCGACGTTGATGTCCTCCAACGCGATACGTACTACCGATACTCCCACGGAAGGTGATGCCGCGACACCCGCGCCCAACTTCGACGCGTCAGAGGCCTTCCGCAAGACGTCGTGGTCACTCACATTCTGAGGTCTGACACCGACCCCATCGTTCTCGCGCGGCTACGCGCGGTGAATCGCGCGATGCGCGACGCTGTGGATGCGACGGGACTTCGGGTGAAGGAATGGTCGTCTGAGGAAGCAGCGGAGCGCGGGTGCTTAGACACGCTTAAGCACAAACTCCAGACAGGTCGTCTGAACGAGTGTACCGTGTACGAGTCAAGCGTGTGCGAGTACGCGGCAAAGGGGGGCAGCTCGAGGTACTGAAGTGGGCGCGCGCAAACGGCTGCCCGTGGGGCAGGTCGACGTGCACGTACGCGGCGTACGGCGGGTACCTCGAGGTGCTGCAGTGGGCGTGCGCGAACGGCTGCCCGTGGAACGAGATGACGTGCGCGTTTGCGGCAGGCAAAGGGCAGCTCGAGGCGCTACAGTGGTTGCACGCGAACGGCTGCCCGTGGGCCGAGAGTACGTGCCAGTGGGCGGCGGACGGCGGGCACCTCGAGGTACTACAGTGGTTGCGCACAAACGGCTGCCCGTGGAACGAGGAAACGTGCTCGAACACGGCGTTTTGCGGGCAGCTTGGTGTGCTGTAGTGGGCGCACGCGAACGGCTGCCCTTGGGACTGGCAGCACTGCGTGTCGAGGTGCAAGTTTGGTGCTGATTCTGAATCCGACCACCTGGATGTGTTGGCCTGGTTGAACGAGAACAAACCAATGGCACCGCCGTGAGAAGACTACGTATTTAGAGACGAGACCCTGCATTACTGTTTTGATTGAAACACGTTCTAGTAGTTTCAATTTCACCATCATGTCTGTATTACAATTGTACATGTAGCAGAGGACGAAGTATTTAAACCTTATTTATTGCCTCGTCTGTTGTAGACTCCGCACTCCTACTGGTTCGCGCGTTCCCGCGCCGCCGCGGCGTACCTCCCGCCCTCGAGCATGCGGAAGTTATGCTCGCGTTCGCGCAAGGGCGGTGTGTTCCCGGTTGGTACACCGGTGGCGAGCTCTAAACCTTGGTCATCGACCAAGATGAAGCGAGAGAAGTCTCCGTTAGGAACCCAAACTAGCTTCCACGCTATTTTGGATTGGAACTGCAGGTGCGCGACATCCGCGGGCGGCTCCGCGTCACCGCCCTGCGCGCACGTACACCACGTCCCACCTGGGCCTAGCTCTGGGTCGCTCGCTACCCGGATGCCAGGCCCTAGCCGGTTCCCGAACGCGATCCCGTTCACCAGGCCTCGGTTTTCGTTATCGCTCACGTCCAGCACCATGGTGGTGGCGTCCACGTGGTTGAAATCGTTGAAACAGTGGCCGGTGTTGCCTTGGCCGCTCGGGACGTCCCGCAGGTCCCTTAAACCCGCGGCCCATAGCAGCCTTCCCCTAACGAGTTCCCAGTCTAGTGATAACTCGTTTTCCGTCAAACTAGACGCCCTGGCCACCGCGTTCTCCATGCGACTCAACGCGGTGCCGGGGTATTGAGCTAGGGATGCCGACATGTCGGGCGAATCTGGAGATCCTGAGTCGGACTTGGTGGCGAACGTCCTTACGGGCGAGTAGTCCCTCGCGACCGGGGCGCAGCCGCTCGGGTCGGACCCGGTGCCGTCCGAGACGAAGGGCAGGGACGAGGCGAAGCCGGGGCGCGGGGCGAGGGTCACAAACGCAACGGCGGTGAAGGCTAAAGCGCGACGGACGCCGAGCCTCAAAACGCTGGGCGGATGACGTGTCGAGGCACCGGTAACGACGCGCGCGGAGACGGAACCTCGTTGGAGCGCCAACGATTGAGGCGGGGATGTTGACGTCACGCCGGGAACGAGCGCACGTGATGAAGCACGGACAAGCGTCAGACGCATTCCGGGCCGTGGAAGAGACAATGACGTGTTCGTTGTTTCGTTGCAGGTCGTTTCTCGGAAGCTTCGTCATTTTAATTTTTTTCTCGAGCAATCCGGGAAGGACGACGTACGTAAAAAGTTTCAGCTCACCCGGTATCCCAGTTCAACGTTCGTGAAACTCGGAGGTACGATTTGCAGCGCGAACGTATTCCCAAGGAAGGACACGAAAGGGAACTCGTCGCGACGGGGCACGAACACGCGGTGTGGGCGAGGCCGAAGGACGTAGCGAAAACATAAATCAGGTTTGTGTTCAGCGTTTTTGTTGATGATGCGTTCTATTCTCACTATTCAGGGCAGCCGTTTGCTATCGCCCAATTTACCAACTCGAGATGGCCTAGACGTCTCGCATTTCCGAGCGTATGGTGATCCCATGGGCACCCGTTCGCGCGTGCCCACTGCAGCATCTCGAGGTGCCCGCCCCTCGCAGCCATATAACACGTCTGCTCGTCCCACGGGCAGCCGTTCGCGCGCGCCCACTGCAGCATCTCGAGGTGCCCGCCCGAGGCCGCATCATGGCACGTCCCCGTGCTCCACGGGCAGCCGTTCGCATGCGCCCACTGCAGCACCTCGAGGTGCCCATCACTCGCCGCCCCCGAGCACGTATACTCGTTCCACCGGCAGACGTTCGCGCGTGCCCACTGCAGCACCTCGAGATGCCCATCACTCGCCGCCCCCGAGCACGTATACTCGTTCCACCGGCAGCCGTTCGCGCGTGCCCACTGCAGCACCTCGAGGTGCCCGCCCCTCGCAGCCATATAACACGTCTGCTCGTCCCACGGGCAGCCGTTCGCGCGCGCCCACTGCAGCATCTCGAGGTGCCCGCCCGAGGCCGCATCATGGCACGTCCCCGTGCTCCACGGGCAGCCGTTCGCATGCGCCCACTGCAGCACCTCGAGGTGCCCATCACTCGCCGCCCCCGAGCACGTATACTCGTTCCACCGGCAGACGTTCGCGCGTGCCCACTGCAGCACCTCGAGATGCCCATCACTCGCCGCCCCCGAGCACGTATACTCGTTCCACCGGCAGCCGTTCGCGCGTGCCCACTGCAGCACCTCGAGGTGCCCGCCCCTCGCAGCCATATAACACGTCTGCTCGTCCCACGGGCAGCCATTCGCGCGCAACCACTGCAGTGCCTCGAGATGTCCGCCCGTCGCCGCCCTCCAGCACGTGTCTTTGTCCCACGGCCAGCCGTTCTCGCGCAACACCTTCAACTCTTCGAGCTGTCCACTCCCCGCCGCAGCCTCACAAAGGTATTCTTGACACGACAGGCGACCACCCCCTTGCAGGCGCTTCAGCGCGCTTAAGCATTCGAGCTCTAAGGCACGACGATCACCAAGCTCTTCAAATTCGAGCACCGTCGCCGCCACCGCGTCGCGCATCGCGCGGCTCACCGCTGGGAGCCGTGCGAGATCGGCGGGGTCGTCGAAATTCTCAGATCTGAGAACGTGCTCGACGACGAGGTGGTCGGGAAGGTGGGGGATGGCCTCGCCCGCGGCGGCAAGGCCCGCGGGAGCGGTGGCGGTCGCGATGTTACCGCGCGTGTCGTCCGGCATGGCGGTATGCGTCGCATCGGAAGACATCGCGTCCGGGTGTGGTGTGCGCGTCGTTGTGCCGAGGATAAAAAAACCTCGGAAGATGTAACGATGCTCGGCGTCATTTGCTATACGCCTATCTCCTACCTTACTACTTCCTACACACTACGCTCGCCCTGTTTCCCGTTATAAATAATCACTTCCCCACCTTCTTCCCCCCGCAAAACGCTTTCACCACGCGTTTGAACCGCCTTAAGTCCATCTTCCCTGACGTTTCGTCCACCGGAACTCCTCGCAGCGCCGCCGGAGCCGTCTCGTCTTCGATTGCCAAAAGCTCACACACGAAGAACCGTTTTTGTTCGATCGTCGTGCTTCGCCGCGGGAACCCGTTTTTGTCCCCACCCAGGGCGTCCGTGAGCCACCCCCCGAACAAAAAATCGCCACAGCTCGCCCACACCACGAACAGCGCGGCGGAGATGTCCGTGACCAAACCCGGGGGCATTTGGCCGCACGCGCAGGCGATCATTTGTTTTAAGATCTGGGCGCCGATTGGAAGTTCGGTTTCGGAATGAGTTTGTTTCGTGGTCAACGCAAACGCCGCCGCCGCGGCGACAACCGATTCGTTTCCCGGAACACTGGAAAGGGAACCGTCAACCATTGAGCGCCGCCAGCCCGGTAACTCGGAACCAACGTGTGATGACCCGCTCATCGCCGACGCCAGCCTGCCCATCCCGGGGTGCACCGAGGTCGCCGCGACCGCTTGCGCGTGCGTTCGCCCGCGGGCGTACGATTCGGGCGCCAACATCGACGCCGCACTCGCCACGTCGCTCGCGAATTGTAACGCGTATAACGCGTGTTCGCCGGAACTTTGCTGCTGCAAAGCCTGCACCGCGTGCTGGGCTATTTCCGCGAAGAAACTCGGTCCGCCGTTTTCGGAACCGGCGGCCAAACAAGGGCACCCGGCGCGAATTGCGGCGCGCGCCACCGAGAAAACAGCGGCGCGCTGTTTCTCGCAAACGGAGGCTGTGATTGTGAACGAAAAGTGTCAGTCTTTCGGGCCGCGTGTATTACGTAATTACGGGCGGACAATCGGCAAACAGTGTGCCTGGATTTGGGAAATGCAATACGTACAGGTGGTGTCCACCGCGAACGCGCAACGCAACACGACGTGCACCGCGTCGGACGCCTGGTGGAACTTCGCGTCGCCCGTATCGCCCGCGTGGCACGCGTCCACCACCGTCCACAGCATTTGGTGGTGATACGTTTGGTCCACCGTAAACGCCTGGACGGCGAGGTGAAGCGCGGGTGCGAAGATGTCAGCGGCGCCGTTTCCGTCGCGAGCCATGGCGCTGGATTTCACGACAATCCGCGTCAAATCCGCCGCGGCGGCCACGATATCGCCGCTCCCGGCGAGGCTGCCGAAAACCTTGCGACGCACGCGGTGAGAACCAAACGCGTCATCCGCGTCGGTGCCAAACCCGCAGTGACTGAAAAGAGGCCGCGCCTGCCGTGCGGCGGACACCGCGGCCACCGCGGCGGGAAAAACCGAACCGCGAAGCACCTGCGCGACGCAGTTTTCAGTGGGAGACGCGCTGGTGTATTTAGTCGTTGATTCGCGACAATGCGCACTCGCGCGTTTCGACGCCGTCATAAGCGCCTGCACCACGACCTTCGTTTCCACCAAACACACGTACAGGGAAAGCGCGTGGTTCAATGCGGAGGTAAACGCGGTTTCCAAAGACACCGGGTCCTTCGCGGAACCCGCCGTGTGACACGCCGCGATCGTCGCCGCCGCCGCCGACGAAGCCGACGCCGCCGCCGGCGCGGCGAGGCTCGCCACCGCGAGCGTCGCATCGCCCGCGGGTTCCATCGCCGCGGCGATGCACGCCAGACTCCTGGCTAAAATTGTACTCACGGGTTCTTGCCCGCGCCTCAGCTCGGCGAGCGGCGGGGAGACCACGCCCATTCTGCGAGTGGGAAAGAAAAGGGTCAGTCCCGAGTCTTGGGTGTACTGTATTGGACGATGTATGGACAACAGTCACCGGCCATCGGTCTGAACAGTCACCAGCTGAGAGGTAAAACAGTGCGTTTGTGATGTATTTGTAACAGTTGCCAGTACGCCAGTAAATGTCACTAGTAGCAAGTACACTACTACATACATCACAAGTAGTGCACTCAAATACTCAAAGAAGGGAAGTAAACGGTGTGTCATGATTTGGGAAAGTCCCAATACCGTACCTGTACGCTTCCAACAAACGGGCTCGCGTGTTCCCAAACTCGGGCGCGTTGAACGCGCACGCGTTTGTTTCCACCAAGCGCATCGACGCCACGCACGCGCCGCGTGCTATTGAAATAACCTGATACGAAAGAAGAAAGTGGTTAACGTCTCGTATGGGCAATCGCGGCGGCGGAATGTGTTAAATGAGAAAGCCCCGCACCTGCGACGTCATCGCGCACAGCACCGCGTCCATGGCGTGCAGCAACACGCCCGCGTCGTCGCACCCCCCGATTGCTTTCCCCAACCCTCCTAAAATCCACGTGGCGAGTTCCACGGCCCGGGGGGATGGTTCGGTTTGGATAATCAAACACGCGGCGGCGACGGTTTGGGTGGTGTGGCGTTTCGCGTTTTGCGAATTCACGCAATCGGCCTTCGTCACCTGATTGAAATAAAAGAAATGTCAGTCTTGTATGGGCAATCAGTCGGCGGAATGTGGTGATTGGGAAATACTCACCAGCCGCGCCGTGGCGAACAACACGAAGGCGCACCCTTCTACGTTTTCCGTGTTTTCTGAAACCAATAAGGCCTCGGCCATCGCGTCGCTCGCGATTCCCAAAAACAAATCAGCCCCCACCACGCTCGCGACGTCCCGCAAACCTTCCGCTAGGTCTTCCCGGCTCGTTGAAGCTTCGGTCCCGTCCGCGTCCCCGCAATCCCCGGAGTCCGCAAACGAGTCCCCGTCCCCGCCCCCGTCCCCGTCCCCGTGATTCCCGTCGTTTGCGGTGGACTGGCCATCCTTGGGGAACCACTGTTGGACGACGGTCGATGCGACGCGCGCGACGAGGCCGGCGCTGGCGATTAACTCGCGCGCGATCGGCGGAACGTACCCGCCTTTGGCTTTGTGCGATTCTATTTCCGCGCCAATGGATGTCCACGGCTCAAGCGCCGCGGCAGGGGACGCGCCGCCCGGGCTGTCCCCACGCATCGCCTCCGCCAGCGCGTCTAGACAAAAACAAAGCACCGGCAAGTCACACCCAACGAGAGGCGCCGGTTTTGCGCCACTCGCCGCCGCGAATCGGTCCTCGCGCTTGTCGCTGCGTTTCTTGGCTTTCCTCGCCTTGGCGAAATCCTTGTACGGAACGTAGGTCCGGTCGCCCGCGGCGTCTTTCCCCACCCCGAACGGGTCGGGGGCTGCTTTTTCAGTCACCGGCGCAGGCTCCGCGGCTCTGCAAGCCACACTCGCAAGCACTTCCGCGCACCGCGCGCGCTGTTCCGCGGAACGGGCGAATTTGTTGATATCTTCAGCAGCCGTACCAACGACACCGCCGCCGCATTTAGTTCGCAGCGCGGTGAGCGCCTCCCCAAGCGCGGCGCGTCGCCCCTCCCGGTGCACCGCTCCAACCAGCGCGGAGGTTGCGAACGTAACGGCGGCGTCTATCACCGCTGCCGGGTGGCTTTGGTGTGTATCCGTCAAAATTTTCACCGCGAACGAAAGCGCCAACGACGGACACGACCCGTTTTGGGTTTCGTCGAAAAGTGACCTGCGATTGTAAAAAGAAAGTGTCAGTCCCGTGTTGGGCGATGTATGGACAAACAGTCATCAGCTTCGGTAAAACAGTGCCTGGATTAGGGAAAAGAAACACTTACCACGCCGCGCACGCGTTTAGGGTCGAGGCTCTTGCGTGGTGTTCTTTAGGTGCGGTGTCGTGAAATCCACCGCCATTACTGCCTTCAAACGCTTTGGCGGCTAGCAAATCCAGGGTCGGGAACACGATTGGCGTGGCTGCTTTTTTCAGTCCTTCCCCGACCTCAGCCCTTCTCGCCGGGTGAATCGAAAGCTCCTTGCTGTGGCACGACTCGGGAAGCACGGCTAGGATTGAAATCAAGCACTGCTCGCCCGCGGTGGCCAGCAGGTGTTCACCGAATGCGTGTTGGTCGGTGTCTAGTCTTAGATGTTGGTCAGGGTTGTTCGGCGTATTACCCTCCATCCACCGCGACACGATTTCCTTCGCCGAAGTCGGCGCGTTTATTCGGTCTCCGTTTTCTCCAATTCCCGTGAAGTGCGTGATCAAATCCGTAACGATCCCATCGGCGCTCCAGGAAACCATCTTACACGCGAGCACGGAAATCGCGAGGGATACCTGCGTCAGGACTGTTCGCGGCGGGGCTTCGTTCGTGCAGTTTGCATTGGCGCTATTCATACCTCCATTTGCACCTCCATTTGCACCACCGTTCACACCTCCGTTCGGCAAAACACCCTTGACCGAAAAGTTCCACGCCAGCGCCAACAGCGCGCTTCGCATGTTCACCCAGTCATCTTCCACTAAAACCGCGTGCGATGCTTGCGTCGCCCTTGGTTTCACCACGCTTTTGCGAAGCAACACGTGCAGTGCTCTGGCGCAGAACAGCGCCTCCAGTGAGGTCAGGTCCGTGGCGTTGCTCAACAGCTGGATGGACAAAGGCCACGCGATGTCGGACCTTAAGAACGACTGCAACCATTCGTCCGCCGCGGAACGCGTCGTTGGGTCGTGCGACGTGTACAGCGCGTTGACCGCGTGGCCGAGAGAAACGCGGTCGGGAGGGGCGACAACCTGGGCGACCCCTGGCCCAGGGGAAGCCGCCATCACGGGACGTCTCGCGCGCTACGCGGAGTGTCTGCTGGGAGGCGGCGGCTCTTCCAACTTTTCGGTTTCGGGAAATCCAACAGTTTTTCAGATATCGATCGCATTCGCGATCGCCGACATCGCATTGCCCTCCGCGCACACGGACTTGAGACGTCTCTCTGTGTTTTTGAGCGAACGGTTAAGCGTCGTTGCCAATAGTTAAGTAAAGACGTTAAACATGTCCGCCCCCCCATCCTTCCCTCCCTTCGGCCCCGGCTGCGCGTGCCACCCCCCCACTTCGTGGTGGCGACCTGAGCAAGCCGCCGCCGCGCAAGCGGAGGGCCCGAGACGGCACGGCCCGAGTTTGTTGAACACATTCACGCGCACTAAGGTTCCGTTCGTGCCTTTGGACGGCAACCGCGTGGGGTGGTACATCTGCGGCCCCACCGTGTACGACAGCGCGCACATGGGGCACGCGCGGAACTACGTCAATTTCGACGTCCTGCGGAAAGTCATGTCCACGTATTTCCGATACGATGTGCGGTTCGTGATGAACGTGACTGACATTGATGACAAGATAGTGATGCGCGCGCACCTAAGGCGGTCGGAGGGGGTGCTTGTTGAAGCGGGGGCTGAGCAATTCAAAGGCAACGAGAGTGTCCAAAAAGCAGCGCAACCGTTGAAAGATCTTTTAGCGTCGGGGGAGAAAAGCTTGGGTGAACAGGAAAGGTTGACCGACGACTTGGCGGAGTTACTCCGTCTCGCCGATCCTTCTTTGGTACCTTCCGCTTCTGCTGAAGCCGGTAACACCACCCACCACCTATCAAAGCAATGGGGGATTCAAAGCGCGTACCTCGAGTTGGCGCACCGCTTCGAAGCGGAGTTCATGGAGGACATGCGCTTGATGGGGGTTTTGAAACCGGATATGTTGACCAGAGTGTCGGAGTACACGGATAAGATCGTGTCGTACATACAACAGGTACGTGTTGTCTTTCCCAAATCCCGCCTCCCTGTGTTCCCACACAAGACTGACACTTTCTTTTATTGGTATCAGATCATCGAACGCGGATACGCGTACGCGTCAAACGGTTCGGTGTACTTCGACGTCCCGACTTTCGAAAAAAACGAAAAGCACAAGTACGCCAAGCTCAACAAAAGCGCGCTTGAGAACCTGGAGCTGGCGATGGACGGGGAGGGCGCGCTTTGCGGCGACGCCACGGAGAAGCGCGCGGAGAACGACTTCGTGTTGTGGAAGAAGTCGAAACCCGGGGAACCGGCGTGGGACAGGTACGTGTGTTTTTTCCCAAATCCCAACACTGTTTTACCGAAGCTGGTGACTGTTTGTCCATACATCGCCCAACACGGGACTGACACTTTCTTTTATTGGTATCAGCCCTTGGGGAATGGGAAGGCCGGGGTGGCACATCGAGTGCAGCGCGATGTGTTCGGACGTGCTTGGTGAGACCGTCGATATCAACGGCGGAGGCATCGACTTGAACTTCCCGCACCACGAAAACCAGCTCGCGCAATCAGAGGCTTTCTTCGACTGCGAACAGTGGGTCAACACGTTTATTCACACCGGGCACCTGCACATCGACGGGTTGAAGATGAGCAAGTCCTTGAAAAACTTCATCACCATCGGCGCCACGCTCAAGATGTACACCGCGCGGCAAGTGCGGTTTTTGTTTCTCATTCACCAGTGGTCCGACCCGATGGATTTGACCCCGGTGGAGGGGGTGGACGGTACGTCTGGAGAAAGGAGCGTGGTCGGGTTCAAACAGATGGACCAAGCCTTGGGGGTTGAGAAAGGTGAGTGTATTTCCCACGTTCCACACGTTCCGCCTCCCTGAGGTGATTGCCCATACTCGTACCAGAAGGGACGTCTTACCTCTGCCCTGACTGTTTACTCATACACATCGCGATATACCAGACTGACACTTTCGGGGTTAATCGTGCCAAGTCTTCGTGGAGTTTTTCCACGCCGTCAAAGGCGTGATGCGGCGTACCCCGGGTGGGTATTCCGTGGAGCAGGAACACACCTGGGGTGACGAGGAACGGGTTTTGTCGACTGCGATTGACACGTCAAACGCACGCACGCACGCGGCGATGGTTGATAACATCAACACGCCGGCGGTTATCAAGGCGTTGAAAGATTTGGTTGGGGCGACGAACGTGTATTTAGGGAAGGTTTCACAAAAAGACGTCCGCCCCCTGCTAATCGACTCCGCGGCGAGGTACGTAACCACGATTCTGTGTTGCCTGGGTGTGGCAGAAACCAGCTCAAAGGTAGGTTTTGGGGAAATCGGCGCGGATGCGGACAAAGCCAAGGGTTCTGGTGGTGTTTCATCTGAAGAAACCCTCGCCCCCGCGCTTGATTTGATTATCAAGTTTCGGGATGAAATTCGATCACTCACCATGGCGGGCGCAACTAAGTCCGAGCTGATGCGCGCTTGCGATAACCTACGGGACGTGGGGTTGCCCGACCTTGGCGTCAAGCTGGATGACAAGGAAGGCGGGGCGTTGTGGAAGATGACCGACAAAGAGGCGCTGCGGAAGGAACTTGAACGCGACGCGGAGGCAAAGCAAAAGAAGGAGAGCGAGACGAGGTTGAAAAAGGAAGAAGCGGTGCGGAAGCTTGCGGAAAAAGAAGCCGCCGCGAAAATCGACCCGGCTGAGATGTTCAAGCTCGGCGAGTACTCTGGGGTGTTTTCGGAGTACGACGAAGACGGAATTCCCACGAAAACGAAAGACGGCGAAGAGGTCGCCAAGGCGCAGCGGAAAAAACTCGCAAAGGCGCACTCGTCTCAGAAAGCGGCGCACGAAAAATGGCTCGCGAAAAATGTCGCCGAAGGCGTGGCGAAAGTGACCCTGTAATAGGTAGTGACTTGGGTTTTTTTATCTAACATCGAGCTAACTAGATTGACTTGAGTATCAGACGACTTGAGCTTTTTTTCTACGTCGTACCCACAACAAACTGCAGTTATTAAAGTATCAATTACTCTTCCACTGCGCTACCAGCCACTGACCCCGCTTTCGAGGTTTGTGTCGACCCTAACCTCACCGTTCGCCGCGGCATGACAATCGTTTTACGCACCACCGACCGCGGTTTGATCGTCTCGAGCGCCTCTCTCGCTTTGCGCCGCGACGTTTCCAGTTTCTGTTGTTTTTCGCGAAGTTTTTCGTCCTCCAACAAAGTGCGTTCCATCACCTCTTCCGCGAGACGCGACGCTTCGTATTCCTCCTCGTTTTGTTTATCCAGCCGCAGGAGCCATTCCCCAAGCGCTTCAACAGGGTCATCAGGTCGTAGTCTTGATAAAGCGCAAATCGCGTCAGTCACCGTGGGCATGACCGTCTCGCCGAGGTACCGCCGCAGCGAAGCGCTCCTTTGGTGAAGCGTTTCCATTTCCCTCTCGTGTAACTCCTTGTTACGTTTTTTTACCAGGTCTTTAGACCGTTCCAAGCGTTCAGCTCGAATAGCATCCTCGGCTCTTTCAAATTCGACCTTGTCCATCTCTGCCTCCAACGTTGCACGCTCGAGCGGGTCGTGTTCGTCGTCGACCAACCCGCGAAAGTTCCGCGCGCGATCGCCAAGCGCTTTGCTCGCGTTTCGCAAACGCGACGAATCAGTACCTGACGCCTCGATATCGATTCGCGCAACGCCGTGGTCAACGCAAAGCCACTTGGAAACTTCGTCCGTCTCCACCTGTTCGATTGCAGGTTCTGTCTTCAAAGGTACCTCCACGAACGCCTCGCCTTTGTGCTTCGCGGCTTTCCTCTTTGCGTCGTTGTCTTTCTGTTTTTGTGCCTCGAGTTTGTTTCGCTGCTCCACGGCGAGCTCGTACGCATCCAGCGCGGCATCCTCCGTTTCCGCCCACGCAACGTACGCCGCGTACCCACCCGGGTCGTTTTTGCCAACATTTTTGCAATACAAACCTCCGTCGGTGAACACGAGGCGGAAATTCAAGTTGGGCGCCCTCGTCGGGTGTAGCGCGCGTCTCGACTCGGCCTCCTCGTCCGTCTCTTCGGGGTAGGGAGGTTGTTCCACGGGTTCGTCCGGTTCGAGGGACGGTGTATCCCCGTCCCCGGTATCACCAGAGGCCGGATCATCCCCGCCCTTCCCGGCTTCGAAACGTGTTTTATCCCAGCCCTCCTTGAGTCGCAAGAGCGGGCGCGGCGGAACGTGCGTGAAAAGTGTTGCGCGCGTCTCGGGGTCGTTCAACGGTAACTCCGTACCGGACATGACGTATCCAAACTTGCCAACCGAAGGAGTGTCAAGCGCGTGTTGCAGTAACTCGCGTTTCAACGCAGGGTCCAAGTTCGAGAATAACGCAACCGCGTCTGCGTCCGCCTTTTCTTCAACAACCGCCGCTTTCGCGGCGAGTACCTCGGGAGTTAACTCGAGGTCTTGCTCGGGTTTTGAGTCAGTTCCTTCTCCTGCCGCCGTTTCCGGTTCCTCACCCTCATCCCCTTCGTTCGTGTCACTCGGAAGCGTAGGGTCCCCGCACCGCGTCCGGAGTTCGTCGGTGGCGGTGGGAAGGTAAACGCGCACCAAAGTTTGCGGCGTCAGCAACGGAACGTCGTGCCGTTTCGCGGTTTGTTTCGCCTGTGCGTGTAAAGAAAAGTGTCAGTCTTTCGGGCCATGTGTATTGCGTGATTACTCGGGACAATCGGCAAACAGGGAGGCGGGATTTGAGAAAGGCCCGATACGTACCAACTCGTCGTGGCGCGAAAGGGGCGGGCCTCGCAAAATGACTCGGACAGGGCTAAGGCCGTTTACGTCGATGAACTGCTTGAAAACGTCCGGGGCGCCGCCGACTGGAGCCGGGGCGAGTTCCCAAAACGTCGCCTCTTCGGTTTCTGGTTCTTCCCCAGTTTCATCGCGAGTTTCGCCGTCAGCGCCTTCTCCTTGTTTTCCCGTCGATTTGTCGTTGCCGTCCGTCTCGCCGTCCTTAGCACCGGGGTCATCCTTGAATAACGGTTCCACCGGCGCCTCCACGGGCGCTCCCAGTCCTCCTAAATGCGCGTTTCGAAACCGGAAACCGCCGAACCCTTCCGTGAAGTGTGATTTGGCGAAACCGATCCAGTTTTCAGAACACGCGTCAGGGAAGTGTTCGCGGTACAAACGAACGGACGCCGCAAAGGTTTGGTCGACCGCTTCGGTGACATCGTTCATTTCGCTTTCCATGGAATCAGCGTTTCGACGTGACGTTGATACCCCCAGAACAGACCGTGCTCTTCCAAACATACTCGCATCGAGTTTATTTTCGTCGCGAGTTGTTCCCGAGTCGTTCAAAAGTTCCAACTTCTTTTTCTCAACTTCTTCGTCGTCTTCGAACCGCAACAACAACGTTTCCACTCCGCTACTCCAATCCTCCAAAGTCGTCAACCCTGGAACGGCTCTTTCAAAGTGCGCCGCTGTGACCTCGTCCCCGACACACCAAACGAACGCCCTGGATGCCGGAAACTTTCGTAACGGAACCGCGAACCGCTTCGCGATTGTCGCCGCGATTTCAATCTGCGTCGTCAGGGAGTCGTCGCACACGGCGACGACCGCTGGAATCGAACCGGTCCTTCTTCCCGATGGTGTCTGTTCCGTTGAACATTCAGTTGTTGCGCCTTGAGTTGCGCCTTTAGCGTACTCTTCAGTTGAATCTTTCGGAGCATCCTCTTTGTTTGAATCTGTCGCAACCGACAAAGCGACCGGGCGGGGGGGCAGAAACACCCGCCCCGCGACGCGCAGCACCGCCTCGGCGAGTTGCGTAACGTGCGTCGTTTTCAGTTTGTTTGTCCCGGTTCCGAAAACGGGCACCGGCTTACCTTCCCAAGCGGATTTCATGATCCCAAGCAAACCCACAAAAAACTCGCCTTCGCCGTAAAGCAAGCCGTGCCGAATCACGGTGACTTCTAATTTACCAGGAACGGCGCTGCGCAGCGCGGTGCGCTCCGCCGATTTAGATACGCCGCAGATTCCACTCGAGTTCTTTTTTGAAGCGTGTGACGATGAGATTGATGCGTTGGTCGAGTCATCACCGGAACCCACCCCCACGACACTGGTGTTCGGGGGTGACACCAGGATTAGCGACCTTACCATCGCGTCCGTCTCGAACTGGGCAATCATGGACTTCGCGATGGCCGCGATTTCGTTGGCGTCGCCGGGCAAACAAGCCACCACTAACCGCGATTGGCGGAAACTTTCCCGGCGCGCGAGTTCGTGTTTCGGGTTGTGTAACTCCGTGGACGCCACGAACGTCTCCACGCAGAAGGGAAGCTCCTCGCCGCCGCCTCGCGTGCCGTACACGGCGAAGCCGCCTTCAGAAAGCGCCGTGCCTATGACGCGACCCAAGCGCGTGTCCGCGCGAGGCAACCACGCGCGGAACCCGGTGAAATCCACCATCGGTTTTTGTGAGGCATCCATCTGTTCTTTACCCGCCCCTGACTCGAACGACGCCTCATGCGCCCCCTCCGCAGCGCCAGTCACAGGTGGCGCACGCGACGCCATCGCGTGAACCCAGGACCCGCGACGGGACGTGACTCACGCGTTCCGCCTGTGACGACGAAGACGGGAGACGGAGACGGAATGATGCCTAATTCGGGAAATTGGGCACCAACGTCTTGCGAATAAAATAAATCGTTGACTGCTCTCAAATGAAGTTGAAAAGCTGATTGTCGACTTGAAATAATTTCTTTTTTCAAAAACTACCGTCTCTCTACAGCGTGTGCTTCACCGCGACTCCCGGGTACCCCCTCCACACCTTCCCCACATCAGGGTGCCACCCCATGGCGGCGGGTCTTAAACTTGGGTGCGTGTAAATTTCCGCGGAAAAGTCCGCGGGCGGCGCTTTCGCCGCTTCGCCCAACGGGACGCTCCAGCTGTTTTTGGAAAAGATTTGTGTCAGTCGCGAATATCGCGATGTATTGGACGATGTATGGACAACAGTCACCGTAATCGGTCGGAACAGTCACCAGCTGAGAGATAAAACAGGGCACTTGTGCCGTGTGTGTTGTACTTCCTTTTTATGACGGGCGTGGACGTAAAACCGTGAAAGAGGTTCCGTAAACGTAGGTGTGTCGGATTTGGGAAACGCGTAAGGCCGGACCTGTTCCCGCTGCCAAACTCGGCTTTCACGGACACGATGTACTTGTACAGGTAATACGGCACCGTGATGTACAGCACGATTCCTTCCAAGTACGCCTGCTTGCTGAACAAGACGCAGGAGGTGAAGCTTTGCGCTACGAGCAGTGACCAAACCACCAGCTCCACGACCGTGAACCACATCGACCCGTTGCTTTCCCATCCCCTTTCGTACACGTATAAAGTGTGGTACCGCCACACCACAAAGTTCGCCACGAAAAACAGCAAACACGCGGGGGCGATCATCGGGGCGGTTAAACAAAACGTCAAACCAAGCATGGCGACCTTGTACGATTCACAGGAAAGGGTCAGTCTCTCGGTCATGTGTATGAGGGATTGGTATGAGGGATTGGAAAGGGTATCTGTACTCCTTAGTATGAGGAAACAGTCCGAGGGAATAGTCCCTTCTGGTCGTGATAGTCCCTTCGGAGGACGAGTATGGGCAATCGCAGAGGCGGAACGTGGTGGGTGGGAAATACGCACCATCAGAAACACGCCAACCTCGCGTCCCATTCGTATCCCTCTCGGGGAGTACTTCACCGTCCGGTCTCGTTTCGTCACCGCGCACCTGATTGAAATAAAATAAATGTCAGTCTTCTATGGGCAATCAGTCGGCGGAATGTGTTACATGGGAAATACTTACCCGAAAACACACAGGTACCGCCGTACCGCCCAGCAGATTATTCCGGGGTGCGGAAGAATCAACCGCTGTATGGGCAAGTACACGGAGCGAAAAAACACAAACACCAGGAAGAAGTTGCTGCTGATCGGCAAAACGCGGCCTAAGTGTTTCTGGATGCTGTACGTGGTGTTGTCTTGGCCTAGGGCTTGCTGCGCGAAGCTAGTCAGCGCACCACCTGAAAGAAAAGTGTCAGTCTTGTATATCGCAATGTATGGACAACAGTCACCAGCTTCGGTAAAACAGTGTGTTGACGCATTTGGGAAATACAAACTCACCGGTGATGCCGCCCAACAAAACGTTGACGAATCCCCAGACGAAGTAGTACCTGAGATTGTGACCGAAAAGTGTCAGTGTTGTATATCGCGATGTATGGACAACAGTCACCAGCTGAGAGATAAAACAGTGTGTGGCGGATTTGGGAAAGCCCCAAGGCCGTACCTGAGAAACCGTCGGTCCGTACTGGAACAACTGGCGTGCACGTTTTGCGCCTGCACGCAGTACATCAGGAAAAACGAAACCACGAAAACTTCCCACAGCGTGAGTAACACGGGGGGGAGTAAACCGGAGATCAAAATTTTAAACCACGCCGCATCCGCGCTGCGGTTGTAAAAAGAAAGTGTCAGTCTTGTATGGGCAAACAGTCGGGCGGATTTGGGAAATACAAATACGCACCTGCAGTACCACTCCAGGGAACCCGGGCTCTCACCGACGCACGCGCTCGCGACGCCCACGGTGAAGAT
>Ga0209830_10000037_pt1 | contig 163852 bp, 135 predicted proteins | sample ArcticOcean_MG_C_12_FD_187439 | JGI IMG/M metagenome (GOLD analysis project Ga0209830, IMG submission 187439) | Marine microbial communities from western Arctic Ocean - ArcticOcean_MG_CB8_130 (SPAdes) (version 2) | ecosystem: Environmental > Aquatic > Marine > Oceanic | place: Arctic Ocean...
CGCCCGAACCCATCGCGCCGCGGTCCGATGCACTAACGCGGTGACCGCTTCTATGGCCAAGCGATCTGTGCTTCTGTGACGAACCACGAAACTCGATTCCTGCAGCTGGCAGGCTGTGGGCTCGTCCGACAGTTGGTTGCCATTCTCGGAACTTTTCCCAACGACATCGGAGGCGACGACCACAGTCGCACGCGTCGGGTCGCGTTCCGCACGCGGTTTTCCACCCGGTATCGCCGTTCTAAACGTTCCACACGCGCGGTACACACGCACGTACGCAAACTTGTTCGCGTCTCACGTCGCGAAGGGACTCCGGGCGGTGTGCCAACTTTCGGGAAATCGACGGAATCGAATCTTTTCCCAATCTGGACAAATGGATGCGCACACCCAGATGCTTCTCGGGTACCACCTGTTGCTGAACCGCGCCGGTTCCTCGTTGGGGGGCATTTCCGGTGGTACCGTGACAACGCCTTTACCCCCCCTCGGCACGACTCCCGGCCAAAACGAACTCGCAACGCAAATCAACGCGGTACGTCGGCACACAAATCGTCCCGCGGGAAAGGAAACCAACGCGCGTTTTCTCGGGAAATCCCCGCATCGCATCGCATCGCCTTTCCGCATGCCTCCCGGCCAACCGCTGACCGAACCGTCCCGACTGTTTACTCATACACACAGTTCCACTTGTTGAAGCATAACCCGTACCTGCAGCAGTACCACCTCGCCGCGCTCGCGCCGTTCCTGACCTCGCAAGCGCAAGCCGCGGTGTCCCCCCGAAGAGACGCGGAGGAGGAACTCGCGCTTCTCGCGTTACAGGCCATGAAACATCCGTCGCCCGGAGGGGACAGGCGAGGGACTACGAAGTCTGGTGTCACGCGCGTGACAGGTGCGTAACAACCGTTTCACCGAAACGCACAAGGAGTTTCCCAAACCGCACCGCGCACGCGGCGTCGCCGTTTCTCGTCTCGAGACGCGTCCGGAGGGAATCCCACGAACAGTGCAGTCTTCGTTTTTCGGGGTGAAACGAAACGACACAGTGTCGATTCCGGTCCATTTTTTTAAAGGATCATCCCCGACCCGCCGCTGACGATTTCTTCCCTTTCCTCCCCTCAACTTCCCCTCCAAAAGGCCCTCCAAGCTCGAGCCCGTCCTCCGACATCTCCGACCACGCGCACGTCCCTTCCGCCGCGTTCGCCAACCGCGGCTCCCCGTCCCGGGCGTACGTCAAGAGGCACGAGTTCTGGCGACACAAAACGGCGACGAGGCCGACGACGCGCGGCGGCGCGCCCGGGTCGGGTCGGTCCAGCGATGAAGACTGCGACTCCCTAAGGGCGAGCGGAGGCGAAGGCGTTGTTCAGGTAGCTAACAGAGTGCTTCAGGTAGCTGGCGAGCACGTCGCCCGCGTACCCGTACCCGCCAAGAATCCGCCGTCGCGACAAAAACCGGTGCCCGCCGAGCGCGGGTTCTACGACACCAGCGACGCGCGGGACGGCAACCCGCCCGGGGTTAAAGATGAGCTCGCCAAGGAATGGGCCGCCATGACGACCTGGATCCGCATGAACCTGCACCGACCAAGGACCGCGCGTAGGAAGGTTCTTTTCGTGGGGCACCACCACACCCTGCACCCGGTGCTGGGTGGGGGGGAGGGGACCGGTGACGAAGGCGACGAACCGAAGGAAGGGTCGACCCTTGCATCACACCCGGAGGCCGTCGGCGGCAAGCGGAAGATCGCGAGCGTCGGCGGACAGGAAGAACCCGCCTCCGTCCCGCCCGTCCCCCCACCCCTTCGCGGCAGAAAGCGCGAAGAAGACGACTTCGTGTTCGTCCTGAACCCCGATCTTGACTGGTCCGACGTGGGGCACGACACGCGCGTGCGCATGAAAACTTTGGTCGCCGAGTGCGCGGACATCTTCACGCGCAAGTACAAGAAGCGCGCGCCGTGGGAGTGGGAGAGGAAGATACAGAAGTACCGCCCCCCTGGTACGAACAAAACATTCAACGTCCCGATGGGGTGCGTGGTGAGAGGCATCCAGGAGGCGTACTTCATCTGGAACCCGGAGGAAAGGCCGGTGGAGGGCCAGAAGGAAAAATGATGAAAGCGCGAATGACTTTTTCCGGCACGCAGACGAGCAAGTTGGATGTTGTGATGATCAATGTACCATGTACCATGACTCCAGACTCGACCCCAAACCCTAATTACATCCCCTAATCATTCGCGGGTTTGTTTAAACCCAATCCCCAGCGCCCGCTTTTGGACGGCGTTACTTTTGTTGGCGGCGAGAGGGGCGCCTGCGAGACGGGTATCTCCACGTTTTTATCCGGACCCGGACGTTCCGTCTCGATAAATGGCAAGCCTTTGTGGTACGCGGACATAGCCTCTGCGCGAGGGGGCGCGGGAAACGCCGTGGTTTCGGTTTCTTCAAACGCGCCGTGACTCGAAGCCCCAGGCGCCGTCTCCGAGAGCTCGCCGCACGCGTCGCGGGTCGAGCGCGACGTCGACGCCTCCGGCGGCTTCGCCGACCCCACGCGCATCCCCAAAAGCCGCTCGCTTTCCTCCCACAGCTGCTTCGCCAGCCGAGGGTCCCTAGCGGGCAGGGAAGGTTTCCGGGATGCGCAGTCCTGGTAGTAGTTTGTGTTTTTCAGCTGCGTGTTTTTCAAGCGTTTGCGCTCCGCCGCGGCGCACCACACCACCGTGGCGGCCGCTCTTTCCGGTGACCTCGCGATCGCGTTTTTCGCCAGAGGGAACAAAAACCTCCCTAAAGGCACCTGACTCAAGAAGTGCCGTAACTCACCGGCCATGGTCCCAGGATCCACCGCGAACGCGGCGACGTTAACGCCGCTCGCGACGAGGCGTTCGTCCAACTCCGCCGCGTGCAACACGTTCGCGAGCTTGATTGAGGCAAAAAAGTGTCAGTCTTGAGTGTACAAGTAGAATGTATAGGCAAACAGTCTACTTGTGATGTATGTAGCAAACAGTAGCTACGGGCTCCCCAATCGGCAGAGGTAATGCGCCCTTCGCAGGACGAGTATGGAAAAACAAGTCGTCTATAATTTGGGAAAGGCCCAGCACGTACCTTCGATTGCGCGTACGCCGCGCCGTCGTCGTACCCGATCGGTGAGTCCAAGTTCGTCCAGTCGAAACCCCGGGAAGGCCTCGTTACCCCCCGTCGCACTCGGTACGTGAAGTGGTGCGCGCCGGACGACACCAAAACGATTCTTCCCTGCGCGCCGGACGCGGCGGCCGTGTTCACGCACTCGTCAAGCAACATATCCACTAACAGAAAGTGTCCTAAATGGTTCACCCCGAAGTGCGTCTCTCTGCCGTCACAGGTCAGCCCAAACGGCTCGCAGACCACCCCGGCGCAGCACACGATGCCGTTCAGGGGTAACGCGAGTGCGCAGAACGTCTCCGCGAAGGTTTTGGTTTTCACCGCGCTGCCCAGATCCAAGCCCCCCAACACCACCAACGACGCGCCAACAATTTCGCCCCGGATTTTCTCAGCCACCGATTCGCCCTTCTCGAGGGACCGGCACGCCAGCACCACGCGCGCGCCTCTCAGAGCAAAGACTCTGCACACCTCCCCGCCTAGCCCTCCCGTGGCGCCGGTCACCAGGTACGTCAGCCCACCCAAATCCAGACCCTCACTGATCGTCTCCGCGGTGCTGGTCGCGTTGAACGCGAAAACGTCGTCGGTATCGGGGGTGCCGATACCGAGCGACGCGGCGAGCACGGTGCGACAACCACCGGTGGGGGCACGGCAGGCCATGGTTGGACGAATAGCCAGGAAATGTCACCGACGAACCACGCGTCGCCGACCGGAGTGAACACTCCGGGCGCGACGCGGAGTGAAGCTGATGCTGCGATTCGGACAGATGGAAAATTCAGGGCGCCAAAAATATTCGAAGGCAACGACAGATTCGATCGCGTGTCTTCACAACACGCCGCGGCACCAGTGTGAAGTCACGCGATGCGGTCGTCGCGCCGCGGGGTCGCCGTGCGCGCGCGTACGGCGCTTGTCGTGGCGACGCTGCTGTTCGGTTCCTTCCCGAGCTTCGCGTCCGCTTCCGAAACGAATCAGGTTGACGGCACTACAGACCTGGAACTAGGAAGCGTGCGCGCTTCAGATGACCAATCCATCCCGCGTCTCACGGGAGTGTTCACCCCCCCCGTGCCTGGCACCGACCGGCCGGTTGTGGCGGACGCGGACGCGAACACGTTGTTCGCCGCGCTTGCGAACCACACCGTGGTCGTCGTGTTCACCGTGCCTTGGTGCGCTTTGTGTGTCGGGTACGCCAAGGAGTTCGCCCGGGTGGCGGATGCGTACCAAGGGTTGGTTTCCCCGAAAACTAAAACGCCGATTGTTTTTCTCGACGTAGTGGTGGACACTGACGAACACAAAGCGCTCGCGAAGACGTTCGGCGTTGCCAGCGTTCCGTTCGTCACGGTGCTGAAACACAAGCGGTGGTACGTCACCAAAAGTGACGGAACGGTTTCGGTGCGAAAACCGAAACGGTACGACGGGTATCTCGGCGCGGCGCCAACCGCGCAGTGGGTTTCGGTGGAAACCGGGGTGAACGTGATGGTGGGTGAAGATTCAATGACGGGTAGTACTACTGGAGACGATTCAAAGACAAGTAGTACTACCAGTGCCACTTCGACCGTGCCCACCAGCCGAAACCCGATCCGGCCGTACGTCCACGAGCTCACGAACGCCACGATCAACGCCTTCGTCAACGACCACACGCGCGACGTGTTGCTCGAGTTCTACGCCCCGTGGTGCGGGCACTGCGTCGAGTTCGAGCCGCACTACTTCCAGGTAAGTATTGGGCGGGCCTTTCCCAAATCCCGCCTCCCTGTTTTCCCATACAAGACTGACACTTTTCTTAAAACTCGTCAGGTAGGCGCGCGCTTCGCGGAAAGCGACTCCGTGCGAGTCGCGCGAATCGACGTGGACAAGTACAGGGACGTCGCGGCAAAATTCAACGTCCACGGGCTACCCTCGCTGCAGCTGTTCCCGAAAGGGTACAAGAAAAGAGGTTTGGTGTTTAAAAACGCCGAACGCAAGCCGGCGGATATCATAAGCTTCGTCAAGTCGCCGCAGGTTTGGTTACTAGAAGCGACCGTTTTGGACATGCCGCAGTGGCACTGCGTTTTGTGGCTGGAGAGTAAAGGCGTTTTGGTATACGGGAAGGGGTCGGTGAGCGAGGGGGTTGGTTTGTTGGGGAACCTTGAGGCGGGTGTTTTTTTCGACCACGACGGGCCACAGCCGTCCGTCACCGACGACGAAGCCGCGGCGGCGATGTTCGCCGAAGCGCACGCCTGGGCGAACCGAGGCCGGTGGCTGGAGAGCGTGGAGATCCTAACCTGCCTGTCGCACACCAAACCGCTGCGCAACACGGGAATTGGGTCGTCGCCGTCGATGTGGAACTTCCTGGATAACGCGAAAATGCGTGTCGAGAATCCGGGGGTGGAGGTGGGTGGTTTTGGGGAGGGGCTGGGGAAACCGGCTGGAGGCGATGAGACTGTTTTTGGTGATAACCAAACCTCCGCGGCGTTTGCGATCGAACGGATGCGCGACGAGGCGACACGGGTGAACCCTGGTGGCGAAACGTGGGAATCCTTCGGGGGCAACGACGGCGGCAATGGAAACGAGGAACGCGAAGCGACTGGGTTCGACTGGGAAGCGTGGGAAACCTTCGTGACGCGGGAGGCTGGGGACGGGTACGGCGAGGTGAGGGAGATTGGGGATTCGTGAGTTTTGTCTTTTGTGACACCGACCGATTTTTAGGATTGCGACGCTCCCATGCTCCCTCGATACACGAAACAAAACCCGGTCCCACACTCGCCTTCGCGTCACTCTTTCGGAGGTACCTGTTCCTTCGGGTGTTTCTTGTCGTAGTGCTCCTTGAGCTGGTGGTAGTCGACCAAGGGCTGTTTGCAAATAGCACAAGGCGCTTTGAATGAATTCTGACGTGCGTCCCCGAGCTGACTCTTTCCCTGCTGCGGGCCTTTCGCGCTTTTCGCAGCAGCTTTTTCCTTGGAAATCGCCTTCTGCATACCTCGCGCCATGTTAAGAGCTGCAGAAACTGCTGAAACTCGTAACGTATGTTTGATTGCAGATGCGGGGGCGATGAACGTCCGGGAGCGAGGGAAAATTCCACCGGGTGGCCCGGGGGCGCGCCCACGTCTGACGCACGCCGAACGAAATCGGGAAACAAAATCCGGCGCCGACTCGAAGTTCGGTCAACAAAATTGTGAAATCCGTCAGACAACTTGGCATTGTCGGGCGTGCCCCACGATGGTGGTCTCCGACGAGACCGACCCGAACGGGTCGATGCGCGCGGAGATGTTCGCGCGACTCGACACGCATCTCGCCAAGTCCAAGCGCGAGGTACGTGCGGTTTCGTTTCGGGACCGACCCGGGGACGTAAAACGCAATCGCGCCAATTCGATCCTCGGGACGTGCCGAATTTCGATTCCCCAACGCGACTGACCGTCCCGTCCCCATCCCCATCCCTCCCTTCCTGCCAGGAAACCCTCGATTCGTCGGAACTGTATGAGCTCGTCCGCGTGTTCGTCGCGTTTGGCATAGACGGTTTCCAGGCGGACCAGCCTCGAGACGAAGCCGTGCGAAAACTGCTGGAAACGGAACTCCCGCGCGAACCCGAGGCTGAATCACAAGCGAACCCGCTCAAGAATCCGCACCGGTACGTCCCGCAGCACGCGGAAGCGGCGTCCACGCCGAAGCGCCCTACTTACGATGACCGCCCTACGTACTCCCCATTTACCGCACTGGGAGGAACCCCGCGGCTGATCATGGCGCACGAGGAGATTGCGAGGACGCACAGACTCGAAAGCGACCAACACGAGTTGGAGCGCGAGCAAAAAAGTTCGCATTCGCATTCGCCTTCGCTGTCGCCGCCAATCACCATGTCTCACCTGGAGCGCGAGTACCATTCCGTGGCTGGGCAGCTAGCGGAGTACACCCAACACACGGAAGCGGCGAGTTTCGAACGGCGGCAACGAGGAACCGAAGGGGAACCGAGCTCGCTGGACAGAAACCGTCTGGCGCGGTACTCGGCGCGCCAACGTCTGCAAAGGCCGGCGTCGGCGTCGAGCTCGGGCTCGCCACGGCGCGCGCGGCCGGCTTGGGGCGGCGGCGGCGGCGATTTCCGGCGCATGGAGGACCCCCGTGCTGTGCGTTCCGGACAAAGGGAACGGGAATCGTTCGGTGTGAGCGTTCGGTCGATTGATACGTCTGCGCGCGAAAAAAAAGAAAAAGAAAACAGAGCGCGCGTCGCGGCGCACCGCGCGCAAAGCGAGACCGCCGCGGTTGAGCGCTTGCGAGCGGCGCGTTTGTTACGAGAAACGCAAAGCGGCTCCAAGCTTGCGGCGTTCGGGTCAACAGGTTTTGGTGCACGTGACGACGGAAATGATTCACACGACACAAAGTCGTATCCGCCTCGACCGACGTCGTCGTCGTCGAGAGGGACCGATTCGTTTTCCCAGCACCCCGGAAACCGGTTGTACGCGCAGGCGAAGGCGCGGCACACGCGCGACGAACGCGACCGCCGTGACGAGCTGGCGCGTTTGGTCCACGAAGCGGGTGTGGGCAGGGCGTATTCACGCTCGTTCCAGGCCGGGATGGGCGGCGAGGAATCGAGCCGGGCGTTTGGGATGACCAACGTTTCCAAAGCCCTGATGACTGACGCGCGGACGTTTGAATCTCGGCAGCGGTTGTTCGAGGCTAAAAAAGCGGAAACCCTGGAGCTAACACGCCTCCGAGGGTTACAGTTGGATCAAGAGGAAACCGCGAGTTCGCACAAACCGCGGATTACGCGATCCGCGCGACGCATGAAGCGGTCGGTGACGGATTTGGAACAGTGGCAACGCCGGCGCGACCAAAAAGTTGCCGACGCGCGCGGCGAACGCGACCGTTTGGAAACCGCGGAACTCACGTTTGGTCCGGCGATTGATTCGCGATCGCACGACATCGCGGTCGGGAAGTACTTCGAAAAACGAACCAAAGGCGTGTGGTCGCCTCCGCCGTCGCCGCCCGCCTCCAGGCCGGGAACCGCCGCGAGCGCGCGACACCCGAGACGACACTCAAAACAACAAAGCGAAACCGTCTTTGTCAAGGGGAGGGACGACGTTTTGTTCCACGCAAACGCGCCAAAGGTTCCCCGCCAACCCGCGGGTCCGCCTGAAACGCCTGAAACACCCCCCTCTGCGGCGAAGCGTTCCGAGATGCAACACCCAGAAAGCCCGTACTCGCCGCGCGCGCGCGCAATGGAAATGTCGCGCGCCCTCGCCGGCGCCGCGCTCGCGGGAGCCGCCGCGATGGCCCGGATGTCCAGTCCCGCGCCCGTCTCGGCTCCCGCCCCGTCTGCAACACAAACCGCGGGAAGCATGGAACCCGAACACCGTTACTCGGTTGAATCAAAAACGCAACAAAACCACGCCCCGAGCCAGTACGGCTTGACGCAAGTCACGCACAGCCACGCGCACGACACGAGTCCAGGGAAGGCGCGAGTAGATAACAGTTTTGGAAAGTCGCCGGGGGCACAACCACCGCGCGCGATTGATCCGAAAACGCCCCCACCTCCGCACGACGTAAACGCGTTTTCCATTCGCAACTCGGTGACGGGGGGCTACGGTCAACCGGTTCAACCGCGAGTGATGGGGGGATCTGAGCTTCCGTCAGAGAGACGAGTGTCATCCAAAACGCGAGCGACCCACTCGCAAACGAATGCGCCGCGACGCTCTCCCCACATTCCAATCGTCACGACGCGCGCTGTTGAGTTCCGCAACGCGGCGCGAAGAGCCGCGGTTGATGAAGCCATTGCAAAGGAGGCGTTTCGTCCGCAAATCACGAAGAAAGCACAGGCGTTGAAGCGACCGGGGGATATCGGCGAGCGGCTGTACGAAACGAGCGCGCGGGTTGAGTCCAAATCGACAGGTCCAACCAAACCTTTTTTACCCAAATCGGCGGCGCCGGAGGGTTCTTTTTCCGTGCGCCGCGCGCTGGACCGCAAACACGAAAAGGACCGGACGGAAAAACGGTCTTCGGAAACCGCACTACACTCGAGTGCGCGGACTTCCGGGCCCGAGGATAGTGGCGGGTGGGGCGCGTACGGAAACGGGGGGTGGGGCGGGTACGGCTCTTTGGAGGTAACGCCGGCGCCAACAACTCGAGTTTCTGCGAGAAAACGGGAGTCGCGCGAGTCAAATTCGTTGCAGCCTGGAACGGGCGGTAACAGCCGAGAACCGCCCGATCGAGGGGCGCGACGAAGCGTACAGGAAGCGGAGGCCAGGGCGAGGGAGGCGTGGGGGTATCACGAGTAGCCGGTGTGAGCTTGAAATCGAACACTTTCGGAGTACCGTGGTTAAAGTACTTTTTCTTTTTCAACAAACGAGCCGCTAGATCGGCTAGATCCTAGCCATTTAATACCACCGCGCACTTCATCACAAAAAGCGAGGCTTTTACCATTCTCTCGCCATGTTCTCGCGCAACCACGCTCGCACGTCAAAGTGTTGATTCGCCGCCGCCACCGATTCATAGTGATCGGAATAAATCCGGCTCAACGGGTAGCCGTTCGCGCGCAACCACTTAAGTACCTCGAGGTGCCCGCCCTCCACCGCGTTCGAGTAAATGTTCTGATCCCACGGGCAGCCGTTCGCGCGCAACCACTGAAGCACCTGGAGTTTCCCGCCCCTTGCCGCCATCGCGCACGTCACATTGCCCCACAGGCAGTCGTTTGCGCGCGCCCACTTCAGTATCTCGAGGTGTCCGCTCAGCGCCGCCTGCCCGCACGTGTACTCGTCCCACGGGCAGCCGTTCGCGCGCAACCACTGAAGCACGTCGACTCGCCCTCCGACTGCCGCAAACGCGCACGTTACAGCGTTCCACGTGCAGCCATTCGCACGCAACCACTGAAGCACATCCAGGTGACCTTTACATGCCGCAGCCGAGCACGTGCTCGTGTGCAACGGACAGCCGTTCACACGCAGCCACTGAAGCGTCTCGAGGTTGCCGTACTCCGCTGCGCTCGTGCACGTATTGAAGCACCATGGGCAGCCGTTGGAGCGCGCCCAACGCAGCAGCTCGAAGTGCCCGCCCTCCGCCGCCAACGAACATGTTCCCTCGTCCCAAGGACAGCCGTTCTCGCGCGCCCACTGAAGTATCTCGAGGTGCCCGCCCCTCGCCAAGCGACAGCAAGTCTCCTCGTTCCACGGACAGTTGTTCGCGCGCGCCCAACGCAGCACCTCGAGCTGCCCGCCCTCCGCCGCTTTGCTGCACACCACCGACTTACTCAGACGGCCTTTCTGGAGCAAGTGCTTAAGCGTATCTAAGTACCCTGATTTTGCAGCTCCTGCAGTATCATGTTTACCTACCTTAATCTCCGTCGCATCCACCGCGTCGCGCATCGCGGTACTCAACGCGCGGAGGCGCGCGAGAACGATGGGATCGCCGAAATACTCAGATCTGAGAATGTGCGCGACGACGAGGTGGTTGGGAAGGCCGTGGATGGCCTCGCCCGTGTCGAACTGGCTCACGGTCGCTCGCGCTTTCTTGCAACGCGCTTTGTGGCCGGCCAGGTCTTTTTTTGACACCCCTTGGAGCAGTAGTACACCACCCAACTGGCCTGAACCGCTGGTTCAAGCCAGATGCGCGCGCACTTGTTACACTCGGACCCAACCGTAGCGGTAGATTCTACCGCGCCGCACAACGCGCAGTCCTTCAAGAAGCGTGCATCGTGTGTCGCGATATCGCCGTCCGTGGGAGTATCGGTAGTAGCATGTGCGTTGGAGGACATCGCGGTCGGGTGTGGTATGGTTGGTGTCGTGCGTCTGTGCGCGTCGTGGCTTTTTTTTCGCTTGTATATGGGTCAGTAAAGGGGCACATAAGTTTTCCGACGGGGACACGGGGTGCCGTGAGCTATCCGTGTGGACGTTCGATGGTAGGCCCTCCTCTCGCATTGCACCCGCGCGCGTACCGACTGCGGTCGCGAGCGCAGGCACAGACTTCCGCTTCGTCGCTTTTCCCGCGAAGATGGCGGCGATCGGCGCGTTCGCCGGGGTCGGGGCGACCGCGGTTTGCCTCGGTGCGGGGAGGAGTTCCACTGGAAGCGCAAAAGTGGTCCCTTCGTGTTTGCAGGCACGCGCGGGCTTGCGTTTGCAGGGCCTGAAGAAGTCGTCGTGTGTCGTGTCGCGACGCGGTGGCAGCACGCCTCTGCGTGGTGTTACGATCGTGGCGCGCGTGGCGTCCACCATCCCCCCTGATGGGGGGTCGAACGACGGGGATACGCGAGTCGCCACGAGCGTGGGTGGCGTGATCGACGCCGCGAAGGACCGCATCTCGAAAAATTTCCGCATGCTCCCCTTGGCGCTCATCAGCATCCTGGTGGGGTTCTCCATGTGCGCGTTCTTTCCGCACCCGGAGTCCCCAGGCGACGCCACGATCTGCTTTACCATCATTTTCCTCTCCGAGTTTTTGTCCTCAGTGCTGTACGCGGCGAAACGCCCGCGGGGGTTGCTGAAATGGCTGCGACGAGGAAAGGTGGTGCCCCTGATGTTGAACTGCTTTAAAATCGGCGTGCTGTACGGGCTGTTCTGCGACGCCTTCAAGGTGGGGTCGTGAAGTGTTCCAGCCGAGGGGAAAGGACTGAAGGACTGTCAGTATAGCGGACGGTATAGCGTGGGGAGTCTGATATTTATCGAAACACAATTGGTGCTTTGTTTGCCTTGTGCTTTGTTCCTGTCTTCTCGCTCTCATCTTTCATCTTTCTCAGTCTCCCCAATCTTTCCTCGTTCTCTTTTTTTCGCACTTCACTCTCCCCTCGCACCGAGGGTCACCGCCGATGACGACCAACATGGACATCGGCGGTGAGGGTTTGCGTTTGGTGCAGACTGTGGCGACCCGAGACGCGCTGCGTCGAGGGTGTTGCTCAGACGCCGTCATCGACCATGAGACGGTTCCGTTCCGTGTGCTCGTGGACGTCGCGCGTGCGCTTCGCGGGGACGGGGCTGGTGGGTGCGGGCCGTACCTCCAGGACCTGGTGCGAGGCGGGGGGCTGGCTTTGCGAGCTCCTACGCGAGTCAAACGAGACCCAACCCTGGAGCGGCGGTGCGTGGCTCTGAGGGATAAACAGGAGCAACGGAAGTACGAGTCGATGACCAAGGACGTGACGAACGAAAGCAAAACTGGACAAGGCATCCGCATGTCGGACGTCACCAGGGAGCTCGGGTTCGGCGCGCACGTGTTGACGCTGATGGCGGCGTGCTTCGCGGGAGGCGTGGTAGCGGGAAGGTCGTTCGCACCGGACAACACCACAACACAGGTAGTCCTGGGAACTGTCGGGATGTTCATAGCGATGATGGTGGAGGCGCTGCTGTTCATGCTGCGAGACGCGCGGACGTAGAGGTGATTGTAGACTGCGTTTTGGCTTTTTGGGCTTTGGGATTGAAAACAACCTCCAGAGGAGTCGTACCCGTATCTAGTCGCTCCCCAGCCGTCGCCCCCTTCCTCCTCCGAACGCCCTCGCGCTCGGTCGTGTTGGGTCGTCAGCACCGCCACTCCCCTGTGTGTACACCCCGAACAGCGAGACGCACATGATTTTCACGAAACCGGGCGTCGCGATCAGCCGCGACCCGCCCGCCCTGGGGTGCAGCACGGTGAGGAAGTAGTACAGATGGCCGACCACGACGCCGAGCAAGTCGGGCACCACGCTGCCCCCCATCAGCGCCTCCAGCGCCATCATCCCCCAGGGGAGGTAAAAGGCTTTCATTTTGATCATGCCCATGATGCTCGTGTTCGCGTTCGGGTTCTCTCGTGACCACAAATACAGTAACATGAACACCAGGCTGCCCGCGAAGAAAGGAAGGCCCGCGCTGGGCGCGATCAGCGGCAGCGGCAGGAGCGCCAACATCCCGAGCATCACCATCCACACGAAATCCGCGGTCCGCCCGGCGAACGTGTGCTGCTCCAGGAAAACGCCGTACCGGGCGCTGTGATTTGTTTTGGACCAGTTTTGGATGAGGCGGGTTTATTAAACGGAACGGAGACGGGCGAGGTCAGGACGTGCTCAGCGCGCGGAGGGATTGGTTTTCCGAAAACATTCCCGAAAACTTGGAGAAAACCAATGGGACGTCACCCTCTACGGGACACGACGACTTCAGAGGGTGTTTGTGTTTCCAGGGCCTGTTTTGAACAAGGAGGCGCTATCCACAGGAACACGTACATCATCATCATCCGCATCACGAACGGAAACCCGAACCCGCCCACGAAGCAGAAGTTCGTGAGCAGCCTCCAGATCTGGAACTTTCTGAACACGGCGGGGAAATCGAGGTACAGGCTCCGGAGGTCCAGCACCCCGAGCTGCACGCCCACGGTGGTCAGGACGCACGCGGTGCCCCAGGCGCGGCACACGGGGGGCAGGCTCTTGTACCAGTCGCCGGGGGATTGCGACATCGTGTGTCGTCTCGACGCGCGCGCACCGAGCGAGTGGCGGGGGCACGAATGGCAGGCCGCGGCTTGACAGAAGTGAGTGAGTTCCGAGATTTTTTTGCACTGTTTGGCCTTTGGCGTCATCGAACGCTCGCACCCAATCAGTCGCGCGCGCGATGCGCGCGCTTCGGCGCCTGGTGCGTGATATCTCTGTGTCGCGCGATGTCCCCGTGGGAACCCCTCTTGCGTTCGTGAGTGCGGTCCACCAATCGTTCGTGCGTGCGCGGCGTTGGGCGTACGACTCTGGTTGGTTAACACCGACGAAAGCTGACGCACCGGTGATGAGCGTCGGGGACGTGACGCTGGGTGGCAGTGGGAAGAGTTCGATGAGTGAATACATCGCGCGGGAAATTGCGGATTTGGGATGGGCCCCGACCGTGCTTTGCCACCGGGGAGTCGGGGAAGCCGCGATGCTTCGTCGACGGCTTTTCGACGTGCCACACGCGAAAGTGCTTCACTCCAAAAATGGAGCCGGAAACCTCGCCCGCGGCGCGCTCGCGGACGGCCTGTTGAAAAATAACGACACCCACTCACAAACGCCATTCAAACAACGCATCAAAGGATTCGAGCGCGACAGACGCTTCGCCGGGGACGTCGACGTGGACGACGTGGAGCTGCGGTGCGTGACTGAACAAGAAGAAGCCGGCGCGTCAGACGGAGGTTTTGCGGGTGCACAAATGCATTCCAGTACTTCTACGGATGCGCGACGATTGAGTTCGGGCGGAGGTTTTGCGGAAGCACGGATGAATTCCAATACCGGTACCTCTCCTGCGTTTATTGTGCACGACGGGTCACACGAGTTCCAACTCCACAAAGACTTGGAGGTTGTTATGGTGCACTCTTTGTTGGGATGGGGAAACGGGCGGTTCGCTCCCAGAGGGCCTTTGATGCAAAATCCAGACGCAACACTGGGTAGGGCTGATGTCGTCGCGCTGCACCACTTTCCGGTGGACGACGCCGACGGCGCCTCTATGAACACAAACGAAAAAGAGTTGGAATTTGCCAAACGCCTGGAACGCGAGGTGCGTGGGTATTTACCTGATTCACCGAGAGGAAGCAGTGACGCTTATTACTCAAATAAGAAACGCAACGTTCCCTTGGTCATAAAAACCACACTCCGCGCTACTAAAATCGACCGCCTGGCGCGGTACGTCGGCGCGTCCCCGCCGCACGAGTGGCGTTTGCCCGTGACGCGTTTGCGGGGCGCCCGGGTTTTCTGTCCCACCAGCGTGTTGGACGCCGACGGGGTTACTCGTTTGTTACAATCGCTGACTGAACCGGCGGTGGGTGACACCAAAAACGGCTACGGCCTGCGCATGCGCGACACCGGGTCGGTGGAGGTGTGGGACTTCTCTCATCGCCCCGGGTTCTGGTTCGACGAGGTAACTTTATCAGAAATCGTCACGAAGTACAAAGAAATGCACCTGCGCTCGGGCGACGTCGGAAGCGCCGAAGCGCGGTTGGTGTTGACGGAGAAGGACGTGGGAGCGATAATGGCCTCGGAGGCTGAAAAGAAGTACGAAACCCTGGCCGTGTTGAGCAAGTGCGACCCGATTGTGCTGTCCACGGAACTCGTGGTGCCCGACGCGACGGAGCGAGAGGCGTTGAGAGCGAGGGTGCGGGAAACGCTCCAGGGGTGGCGGAAGGAGAACGCGTGGGATAGAGACGGAAGGAGGGCGCATAAACACGAGTAGTGACCGACTAGACTCACAGAACCTTTTATCTTCGTTTTGAGTCAAGCACGAATCGACAACCGCCCGACGGGGCACTTACAAGTTCGCGGTGAAGTCCGGCAGCCAGTAAAGCGCCACTAACCCGGTTGCGATGAGTTTCGTGGTGATTCCCACTGCGGCGGAGACGGACTCGGGAACGCCGGCGACTTGTTTCAGCTGCGCGCCGACGATTATGAAAAACGTGGGAAGTAAAAGTCCGAGCGTGTCGCCCGACATTTTCGGATCAAGCGCCCAGGTTATTAAGTCCTCGCGGTTGCCTGGTACCAAAATGATCCCGTCGGAACGCACCATGCTGCCGTCGATCATGCGTTGCGTCGCCGGTTTCGTCACGAGCTTGTTTGAAAACCCCTCCACGCACCGCCCGGCTTCGGGACGCTTGCCGCACAAACGCGCGTACCGCGCTTTCTCCGCATCTGCGCCGAGGCCTTTAATAGACGTGTACCCATCCTCCAACCTCGCCGCGCGTTTCTGTTCCGCAGCCTTTACGGCGCTTGGGAAATACCCGTACTCGTTCGGGCGCTCGAACCCCACGCTCGCGGTCACGTTGGGGGCCGCCCGGGACGCCTCCACGGGGACCGAGGCGGTCTTCACAGGTCTCTCGAACTTGGACTTGGCAGGGGGGGCCGCCTGTGACGCCTCCATAGGGACCGAGACCGTCTTCACCGCGGGGACCAAGGCGGTCTTCACAGGTCTCTCGAACTTGGACTTGGCAGGGGGGGGCGCCTGTGACGCCTCCACGGGGACCGAGACCGAAGTGGTCTTCACGGGTTTCTCGAACTTGGCGTGCGTAATCACGGATCGGCGTGAAGAGGCTCGGCCCGGTCTTCCGGTCGGGCGAAGGCCGGGGGACGGGCGAAGGGACGAGGACAGACCGACGACGGAGGCGGACATCGCAGAGGTGGAGTCACGCGGAAGCGAACGCACGTGCCTGTGCGGCGTGGGTGTGATGAGGGCGCCCGATGGCTGGCGTGGACAGTTGTCACTCTCCGGTGATTTCTGACTCGGAAATCCCGGGGACGTGGCACTCCCGAAACCTCCCGAGATTGAGAAACCTCCCGACTGGCCGTTGTCACGAGACGCGCGTGCTCTTGGACAAGCCACAGACGAGCACGCTCGGCCCAAAGCGCGAAGAAGTGTGTACACGCACGGTGTTCGAAGACCCGAGGAGTCGCTCAGCGCGTACCTCGCACGCGTCACCTTCGGAGCCGGTTGACGCATTTAGAAAAAGTAAGATGTCCGCGTCGAAAAGCGTCATCGCGAAGAAACTCATGGTGTTTGGAGGCACAGGGTTCGTCGGGTCCGCGATTGTGCAGGAAGCGGTGCGCCGAGGCCTATTGGTGACGTGCGTAACGCGCACAGGGACTCCCCCTTCGCACATCGCATCTCAGGCCTGGAGTGGCGAGGTGAGTTGGCTGCCCGGCGATGCGTTGCGACCGGAGACGTACCGCGACTCGATGCGCGGTGCTGATGCGGTGGTGACGTCGGTGGGGCGCTTACCGCTGCCGAGCCTGACGCACGAAGAGGTGGTGCGGGACAACGGCGAGACGAACATCGTGCCTGGTAAGACCGCCAAGGAACTGGGCGTGGAACGACTGGTGGTGGTGGGCGCGTCCATCCCTTCGTTCGTGCCCGGGATGGCTTGGGGGGTAAGCGCGGGGAAAGGCGTGTTCACCGCGGGGTACTCTAAAGGAAAGCGCATGGCTTTTGACTACGCGCGGGACGAGTTCGTGGGGAGCGGCGGGAGTGGCAGTACAAACAAACACGGCGCGGTGGTGCTTCAGCCGGGAGGCGTTTCCGGGACGCGTCACGCAAACGGCGTCGCGATGCCGCTGTGGATCGCGATGTCCCCGCTGTCGCGAATGTTAAACGCGTTCCCAATTGACGCGGTCGCCAATCTGGCGCCGACGCCGGTTGAAAACGTCGCGCGCGCCGCCGTGGACGCGGCGACGAACGAGGCGTACGCCGGGAAGTTCACCGTCATCGACAACCTGAAACTTCTCAGGGAGTTTGACAAGTGACACGGAGTACGGTAGACGTAGGATTTTTAGTACACCGATGTTTAGTTACGTTATGTTACACGAAGCGCGGTAGACGAAACGAGGTACAGAGGTACTTTGTGTGTCCGATGCGCAGAGACGTACTGTCGACTGTCAGACTGTATACAGAGATACACGAAAGGAGGTCTTCTTTTCCCAAACCTTTCTAAAACCTCGCGAGCGGTATTTTCGCCAGCGTTTCGTGCTCCACCATCCACCACCGGTGTTCCACTGTTAAGGAGACTTCTTTTATTCGTAACACTTCGTGCAGGCCTGGACAAGGGATTCGGGCTCTGGGAGACGGCGCGCCATCGACCGCGATGCGCCACCCGCCCGGCACCGCGCGCGCGTCCGCCGAGAAATCGACGGTTTCGTTGGCGTGCAGTTTTTTGGCCACCGCGTTCAAGTGCGAAACAAGCGCCTCAATCGATGCGACGTCCGCGCTTTCGGGTAACCGCAAAACCCGGCCCAGGGTGACAAGTATGAGTTGCTGCGTCTGCTGTGACGCGGAAGACGGCCCGAGAATAGCACCGCCGATGGAACGCACTCGGCGTCGCAGCTCGCCAAAGGTCGTGCGCGCGTCGGTTTCGGTATCGGTTTCGTTTTCGGGTGCTTCTTTTTCGGTTTCGTCGTCCGCGTTTTCGTTGGCGTCGTCGTCCACGAAGCACGCGACGAGCGCGCCATCGTCGCAAATGCGGTATCCATGTAACCGCAGGTTTATGACCGGTACCGGGAACGCCCACAAATCCGACCTCAGCTCACTGCCGAGCTCGTGTTTGAGTTTTTTTCCCTCGAGTGGGCGCCGCGCCGCGCGTTGCGCTGGCGGCGAGAACTCGGGATTATCTGAAAAAACACCAACAACGACGTGCCAGCTGGCAACTGGTGCCCACCACACCCCACGCGTCGCCCACTCCTTGCCCACGGCTGGACTCAAGCACTGTTCCCTCGCTTCTTGCAGAATATCAGAAAACACGCGCTGCGCTTTCGTCATGAGTCGGATGTGTGCCGGGTCATCACCGAGCAAAGCGACGACGCCGACGGATGGATTTCGGTCGAATTTTCTTGGCACCAACGCGCCATCTTCGAAACGCGTCTCGCAGTGCGTCAGGAAATACGCCGACCGAGGCCAGTCTCCAAGCTCAAGCGCGCTTGCACCGGTCCGGCCGATCTCGCGATACGCGCGTTTCAGACCGTCGTTCGCGCCCATCGCGAGGCCGCGGCACCGACTGACCCGCGCAGAGAGACTTCAGACTTGAACAACGATTTCGTTCGGCCTCAAAATATTTTGGGCGAACGTCTACATAACACTGTCCCGGTCAGGACGTGGTTAAGCGACTCGCCACTCTGGGTGTCGCGGAAGGCCGCGCCGCGTCTTCCTCGCGTGTCTTGTGTCGACAGTGGCAATGCCAGAGAAGCGCGCGCCTGGCGTCGCACTGGATGCCGCGCTCGCGTGGTCGGCGTTCCCTCGCGGAGACGAGGGTGCCGAAATTCCAACGACGAACGATGCGCCCAACACCCCGCCCGCGCCGCGGTTCCCCGTGACCCCGGAGTTGAACGACATCGTGCGTGTCCTAATCGCCGACGACGTGTTGCCGTGTGAACTAGACGTGGAGGTGTGCGTGTGTTTGGTGACCGAGCGTTTGGCACCTGTGGACGACGCCGCGCGCGTCGCGTTCCTCAACGCGGGTCCCGAATTACGAGCCGAGTGTGATGAAATCGGGGCGTGTCGCACGGGCGAGGCGAAGATGTGTGATGCGCGATTGTTGTGCGCGTCGAAACTGGTGTGTACCGTGGGCCCGAGGTACGTTGAGAAATACCGAACCGCGGCGACGAACGCGTTGTCGCACTGTTACCGGGGCGCGCTTGAGTGCTGCGTCGAGGCGGGCAAGGAAACAATCGCGATTCCGGTGATGTACACTGCGGACAAACATTTCCCTCGGGAGTTCGCCGCGCACGTCGCGATACGCACGATTAGACGGTTCCTGGAGAACTGGCCTGGCAAACTCACGAGCGTGGTGCTGTGCTTAACCAAAAGAGACGCCGAAATGTACGTGGGGAACGGGAAGGGGAACAAAGGTTTGCTCGCCTGCTATTTCCCGCGCGACGACGCCGAGATTAAGTTTGCCGGAAAAACGCTTCCCAAAGATGTGGGGAACGGACACGGCGAGATGGACATAGCGGACCGGGCGATTACGATCGGCTCGTTTCCAAGCAGTGTGAGCCGTGTGGGTGCAGCTGGGGAGAATAGGAGTGGGAACGACGTCTTGAAAGCGGATGGACGCCGGCGTAACGAAACGCACGACTCGGGTTCGATTCTAGGCGTAACCGAATCCCCGGAACAACGCCGCGCGCGTTTTGCGCGTCGGGAAAAGCAAAGGGAAGCCGGGAACGACGACGAGTTTGATTTCTGGTTCGGGGGGGAGGGGGATGACGACGACGCACCGCAAAGTGTTGGTGGAACGAACGGCGGTGCGCCCGACTCACCAAACGCCAAAGCGCGGTCCAATGCGGCGAGGCACGAAACCTTGGTGCGTATTGCGTTTCACCGAATCCCGGACGTCTGTTTTCCCATACAAGACTGACACTTTTTTTTACAATCACAGGTACGCGCGGCGGCTTCGGTTGATTTGCGCGACGTCGCCGCCGCCGGCGCGGTGACCGTGCACGGGCGCGATTTCATCGGCCGAAGAGTTTTTTCCGTCGACGCGGTTTCGCTGGAGTCGTGGCTACTGAAAGGACGGAACCGGGGCGAGGCGGAAAGAGCGGTGCTTTACCACGTCGCGAAATGCGTGGCGCCCGCGGCGGCGGACGCAAAGGGGTGCGCCTTTGTTTACTTCCACTGCGGCGGCGAAAAAGCGGAAGCGCCGAGTCTTGAGTTCACGCAAAGACTGGTCGACGCCGCGCTCGGCAACGGGAGCCTGGAGGGGAACTTAAAAGTGTTTTACGTGGTGCACCCGACGGCCTGGTTGCAAGCCGGGATGCTGTGGGGATCGGTTACCGGGGCGCTGTCGCAAAACGTGTTTTGGAAAGCAACTGCGGTGCACCGGCTCGGGGACCTAAACGGGTTCATCGGGGAGGACCAAATGGCGACCCCGAAACACGTCAAGGAGTACGACGAATCCCTGGGAAGACAGTAGATAGCATAGGTAGGCGGTCCGGTAGCGTTGGTATGTTTCTATACGATTCATTTTTACTGAAGTCCGAATACCCCGGGTAGTGTTGGTTTGTTTCGGGAACGATTCATTTTTTAGGAAGTCCTTAACACAAAGTACCCACTAGTAGTACCTCCTAGTTGTACACCTGTCTCAGCTCAATCACGGACGCGCTGACCCCGCGCACGCGCGTCATAATTCGCTCCCGCTCGGTTTCCTTGATCGCCACTCCGAAGTTCTGCGTGAACTTATCCGGGTGCCACCGCTGGATGGCGCGCATGACTTTCTTTTTGCACGCGGAGTGGTCATCCCGGGGAGTGAAGAAACACAGGTTGTTGGGGTGCGGCCAGGGAATGTCTTTCTCCTTGAGCGCCCCTGGTGGGCAGTTTTTCATCGCCTCAAACGCCAAAACGTGCGCTTCGTAAATGGCATCTGTCGCGGTGGCCACGCACGTGCTTCGCGCCTTTTCCCGAATCTGCCTCTCCGTGTGCGCCATCCGCGCGTGGTGCTCTCGCTGCGCCGCATCCTCCTCCTGCTTCCTTCGCATCTCATCAAGCAACTCCTTCTGCGCTTTCTTCGTCCCTTGCTTCCGCGCGCGTTGCTTCTCCGCGGCGGCGTCCGCCTGCGTTGCCGCGAGTTTCTCGCGAGCTTGACGAGCAACCTCTTCTTGGCGTTTCCGTGACAGCTCTCGCGCCCGTTGCTCGGATGCGGCGAACTCCTTGGCTTCCCGTTCCGCGTCTTCTTCCTCCTCCATTTCCACATCCGCCGTTGACTTCTCCGGGGTTTCGTCGTCGTCGTCGTCAATCACGGCCTTGAACTTGGCCTTGGTGCTTTGCGAAGCAGGCCCGGCGGCGTCGCCGTAAAAGCGCGCGGCGTCGGGAGACGCCCCGGTGGGCGAACCCGAGGGCGAGGGGTATTCAGGCGCGCCACTCGCCGCACCCGTGCTTTCCCAACGCTCGTAGTCCTTCGCCCATTGCGCTTGCTTCGCGGTGTTGTTCGCGGTCTTGACGTCGCGTTGCGCTTTTTTCATTGCGCTCTCGTTTTCCTTGGCGCTCGCCTCGGCGCGCCTTCGGTCCGCCGCCGCGGCTTTGTACGATTGCTCGTCATCCTTGTATTTCTTAACCTCCTCCCACGCCGCTTTCTTTTGCTCCAGGGTTCGCCGCGCCTCTTCGTACTTGACAGTCTCAGCCTCCACGCGTTCGCGTTCCTTCACAATCGTCAAACGTTCCTTCTCCACGGCTTTCTTTGCAACTTCCAACGACAGTAACGTAGCTTTGTTCGCCTCGAGCTGCGCGCCGAGCGCGGTCGCGTCACTCTCCGCGCGTTGTTTCTGGGTCTCCAGCCGTGTACGTAAGGTGGCGAGCTCGTTGCGTTCGGTTTCCAGGGCGCTGCGTTCACCCGCCGTCGCTTTCCGTTGCTCAGCCAAAGAATCGACGTCGCGCGTCAGGTCCGCCTTCTCCGCCCGAGCCGCTTCCCGCTTCTCTTCGATTATCACCTTCGCGCGCGCGATGTCCTCCTTCGCAGCTTCCTTTTGAACCCGCATGTCCTCCACGCGTTGCAGCTGTTCAGACAGCTTCCGTGCTTTTTCGCCGTCCCGGTCAACCTCGGTCTGTTCCCGTTTGCGCTTGCGTTGCAGCTCCGCTTCCGCCTGCGCGAGCTGCGCGGCGACGATTTTCTTTTGCCGTTCCTCACCCTTCGCCGTTGTCGCCGCGTGCTTGGCGGCGCACTTCGAGCAGCACCCCAAACCCGCCAGGTGCGTGTTCTGCACCTCCTTCGGCGCGCCTTTCAGCGTCGTCAGCGTCTTCATCAACCGCTGGCACTCCGAAGCCGTGGCCTTGATCAAAACCTTCACGTTACTCTTGTCCTCCAGCGTCAGCTTTCCCTCCTTGACGTGTTTGCCGTAGATGGCTTTTATCTGCGCCACGTGCATGTCGTTGGCGAACTTGTCGGAGCCGAAGCGAAGCACGAACTTGCGCTTCGCGGTCATGTCCGGAACTGTGTGGTTGTTCGCGCCGTAACTCAACTGGCCGTTTTCCTTGTCGAGGTCCGCGTCGCGAAGCTCGAGGTGTCTGTTGTAGGGGCGGATCGAAACGAGAGGTCAGTGGGGGATCGGGGAGGAACGGCGAGGTCAGAAAAGCCCGGTAGCGGTGGAGACGTGGAGGTGAGGGGAACACGAGGCCGCGCGGATGGAGAGCGTCGGTGGGGACGGGTACCGGATACGGGGACGTCGCGGGATCGAGGTGGATACGGAGAAGGAGGTACCGTCCGCCCGGTCCTGATTCCGACCCGGGGGAGATTCAAAAACTCGGCGGAGCCGAGGATCCCGAGCTCGGCATGACGCGACGCGGGGGGGAAACGCAACGCGAGGAGGCGGACGCACTTGAGGGTGTTGCTGCTGATCACGCCGTTGCGCTCGAACTTCGCATCGACCTCGAAACACCACACTTCGGCGATGGGCGCCATGGTGCGCGTTCGTCCGTGTCCGCGCGCGAGCGAGTGGCATCGGAGGAGACGAACGCGAGAGGGGCCAAATCCACCTGTGCAGCGATTTCAAATTCTTCTTCGATTCGGATCGCAAACAAGCAGTTTTGGGCCTAAAAAAAGTCGACTTGTGCATCTCATTACAACAGCGTCCGTCGCGCTCTCCGTGCGTCCCACGCTCCCCACAAATCCACGGCGTGTATGTTATCCGCTCACGAGTCGTCCTGAAATCTTTGCAAAGGTAACAGTCTGACGGAGGATTCGGTGGTTAGAAGCTCCTATTTGCGTAGGTCCAAAAGGCGTGAACAACGAATTTTGGTTGCTTATACCGGCGTTTGCTATGCCGCGACTACTCTAACTATCTCTACCCTTGTCTCTTCATGAACGGAAACGCCTGCGGGCCAGGGGGCGCGCCCCTGGTGTGTTCGAACTTGCACTGGTCCCCGCGGTGGCACCCGTTGGGGGAGTTGAAGAACGCGCACTGGTTGCCCGCTCCCGGCCGCGGGCCAATCTGGCCGCCGTTTCGAGCCCCGGCCGCGCCCAAGTTGGCCATCAAAGCGGGGTTGGACTGCATGGAGTTGAGCAACGCTTGCAGCGCGTCCGCGTCCACTAGTCCGGGGGGGGCGCTCGGGGGCGGGCCGAACCCGGGGGGAGGCGCCCCCGGCGGCAGCGGCGGCCCTCCCAGCGGGCCGCGCGGTTGCAGATGCGGAGCCATTCCGTGTTGCTGCCGCTGCTGCTGCATCAGCCTTTGCTGTTGCTCCTGTTGCCTTTGCTGTTCCGGGGTCATCTTGTGAAGAAGCGGAATTTCAACCACGTTGGTGATGTCAGCCCCGAGTGCGGCGCCGGGGGGCGCCTCCGCGGGTGAGTCCGGAACCAGGCCGTTGGTGTGGACGACTTCCTTCGTGCGCCGCGCGATTTCCCGCAAACGCCCCGCTTCAAACGACTCCTCGCCCTTGCCGATCTCCACGTCCTCGCCGTACGGCACTTTCCGCGGGGGCCGCCACTTGATTTTCGCCTTCATTTCGTTCAACCTTCGCTGCCGCGTCAGCGCCGCCGCCCGAGATTCCGCGGCGAGCTCGCGTTGCTGCCGCTCACGCGCCTTCGCCACCGCGGCTTCGTCTTTTTCGTCCTCCTCTTCGTCCTCCTCCTCATCCTTGTCCGCTTCCCTCTCCGCTTCTTTCGCGACGTCCCATCTGCTTGGTTTCCGTTCCGACACAAGCACCAGCCGCGCGACGACATCCGGGTCGGGGTTGCACGCAGCGGGGGGGTCGCTTTTGTAGAAAAACTTCGCAGTCTCGAGCGAGTCGTGCGAGTCCGGCCAAGTAACGCCAAACCCGGCGCGCACGGAAGGTTTCTTTTTGAAAACCATCGGCGCCGGCGGGGGCGAGCCGGGTTTCGGCGCCGTGGCGGTCGCGGAGCCCCCGCCCTGCGCCTTGACCAACCCCGCCGGGCGTTCGGGCGCTGCCTTGGTGCCGCGAATGTTTATGCCGCCGAAAGACAGCCCGGTGGGTTTCGCGAGACCGGCTTGCTTGACAATCGTGGTGGTCGTGGTGGGCCTTACGACCTTCGCGACAATTTTCGTCGCAACCGCCGGTTTGGACTGGTCGGTTTTAACCCTCTTCGCGTTTGGCGCCGCCGCGGCGGGAACACGGAAGGCGGCTTCCCGTTTCACGCCCCCGGATGCGGCTGCCGCGGCGGCTGCTTTCCACCGCTCCGATTTCAGCGCGTTCGCGAGTTTTTCTTCCCTCTCCGCGACGTCCAGCGCTTCGCTTTCCATAAGCACCAAACGTTCCCACCGGCCCTTCACCGTCTGCGCCGCGTCCTTCACCCTTCTGGTGAACTCGACGTGCGTCAGCTGCGCGGCCTGGTTCTCCTTGCTCGATTTCTTCGCGTCGTTGTCCTTCGCAGGAGGCGCGTACTTCTGCAGTTTAACAACCGCCTTGCCCCACCCCGTCTCTTTCAGCGCCGCCACGGACACGGGCATGCGTTCCAGCGTGAGTAACATTTTCAACAACAACGACGACTTGTGCTCACCCTTGGCCAACTCGAACCACTTTTTCATCACCTCCAAGCCGTCCCCTTGTACGAAAGACTTCAAATAAACCAGCTTGGTGCGGTGCAAAACGCGAATCACAAGACTCTTCTCCGCGTTGGTCATGACGTTTTTCATCATCCAAACCACCTTCGGGACGTTGGTTTCTAAATTCACCCCGCCGTCGTCGTCCAGGAAGTTATCGAGCTGTTGCTCGAACAGAGTCGTTGTGGCTGATGGTGTTTTGACAGTAGCGGGTTTCGGGGAAGAGTTTTCTTCCGGTTTCTTCTCCTTCGCAATCTCGGTTTCCCGCGCCTTCGCCTCCTTTTCTTTCTTCGCCTTCGCCTTTGCTTTTTTAGTAGCGCCGTCTCGTTTCTTCGGCGCGGCGCTCGGGTCAAAGCCTTTGGGGTGGTACCCGGTGTCATCGAGCCACTTCTTTAAAACCCGGCCGGCGCTCCCGTCAGGCCCGACGACGCGTACGGTGAACTTCCAGTTCTTCGACGCGCCCTTGCCGGCGTCGCGTTCCAGCGTAGCGGGGGTGACTTTCGAGCCGTCCGCGTAAATCACGTACTCCTGGAGTTTCGAATACCCTTTTGGTAAAACGAGCGTGGCGTGAAGCGCGCCGCAGCACACCTGCGCCCGGACTTCGTCCGAGATGCCGTGTTTCGTGGTGAACGTGGTGCTGTCGTCGTCGTCGTCCACCACGGCGGCGCGCTTGCCGGGGGAAACCGGGGGGGCGTTGCTGGCCGGCGAAACGTGCGCGCTTCGGAAGTGCTCCACCACGGCGAGGACCTCGCGCGTCGTGATTTTGAACTCAGCCGCCAACGAAGCGGTCTCCGCGTCGGGCAACGACGCGTCCACCTTCAGGGCCCTGCGGAGAATAAACGAGGAAAAGCGGGGTCAGAAAAGGACGCACGGGCGACGAAGAGAAACCAAAGAAAAGAAAACCAAAAAAAAACACGACGCGACAAAAAACGCCGTCTCCCGTTTTTCGACAAATTTGCAAAAATCGTCTTCCGATTTCCAAAAACCGTCTCCCGATTTCCATTCTTTCAGACTAGCCGTCGTACGAACGCTTCCACGACGAATTATTTAACCGTCAACGTCCAGTTAAACCGCCATACATCGACCCGGAAATGACGCACGCGTCTCTCTCGGCCGGTCCGACGCCACGGCAAACCGTGGGTCGACTCATTTTTTAGCTTTTCTTTTTCTCCTTCTGGCTGCGACGTTGCACTCCCTGAACCGCATGCGTTCTCGTCGAATCGCAGGGCTTAGTCTGCAGGTCTCGCCACCGCGCACATAACGCGCCGACGGGACCGACGGTGTCGCGAATGCGGCGTGTCAAACGACTTGTCTCGCGCTCTTCAATCGGCTTCGAAGAAAAACATACATTTTACTTTTTGGTTTCTTCTGAAAATCGTCACGACGCGAATGGTCGTGGATGGACGCATCAAGTCGTTCTGTCTGCTCTTCGTGACCGATACAAGCAGTCTCGTGGCAGGGCGCGTGCGGACGTCTGACGGCTACTCGAACGCTCTCGCGCTCGGTGCTCATCTGAACGTCCGGACTTTGGCGCAAAGGCGGCGGTGTCGCGTGGTTTGAGAAATCCAAACAAAGAAGTTTCTCCCCAAATCCACACATCTGCATCTTGTCATTCTTTTTCTTCGGCAGTCTATGTGTGGCCCATATATCTTCTAACCCCAATCAATCCACACTCTATGGTATCTCTCGCATTTAGATGTGTGTGTGTGTAGTGGCGATATGTGTGTATCGGGTTGCGTGTCTTGTGTGTTGTGTCGCGCGTGAAACAATCGGGGTTGGGTTTTGCGAGTGGAAAAGTGTCGTACGCACTTGGCGATGTCGGTTAGTTTTTTCTGCGCCGTAAAGGTAAGCTCCTCCAGGACGTCGTCAGCATCCACGTCTTCCTCATCCGCGTCGGACTCCGTGTCCTCGCCGGAAGTCGTGGGGTCTTCGGGGGGTGCTTCGTCCTCGTCCTCGCTCTGCGGATCACGGATGAATCAAAAAAGAAATAAAGGCGTCAGAAAACAAGCGAGCCTTGGTGCGACTGAGGCTCGGCTCATCCCCTCCCGATCTCGGCTCCTCCAGCGATGGCGAGCACGGGACGTGGGTAACGTAAGACCCGCAAAATGTCTCACAAAGAAAGATGCTACTGCACGCGTTGTTCAGCGAAAACGTACCGCCGTGTCTCCCTCGATGTCGTCCAGGTTCTGTGATTCCCCCGCGACTTCGGTCATTACGACGTCCCCGCCATTTTGCTCCTCGGATCCATCCAACACGACCACATCCTCGGGCTCCGGCATGTCCGCTTTTACGAAACCACCACCTTCTGGGTGTACAAAACGTGATGCGTACAGCTACGAACTACCCTACAAACCCACGCGCGTCACCGGGAAAACGTCGCCTCGAGTCACGGACCCGCTTCGCCGGATCTCGCGGACGCGGAAACCCTTCCGAACCCTTTCGCGTTCTTCACGGAATCCCTCGGCCCCGAAACGCCGGCGATGCCTCCGCAGAAAAGCCTCGACGAGTCACACGGCGTGTACCGAGGCGTGGCGCGTAGTCGGAATAAACACGCGCGGCCGCCTGTGCTAATGAAAAAGGGGTCGGGGTCGGGGGTACCACCACCGCTAGTCGGGGTGGCCGGCGCGTCCGATGTGAATGCTTGTCGACTGAAAGGCCCGCTTTTCTTCGTTTTTTTTGCGGGGTCGGCCGATACCAAAGTCTCGTCGTCCGATAAATTCAAAATCGTAGTCCACAGCAGGCGACTCCCCTCCAGGCCCCCAGACGCATCCGCGCGCTCACGCGTGGTGAGTGCGATGTCTGCGGCGGGTGAGCGACTTCGCGCGGAGCGCGTGCGCTTCGAGCGCGAGCTACAGCGCCCCGACGCGATTCGCACCGCGGCCGTGGGCACGGATGACTCGGCGCATTTCCTGGCGGACACCCCGCGCGTGGACGACGAGTCGGTGTGGGACCTTCCCGGCGACGAGACGCCTTCGCGCACCGCGTCTGGGAAATCCGGGCCGGTGATGCCGACGACGCCGTACCGTGACACGATGTTGCTATCGCATGCGGCGCCCACGGTGCCCCCCTCGCCCAAGCTCGAGTCCCCCACGAGCGACATAACCGCGTCCATCCGCGAGGCGCTTGACGCGGCGGAACGCGGGCTACGAGCGAGTGTCATCGCGACTGACCAGATGGAACGTCTGGCGCGGTCGCGTGGGACGCACGCGACAGCTTCGCGAAGCCTCGAAACACCCGGGGACACCGCCGCGCAACTCGCGGCGGGGGACGAGGACCCCGAAGCGCAAGCCTACCTGCAAGGTGTGCTCCGCATGATTTACGGCGTATCCGGCGAAGACGAGACAGACGAGGAGGACGAGCACGCGCCCGCGCGAGCACTTCGCACGGCTGTGGCGCACGCATGCGATGGCACCACGAATTACTTGCTGGGTGACGACTCCGAGCGCGAAGCTGTGGTGGCGCGACGCGCGCACACGCACGCGAACGCGGCGTTCGCGTCGTCGTTGTCGCGACGAGACTCGCCGGTTGCCGCGACGACGGGGGGTCCCGACGCGTTTGCGTATCGCACCAGCGCCGCGGTATCGCACGCTGACTTTGCGTTCCAGGTTTTCGGCAAACCAGCGGTGACACGGACAACGGTTCGGGCGTCGGAATCGATTGCGCCGCTTTCGACGACGCAAACGAGCGCTCCGGTGTCCTCCGTGAAGCTCGACTCCCCCGATGCGCGGAACGCCTCTCCAGTCGGGAGTTTGCCGCCCACGCCGCCGTCCCCGAAAATGGCCACCGTGGAGGAAACCTCGGTTACTACGGAAACCTCACCAACGACCGCGATGCTCGACGCGTTCCACGCCCTGGAACGCGGGTTCGCGGAGTTTAACACGAGTGACGAGCGCGAATTGGAAACCGAGCTCGGCGACGCCTCCGCGGAAAACGACGTCCGCGATACCCTGCCCGCGAAAAAAGTAGAAAAAACAACGCGACCCGCCGCTGGTGTTGATTCGCCGTACAAACCCTCCACCGCGAAGGACGTGGTTGGAACAAGTGACCACGCCAATTCAGTTGGAAAAGAAACCCAAAGTTCCCAACCGAGTTCGAATCCGCATAAACGAAAAGCGCCGGCTCGAGTCGACGCGCGCGTTACACCCGCGTCCTCCAGCCCCCCGTCGCAAATCGACCCCGTCGCGCGCCAGGCACTACTTGTGATGGCCCCACCTGAGTTGACCACTACAAGAGTAGAATCTGACAACGCAGCCCCATGGTCCGCCGCGCTCGACGCGGAGACGCACGCGGAGGCGCAACGCAAGCGCGAGGCGCGATTGAAAGTGGAGGCGCTTCTCGGCGGCGCGTTTGATTACGACAAAATCGCGTGTGTGGCGAGGGCGACGAAATCCGCACGCGTGCACGGCGCCGGTGCGATTGGTCCAAACGATGTTCGCACCGCGCGCGCGTTCGTACCCGTGACGCCGCCGAGGTAAGTATTTCCCATTTACCACATTCCGCCTCCCTGATTGCCCATACGAGACTGACATTTATTTTTTTACAATCAGGGTCGCCCCAAACGGCACCGCGCGTCCGCGAGTCGCGGCGGCGGTGGAAACCTCGGAACTGGAAACCTCCGAACCGTCCTCTTTGGATTTCTTCGCGGACGTGAGGGAGGCGGCGGTGTTCGGCGCCGGGGCCGGGTCCGGGTCTGAGTTCGCAGGTGACCATACTTCAGTGGTCCTCGACACGGACGCGTCCATCGACGCGTTCCGCGCCGCGATTCGCGCGGAGGTGGCGACTCGAATCGTGGCCAGCGCGTCGGGAATCACGGCAGACGCGTCGCGGATGGCGCACGAACGGCACGTCGTCACCAACGCGCTGCGCACCAGTGTCCCTGTGGCGACGACGTCGCGAGGCGGCACGAAGGGAAACGCCCGTGATTTGTCGCGGCGACGCACGCCGCCGCCGGTACGACAGGGCGCGTGGCGGCCACCGCCGGAACAGGTTGTCCAGAAATCCAAAGAAGGCTCCGCGGCTCGACAGTCCATCGAAGCTCGGGCGGAGGCTGACTACCGAGACGGACGCAGTCGCTCGGCGCCCGCGCGCGAACGACCGCCCGAGTCCTCCGACGGCGGCGCGTACGCCGCGTCTATCCGGAGGTCCTCGGAAGCCCCTGGGGCGCTTGGACTCACCGCTCGCGGGGTTTCCGCGCGCGAAGCGGCGCGGAGGCAGACCGTGAAGGCTTTGAAAGCTGCAAAGGCGAGGGACGACGCGGAACGGACGCGGACGGCGGATGTGGAAAAGACCGAACGCGCCGCGGAGGCGCGCCGGGCTGCTGCGGAGAAGGCAAGAGCGGAGAAGGTTGCGTTTGGCAGGAAGGTCAAGACTAAGGGTGACGGCGACGCGGAATCCGGGCGAACCACCCCAAAACCGACGCGACCGAAAAACACCCTCGTGCAGGTACGGAGCTTTCCCACCCAACACGTTCCGCCTGCCTGATTGCCCATACTCGTACCACGAGGGCGCATTACCCCTGACTGTTTACTCATACCAATCCCTCGTACACGCGGTCCGACCGACTGACCCTTTCTTGTCATTCGTGCCAGCCGTTCAAGCTCTCCACGGGAAACCACGCGCGGGGGTTGGAGGAGCTCACCGCGGAGCGCGACGCGAGTTATCGCGACCCTTATGTGTGGGAGCCTTCGCCAGCGAAGGGTCGGGGGGTTGGCGACTCGGATGCGGAACACTCCGTGCGGGGCACGCCGAGTGATGACCGCAAGCAAAGCGAACGGCCGAGCGACGAACACGACGAAAGCGCGAACTCCCCGGGGGAGAAAACCTCGACGTCGCCGCGCTTGGAGGAAGCGAGAAGAGCCCGGGACGAGCTGAAACGTCGGTCGCGGCGACACGCGACGCGGCAATCCAAAGTCATAAACGCCGCCTCCAACGCCGCGGCGCCCGCGATCGCCGCGGCGGAGGAGGCGAGACGCGACGCGGACGCCGCCGCTGCCGCCGCGGCGAGAGCCGCCGCCGCAGCGAGCGCCGCCGAGGCTTTGATGATGGCGGAGGCGCGGAGGCTTAGGGAGCGGCGCAAGGAGCTGTATTCAAGGGCTAGCAAGGATGCCGAATTCGCCCCGGCAAGGTCCACCCTGGAGATGGAGCAACACGACGAGCCTTTGATGGCGTCGTACTCGTCGCTTCCGGACATGCACGTGGCCGCCGCAAACTTGGAACGCGAGGTTGAGGACTCGTCGCGAAGACGACTTGTCGCGGAGGAGGTCCCGACCTCCGACGGGCCCGGCCCGAGTTCTTCGCCGGAAAAGCGGGGATCGGAAGGTAACGCGTTCACCCTTCCCAAGCGCGTCTCCGCGTTGTTAGCATCTCCCTCGCCCGCGAAGCACCACAACGAAAACGCCGCGCGAGACGATCCGTACGCCGCGTTTGATACGGGGACAAACGTTTTTCCACAACGCGCGCCGCCTTTCGTGTTCATCTCCGCGGACGACGGCGTGGTGACGCCGCCGTCCCCGAGGTCACCCGCGGTTTCGTGGCAAATGGGTGCGCTGGAGCTGCCTCTGGCTGCCATGAAACAAGCCATCATCTCCCGAGATGATCACCGCAAAACCGCCAAGGACGCGGCGGTGGTTTCGGAGGCGGAAACGGAGGCTCCAAAAAGCGAAGACCCCACAAAAAGTACCACAAAACAACTCCCGGCTGTGTTGCGGCGCGCCGCCGAGGCGCGTTTCGCCCTCGCCGCGGCAAACACGCGTGACCGCGGATCGCACGCTCCGAGTTTGGTTCTGGACGCGCGCCCTGCGGCATTGGAAATTAGGGACCCTAAACTCCACCAACCCGTTTTGAGGGGCAAACACTTGCTGTTCCGGGGAGCGGACCTTGCGTACCACCCGCCTGTGGATATCGCGACGAGCGCCGACGCGAACGACGACGGCGAGGTGAAAAACTCGGAAGAAGAACTCGCGAAGAAACACAAAAAGTGGCTGGACAAACCGGGCGACGCTTCCGGGCAGTTCGGAGACAGCGAGTTCAGTGACAGCGGTGATTCGGACGGAAACGGGGGGTCGGACGAGGATCTCGACGCAGGGCGTTAAACGCGATCCGCCGCGGCGTCCGTAGCGGCGAAACTCGCGCAGGCGAACCGGAGCGAGACGTGACGGTAGCGGGTGGGGAAGATGAGATTTATTAAATAAAGAGCCGTTATGCTTTTTGGTTTCGGCTGTCGCACTTTCCGAGACGGGTGCGAAGGATCGACTTGGCACCCGTTGCGCCCCCCCGACACTGCCACGCGCGCGTCGACGTTGTACATACCCCGCGCTCGACACTCGCGTCAGCGTCGTCACGCCCCGCATCGTCCGACGTATTCAACGCAAACATCCCCACGATGTTCGCCTCCCTTTCCCCCCTTCGCGATCGAAGCAACGACGCGTCGTTGTCTCCCGTTGCGAGTTACACGCCTTTACGACCCTCGGTAAAGTCGCGTCTCGGCGGCGTGACTCCCACGCCCAAGCCCATGACCAAGCCCAGCGCGTTGCGCCCGACCGGCAACGCGGCCACCGACTCCGTTCGAAGAACCAGCACGCCCATCGGCACCAAGGAAAACAAGAAGCTCGCGGCTGCGGCGGGCAAGCCCTTGGTGTTCGACAAAGCCGTGCTCGCGTCTCCGGGCGGGGGGAAGCTGAAAAAAGTTCAATCGGACAATGACAACCTGCGGGAGTTGAACAAACAGCTCATCGACCGGCTGCGCGCCGCGCGTCTGAGCACGAAGGAAGCTACAGATACCGCATCTCAAGTCGCCAGCGTCCGGGCCGCGGACGGCGAGCATCTCACGCGCGTGGGCGAGGAGAACGCGGCGCTGCGGTCGTTGAACGAAAAGATTATCCTCCATCTACGAACGTCACGCGAAACCGAAAAGGATTCAGTCCACGCCGAAGCCGCGGCGGTTTCTCAAAAAGACGCCGCGCTCGCCGACCTGGCACGGAAAAACGAAGAGTCTTTGAAACTAAGAGAGTTGAACGGGTTGTTCATTCGCGAATTAAGGGATTCGCGAACCGCGACGAAACAGGCCACCGCCGCGGTCACGGCGGCGAGCGCAAAGGCGGGCGATATCAACGACCAGCTCGACGCCGCGAACGCGCAAAACGCGCGCCTGCGAGACCTGAACCAAAAGTTCATCAGTTCGCTGCGGGAATCCAGAAACGTAGGGTCTGATGCGAAGTCAGCCAACCTCGCGCAGAAAACAGCGTTCGAGTTCGAACAGAAAGGGGCGCAAGAGTTTCTCGCGCTCGCCAAGGCGGAACAAGCGCAGCTCAAAAGGCTGAACGAGGAGCTCGGCGCGGAGCTCGCGGCGTCGTTGAAAGCGACGGAAACGCTCGTCGCCGCCGCGGCGAATGAACAGAAAACCACGGGTGCCGAGATGGTGAAACTTTCCAACGAGGAGAACAAAAAGCTGCGGTCGGTGAACGTGGTGTTGATTGACACGCTTCGCGAGGCGCAACGGAGTGCCAGGGAAACACAACACGCGATGGCGGGGGTTGAACGCGACAACGCGAAACTGGGGGACGACAAATCGTCCCTGATCGGCTTAAACGCAAAGCTCATTGCCGATTTGCGAGACGCGAGGCGATTGGCGAAGGATGCGCACGTGTCATCTCAAGGCGCGGCTGCTGCGGCGGCGTCCACCAGGGAGATGTTCGAGCGAACCATGAAGGAACGAACATCCTTGCTTGACCTAAACACCCGGGTGTTGCAGGAGCTTAAACACGCGAAGAGCGTCAACGCCGGCATCGCCGCCAAGCTCGTGAGGTCCACGGAACTCACCGAGGCGGTGCAGAACCTGAACGGGAAGTTCGTCAAGGAGCTCAAGTCTGTGAAAGCTCAATCCGACGCCAACGCCGCGGCCGCACTCGCCGCGGTTGAGAAATCAAACCAAGCGCGTTCGCGACTCGGAGAGGTGGAGTCGCGAAACGAAAACTTACTCGCGCTGAACCGCCGGTTGATTACCGAAATGCAAGTCGCGAGGGTTTTGCGCGCGGATGCGGAGGCGTCGCGAGCGCAACTGGAAACGCTGAAACAAGAGTTGGAGTCGAGTGTTGCGGAAAAGTCCGCGGCCGCGGCGAGGCTCACGGAAACCGTGGACATGAAGCAGCGGCTGTTGGTCGCGGCTTTTGCGCGGATCAAAACCAAAGAAGACTCCCTGGCGCGCGCGCTCGGAACGGTTGAAGCGGCGTCGCGCGAGGCAGAGAAGCAACTCGGAAACGCGGAAGCCGCGCGCAAGGCTACTGTGTCGAAATCCGCGGAGCACACCGAACAAATGGCGCAGCACAAAGCCGCCGCGGATGCTAAGTTTTTTTTCGTGGAGAAACAACGCGTGGCGCTGGCGGGGAGGCTGGAGGACGTCAGCGCGTCGCTTTCGCGCGAGCGCGTGGCGCTGGACGGCGCGCGGAATGAAGTCAAGTCACTGGAGAACCAGCTTCGAACCGCGGCTCGTGAGCTGCGAGACAGCTGCGAGCAGCTCACCGCTGCGTCCCTGGCGCTGTCATCCGCCGCCGCGGACAACGCGGAAAAAGACAGCATGCTCAGCTTGCTGAACTTGAAAATCGCCGAGCTCGAGGATTTGATGGCGCAAGAGGCGCAGCAAGCAAGCGCCGATCTCGCCGCCGCGATCGACGCGCGCGCCGAGGAGGAGCGCCGATGCGCCAAGCTCGCGTTTGTCATCTCCGCCGCGCGCGCGGGCGCGCAACACAAGCACGCGTCTCACAAGAAAGAGAAGGCGCAGCTGGTGTCCGCGGCTGAGACGAAGGCCTCGGAAGCCTCCGCGGCGCGTGCCGACGCCGCCGAGCAGACGCGCGCCGCGGAGCGCGCGCGGAGTGACGCGGCCGCCGCGAAGGCCAGCGCGCTCGCGGTGAAGGCGGAGTCGGAGTCCACTAAGGCGCTCGCCAAGGCTGACGCTGTAGCGGCGAGGAAGGAAGCCGCCAGCGCGAGGAAGGAAGCGGACGCCTCGCTTAAGGCGTTACGGGCGTTACGCTTGGACGCGGACGCTAGCGCGAACGCCGCGAACAAAGCGCGCGACGAGACGGAAAAGAGTAGGGCGTCCATGATCAAGGCGGTTGAACAAGCCACGGTTTTGCACAACAAGAACCTGTCCCTCGCGGACCGCAAGCTCACGCTGGCGATGGCCAGCGCCGCGACAGCCGACCACGCCTTGGCGGAGTCTAAAGAAAGCGTGCTGGCGGGCAAAGCCTCCCTGGCCGCCGCGAACCAAGCCCTGGCGGAGGCGGCGAGCGCCGCGGCGGAGCACGTCGCGTCCACGGCGGCGGCGCACGCGGTTGCCACCGCGGCCGCTAAAAAAGCGTTCGAAACGAAAACGTTGCACCTTGAACAGGAGCTTGTAAAGGCACGGCTGGCGAACGACGCCGCGCATACCCTGGCGCAGACCCTGCGAGCGGCGCACGCCAAGCAAATCGCGGCGTTGAGCGCGAAGCAGTCGGCGGATTTGCAAAAGATAAAAGAAATCGCACGGAAAACGAACGAGGAGTTCAAGAAACGCTCGGCGGACGCGGAACGCCGAGCCGCCGCGCTCCGTGAGGAGCTGTGCTCTTTGAAAGTGGCGCTCCTTGAGGCGCGTGAAGCTTGTGCCGCGGCGGTTGGGGAAACCAACGGCGCGAAACGTTTGGCGAAGATGACCGCGGCGCTGGGTTTCGGGTGCGCGGTCGTGGCAAGGAAGGAAATTGGAACCTTTTTGAAGAGCGTGACGGAGAAGACGATGGAGGGAAAGTAAGGAGACGACGTGCGTATCAAAATGAAGGGAGACTTGATAAGTTTCCGCAACGGGGGGGTATGAAAACCTGAAGTTGGTGTGAAGAAAGAGAAGGGGTATTCAGTGTTTCAGTGTGGGGGGGGGTTGAGTTACGACGCGAGGGAAGAGCGCGTCTCTGAGCATTTATCGATTACTATTTGATTCGTCAAAAAAAAAAACGGTACCTGGTACCGCTCTACGGATCCGTCCCTCTCAGCGCTCGTTTCCCCTCCGGCGTACACACCAAAACGCCCGCATCCGCCGTGCACAGCGCGTCTACGTATTGGTCAAACGCGCTCATTGGCACGGTTCCGGGACTCAAGATTTGCGCGTCGTACGCCAGGGCCAGCGTCGGCGGGCGCACCCAACTTTTGTCGTCGCACTTTTTGAAGTACCGCTCTAGCCAGGCGTCGTAGAACCCGCCGCCGCGTCCCAGGCGCGCGCCTGTTTTTTCAAACCCCAGGCCGGGCATCAGGAGAACGTCAAGAGGGCCATCGAGGACGCGCGGCGTCTCTAGATTCGGCCTTCGTTTGGTTTTGCCATCGCCGTCTTCAAGAAACTCGGTGGGTTCCATGATGCCCATGGTTTTCGGTTCCAGGTCGGTTTCCAGGGACTTGATCAACAGGAACCGCATGGACGGGGGGGCGTCGTTTGGTTCACCGGTCGCATCACGAGGCATGTCCACGATGGGCACGTACACCTCCGTGTTCGCAAGCGCCAGCGCGTGCGTCAGCAACGTCGTGGTGTCCACCTCCCGGAGCTTCGCGCAGTGCACGTACAAACCGAGCCGACGTGGGCGGTGGGTGGGTGGTGGTGCGGACGAAGATGCGTGGAAACACGAAAGCGAAGACAGGAGATGCTGTGCGATGCGCTCGCTCTGCGACGCCATGTCCGTTGGGGTCAACGCGCGGAGAGCCGCTTTTACCGCAACGCGTGTGGCTTGTTTACGCGCCGCCAGGGAGGCGGCGTCTTCCGTTGCACACGCCGAGGACGCCATTCTCGCGCGAGCCGCAAAAAGTGGTGCCCACCCACGAGCGGAGTGGGTCGGGCGACGCCTGGTGGTCCTGGCGTGGCACGACGAGACGACGTCGACCGCGCGAAGCAACCTCGACGCGTGGAGCATTCGGGTGCCACGCACCACGAGGGGGCCGCGACGACGTGTGAGAGGCAAGACTGGGAACGATGTCAGTTTTTGTGGCTTCATCAACATCAACACACGCGGGTCCTCCAATAAAAGTTCTTCTCGGAGGACGCCCCTTCCATCGAGACCAGTCGTCTACGCGCGTTCTGTGCGCGTGGCGTGGGAAGGCCTCCGCGTCGCCTTTGGAAGGCGAGGTCGGCGGGTCCTTCGGCGGCAGCGGTCCGGCGGGCGCCGTGGGGCGGGATGGTGTACACGCGGACGGTGGAGCTGTCTTCTCTCGGGGCGTCGCAGTGGCACCCCGCGATGAACAACGCCAGCGCGTTCGAGCACGTGCTCGCGTTGGTGAACGCGTCGGACCCGTTTCCGGAGGTTCCATCAGGGCCGAACCACTACGTCGCGTACGAAAAGAACTCGGTGTGTTTCGTGGAGCCGATGGTGCGTGACTTTACCTACAACCGGTCCGGGAGACCAAGCCCCCACCATCACCATCACCGGATGACAAAACATCGGGTGTTACAGCTTTACCCTGGCCCGATGCCCCGAAATCTTTCCCCACCGCCTCTCCCTGTCGACAGGACTAACCCTCACCCCCCCTCCCTTTTGATTCGTTCCAAATCACAGCAAGCATCTCACGGCGCGGAGGCCATTATGTTCATCTTCATCGCGGGCGTTGTGCTGGGCGCGGTGCCGCAGTACTTGAAGCTTATTCTTCTGGCGAACTCGGAAGGCATCTCGTTATCGTCGCTAGCTTTGATGAACGTCTCCAACGTCACCGCGACGCTGAACATCTTCATCCTGCACTTCGAGCAAATAAAGCGGTGCGTAACACAGGAGGCGGGGTACACCGCGGACATCTGTCAAGCTAGTTTGCTGACGTTCGAGTACACCCTGGTGTACACGCTGCTGTGGTTCCCGCTGTATCCGCTCGCGGCGCACTTCTGCAGCGCGAAAAAAGTGCAGCACTGCGGGTACGTGGCGAGCGGCAGGCAGCACGCGAACCGCGGCCTACTCGCGCATCTCGTCCCGTGTTTGATTCTCGCCGCGCCCGTGGTGCGCATGGTGGTCAATGGCAAGGACGGGTGCGCTGGTTTCGAAGCGTACGCCATGCTGTTGGGGGTGATGAACGCGATTTTAGAAGCCACGCGGTATTTGCCGCAGGTGTGGTCGTCGTGGCACTCGCACGGAAGCGGCGCGCTTTCGTATTTGCGCTTGTTGCTTTCAATAGGCGGGGGGGTGGGGGCGACGGTGCAGAAGGCGATGATGCACGAGGACATCAGCACGTGGTTCCCGCCGTTAGTGGGACACTCGCTGGAGGTTGTTATCGTCGCGATCAACTTGTGGCACGACGTGCGGGATAAACGCGAGCGCGAGAGTCGGGGGGGGAGCGAGTTTGGAAGCGCGTTTGGGTCAGAAGCGGGGGACTTGGAGGGCGGGCGGGGTACGGCGGGCTCGGAAACCACGCCGTTGATACAACCCCCAGAGGCGATGAAGATCGCGGCGGTAAACGCGGCGATGGAGCGAGGCGAGCGGGGGGGGGATGACACGCGGGGTAAGGGGGGTGGGAAGAAGCAGGACAGGGACGGTGAAAAAAACGCACACGAGAAAGAACGCAAGCAAACCGAAAGCGACGCCGAGAGCGACTGGCTGGACGACCTCCCAAACGAGGAAGGCGCGTGGCGGCAAAGCGAGTACGTGTTCGACCAGCTGTGCACTAACCCGAAGTTCCTGAACGCGCTGCTGAAGTACATGTGACGGGCAGGTTTTGTACTGCGCGCTTAGTGTGACCCGTAGACGTATCCATCGGGTTATTAGGACCCGAGACGATGTATCCATAGATGAAACGGCTTTTGCCAAACTATTAGTCCGCTAAAAACCAAAACCCTCACTCCTCCATCCGTTTCGCTTTTTTCCGCCGCGCGAACCCCGCGCGCCACGTTCGTTTCACCAGCCCGGGTTTTCTTTTAAGTGACTCCTGAGATTGGTCGCCATCCGGAGGGCCCGATATTCCCGTGATGTGCGCCCGCATCAAGTCGTTGATACCGAAAGGGTCGGGCTCTAACAGAAAACCCCCGTGTTGCCACTGCGGCTGAATTAGAGTTTTGCACTTGGGAAACCTGAGATTATAAAAATAAATGTCAGTCTTGTGTGGGCAATCAGTCGGTGGAATGTGGTGATTGGGAAGTACTTACGTCTGTTTGAACCGTTTGTGAATCGCGTCGCTTCCCACGATCTCGTCCAAACCGGACAACACAACCATATCGCGTTCCGTAAGCGCCTTCCGCTCCCAGGCTTCGTGCGGAAAAAGCAACCGCTTCATGAGCTGCTGCGTGGACGCGTCGCCCTTGACGAACCAGCTCGCCAACACTAGGTTCGTGAAACTCATGGGCTCGTTTGGATCGACCGACCGCGCGCGCCAGTGTTGGCGCATCTCGCACCAAGTCCCCAAATGGTCGTCGAAGCCGTACCGCAGGTAGCTGCCGAAAGATGGCAGGAAACACACGGGGTCGATGTACACGCAACGTCGCACCGAGCCCGGAAACCGCGCGCGGAAATGCGTTAAACAGACGGTGCCGTAGGAGTGCGCGATAACGTCGCATTTTGTGTTTTTAGTTGCGGCTGCGATGGAAGGCGCGCTGGCGTCAATTTTTTCGTCGCGCAAATCCCGACCCAACGTCTCCATCGCCGCCGTTTGGGTCACGCGTTCCAAAAAGTTCGCAATCTCGGATGGCGACGGGTACTGGTGCCCCCGTGCGTCCCAGCTGTACGATATATTCGGCCACTCCGGCACAACCACCGGCCGGTCAGTGGGTAAGGAACACACGTACTCGGCGTACGGCGCGACGCCGATGCCCAACCCGTGCAGAAAAACAACCGGGTCGTACCGGGTGGAGGGTTTCTGGGTTCTGGTTTCGCGCGGGTTTGAACCAACAAACCCTTTTGTGGTAGTCTGTTGGTTACCCACGTATGTAGGCGTCTTACCCACCGGTTTTAGCGCCTTGGGCGGCCGCACCCAGCACACCATGTTCGTCGCCCCGTCTTTCTTCTTTTCAAACCCGTTTCGTTTCAACCGCGTTTCGGCGCTGAATCGAAAGGCGGCTATTAACAACTGAAACGCGATCGGCTTGTAGTACGGGTTCATTTCGAACTTGTTGGTCCGGATGAAATCTACGGGAGCACTGTTTCGTAACTCGGTGTGGGTCTCAACGCCTCCCTGCGACCCCCCTATCCCGTCCACGAGGAACCCGCGGACCGCCGAATCGGAGTGCCCGACTTCTTTCGAGTTCGCGGCTTGGTTTCTTTGCGGGATTTTGTGTGTCACGGCGCTCAGGGCTTTGCGAAGCGTTCGAGTCACAGGCGCATTGCGAAGCGTTCGTGCTACGGGTGATACGTCCGCGTTTGCGTCGTCGTTGCGGGTACCGTTCGTAACTGAATCGTGGTCCACTTTGAACTCCAACCCGTGCGTTTTTTCCAATCGACGCAAAAGCGCGTTCGCGGTTTTCGTAACCTCCGCGGGGTACACGTGGTTTGGAAACTGATCGCGCTCGCGCGCGGTGAGGTAGAACTGTAACATGTGCAACGCGTTCGTTCGGGGGATGGTGGCGATCGGCGACGCGTTGAACGCGTCTTCGAACAAACGTTTGGGGTTGGGCTCGTGCGCCAGCTCACGCGCGAACCAACTGAAGTGCCCGTCGTAGTCAAATCCCTCCTCCATCGTACGCCGTGGGGCGTGGTGCATCTCGTACACTTTGTACTGATGCGCCCCGAACGAACAACCCTCGGCGCCCGCGTAGGCGCCGAACACGTTACGCGCGCGCGACGCGAGCGTGCGCCATTTCATCTTGCCCGACGGGGCGAGCGCGCGCCGCACGACTGCGCAACCGCAGACGTGCGCTGAGTCGGATTTGGCAAAAGCGAAGGGCGATATTTTTTCAGGAGCGCTCTTTTCAGAAAAGCCGCGCGTCGCGTTAGACGCTAACATGCCCAACGATGCCTTTAGATGCCTTTAAATATTAACACCCTATACGTGCCTGTGACGACACTCATTCCGACCCCCCGCTTTTCGGCCCGCCCGCGTCCCCGTCGCCGTCCGGGTTCCCGAACACCCCGGTTCCCAAACGCGTGGCGAACACGCACAAGAGGAACAGCGCCGCGTTTTCAACCAGCGGCGACAGGTCTCGCGATTGGTAAAACAAAGCGTCAGTCGCGTGTATCGCGATGGCCTGGTCAACAGTCACCAGCGTTAGAGGTAAAACAGTGTGTTGACGGATTTGGGAAAGGCCAACACGTACCTTCGGGCTGCCGCACGTACAGCGGGTAGAACCCGAACCCCAAAACCCAGGGCACCCAGATGAACCCAAACACGACGAGCCAGGGCGATGCCGTGTCACTGTCTTGCGTCGCGCTCCGCGACGCCGCGCCGAACAAAAAGCCGCCGGTCACAACCGCGACTAGGCTGAATTCCCGTTGCTGCTGCGATAGCCCTGGGACAAACTTGCACCCGTCGTCGGTTGCCAAACATGTTGTGATGATTTGCGTGGCTTGATACACGCTCTGCGCCATGCCCTCTTCGTCCACGAAGTACTTGTTCCCGAACCGCCCTCGTATTTCCTGGACCACGGACTTGGGCACCAGCTCGTTGAACAGAACCTGGTCGTTGTACAACTCCAGGACGTTTCCTTTCAGCTCATCTGCAGTGATGACGACCAGTTGTCGGTCGGTCGTGCCGAAGTACCTGGCCCGATAAAAAAGAAAGTGTCAGTCTCGTATGGGCAATCGCAGAGGCGGAATGTGGTACATGGGAAATACTCACCGGTACAAGTCGTTCAACGGAGGCGTCGCGACGCCGGATCCGCCCGGGCCGAAACTCGTCACGACTCTTACCCGCCAGCCTGTTTTTCTTTCCACGTCTTGTATGGCGCTGACGAGCTTGCTTTTGTCCTCGGGGAACTTTGCGAACACGTTGCCGTAGTCCAGAATAACCTCGCCTTTGGTTGTCGGGACGCGCGACGGGTCGGACGGCAACACCTGCAGTTGTGTTTTCGACGCCTCGGCTTCGTCGTTTTCGTCGTTTTCGAAAGAAACAGGGTCTACAGATATGCTCTCCCAAACCTCCGAAGAAGGTGTTGGTACGGTTTCCACACCGAACCACGCTTCGTTCGCGAACGCGGGTGAGGTGCACGCTATTGTCGCCGCGGCGAGTGAAGACGCGAGTTTAAACTGGAGCGGCGGCGAAGTGCGTTTGGGCACATCATCATCGGCACCACCAGATCGATCGACCGCCTGTTTCGGAGCCACACTTCCGCGTGCCACCACATCTACGCATGTCACTCGAGCACAACGTCGTTCTTGTCGGTGTGAATTGCGCGTACTAATCCTTCGTGATGCGGTCCAAACGAAACCCCGCGGTGCCGCGAGTTGGGAAGCACCGACGGGGACGCTCATCGTTGTGCCAGGTGTCATGGTCAAAACCGCGCGAGAATTTTCGAGAAAAAGAAAGTCCTCCTTCTTCGGAAGAGGGCTCAACACGTCACTCCGCCTCGAGCGCCGATGCTCGCGCCGAGTCTCGGTCGGTGCGCGGTTTCCACAACGATTCCCTTCACTGCACGAGGTGTGTTGTCCTCGCGCGGCGCGCGTTTCCGATCGGTGCTCCCCAGGGTCTCGCAGTCCCCCAGCAGGCGCGCGTTTTCGGTGACCACTTCGGTCGGCGGCGAAACAGAAGATCACAAAAACAATTTGCGACCGATCAAGCGCGCAACTGAACTCGGCAGGACAAGCCGTATGGAACGCGTCCGCGTATGGGCTGGCATGCCTAGTGACGACGCGGTGGAGCGCCTGAGCGTGATATGCGCGCACTGCAACGCCAAGCTCACACCAGGGCAGATGGACTACGATTGTGATACGACGAAACTCCATCCCACGTTGCGTGAAAAGTTCAAGCCGCTTACCCGAGACGCCGCGACGAACGCGTTTTTGTTACGATCCTCGAAACGGCCGTACCTACTGAACTTGGGCCAGGCGTACGCGTGTACCGTGTTGCGGAAGTGGGTCAGCTTGACTGATGCGAACGCGATGCTCGGTAGGGGGAAAATGTTTGTCCTGAGCGTTGATCACGTGCGCGATTTGTTGGCCATGGATGATGGTGGCCCCGAAAAGCCAAAAAATCTTCCCCAAAAAACCAAAAAGCTTCTCCTCGATGTCGGCGCCGGCGAGGGTGAGGTGACTGAGACGTTCCGGAAGGGTGGCGAATTCGACGTCGTCGTCGCAACGGAGGCCTCAGCGCCTATGGTGAAAAGGCTTAGGCAAAAAAAAATCGACGTCGTGATTGAAAGCACGGACGTCACGACCGTGACGGACGCGACAATCGCCGCCGGGGTGGTCTGCGCGGAGGAATTTCGCGGGTTCGACTGCGTGTGCCTTCTGAACGTGCTTGACCGGTGCGATACGCCGTTTATGCTTCTGAACGAGCTGCGAGCGCTTTTGAACGATGACGGAGGCGTTTTAGTATTAGCCGTAGTAGTGCCGTTCCGTCCGTTCGTAGAGGACGGACAGAACCACCGCGTGCCGAAACAGAAACTGGGCCTCGACCCGAACGGGAACTGGGAAACCGGGGTGAACGCTATTTGGGAAACGGTGTTGAAACCATGCGGGTTTGCGTTGGAGAGGGTCGCAAGAGTCCCGTACATCTCAGAAGGGGACCAGAAACACGGGGCATACATCTTAGACGACGCCGTGTTCGTGCTGAGCAAGGCGAAGGAGACGACGAGCGGGTGATACGTGGGTGTTTTTTTATTTCATGCAAAATTTTATCGTCGATTTTTATTTTGCCACACGACGCCTTTTGTGAGACGTTTCGTTGACATCCTCGTCACTTCCCGTGTGACGCGACGTCCCGACCGGTCGGGACGGCAGTCGCGGTACTGCCGTCGTCCCGCAGCCCCCACCCGCGGCTTGCGGTTCCGTGGAAAGGGAACCGTTTCTGTTACCAGGAGGACACCAGGCGTGGGTTTGGCCGCCGGGGGGACCAATCGGACACGAGAATGATGGATCTCTTGGCCTCACGCCCTCGGACGACTCGCGAGATATCAGATGCGGTCAAGTCCCGTTCGAAACCGGTGAACCACTTGATTGATTTGGAGGTGTACTTCAAAACCGCGGACTTCGTGGGGTTACAGGCGAGCGTGTACCGGCAGGAGGAGAACTGGCAGGAGCTGTTCCGGGTGTTGATGGCGTACTGCAGCTTGGTGGTGGAGACGATCGCGCGGCACCGGGATTGGACCAAGGATTCTTCGGGTGCACACAAAAAAAAAGCGGCGACTTGTTTGGCGTACGAAGCCGAAGCCGCGGCATGCATGGACGAGATGGAGCTGTTGAAGCCGAAGGTAAACGCGGAGGCGGAGGCGTGGCGTGAGAAAACCCCGCCGCAGGCGCCGGCCACGAAACCGCCCGGGATTGAAAACCCGGCGGGAACTCCCGCGAAACCGGGAGACGCGGAAGTGAATATTTCGAATATTTCACCGCTAGAGACGTTCACGGACGGGGACTGGGATTTGCTCAGCGCGACCCCAGCGCAGCTGGACATGGCTGCTCAGAGGCGTGCGTCCGCGACGGCTGCTGGTATGACATCGTCCAGCACAAAAACGACCCCTCCTAGGTACACCCCGAACGCCGAGTACGTCGGGGCGAACGTCGCGTCGGCAGAGACGACGTCGCGACACGCGCTGGTCGCCAGCGGAGTTTCGAACATCACCGGTCAGTCCGCGCGTCAGCCCGGGAGCTATGCACCGGGAGGCACGTATCCATCCGTGGACTCCATGCGAACTGCGGTTCCCAGAATTACTCGAGACGCAAGCGCGCGTCCGCCGCCGCCGCCCGGACCGGCTCCCGCCAAACCGAGCGCTCCGCCGTTGCCTCCGCCCGCGCCTCTGCCGCCGCCTCCCCCCGCGCCTTACGTGACCCCCAGTGCGATTGTCACCTCAGCCGCGTCCAGGGACTTCACCCCCCAGCGAATGCAGAACGTCCCCGCGCCCGATTTCGCCAAAGAGGATCACAACCGGCTGGACACGCGCCTTGCGCTTTACGGGTTGAAGGAGAAGAAAGTGCGGGGCGACGGAAACTGCCAGTTCCGGGCGCTGGCGGACCAGCTGTTTTCGGACCAGGAACGACACGCCGAAATAAGAGGCGCGGTGGTGGACCAGCTGCAGCGTGACGCTGATGCGTACAGCGTGTTCGTGGGCGAGGACTACGGGTCATACGTCCGGGACATGTCGCGGCAAACCACCTGGGGCGACCACATCACGCTGCAAGCCGCGGCTGACTTGTACGGCGTCTCCATGTGCGTCATCTCGTCGTACAAGGACAACTTCGTCATCGAGATCCAGCCCAAACTGAAACGAAGCGAGCGAGTGCTGTGGATTTCGTTCTGGGCGGAGGTGCACTACAACTCCATCTACCATATCAACGCGAAAATCTAGAGTTTGGATGAGACAGTAAAGAGCGACTCGGAAGACACTAGTCTTAGACTTTAGACACCAGCTGCGCAAAACGTACTGGTGACAGAGCGTGTTTGTTCCAATCTCTAAAAACCAACTTTCTCAGTTATACTCCGACGCCTTTAGTTGCTTCGTGAACAAAGCGTGGCCCACCTCGCCTATTCCGAAACTCGCCAGCGGGTTGTCGTCGCCGCTTCGTCCAACCTCCGTGTACCCCGCGTTTACAAACATCGCCTTGCCTTCTTCGTTGTCTGTTTTGGCGTGCAGGTACATCTGCTTCGCGCCTCGCGCGACCATCGCGGCTTCGCACGCGCGCAACAGCGACTTTCCAATCCCCCGCCCACGCTGGTTCGGCGCGACGCACACGTCGCTTACGTACGGGCTTTCCCCCGGGGCGGTTGGCTCGTAGCTGGAGTACCCGCCCACCCGCTTGCCGTTGGGCAGCGCCACCTCCGCCACGCCGACCAGGTTTCCCCCAACCTTCGCGCACAGCAAAAGCCGATCGTCCGACTCTCTCACCCCGAACGCGAGCCCGCCGTACACGCGCTCCGCTTGTTCCGCTTTCAACCTGTCCTTCGCGAAGTAGTCTTGCGGTTTTGTTTTAAAGAAAAGCGCCATGATCAGCTTCGTCGCGTCCACGCAGTCCTCCTCGGTCATCGCGGCAATGACGCAGTTCCCACTACCTTTCAGTTTCACGTCACGCGGACGCACCGCGCTGGCGGGCCTCCCGGTTTGGTCCCCCGCGGTCGCCACGGCGAGTGCGCGCTTCGCCGCTTCGTCCTTCGGGTTCTCGATGGTTACCGTGCCTTTGCCCAAGTCCACGCGGAAGCTGGGGCGATTGGGGGCCGCCTGGAACGAGGGAAACGAGGGACACGAGGTCAGCAAAGGATGGAGGAAACGCGAAACGAGATATCCACGAATCGATACACGAAACAACACGACGAGACCGCCGCGAGGCACGTACCCTCGCAATCACGACGCGTCGGTTTTGGATCCCCGCGACGCCGGACGGCGCGGGGGCGGTGGGGCGAAGCACAGACATCGTCGCGCAGGCCATCGCGCAACGCGGTGTGGGGACCCGGGACCGACACGGAAGCCTCCTGTGCCAGAATCGAAACAAAAAGAAAAAAGATCTTCAAAATCTGCAAGTTTTCGAGAGGCGTGAAATATTATTTAAGCTTCTTCGCTTGTACGCGCACGCTCTCCCCAAATCCCGTCACCTCGCCACCGGCATCTCATTGACGTCCGACAGCCCCCCTTTCCCCACGAACGCGGTGGTTTTGGTTTTCGTGGCAGGCGTGACGAAGTACTCCTCCGGGGTCATGTTCTCCGCGCCGCCCGCGGGGTGCTTTCCTTTCGGGTGAAACGGCGCCTTGCGATAAATAAAAGAAAGCGTCAGTCTCGAGTCTTGAGTATGGGTGTACTGTATATCGCGATGGATGGACAAACAGTCACCAGCTTCGGTAAAACAGTGCACTTGTGATGTACGTAGTATCTCCTTTTAATGACGGCCGTGTATTCACAGAGGGGCTTGAAACAGTCGGAGAGATTTGGGAAAGGCCCAACACGTACCTTCGTCCCGTCCATGTACCTGTCCATCCAATCCGGGTTCTTCTTCCAAAACGCGCCTTGCGCCTGTGCCACGTCCCACATCAGCCCCAGGTGTTTCGGCAGGGGCGCCAGGGTTGCCGCGCAAATCGCGCCGGACGCCGCGACGGCAGGCACGCCCACGCCGGGGAACACGCTATCGCCGCACCGCACCAGCTTCGGAATGGGCGTTAAAACGCCGGGTTGCGGGACTGATACGATAAAAAAAGAAAGTGTCAGTCGGTCATAACGCATATTACGTAAACAGTCAGAGGTATAGCCGTCCCTTCGTCAGGACGAGTATGGGCAATCGCGAAGGCGGAACGTGTTGGGTGGGAAAGCCCCGCACCTTCGGGTAACGGCAACACCCCGAACAGCTTCCCGCCCGCTTTCAGCGCCGGGCCGTACGTCCCGCGGTGTCTTCGCAGGAACCGCGCGTGCGTCAGCGGGCTCGCGTAGATCTCCACCTCCACCCTTGCCCTGATGTCGGGAATAATGCGCTCGATGGTTTCCCACAAAATCGCCGCGCGCTCGCGCTTGTACGCCTCGTACTCCTTACTGTTTCGGTCCTTGCCTTCCCACAAGTCAAACGGCTCGCTCCCCGCGGTGTACACGTGGATGATGTGCTTCCCTTTCGGCGCCACGGCTTTGTCAAGCACCGTGGGGATGAATATCGTCACCACGTTCTGCGGGTCCCCCAAAGGCCGCGCCCAGTCCCGGACGCACAGGTGCGAAGGGTCCAAGTCGGGCAACCCGGTGGCGTCTATGCCAAGAAACAGGTGCATGATGGACCCGAGCGCCGGGATCTCAGCCATGTCATCCGCCCAATCCGCGGCGTGCGGCAGGCCTTGGCTGGTCAGCTCGTCCCTGTTCGGCAACAAGGGAATGGTGTCCCACACCGTGGCGTTTGACACCACGGCTATTTTCGCCCGGGCCACCCTGCCGCCCTTTAACCGCACCCCTGTCGCTTCGCCGTTCTCAACCACGATCTCCTCGACGTGTTTTTTCAACTCCAGACTGCCGCCGAACTGTGGTTGTGAACGAAAAGGGTCAGTCTTGAGTCTTACTGTATTGGGCGATATATGGACAAACAGTCACCAGCTTCGGTAAAACAGTGCGTTTGTGCTGTACGTAGTGCACTTCCTTTTAATGACAGCCGTGGACGTCACGAACGGGGCTTGAAACAGTGCCAGGATTTGGTGCAATCCCCTACGGCCGTACCTTTTCAAGCGCGCCGACTAACTTGTCCACCACGGCTTGCGTCCCCCCCACGGGCGCGCACAGACTGGCGCCCGGTCGGTGGAACCCGGGAATGGAGTAAATCATGGTGGCGCCCATCGTGCCCTCCGCCGGAAACCCGGAGAAGAACGCGAGCATGTCGATCCACTGTTTCAAAAACGGCTCGCTGACGTACTGGTTACTCAGCTTGTGGAATGAATCCAGGATGTAGGGAATGTCCAGCATGACTTTCGGGTGCGTGAGGTAAAACGGAATCGCAATCACGGTGGAGACTAACAACCCGGCATCTTGCCGCAGCGCGGTTAGCGGACACGCGTCCAGCGCGTCGTAAAGAGGCTCCAGGCGGTTCTTCAAGGCTTTCCATTCCCGGATCGCGAGCTCGGGATCGGTGCTTTTTTCTCTCAGCAAATCGCAAAACCCGCCGGGCGCTTCGTCGTCGCCGACTTGGAACCGCCAGTGCCCTGGAGATAAAAGCCGAAAGTGTCAGTCGGGGTATGGGCGGTCAGGGAGGCGGAACGTGGTGGGTGGGAAAGGCCCTTACCCTCTTCGGTCCACATGGAGATGCCGTCGTAGGTCTCCACGGGCATTTCCTCACCAAGCGCGTCGAATACCATGCGCAACGGGTTCCCCGTGGGTCTGTCCAAACCCTCCCAGATGGACGGGCCGACTTCGAACTGCCAGAGACCGCCGGTTTTGTCGCGGTGGTCGAACATGTGACAACAACCGCCCGCCAGGTAGTGCGACTCGAAAACCTTTACTTTGTACCCGTACTTGGACAGTAAAGACGCAGCGCTGAGGCCGCCAATACCGCTGCCGATGACGATAATGTCGTACTCCTCATCCGTGTCAGCGGACGTGGTGCGGCGTGCGGTTTTTTCGCGTCCATCCGTGGACGCCGCGTGTAGTTTGGTGTGTGTGGATTGATTGCGGCGATACGCGGTCGGTGTACCAGCCGCGTGTCGCGAATGAACACCACTGAACCCGGATCTGGATGCGCCGCCACCAGACAAGGCCCTTTGGCGAGCTGAGGTGGAGGCGCGCGGCATTACAGCGGGTACCATCGCACCGTGGGCGACCGCTGCGGACGACATGATGGGCGCGAATCAGAATCGGGCGGGCACCCGAACCACGACAACCGTTCCGAGACCCACCGCGCGTGTTCGGTCACACGTGATGTGAAGGCGAGGGGAGTGCACGCGTACCCGGGGACGCGTGGAACACGAAGTATCCTCAAAAGGACAGTCACGTCGTCGCGGAGTAGGGGCCTGGCACCGCGACGTGAAGTGCGCGCTCGTCCGCGCGCCGTGCCGATGTCAGACAAGTGTGCAACGACACCTGGAAGCATAGATCCGATTCGGAGATCATTGATGGCAACGTGATTGGCCCTTCCTTGACGAAAATGAAGGGTGTCTGCTCGGTCAAATCGACCGGTAACATTGATCAAACAATGTGGATTCGAAACAGGGATTCACACGAGTTGAAACCAGTTTTTTTTATCGGTTTGGCTTGTCATTTTGGCTCGGGAGTCATGACTACTTTTTTCTGTTGCTTGGCAAGCTCACTGAGCGTTGCTCGACGACGGTCTCCATTGGGTGCGACGCGCGGCGGTTACGGGTATCCGCACGCGCGCTCGAGGCGGTGCGATGCGCCTCCAGGTTCGGTGTGTGGTTCTGTTGGCCGTGTGTTTCGGGTGCGCCACTTGCATCGGGGTCGTCGCCGCGGAAGACGCGTCTCCTTGGTCCGAGGATGCCGACCTGGACGGCATCGACGAGTACTTGATGGAGTCACCAAAGCTCGTGGAGCAGTTCTTGCAGGTCGCGATGCGGGAAATACGCGCCGGCGCCGGGTGGAACGCCAGCGCAGAGCAGTCCAGAATGATCTTTCCGGGGGGCGAGCTGCACGACAGGGCGTTACGCAACGGCGCGGAACGCGGGATGCTGCGGCTCGGGGGCCCACTTTTCGTGGAGGCTCCCGCGCTGGGTGGCGTTTCGCCGCGCGCGCGCGTCGGGGCTGGTTCCGCGATGGGCGTGGGAAACGCCACTGGTGGCGGCGACAGAGACGACGGCGAAGACGAACGCACCGGAACAGAGCTCGACGATGACGACGACGACGACGACCACCTGAAAGACGACGACCTTACACCGTACGTCGCAAACGCAAACGCGTGGGGATCGGGGGATTCCCTGGGCGGGCTTTTCGTGAGCGAAGGCGACGATGACGACGTTACCTCAGGACGCCACGGTGTGGATTCGTGGGACGACACCGAGGCAGCGAGTACCGACCAAATCGCCCCGGCATCGTCTCAGAGAAGAAGAGCGCGCCGAGCTGCGATGGTGGGCGTGGAGATTCTCAGCGGCGCGGTGGCCAACACGGGCGCGCTTCTTCCGCCGAACGAGTGGGCCGACCACGCCGCGGAAAAGATGAGCGCCCTGGAGGTTCCGTGGTTGGTGGGGGTGGAGCTTGCGGAAAAAAGAGTGCAGGACGACCCCGTACTGGCGCGGAACGAAACCGCGATGGACGAGAAGTACGGCAAGATGCTTGACTGGTTTTTGGAAAAAGGCGGGACCATGAACGGCGTCGCAGTGGACGTTATAGGTACGTGTGTAAGGCAGTCCAAAATCCCAAATCCCGACTGTGTTCCCATACTCGTCCTGCGAAGGGACGGTTACCTCTGCCGACTGTCTGCCCGTAATTACGTAATACACGCGGTCTTACAAGACTGACACTTTGTTTTACCTATCGCAAGACGGGAAGCCGGGGGACCGAAGAGGGTTACGCGCGACAACGACCATCCACACAAACTTCGCGTACCTGAAAGTTCCCGCCTCCCTCACGTTGTCCTCGGTATCCTCGCGGAACCTCCGGTCGGCGCACCACAACGTGGGCGAGCAGCTCAAGTCTTACCACGCCACGCACCCGGAAAACGCCCTCGCGGTGTTGCTGTTGCACGAGTGGCTCAAGGAACATTTAGGCACGGGGAGCGCGTGGGGGCCGTATTTGCGGACGCTGCATCACCCGGCGCTCGGGAAGGCGACCTTGCGGGCGATGGCCGGAACCTACGCAGCGGAGGTACACGCGGAGTACATAAAAGACGCGATCGCGGCGGCGGATACGATTCAGTCCGATTTGTGTTTAAGGGCCTCTGGGTTGTGCGCGCGGAAACCGGGGGAGACGGGAACGGGGACGCACACCAGGGACGATTTCCGGTGGGCGCTTGGTATTGTTCGCGCGCGAGCGGTGTGGGTCACGAAGCGAACCACGGGGGGGAAGTTTCTGGCGCTGGTGCCTTTTCTAGACCTCGTGACGCACCACGCGGACGCGGGGGGCGAAACCGTTTTGGAGCTGGACAGCGCGATTTTGGTGACCGCGGGCGGGTTGGCAAAACCCGGGGCAGAGATGGCGATCGCGAAAGGAACGAGCGGCGGCGTGACGGACGCCGAGAGTTTCTGTCGGTGGCACCACATCACGCCCGGGATCAACCGCGGCGGCGGCGTGCGGTTGAAGCTCCCTGGTTCGGACGTTACGGGCGCGACCGTGGGCAAAAAGGTGTTTCTGCTGCGACAGTGGAGGAAGGAAATGGCCATGCCCCCGCGCGGGGCGGACTTGTGGCGAAGCGCCGCGGCGCTCGGGATGTACGGCGACGGGGACGAAGAGCTGGAGCTAATGAAGGCCACGAACTCGCAATCCAAGCGAAGCGGCCGCGGGGACGGGTGGATGGCGCTGGCGCCGAACGGCGAGGCAGGCCTCACCGTGGAGGAGGAGCTGATGCTGACGGGCCAGGCGAGGACGGGGAAAGAAGCAGCCGCGACCGCGGCGGCGTTCGTGGGTTTGTCCTCCGTGCCGTTTTTTGACATCAACGAAACGCAAAAGAAACCCATGCTGTACGCCGCGCCGGATCGCGACGAACCGGGGGGGGACGACCCGATTCTGGAAAACGCGAGGAAAGACCTGGCGCGGTACGCCCTGCAAACACAAGCCGCGGCCGCGCTCGGGGAGTATGGCGACGGCGACGACGACGACGACGGTGACGACAGCGACGACGAAAAAGAAAAAGAAACGCAATCTGGCCAAAAAGAACGCGGCGACGCCAAGCCCCGCAGCGACGGCGGCGCGGCTGCGGCGGAGGCGCTCGGCGCGGCTCGCGATTTTTTCAAAAGCGGCGTCCCGCCCCCGCGCGGCCTGGACGTTTTGGATTTGTTCCTGCTCCGCAAGTCGCGACTCATGGCGGTCTGCGGCGCGCCCACGGAGTACCTGCTGCGCGCGGACGGGCCGTCCGACGCGCTGCTGTGCGCCACCAGGTACGTGTTGTATTTCCCAAATCCAAACACTGTTTGCCGCCCCTCTGTGACTATTTACTGTGCACTACATAAATCACAAGTAGACTGTTTGCCGATTGTCCAGAGTACACTGTTTGCTCATACAGATTACGAGAATATTACGAAAGACTGACCCTTTTCTTTCCCAATCCCAGGGTGTCCCTGGCGAACGAAACCGAAGTCGCGGCGCTTGAAGGGATGGGCGGCGATATACCGAGCTGGGACGCGGCGCCGCCCTCGGTTCAGTCTCCGGAAAACGAAAACGCGCTTTCGTTCTCCGCGCTTTCGCCGCTAAGCGCCTCCAACGAACGCGCCTCGCTTCGCCGGCTCGCCACTGCCGCCACGAACGTGTTGCTTTCTTACCGGACCTCCGAAACCGAGGACCTGCGAGTTTTGGACGGCGAGGACCCGGACGTTTTGGGCGACCCTCCGATTGATGTCGATGCAGAGCGATCCGCTTCGGAACAGACCGACCTTTCCTCGAAACAGATGCCAACGTTTCTGCGCACCAAGGGTGGCGCCGTGCGCGCCGCGGTGGCGGCTCGTTTGCGCGAAAAAAGGCTGCTGAAAGCAGCCATGTTCGCGCTTGTTCGCTTGGAGGCTGATATTGATGGACTAAAGTTCCAGGTTGACCGAGCCGCGGCTTTGCGGGTGAAACAAACACAAGAGCTGCGTCGGCGAAAAAAACGCGCGGACGAACTGTTCGAACTCTACTTTTCCCCGCTCACGCTGGCGACGCTTACGGTGGAGGTTGTGCAGAGCGAAACGGGCGCTTCTGCTGACCGCCCGGTTGGCTCGCGGTACACCGCCACGGCGGTTGTCAAGGAAGGTGACTCGATCGAAACCGTGGCCCGAGCGTTTGCCCATACACACGCGCTTGACGAACGCGACGTCCAAACCCTGGTCGACGCGCTGCAACCCGGAACCGCCTCGCGTGTCGCGCATTTGCAAAACGCCACGCGCCCGGCGTTGCTCGCGGCCGTTCCCGTGGTCGTACCCAGCGGAGGCTACGGCGTGTTCGTGTTCCGTACCGGGGACGACTTGACAGACATCGCGTTTGTTTTCGCGGGAACGCACCAGGTTCCCGAGTTTAAAATACCGGGCTTGATCGCGGATGTGAACAAAACTTTGGTGGCGCGGGAAAAGCACGCCGTGGTGCTGCGCGTTCCCGTGACCGCCCCCGACGGCCGGACCGTGGTTCTCGAAATCAGGGACGGGGACCAGCACGGCGACCTGCCGAGATTCGTGGAGCGGTGGTGCGTCGCGGAGCGCGTGCCGCTTGATACGATTGGGCAAATCGTGCAGGTCGCGCGACAACGATTGGACCAAGAAATTGGTCCGGTTTTAGTGACGTTTCCAGTCGGCGCGGCGGGAAGGTTAGCGGTCGCGATTGAGATTCGAACCGCTGACCCACAAAAAGTGCTCGCCACGGTTTCGGCGTTTTGCGTGACCCACGACCTAGGCACGGAATCGGCGCCGGGAATAACGCGGACGGCGCTCGCCAGGCTGGACCCGGGCGCTGTGCTCGTGGACGCGGACCCGACGCCGAAGCAGGCGAAGGACGGCGCAGTGTAGGATTTATTTTTTGCCGAAAAACAGCGACACACAGAAAGTACAGATTCTTTTACAAAAAGCAAACAACGACGAATCTTTCCCCGGCAGCGCGTGCTTCGTCTCTCCCGACGACGTCACGCTCACGTCACGCATCGAAAGCCCTGGATATCGCACTCGAACAGTTCCTGTCCCGTCTTTCGATGCTCCGCCTCAACCGTCACCGCGGGAGCCGTGGCCGGACGCGTGGTCGTGACTCGATTTTTTTCTTGGACGGGAACTTTCCGAGACATGTACTCCGTGGTGTGCGCTAAACTTTCCTCGGTCTCGGCGGCCGTCCTGGCTGCCACCACCGAAGTAGCCTCCACCGTGGACGCCAGTAACACCACCAAACACGCGCTCCCGAACGCCCCTAGCGCCGACGTTGTTAGCATCATCGGTGTGATCTCTGTCCGGTCGTGTTTCGAGGATGTGTTTCGAGGCACGACGCTTCGACGAACAACGACTTTTGCTTTTGCTTTGCCGAATGCGGGCGTCTTCAAGGCGGGGACAGCGCGCTTCCGGCGGAACGCGGAAGACGCGCGGGCCTCGGTCGGTGCGAGGACCGCAAACGACGCAGAGAATGACATGGTTAAGTCACGCGCACACTCGAGTGGCACCGGGAACGGTGCGCACGGCATCTGTCGTTTTTGCACTTTTGGGTTTTGGCGCGAGCAAGCGCGTCATGACGTGGCGGTCACTTTGCGTTGGAGCCTTGCATCGCATGCAAGAAAGTTCTGGAAATCGAAATGGCAGCAGTAGTACTTCACCGGTCGTTCCCAGTGAAACGCACGCGGTCCTCGGTGAACCCAGGCCGATCTTTTGTCGTCCGACGAACCAGCTGTCCAGCTCCAGGTCCGAGCTCCGACTCAACTTTCCCAAAGCTGACATCCGAAGGTGCCGATCGTTGCGTCCCAGGTCCCACCGCGCGGTGAGTCCCTCGGGGCAGGTGATGCGATGCGCGTCTCCAGCGTATCGCACGTCCTAAAGGGTTCGTCGCACAAGCCAAAAAGGACCGTGCGCCGGGTGTGCGCGCTGTTGGGTGTGTTGGGTGTGTTGCTGGTCGTGGCAGGCCGCGGTGGCCGATCTGCTGCCCGCGAAGGCGCTTTGCTCCCCGAGTCCCCGGCGCGCGCGCGCGTTGAGAACCTGGCGGGTATCACCGGCGGCGGGTCAGGCACCGCGTCAGGGCTCGGCCGTAAGCCGCCTGTCGCGGTGTACTTCACCGGCCAGGCGCGTACGTTACGGCGCACGCTTTGTAGCATCCGGAAGCACGTGCTGGACCCGCTGGTTTCGCAAGGGTTCGTCCCGGTGGTTTTCGTGGCGGGCGAGCTCGATGGGGACTCTGGGGACTTCCAGCTGTTGCTGGGTTCCATCCCAGACGTGGAGCTGGGGGGGGTGCTTATCGTGCCGAGACCGGGGAGCGCGGTGGGGGAAGAAAACGCGCGATTGAGCTTAGCCTCCCTTGCCGACGCGAAGAAAGACCCGGTGTTGCCGCCGATTCCAAACGCGTGTCTCGCGGTGTTCAAAAAAAAAGCGCGCTGGTTCCACGACGGCGGCGACGCAACCGACTCTACCTCAAAAAACAACAAGTACACCGACGAAGTGCTCGCCCAGATTTGGTACCGGAACGTCGTGGACCGCATGCGCATTCAATGGCAAACAAGTGAACGGGGGAAACTCGCGGGGGCGGTACAGTGGGTACTCTCGCCGAGGCCGGATAACGTGTACGTCAACGACGTGCCGAACCTGAACGAGCTGGCGGCGGCGGGAAATATGAATCAATTTGACGACGACGAGGCGGGTGAAACCGCTTCTGGAAAAACCGCTTCGAACCGGAAACACAACAGCGATGTAAACGTTTCCGGAACACTTTGGATCCCCTCCTGGGGTTTGGGGCATGACTTGAGTGCTGGTAAGAAGTGGCGAAACCTTTTTGGTTATCTTACCGTGCCAAACGTGTTCAACTTTTTGTCTGGAAAACAAAAACGAACTCACGCTTCGAAGAAAAACCGACCGGGCGAGAACAACCGCTTCGCGATTGGCGGGTTAAACGCGGTTTCCGTGTACCACGACTTGTACGTCACGATGTGCTACGGCGGGTTGGTTCGTGACCTGCCTTCTGGGGTGAATTTCGAACAAATGGTGCGGTGGTACTTCGACCACCCGCGTGTCGCGGCTCGCGGGTTGCGACGCACGATTCCGCTGCCGGGCGATTTTTGGTTTTTTCGGTTACGGAAAAGTGTTTCACCGAACTCGGATTCAGAACTCGGCACAATTCCAACGCCCCCCCTGGAACACCCGGGGCACGAGCCTTCCTTGGTGCCGTTTGACTGGCGCCCTGGCGCGCTCATGGGTCACGGCAACGGAGGCGTTCATTTGTACCAAAATGAACGTAAAAATAGAAGTAAAAAATCGCAAAAGCAGGTGGTGGAGGACGAGCGCTGGCGTTTGTGGTCGCTGGCGGCGAGTGAAGCGTGGCGGTGCGACGACGCGGCGTTTTCGCCAAACGCGCGTTTTGCCGAGAAAAAAGGCGAGTGCTTGCTTCGCGAGATGCGCTCGGAGTGGGTGAAAACGGGGTGGCTGCGGAACCTAGTGCCGTGGGGGGTGTGGGCGCGGAAACTGGTGTTTCCGGGAGGCTGGCTGGAGAAGAAAATTAGCAAAAGGTGCCAGCGCGCGTAAGGCGGTGTCTGGGAGAGCAGACATGTAGAGTATCGAATTTTATTTTCGTTTGGAGCTCCGTCGTTTCTGTTTTTATTTTCTCGTCCCCACCAAAAGTGTTTGTCCCTCACTCCAACGCGACGCGCGTCTCCCCGCCCCCGAGACGCGCGCGTGTCATGTCGTCCACCACGCGCATATACGGCGGCGACAAGGAACAGGCATCGCAGGTACGTTTCGTTTGCTGAAAATCCGGACTCCGTTCGCGTTGGCTCGCATCGGCCGGGACACGCGTTCCATTCGGTGCCGTTCTCATCACTATGGCTCGCTTTTTCCGGCACTCATCACGTCCCACCCCTTCCCTCCCACCCCAACGCAATCGCAGTTCTGGGTGGAGAAGTACGAAAAGGAAGCGTGCCGGAACTGGGACATCTTCTACAAGAACAACACGGACCAGTTCTTCAAGGACAGGCATTACTTCGCGAAAGAGTTCCCGGACGTTTTCGGCGTCCAAGTCGGCGGCGGCGATGGGGAAGAGGAAGATGAGGGTCCCTCACGAGTCGGCGTTTCGGACGACAGGGGTTCGACGTCGGCGACGAGTGACACGAAAACTGGCGCTGACTGCTGCGCGCGTGTGTTTGGCCCCGCGCCGCGGTACGCCCTCCCGTCTTTAACCGCGAACGAGGTGAAGGACGGCACCGGCACCGCCCGACCGGCAGGAAGAGTTTTCCTGGAAGTCGGGTGCGGCGTGGGGAACACGGCGTTTCCTTTGTTGGCGCTGGACAAAGCGGCGGCGGTGTATTGCTGCGACTTTTCGCAGAGGGCGGTTGAGTTGGTGGAGGCACGGAAGGAAGGACTTTCTTTGCACGAAAAAAGCCGAATCAATCCTTTCGTGTGCGACATCACGCGCGACCCGCTCACGGAACACGTGCCGCCCGGATCGGTGGACGTGTGCACGATGGTTTTCGTGCTGAGCGCGGTTTCGCCGGAAAAGTTCGCGCGCGCGATTCGAAACGTCTCCTCGGTAATGAAACCTGGAGGGACCGGCAGGGTGCTTGTTAGGGACTACGCGTGTGGTGACCTGGCGCAGTCAAGGTTCGCCAGCAAAACCCGGCAGAAACTTTCGGAAAACTTTTACGTCAGGGGCGACGGAACGCGCGCGTACTACTTTTCGCAAGAAGAGCTGACCGCGCTTTTCGCAAAGTTTGGAATGGAGCAGACGCAATCCGTGGTGCACGAGAAAACAATCACGAACCGGTCCACGCGGGTTGACATGGAACGGCGGTGGATACAAGCCTCGTTCGCGTCCGCGGCTGTGCCCGCGGAGGCGCTGCCGGCGCCGCCGCCGCGGGCCGAGCCGGAGTGGGCGGCGCGTGCGCGTTTGGCGGACAGGCGAAAGGCGGACGAAGCAGTGTTGGCGGAAAAAGCCAAGTCGCTTGAACTTGCGAAACAGACACAAGCCGTGGCGGATTTGGAAAAGGAACTCGAGACGTGTACAAGGGGTACCCTGGAGAGGGTTGTTTTAGGTATCGCGCGCGACGGCGCCGTGGAGAGTGGGGCGATGTTGCGACGACTACAGATGGAAGCGCAGTCGTGATTGGACGATTGGATCCGGGCACACTTGGGATGGACAGGGCATACTGTACTTGAGATGTATATGATTGGGATGGATATAGGGCGTACTGGCCAAAACAGTACACTACTTGCCCGCGTTCCGCGGCGCGTGCGTAGTAAGTACTAATCACACGTTCCGCGGCGCTTACGCGTGTCGCGTATTCCCCGTCCAATTTCCGCCCCGCGTTTGCGTTCCACGGAAAGCACCTCTCGACACTGTTTGCGCATACCGTACGAGATTGTAGGTTACGCGTTGGATTAGGGTTTGAAGGTTCGACCCTAGCCCTGAACCCTAAACCCTAAAGCCAAGTCACGCGGTGAGGTACCCTTTTTCTTCCAGCACGGCGATGATCGCGGCGGCCATCTTTTCGGGCGCGGCGAGTGTGCCGTCGCCGCCCTCTTTCGCAACCTCCATCACGATTTCCGCGCACAGGGGTTCTTCGTACGGGTCGTCGATGCCGGTGAAGCCTTTGATTTTTCCCGCGCGCGCGGCTTTGTACAAACCTTTCGGGTCCCGCTCTTCGCACACCGCCAGGGGGATCTTCATGTACACCTGCGATTGTAAAAGAAAAGCGTCAGTCTTGTATGGGCAAACAGTGTGCCTGGATTTGGGAAACACGCGGTACCGTACCTCCACGAACTTCCCGTCACCGACGCGTTTGCGCACGTCGTCCCTGTCCTTGCGGTAGGGCGAGATGAAGCTCACCAGGGTGATCATCCCGCTGTCCGCGAACAGCTTGCTGACTTCGCCGATCCTGCGGATGTTCTCCTCCCGTCCAGCGGGGGAGAAATCCACGTTCGAGTTCAACCCGTGCCGGATGTTGTCGCCGTCGAGAACCTGCGCGATCTTTCCGCGTTGGAACAGGGCGTGCTCCAGGGTGTACGCCACGGTGGATTTCCCACTGCCCGACAAACCGGTGAACCAAAGCACGCACCCTTTTTGTCCCAAGGCCTTCTCTCTTGTAGCGCTGTCAACGGACCCCTCGTGCCACTTGATGTTCGTGCTGTCGCCTACTTTGTACGCATCCACTTCCACGGACGATGGGGCGGACATTGTGAAGACGCGCGTTTGCGCGAACGAAGCCGAAGCCGCGGCGACCGGGGCGACACGAAAGGCCGGAGCGAGAGAGCGAGTTTGCGTCGCGAAACGAGCGAGCTCGCGGAGGGATCGCATCGCAGTGAACGAGGGAAACTGGTGGTGCGACGTCGACGACGAAGCGAGCGCACGCGGGAATGGGGTCGGCGGGTACGATAAAGGGCACGATCGCGTTCGCGGAAGCCGCGGCCTGTTTCCATTCTCGAGATCATCGAAGTGTGCAACGGTTACGGTCAATTTCCCTTTCAATGTCCCTTTCCGATCAAATCGAACCCACTTTTGACGCGGCGTGAAGAGTTGGTGAACCTCGCGGCAACCAACCCTCTTTGACAGGATGATGCTTTTTCTGGAGCCAGCTGGCGCAAAATAACTCTGCATCCGCGTGAACACGGTGCTCAGTGTCCCTCGCTCCTCACTTTCGGCGCACCCTACGACGCGACCACCTCGCAGTCACTGCCTTTAAGGTGCGGCAGGCGTCCGTGTCCCACCCCGAACCCGTTCGCCCGGTGTTCTGTGTGCGAAACCCGGACGTCAAGGTCTCGGGATAAATCGCTTATGCGGTGGCGCTCGATGCTTCCACGCGTGCTTTTCCTGCGACCGCGCAGTCCCCCCACAAGCGCTGACAGTCCTACCACCCACACTCCCTCATCACGCAGAGCTTACCCGCAAGTCAAGATGGCCAAATATTTCGGTGACATCGCCAAGGGATGCAAGGGTGCGTCTCTTTCCGTGCCAAGACCCCGCGTCGCATCGAAACGCGCATCGCAAACCTAGCCACCAAACGCGCTTCATCGCAGACTGACCGCCCCCCCTCCCGCAGACATCCTGTCCGGCGGCATCAGCTACGACAACAAGTTCAACGTCAGCACCAAGGTTGGCGGCCATGTACGTTGGCGTGCGAACCCGGCACTGAAACCCTTTGCCTTTGGACGAAAACCAGCCCAACACGCGACACGGCAGGCACGGCGTGTCCCCGTGGAAGCCCCGAGAAACTCTCGTTTCTCTGCGTGTTTCCCTCGAACCCGACCCATCATCACCAGCCCGTTCTAACCTCGCCTCGCGCCGCTTGCTTTCCAAAACACAGAGCGTCAAGGCCGATATCGTTTCCAAGGGCGTGGACGTCACCGCGAGCGCCACTGGCACTTACGCCATTGCAAAGGACTTCACCGCGGACTGCACGGTGAACGAGAAGGGCGACGTCAAGGGAACAATGGCGCACGCGGGGCTGGTCAAAGGGTTGAGGACGACGGTTTCGGGCGAGCCCGCGAACGCCGCGAAGACGCTGAAAGTCGCCAACCAGTTCCTTCACGGCCCGGTCGGGGTGAAACTGGACGTCTCTGGGGTTGTTTCCGGGGCGCCCAAGGTGGACATGAGCGCGCTTTGGAACGTGGGGCAGTGGTCACTCGGCGCGGAAACGGCGGTTGGCAAGAACGGCGTCGCGAACTACGCGCTCGCGGCGCAAACGAAAATCGACGACGTCGTCGCCGCGATTGTGCTGGCGGACAAGCTGGAAACCCTGAAAGCATCGGCGACGTACAAGCTGGACAGTAACACCAGCTTGGCTGCGGAGGCGGTGTACAAGCTGAAAAGTAGGGACCTGAAGGTTTGCGCCGGCGTCGCGACGACTCTGGAAAACGGCCACGCCGCGCGCGCGGTGCTTTCCTCCTCTGGGAACGCGCAGGTGACGTACTCGGGGGAAGTCACGAAGGGGTTGCAAGGCACCGCATGCGCGCAGGTGGACCAGGCGCTCAAGTACAAGTACGGCCTGCAGTTCAACTATAAGATGTAAAGGAGGGTGGGATGTGAGAAGATACGCGCGCCCAAACAAACTGGGAGCGCTGACGATGTTAAAGTCAACCTTTAAAATGTTTTAAAAGAACGAATAACTCTACCACTACCTCGGTCGATTCCCCCCTATTTTCTGCGCCGCTTCCCTTCCCTCCTTCGTGAGCAGCGCCTGCGCTAACAACGGCAGCTCCGGGAACACGTGCACGACGTACTGTTCCACCACCCGCCTCGCCGCGCCCCATCGGTCCTCGCCTTCCGGGAACTTCGGAAGGTGCGCGCCGGCGGCGCCGAGGCTTCGGATCATTGCGAACCGCTCCGCTTGTAACCCGGGGTGTTCGTGCACGTTCCGCACGAACCGAAACAAGTCCCGTAAGGTGGGTTCGTACCCGGTGCCGTCCCAGTCCCCGCGCGCAGCGGCGGCGCGAAGGCTGGACGAACCGGGTCGCTTGCGCCCTTTCTTTCGCAGCACAAGCGATTGAGACGATCTGTCGTTCGCCAACTCGGCGGCGGCGAACCGCGTCGCGATCAACGCCTCCTCCTTCGCCTTTTGCAACTGCTCCGCACCGGCCGCGTATTGCTTTTTGATGTTGTACTTCGTCACCCGCTCAAGGAGCTCGGGAATCACCAGCTCTTTCCAGTGTTGGAGCCGGGACGCGACGGAAACGAGCCGGGAGGTTTTTGCAGAGAGTGAGTTGGAGTTGTTGTTTTTGGAATCCGGTTTCGCGACATTCGCCGAAGGGTTTCCGTTTCCATTTTTGTGGTTGGAACGTCTTTGTCCCGAGGTTTTCGTTTTTATGGTTTCGTCCTTCCCGCCTCCTCCGCCGTCCCCGAAAATCTCCGCGATCAAAACTAGTTCCTCCTCAGGGGACAGCGAATTCCCGCTTTTAGGGTTAACAGGAATCAGCTTGGCGTCGTTCACCTCGCGTATTTTCTCCACCGCCGTCTCGGGACTCCAGAACACGGGGTGCTGCAGCACCTCAAACGCGCTCGGCCGGTCCTTCGGGTCGGGCTGTTTTTGGGGGGGAAAAACGTCAGTCTCGAGTCTTACTGTATATCGCGATGTATTGGACGATGTATGGACAACAGGGAGGGGTAATCGGTGTGAACCGTGACCAGCGTTAGAGGTAAAACAGTGCGTTTGTGCTGTATGCAGTGCACTTCCGTTTGATGACCGCGGTGGATGTCACGAACGGGGCGGCAGAAACAGTAGTCGCCGGGATTTGGTGAAACACCCAACACGCACCTGCAGCATGTCGTGCAGCACCACCCTGGCCGCGGCGACGGTGTGCCTGGGGAGCTTGCTGGTTTCAAGCGCCCTCAGGGAAAAGTTCCCGCGAATAATACGCTGGTTCTCGTACAAACCGGCGATCCCGGCGGCTTCGGGTTCTCGCTGGTCCCAAGTTCGTTTTCCACCAAAGTTCTTCTTACCGCCCTTAACCGACTCGCCGTCGGTGTCGAAGGAGTCAAATTCGTCCTTGTACGGGCTCGCCGCGCCCGTGAACGTGGCGTACATTAGGTTACCGAGCGCCCATACATCCACCGCGCTGGTCAACACGGCACCCTGAAGCACCTCAGGCGGCCGTCCCTGAAGCCGCACATCAACGCCGTACCCCGCGAACGTGGTCATCGAGTACTGGTTGTCACTGTCGCTCCCGGTTTTGTCGTCTACGGCTCTTTGTAGCCGGACGCCCAGCCCCAAATCCGCGAGCTTGAACTCGCCACTCGCGGCGCGCAGGCAGTTATCGGGTTTGATGTCGTTGTGCACCACGCCCGCGTTGTGCACGTCCGTAACGGCGGCGCACAGGTCTTGCGCGGCGATGATTCGCTCGTGCGGCGGGTAGTTCGCCACGACGCCGCCCGGCGCGTTGCCCAGCCACTGCGCTAAGCTCTCCCCGCACCGTTCCTGGCCCGATAAAAAAGAAAGTGTCAGTCTCGTATGGGCGATCGCAGAGGCGGAATGTGGTGATTGGGAAAGGCCCTTACCATCGCGGTGAACACGGCGTCGCCGGCCTCCAGGTGCTGGCCCAACAGAAACGTCACGCGGTTGCTGTTCTGGTTCAAGTGCCGGTGCAACGCGAGTTCGCGTTCCACGAGCGCCCTGGTGTTCACACCTCTTTCTCCGGGAGGCAGGGGTATTCGCTTGATCGCGGCTGGCACGATTAACAAGAAAGTGTCAGCCTCGTATGGGCAATCAGGGAGGCGGAATGTGGTGATTGGGAAATACTTACCTGGTCTTCGAACAACAGACGACGACCCGGCGGTTTCGTCGTACACCCCGGCGTAAACCGTGGTGCCCAAGCTTCCCCGCCCTAACTCCTTTTGTTCGTCGTACCAGATGTGCCTCCCCGCGCTTTGCCAGCTCTTTTTCGGGGGCGGCAACAAGGACTCACCAGCGCGCCGGTGTCGAATGAAAGCCGCAATTTCGTTTTCCAAATCCGAAAGCTTACCCTCGGCGGCTTGCACGGTGAGTGAGGGCGCGCCCGCGTGTTTCGCCTGCGAGTGTAAAAAGAAAGGGTCAGTCTTGAGTGCGCAAGTAGAATGTATATCGCGATGTATTGGACGATGTATGGACAACAGTCACCGTAATCGGTCTGAACAGTCACCAGCTGAGAGATAAAACAGTGCGTTTGTGCCGTGTGTAGTGGTTGCCAGTACGCCAGTAAATGTTACGGAACGTATTAAACTCGACCAGGGGCGGCAGAAACAGGTCGTCACGGAGTTGGCGAAACACGGAACACGCACCTTTTCAATCGCGACCCGAATGCCGCTCGGGTCGATCTTTTCCGTGGCTTCAATCAAATCCACCGCCGCGGCGATTTTCGCGCGAAGCAAAGACGCGCGTCGCAGCGCGTCATCCGCATCCGCCATAATCGACCGCCACGCGTCGTGACTCTTCGTGGCGTCTTTCAAAAAAGACCCCGCGCGAGCGCCGGGTTCGTGGCTGGTGGTGGGTGTCTTTATCTTTTTTGTCAGCGACGACGAGGCTTTCGCGTTTGTGTCGTCGTCAAACTCGCACGACGACGCGGCGCGCGCGCCGTCCACGTCCACGTCCCTTAGGAAAGAAAGGTCTTTTTTTGGAAAAGAAAAGTGTCAGTCTTGTATATCGCGATGTATAGACAACAGTCACCAGCTGAGAGATAAAACAGTGTGCCTGGATTTGGGAAAGGGAATACGTACCTTTCAGGAAATCTAAGGTCCGTTCCAGGTCCATTGTAAGAGCCTCGCTGAGGTTGTCGTGCGTTAGTTGCCAGACCGGGGCGTCCCTGTCTGGATCGTCGGTCGTGTGTGAACCGTGGTTATTTTCGGAATGCGTCGCCCACCGTTTTCGTCGCGCCGCCTCCGGAACGTCGCGCTCAAACGCGCTCAGGGTTTCCGCTTTCAGTAGCAACCCGTCAAGGTGGTCCCGCCACCCGGACGACGAGAACGCGCTCTCCGCGCTTCCGACCGCGAACGTTTTCTCCTGGTCGGTGCTCCCTGCGAGTGCGTCAAAATCACCGCTCAAAGCGCCGTTCTCCACGTCTTCGCACGCCGTTACCAAACTTTTTGTCGCGGCGACGTATTTGTCCCGCGCCGTCTCAAACCCCACTCGCCGCCGCTCCGCCCTGCGGTTGGGAAAGAAAAGTGGTTAACGTCTTGTGTTGGGCGTGTATTGGACGATGTATGGACAAACAGTCGTAGTAATCGGTCCGAACAGTCACCAGCTGAGATGTAAAACGTAGGTGTGTCGGATTTTTGAAAGACTCAAGGCCGTACCTGCTCAGTAAATCGAAACACCGGGTGTAAACCGAGTCCCCTTCCATCAAACGCACGGACCTCGCGTCATCCGTCAAACTCGCGCAGTACGCGCTGAGCTGCCCCACGATGAACTCCAGCGCGGTGGCGTGCAGTGGTGCAAGTGACACGTCGTCGGCGCCCATTTCACCCGCCCGCTTCTCCATATCCTCCAGCAAAATCTCAAACACAAACGCGTCGTCCACGGCGCCGTCCCTCATGGCCATCAAATCCACGTTGTCCCGGAAGTTCTTGAACGCCCTGAAGAGGACGTCGACGTCGTCCCGTTGGGTTTCAGTGAAGATGTCGTTGGGAGCAACGCCGGAGGATTCGTTTCCGGAAGAGGAGTCGTCGTCTCTCCCGCTTGATGAGGTTCCCGCTTTCGCCAAATCCAATTTCAGTCGTTCCGTCTCAACTCGCGCGCGCTCGCGTTCCTGCTGCGCCGCGGTGAGCCTCCCGAGGGTTTGGTTTTGCAGTTTCGTGGTTTCATTAAAGTCGTGTTCGCGCGCGTCCCACCCGTTCGACCCGCCACTCAAACCGTCCTCGCCTCGGAACGCCAAAAACGCGTCCCGGTGCGCCGCCGCGCCCGCGACGGACCAGCCGTTTTTATCAAAACCCGCGAGCGCGTCCACCAACCGTCGCTCCGAGACGCCCCCGTTTAGAAACGAGCGCGTCGCGTTCGCCAAAGGCGCGACGTTTTTGGCGATGTATTTCTTCCCCGCTTTCCGCCGCTGCGTGTCCCCGCCGCGTAACCACCCCCAGGCGCTCGCGGGCCACTTCATGGACGTCACTGTGATTGTAAAAGAAAAGTGTCAATCTTGTACAGGAAAACAGGGAGGCGGGATTTGGTGAAAGGCCCAACACGTACCCGGCGCGCGGTCTAAATATGGCGCGCTGTACCCCTTGAACCACTCCTTCGCCCAACGCGCGTTTCGCTTCCCCGCTCCAACCAGCTCGGAGGCGGCGTCCAGGGTCAAGCCGTTGTGCTTCCAGTCCTCAAGCCAGTACTCCTGCACCGCACGGCGGTGCTCGATGGCTTCGAAGGAAGCGCGCACGCGCGCCGCCGCCTCCGCGGCGAGCTCCAGGTCGCGCATCTGCAGCCACCAGTGTTGGTCTGGGGTGCATTCTTGCATCGCGGGCGTGGATTCCTTCTGCTCAAGAATCAACCGCAACGTTTCCGGGTCCCGCACCGCCCCAAACCGCCGAACGTGCGCGCCTTCCAGTTCCAAACCGCAAATCGCAAGCCGCGCCCTCGCCCGGTGCGCGAAGGACATCGCCTCCGCCAGGTCGTTCACTAAAACCGCGTCGCCCCGCATCGCGTGCGCGGCATGCGGGTCCCCGTTGTTGGAAGTCGCGTCTCGCAGCGAGGCGGACATGCCGCCTGCGATGGCGGCGTCGCTGGAAACGCCGGTACCTTGGCACGATTGAAAAGAAGTAACGTGTCAGTCGGTCGTGACGTGTGTATCCGGGATTGGTATATCCGGATTGGACCGGGTAGGCCCCGTACTCCATGGTATATCCGGGATTGGGACGGTGACAGTTACGGCGGTAACGGTATCACGGGTAAACAGTCCCTGTAACGGGCAGGAGAAATAACCGTCCCTTCGGAAAGGACGAGTACGCGCAATCAGTCCGTCGGAACTTGTTCACTGGGAAAAAGGTCCGTACCACCCGAGTGTGTCGCGGCGCCCGAACCAGCGCCGCCGCCCAGCAAACCCCCCGACGGCAACACCCCGTTGGCGCTGCCGAACCCGCGCTAGAGATAAATAAAAGAAAGTGTCAGTCTTGTATGGGCAAACAGTCTTGGGCTTTGGGAAATACAAAACTTACCTCCGTGGGGGGCACGACGTACGTGAGGTGCCACGGATTTTGTTGGAACGGCGAGTGCGTGGTGGCACCCTTGACCGCGTTTAGGTCGCTGCCTTGCGGCGCGGTGTACGGTAGTCGGGGCGCGCTTACCATCACCACCGGCGGCGGTTTTTTCCCATCCCCAACACTCAAGCCGAGTTGTTCGCCAAGCGCGTTGATTCGGCTCGCCACGGCGAAGTGCAGTTCCCGCCCTTCCCACCCCGGGTCCACGCCGGCTAGGGTGACGTAAACCACCCCGGGCTCACCCATGGTCGGTGTCTCCCTGCCGTGACAAAACAGCAACGAGTTCAGCGCCACGGCATCCACCAAAGTCTCGCCTTCCCGCGTTAAGTCGATCTCCTGTCGCGACTTGTTCCGGACCGCGTACAGAAGGTTCTTGTGTTTCCTCGCCGGCGTGTTTCTTGGGGGGGTACCGAACGCAAGCGACCGCGTGCGCTCGGGGGGCGTGACCGCGCAGGCGGCGATCCACACGTCAAGCGCGGGCTCGCCGCCTCCGGAAGTGCCCGTGCGCGAAAGCGTTTCGCCGCGCTTGTCCGCCTCGGCGAACCACTTCCAAATCTCAGGCGACCTGAGCGGACCCGCGCCCGCGTTGTTTCCCCCGGCAGTGGATCCAGCGGGAACGTACCCGGCGCTTCCGTTGGATGACGACCCGTTCGCCGTTTCCTCCCCGACCCCGAAATAGTTACCCTCCCCGCGTAGACCGGGCGGTCGCGCCACTCGCTCGGCTTGGACCTTGAATTCGCACACCCGGCCGATGGCGTCGGTGTCCAGCCCATCCGGGATCTCGGCGACGAACCGACCGCGCTCCCAGGTCGGGCGTAGCGCTCGCCACGAAGAAAGGTACTCGCGCGTCACGGGTACCGCGGGCAGTCCCAGGTGCGAGGCCACGCCGGGCTTAGCACGCGACGTGGAGTTCGAGACCCCCGCGTGCGCGCCGGATGGGCGCGACGCTTTACCACGAGCGCTCGTGGGAGGGTGCGGAAACCTCGGGGCCGTTCGGTGCATCGCGCGCGCCGCAACCAGCAGCCGCCGCGTCTCCCGCCGCATCACAACCGCACACGGCGCAGAACGCGTGCACTGCCCCTCTGAAACGTGCACGCAACTGTGGACCCAAACTACGATGAGCGTCGAGTTTACAACGACCGAGCAATGGCGAAAGTGCATAAAAAAAAGGCGAAACTTCACTTTACAATCCTCGCATTGCACCTCCGTTGTGTTCTGCGTGGCGCTGAGGTCGACGCGGTACCATTTCGGGGGTGCGTTGGAAGGCACGACGAGCCCGCCATGATGCGGTTGGAAGAGATGTAGGTGAGGTCGAGTCTGGCGAAAGCGACGGTCGGACGGTCGCGGAACGACGCATTACGCGTTAAAAATGTGAAAACAAGTCTATTTAAAAAAGCAGGCTCCGCGCGGGCTCAACCCACTCCTGCGTACATGCAAAAATCTAGTTACAAACCACGAGGACGACGTTCTTACTGTCCTGTCCGGGAAAATAATGGGGGTGTCGTCTACTGCGTGGTGTCTGACGGCGCCGGAGAAACCGAAACATCGCGGCCGCGGCGCGGCGCCGGGCTTCCGGTTCGGGCGGTGTTGTGATGCTTGGTCGCTTGCTTCTCCGAGATGGCGCTCATCCCAGGCTGGTGCGTTCCCTGGCGCTGTTGCGCGTGCGCGTCCGAGACCATGGTATCCACGTTGATGGACGGCCCCGCGCTTCTCAAAAAGTCAGCAGCTTCAAGCGCGTCGTTGTCCACGTCCTCTTTGGTGTCCTCGTCGTCGCCGCCGCCCCAAAGCGTGTCCATCTCGTCATCCGTCGCCATGGCGCCGTCGGCGTCGGCGCGCGCGTCCCGCGCCTCCGCGGCGTGAAGCATGGCCATCTCGATGTGGTCCAAGCCGCCGCGCTCCCACCTTTGGTCCAGGCGCGCGAGGTCCGTATCCGAGCCGCGCTGCGCCGCCATACCAGCGCCGGTGTCCTGATCGCCGTTGTCGCGCTGTCCAGGGTACCCGTTCGTCTCGCCGTGGAAGTACGTTTGTTGCGTTTGTGGAGTTTGGCGGTGGGGGCCGGTGCCGCGCCCGGGCTGGAAGTGCGCGTCGCTGGATTGCGAGGCGCCGCGGCGCTGGTCGTATCCGTGCTGGCCGTGCTGAGTGTTGCCCGTACCGTTGTCATTCCAGTTCAACAGCCGTTGCAGCACGTCCATTTCCTGCAAAAGCGTGCTTCGCTCGTTTTCAGTCATCATGGCGCTCGGGTGCGTGTTCGGCGACCCGCCGCGCTGTACGGCGAGGTGCGAAATCTGCAGCTGCCGCCTCAAGTGCTGCGACGCCGCGATCGCCAGAGGTACCACCCTGGTCTGCAACGCATCCAACTTACGTCCAAGCAAACCGAGCTGGTCACCAGAATCCGACCCGACCGGGTTGTGGCCCGCGTACGCCGCGCCCGACCCCGGGTGCGCGTTGTACCCTCCCGGGTTCCCGTGTCCGTTCCCGTCCGGGTTCCCGAACCGGTGTTGCGATTCCCGGTGCTGCGAGTGTTTCCCGCTGCCGCTCGACCCGCCGCTCGTGGTCAGGCCGCCGCCCCCGGACCCCGAGCCGGCGCCTCGCCCGCGGCCTCGGCCCACGCCCGCCGGCCTCGGCGGCGGCCACGGTAAACCCGCGGCTTCCGCGGACGCGCGCGCTTTCAAACCCTGGCCTTTCTTGTGCGACCGCTTCGGGGCTTTCGGGGCGGTAAAGGTTTTGTGCAAAGACGTCGGCGCGCTCGCCATCATCGCCGCGATGCCCGCGATTCGCGCCTCGCCCGCGCGCACGAAATCCCCCTCGTCGTCGTCCCGCGTGAACCCCACCCGTCGCTCCAGCTCGCCGAGCTCGGCGTCGTTGACGGCAAGATTCTCGTTGAATCGCGCTTTCTTCGGGCCAGGCTGGCTCTGGCTTTTCGACATCGAGTTCGTCTCGGTCTTGACGTGAAACGCAAAAGGCACGCCCGCGGGGTCGAACAGCATCTTAGCGTTTTGTTTGTTCACGTCCACGGTTTTGCGCTTTTTTTCCGGTTTCGAAACGTCGGGGAAACTGGAAGGCCCGTTGTGCGTCTGGGTACCCTCCACTGCTTTGCCCTCGGCCGGCGCCGGGGCCTCTTTCGCCGCCATTGCCGCCTTCGCCGCCGCCGCTTGCTGCTGCTTCGTCGGGTTGACGATGGATAAAACCTCCTCGCCTCGTTTGGCGGCTTTGTCGAAACTCACCTTCGCCAGTGTAAGCGCCGCGACGAACCCGGCGCTCTTCTTGGCTTTTCCCAACGTCTGTTCGTACTCCCTGAACGGCAGTAGGTCGTGCCGGTGCACGGACGCGGCGGTGGTGTCGAAGAACCGCACCGCTCGTATGGCGGCGTCGTCTTTGTGCGCGGCCGGTACCACCACCCCGAGCGCCTCCGCCGCGGCTTGCGGTATCACCACCCCGGGCCACCAGCCGTGGCCTTTCACCCGGCCCCAGACGTGCTGTCCTTCGCTTGGCCACGTGGCCGGGAGCTCGGAAAGCACCTCCGCGGGTTTCCCGGGAAGAGGCACGTTGTAGTTGATCTTCTTAGACACGACGACGACGGCTTTGTGTTTTGTGGGAAGCGCCCCTCCACCCGCCGCGGTGGCGGGCGCCCGCGCCACAGTAGGATCCTCCCCAGGGTACACCCACTCGATGCGCTCCGCCGCGAGAAGCACTTCCTCTACGTCCCCGTCGTCGTACCGCACTTTGTGTTTCCCGTTCTTCGGGTTGAACGCCTGGACCACCCCGGAGAAGAACGCGCCTTCCGCGGGCCACAAAACCCGTACGCGGCGATCCACCGCGGCCTCGCCCGGGAGCTCGTTCGCGACTTGCGCGCAAACCGCCGACGGGAGAAAATCCAAAATCTTGGGTCGCGCCGCGCGGTTGGATTTCCGGACGCCATCCTCCGTGGTGGTGCCGCCTATGGACGTGCCGTTCGGGGTGGTAAGCCTCGATCCTCCTGGAGTCCCGCCGTAGCCTTGTTGAAAATTAGCAGTGCTCCTGCTGGTGTCCCGGTTCATAACAGGCGGCGCCGACTCCAACCCGAGCGCGCCCGCTATCCTCCGGCGCAACCACTGGTTGTTGTTCGACGCGGTGCTTCGACGAAACGCCACCCTGAAGGTTTCTTGAAGCTCTTTCTGTCCCATCGATCGGAGCTCGGACATGCGCCCTTCATCGTCAACGCAGGTGAAGCAATCCGCGCACGCCGCGCGTGCGCGAGCGTCTTCCGTGGCGTCGTCGTCTCGGCCGCCCGGCGTCGACCCCGCCGCGTTGGCGTCCAAGGTTTCTTCCGTGTTCGTGGCGAACCGCGTCGCCGCCGCCGCCGCATCCAAAGCGCTCGCGTCAACCTCAAGCCCGATCCTGTCCTCCGTGGTTGCCACCTCAACGGACGCGCCACCACTCGTCGGATCCGCGTCCGAGCCGTCGCCGTCCCCGCACGTTGTGAGCGCGGAATTGGGAGACTCGCCACCCTCCTGGGTCTTCACAGGGTGCGAATTGTCACCCCCGCGCCCGTCATGCAGCGCCTGGACACCGTGGACAACGATTTTCGTGTCAATCGCGGCGTTGGGATCGGGCGCCAGGGCGCCCGTCAGCTCCCACGCGCCGCCCGCCGGGGAACCTTCCTGCGTCGCGACGCTTGGATTTTCCACGGCCGGGAAACACGACGCGCCGGCCAGACCTCGGGGTTCGCCGCCACCCGCGGTGGCGGTTTCGTGGAACGACGCCATCGTCGCGCGAACCGTGACGAAGGCGGTGGTGTTTACGACCACGATCTGAAGCGGCGACCCCGGAAACACCACACAGAAAGGACGGACGCGCACACGCTGGCGGCTAAAACCGACGACGTGTGCAAATTCCGATATTAACGACTTGCAAATTCCCGGGACGCGGCCGATGGAGACACGGTGGTGTCGCTGTCGCAGTCGCGAAACAAACCGGAGCGCGTCCGCGCGGCGTACGTAGGAAAGTCCCCTTCACTCGATACGCGATCGGCACGGGATCGAGTACGACGAGGCCTGCACCGCAGCGCCTGGGAGAGTGAGCGTCCTGGCTTTAGATCTCGCGACGAGTATGCTTTTTTCTACCGACGCGCAAGAATCGGGGACGAGTTATGACTCCCGAAATGGACTTTGGGGAAATTGTGGAAACTTTCGCGTTTTTGTCATAGGGCAATTAGTCGCATGTAAGTGATAATGCATAAATATCTTTTCCGTTTTGGACGTCTGTGGAAAGATCTAGAGTGACCTGTGCCTATGTGGCCACGAACGTGTTTAGATATTTAAAGTGAAAGGCAGCGTCCGGTGAAAAAGTCGGTTCACGCGCACGCCTAAGCGCGTTTCCAGTGAAACCGCAGCATGCACTCGATCAAACAAACGAGGATTCCACGTTGCCTGTTTTTAGGCACCTCGCGTCTCGCTTGCCAAAAAAGAAGATTACTCACGTCCATGTCAGATCTGTCTTCCCTTGGTGTCTCCATAGACGCCTACCGCGCTAGCCACCCGGCAGTACTTCAGGCGTCGCATCCACCTGTGTTTTTCGTGTCGTGCGCGCGGTTTCAGCGTCACACCGTGGACAGACAGATAGTTAGACAGAACGCACACGTACCACGATGGCAACCAAATCCTCGTCGAAAAAGTGGCTTCCCCTGGAAAGCAACCCCGACGTCATCGCGCACTTCGCACACACCCTGGGTTTACCCACTACCATCGGGTTCCACGACATTTTCGGGTTCGACGACGACCTGCTCGCGATGATCCCCACGCCCACGTTCGCGGTGCTTCTGCTGTTCCCGATCACGCCGAGTTCCGAGTCGGCGCGTGAGAAACAAGCTTTAGAAATCGAGAAAAATGGCCAAACCTGTTCCGACGAGGTGTTCTACACCAAGCAGACCATCGGCAACGCGTGCGGCACCATAGGCTTGCTACACGCGGTGGGTAACTGTCTTGGGGAGTTCGACGTGAACAAAGGAACGTACTTCGGGACCTTTTTCGAAAACACAAAAAACATGACCCCGGCCGAGCGCGCGGCGTATTTGGAAACCGACGACTCGCTAGAAACCGCGCACGCCGGCGCGGTGGCCGCGGGCGAGACGGTCGTCCCCCCAATTGATGAGGAAATAAACCTGCACTTCGTCGCCCTGGTGTGCGTGGATGGGGGTCTATACGAACTGGATGGACGAAAAAATGGGCCCGTGTTTCACGGGAAAACGACCAAAGAAACCCTTTTGAAAGACTCGGTACCCGTGATGAAGCAATTCGTCGAAACCGCCGAGGGCAGCGTCAGCTTCAACGCAATCGCCATGGCGCCAGCGAGCGGGTGGTGATGATGAGTAGGGATGAGTGCAGGGTTAATTGCGCCCAGAGATTTGAAGAAGAGATTAGAAAAAGAGTCAAATATCGCGAGCGTAAATAGACAAAACGTGACGACGCGCGTAGAGGACGTCGCCGTCACTCGGATCGCAACACCATCCGCCCGCCCATCCTCCCGCTTTCTCGTCCCCGAGTACGTCCCGGCCGTCGCCGCCTCAATATTCACTATCCTCCGGCTGCACCCTTCTCGCGCTGGGTTGCGACATCAGGTTGTAAAGCGCCTGAAGCACGGTTTCGATTGTCATTGAGTATCCCCAGTTCGCCAAAACGGGAAGCGATCGGGGGTCCACCACGCCGCGGTCGTTCACGCACGGCAGCACGACTTTCGTTTTAAACCGCACCAACGGCGGGGCGTGCGGGTACGAATCCCCGCACGTGATCTCCAGGCTGTAGATTCGATCCGCGAACGGGGAGTTCGCGGGGCCGAAGATGGTGCCTCTCCAGTTCACCATCAGGGAATCGTTGTCTGGGAGGGGGGGGGGGGGTTAACTCTTGCGTCGGGTGGGAGACACCAGTCATTGAGGGACCTCTCAGGCCCGGGATCAACACAACACGCGGTCAAGTCATGGTGGTACGAACCGCGTGAAAATCAACCAACACGCACCGAGGTCCTCCAGGCCGAAAGACACCACACCGCTGCTGCCTTTCTCTCCTCGTTCCAGCTCTTCCAGCAAGCGGAAGTTGCGCGGGACTATCACGTTGTCACCGGAGGACGCCATCGTGTCGTGTGCCAGCGCGAGCCGCGACTGAGATGCATGTGTGGATGAAGACTCGCTTTGGTCATTTTCGATTTTCCCAGAGGTATCTTTTGAGGTCCCGGCGTCCCGCGGTCCGGGAGCGACGAGCCACAAAGCACGGGTGATCGATGGCTTTTGTTATATCGACAATGCTAGAATACACGAGTCGCGTCTCGGCGTCGCTCACACGGTTTGGGGGTCACAGCTTGGGTGGAAGCTTGGGAAGCCCCAAGTCGAACTGGCGACTGCAGTCTGCGGGGAGAGAAAACCAGACGGTTTTGGTCAGTCGTCACGCGAGTTGTAGGTACGAGTGGGATAACACGGGGCATGCCCCGTTGGGTGCGTACCGGTGTAAGCAGAGCCCAGCGCGGCGCCTGCGCCGAAAGCCAAGCTCGCGGAGCGGGTACCCGCGCCGCCTGGAAGAAAGAGGTGATCGGAAGGAGAAGGGTCAGGCACACGCGAATGAGTGAAGGCATCGGTGTTGCGGTCGCGAGATGGAAGCTGCGAAGGGGACGCACGGAAGAGCATCAGACCAGCGGCACCGCCGGCGAGAGATCCGTACACCAAACGGCGAAGGGTGAGGTCAATCGCCGCCTCCCACTTGGCGTCCATCTGAAGCTCGGGCGGCCGGGTCGCCATTCACGCAGAGTGAAGTGTTTGACATCCAGCAAGCCGCACGATTTTGAGTCACCTTCTAATCCTTGGATTGGAATTCCACACCGCACCGCCGCCACTCGTCCTTTGCGCCAGGCTCCAGGTCGTCCTCGACCCGGACCCACGCCCTCGGCTCGTTCCCCGCGTGTCGACGCGTTCTAGATGCCGCCTCCCGGAAGCAGCAAGAAGAAGAAGGGTAAGAAGAGCAAGGAGAAGCGCGGCGGCGGCGTTGGCGTGGGCGGCGGGAGCGGCATTGACAGTCTCGTGGAATCTGGAAACGAACACCTCGCGTTCGAGCGGATTGACGAGGGCTTGGCTGATTTGAAGCGCGCGTGTGCCCTCGCGCCGGACAACCCTGTCGCCGCTGATGCGTACGGCATGGCGTTGGCTGAGTTTGGTGACCCGGATGACGCGATTGGTACCTTGAAACGCGCGGCGCAGCTCAGACCGAACGAAGGCTTTGAGAAGTTCATGTATCTCGGCCAGCTTCTGGACGACGCCGCCGCGGCGGCGACGTGCACTCGACAAGGCCTGGCGATCATCGAGCACCAGGCATCGTTGGGGGACCTTGATGCGGACGAACGTTTGTGTGGCGCGTGCTGCGCTTTGGTCGAGCAGCTCCTCGCAGCGGCGGATGACGTGGAGGACGTGGCGGATGAATGCGATGCCTTGCTTCGCCGCGCCGCCGAGGCGGATGTGACGAGCGCGGAACCCATGCAGGCGATGGCGTCGTTGCGGTCGTTACAGGGACGAACAGAGGAGGCGCTTGAGGCGCTGAGACGGTCGGTCGCGACGTGGAGGTCACGCCGGGGCGGCTGGGATGTGGATCCGGATGACGCGGCGCACGCGGATGACGAAGCGGCGCTTGAAATCGAAGGCGAGTACGAAGTCTCCTTTGAGTTTCGCTTCGAAACCGCCAAGCTGTTACTGGAGCTGGACGAAAACACGGAAGAGGCGGTGATGGTGCTAGAGGAGCTTCTCAACGAACGAGACAACGTAGTGGACGTGTGGCACCTCCTGGCGCTGGCGAACCACGGAGCGTGTAACTTTGACCGAGCGCTGGAGCTGCTGGACCACGCCGAAGCGCTGAACGAGAAACAGGGGGGGGCGGAGCACGTCATCGCGGACCTCATGGAGCTACGGTCGGCGGTGACGGAGAGCAAGGAAAAGTGGGAAGAGGACGTGGGAGCGGACCACAAAATGGGGGGGGAGGATGACGAGTGAGTAGCGCGCGGATTGAAAAAACAAATCTTTCGTAGTCTTTCTTTTTCTTCTTCACGAACAATTCGTGTTCCCGGCGACGTCCCTCGCGTTGACGTTCGCGCCGGCCGCGAGTAACGACCGCGCGGTTTTCACAAAGTCCCGCGTCATGCCATTTTCCACCAAATTTCGAGCACCATACGTAACCGCAATCAACGGTGAGGCTCGCATGTGTGCCTCCCTCCGCTCCAGGAGTTGCGTAAGCGCGGTTGGCGATTCTTTCGCTTCGCTGATTTTGGTATCAACCGTGTCGGAATCTCCGGTGAAACACGCCGCCCAGAATGGCGAAACCTCTGTAGAGGCGATCTTCCCGGAAACGTTAAGATAGGCGCATAGGTTCTGTCTGAACTGACGTCGCTTTCGTGCGTCGCGTATGAAACTCTTGTCGCCGTCGCCGAAAATTTCGCTTTCGTTGCGCGCCGTGTCGCACACGTCGAGTAGAGCCAAGTCTCGCGCCAGAGTTTCAGCAAAATCCGAGATGCCGAGATCTGCATCCTCACGCGCGAGGTTGGGCTCGCGGTGAGGGCCGCCGGGAGCCTGGGGGTGCAGCTCCGGGCGAATGCGAACCATTGCGAAAGGGTCACGGTGGGTGTGGCGCGGATACGTGTGTGCGCAGATGCGTGTGTCGCGGGAAGGGAAACGAAGAGGTGGTAATATTTCTACTGCGTCTTCCGAGAATCCGAGCGTTTCAGGAAATTCTCACAAAGAGGGGAAACGAACAAACGAACAAAGCACCATCCACAGAGACAGCATAGCATCATCACGAGCACTCCCCGTGAAACGAAGTAACATACTGTAATGAATGACTCTACTAGCTAACAAGTCTGGTGCTCACGCGCCGCCTCTCTCGCCGCGCTCACTTTTTTTTCCCAGCCACGGTTTTCGTCTTTCCCTTGCGCGTGCGCGCGTTTGTTTTCGTGCGCTGGCCGCGCAGGGGAAGCCCGCTGATGTGCCGTTTTCCCCTGTAGCACTGGATCTCTTTTAAGCGCTTGATGTTCATCATGTTGAACCTTCGCAAGTCACCCTCGATGAGGTACTTGTCCACCTCCGCGCGTAACGTTGTGAGCTCCTCTTCCTCCATCTCGCGCACGCGCTTGTTTTCCAACCCGGTTTCCGCGATTATCTTCGCCGCGGTGGTGTCGCCAATCCCGTACACATACGTCAACGCCGTGGCGACGCGTTTGTTGTTGGGAATCTCCACGTTCGCCACGCGCGCGGCACGGATTTGAAGTGCACCTCTTTGCTGCGCGCCCGCGAACTACGAGGGGAAGCGAGGTGGTGCGGGGGGAGGGTCAGGATGGGGAATGGATGGGCGAAAAACGAAACAGACTCCGAGCCTAGAATCCGGGATGAAAAAAAGGTGGAGCGAGGGGGCCCTATGGCGACCCAGGCGTGCGGTGCGCCGCGGCGGTGGCCAGCCGGCCCTTGGCGCGTATCGTGCGCCCCCGCTACGTTGGGTCGTGTCGCACGCCGTGCCGCGGTGCTCGTGGTACGCGTTGATTGGCGTGAACCGTGGTGCCCCCGCCCGTGCCAAACCACCGAACCGAAACCCTAACCTCTGGGGGTGTGAAACGTACCTTGGCGCTGTGCGACTTGACCGAAACCCCGTGGAAAGCGGACGCCTGGGACGACTGTGGGTGAGACAAATTAACGGGCGCGGTCAGTGCCGGTGGTTGGAGCGCGCGCGGAGACGAAAAACAGGCAAAGCGTGATCGCCGAGACCTAACGCGCGTGGTCCCGGCGGGGCACGCGCTCGGAAAATCGCCACTCGCGATGACGATGCTCGTCGCTTTATCCAGGATAAACCGCCCGATGATGACGACCCCGGAGACGGCACGTACCTGCTTGGACACGATACCGCCCTTGGCCACGACGACGGGAACCGCAACGCGGCTAGCGCAGAAAGCAGCCATTGTATCTACGCCTCACGGTCTGGAACTCGCGTGGTTAGGAGTGCGCGCGCCGTTGGAGAGACGAGGTCGAACACGACGTCGACGAGACAGCGAGGAGGAAACTGCAGAAGCAAAAAAAAATTGCATCGAGGTTCGCCGGTCGGTGGTTCGACAACGAATTTTCCGGCTGGGGGCAGAGACGCGAGGCGCGGGTGGTGTTCAGGGTTGAGCCGGTCGACCTGAACTCCCGTGGGGGCGTCGCGTTGGACGGTGCGTGCTGCAGACGCGATCGCGGGACTGGTTACACGAGTCGAGGGCTGTGTCGCGAGACTCTTCCGCGAACGCGACCTTGGGAACAAAGGAAACACCCTTTTGTGAGTGGCTAGCCTCGGATCGCCGGGCAGGCGTGCTGTGTGGAACGCGCGTCGCGACCGAGCCAGCGGGCGGAACTGCGTCCTGCTAGGGGAGGACTCCTAGGGGAGGACTTCACCAACATCCAACAAGTTTCCTGCGCTAGTTTTCTCACCATGAGCGTCAACAGTGACGGCTCGACCCAGCGCGGGATTGGCAAACGAAACATCTCCACGGATTCGTTTCTTCGCGAAGTCACGGACGAGGGGTTGCCGCGGAGTTACTACGGCCGAACAAACCGTACGCCGCTGAACTTGGGGGTGTGCGTCGGGGGCGTGCTCGGCAGTCTGTGCGTATACGGCGTGTTACAGGAACGCTTGATGACGATTCCGTACGGGGGCATCACTACGGAACCCGAAATCGCGGAGATGTTCACGTCAAGCGTGTTTCTCGTGTTGATGAACCGGCTGGTCACGGTGTGCGTAAGCGCGCTCGGGATCGTCCTCACCAGGGACTCGTTTGCGATCACCACGCCCCTGAATCTATATGCCAGCATCGCGTTCGCCAACCTGGTAACCACGGTGTGCCAGTACGAAGTGCTGAAGTACCTGAGCTTTGCCGCGTCGACGCTGGCGAAGTGCGCGAAAATCATCCCAGTTATGGTTTGGGGGAAAATCATCCTGCGCAAGACGTACGGATGGCGGGACTACTTCATGGCCTTTCTGGTCACCGCGGGGTGTTTCCTGTTCGTCCTGGACCGAGGCGTGATTCAAAACCGCCAACTGCGACACGGAGGGACGGTTCAAATCCCCACCGAAAAAGGAGGCGCGCGCCGCGACAAAGCGCCGCCGGCGCCGTTTTACTACCAACCCATCGACGTTTCCGACACCGTGGTTTCGTACGACTCCCGCGCCGACGCGGATTACTTTTCGCGCGACATCGCCGTCGAAGAGACGACGACGACGGAAAGTGAGGAAACGGGCGCACAGGTGCTGAACGAAATCATCACCAGAGGGGGGGGGCATTTCATGGATACGGTGATGAACCAAGGCCAGGCGCACGTTTACTTGCTCGGTACGCTTATTATGTGCGTCTACCTCGGCTTCGACGGGTTCACGTCGACGTTCCAGCAGAAACTGTACCGGCACTACACCTGTTCCATTCTGAACCAGATCTTCTTCACGACGTGTTTCGGTGCGTTGTTCAGCCTGTGCTGGCTACTCAGCACGAACCAACTCATGGAGGTGGTGGGGTTCATGGGGCGCCACCCGGGGGCGATTCAGGATGTTTTCGTGCTGAGCGTATCCGCAGCGGTTTCGCAGTACGTATTGTATTTCCCAAATCCCAACACTGTTTACAGCCCCTGCGTGACTATTTACGGAGTGCACTACTCGTAACATTTACCAAAGTAAGACTCAAGACTGACCCTTTTCGTTAACATTCACAGGTTTGCGATTTCGTACACCATCTTTTGTTTCGGCGCGGTTACCTTGGCCTCAGTGATGACGTTCCGGCAGTTCATCTCCGTGGTGATTTCGTGTTTCCTGTTCGATGCGCCGTTGTCGGTGGCGCAGTGGGGAGGCTTGGGCATGGTGCTGGCGCCGGTGTTTGACCGGATCTGGCAGGAATGGCGAAAGCCAGAGATGTTCGGGAAGGGAACGCCGGACGGGGTGAAAACCGGGGGGGGGGATGATTACGACGTGGACCAAAGTCCACGCGCGGGTAGGGGGTTCGGACCTCATGGGCAGATTCCGGACAACTATTTCAGCGCGCGTAACACGGGGCACACGCCTCGGTCGTCGCAAAATTTCTCCCCTCGAAGTTCCGAAAACTCGAGCGCGTCGGACAGGCGGTTCGGCGCGGGGCACAGTGACAGGAGTATCGATCTTGCCGATGACAGGAGTAATTTGCTGCGAAAGGGGGGGGGGCAATGACAACACAGGCGCGTGTAGGTCGCGCCACTAGATAGATAGTAACATGAACACGACTGTAAGGAAAAGGAAAATGGTGAACAGGACCCTGTTCAAAAAGTCCACATGTCATCTCGCTCATCCAGACCTCGCGATGCGCGACCTATCAACTCATGGACCGCATGAGCAGCTGCACGCCGTGCACGATGGACCATACCCATCCCACGAGGAACACGAAGCACATCAGCCACATCATGGCGAGGCATATTAACCCGTCCATCGCTTTTTCGCACGTCACGCAAGCGATGAATGTTCCCACGCCGGGAAGGAAAACGTTTAGCACCAAGGCCACCATAGCGACGGGCTTCTTCGCTTTGCACAGCGCGTTGGTGTGCGTGTTTTGAAGGAAATCCACGACACTCTTGCACGCGGCCGTAACACGGGCAGCCATGGTGAGGTTAAGGGTGGTTGATCAGGTACCGCGCGTCGTCGTTGTGGAGGTAATAACGGTTTTCAATCGGATCTCATCACCAGGGGACAGCGACGAGAACTGACCACACCGAAAACAAAAATGTCAGGGTTTTCCTTCTGCCGTGCCTTGTGCCTGGTACACCCACACCCTCGGCGCGCGGTGTTCCGTGTTTCGTCGATGTCCGGCAGCTTCAGTCTCGTATCTCGGCCGTGCCTCGCCGCGGCGTCCGCCGCGGCGGCGCGCGCGCGCGCGTCGTCGTCGACGCGCGCCGCGCGATGCGCGACGGCGACGATCCGCAATTCCTCCGCCGCCTCGACGTCTGCGGTTTCGGGCGGTGGTAGCGGTATCTCCGCGCGCACCCGAGGCACGAGTGTGGTGGCACGCGCGAAGAAAGGCGGGTTCATGGCTGAGATTGAAACGATGATGGAAGAGGAAGGCGTGGCGGTTTCGTTTACGTTGCCTCTCGCGGTGCAGAAGTACCCGCACCAAAGCTTGCGGGCGAAAAACAAAGTGATTGGAAAGTTCGACTCCAAATTAGCTGAGTTAAGCGCCGCGATGTTCAAGCTGATGTACGAAACCGACGGCGTGGGCCTCGCTGCACCGCAGGTGGGGGTGAACTTTCGGATGATGGTGTACAACGAGTTGGGAGTACAAGGCGAGGGGAAGGAAGTCACGCTGGTGAACCCGAAAATCACAAAGTTCGCGAAACAGAAAGATCTGTTCGAAGAAGGGTGTTTGAGCTTCCCCGCGATTTACGCGGAGGTTGAGGTAAGTTGATGTTTCCCATACCATGAACAAGCAAGCATACATGCAGCAATCAAGATCAAGATTGCCTTGAACAACGTTTGTGCCCGGAGTACTGTCTCGGCGTTCGAAGAGAAGAGAACAAAAAGAAAGAAAAAACCAAGCCCGTGAGCACCAACAACAAATATACGCTAATCCCAGCGAAAGTATGCCGAAAAGCGATGAGCAACCATACAGTGAGGCTTGGTTTTCTTCTTTTTCTTTTCTTTGGAGCCGCTAAGAGCTCTCAGAGGACCACCCGGTTTTGACTCGTTTTTTGGGTTTGATTCCTTCCGCACCTGTATCTTTCCCTCCCTCCTTTTTGCTCACCTTTTCCCCTCCGTCTCACCTTGCAGCGCCCCACCGGTGTTCAAATCGAAGCGCAGACGCTTCTCGGCACGAAGTTCAAAATGACCTTGGACGGTTTCGAAGCCAGGGTTTTCCAGCACGAGTACGACCACTTAGACGGGGTGTTGTTCCAGGACCGGATGAGTGGGGAGGTGTTGGGGACGATCCAGGGAAAACTGGACGCGCTCGTCGAAAACCATCCCGAAGGCGAACCGAAACAGCTTTGATAGACTAGACTTTGGGAGTTGTTATTCACGAACTTACCCATCGCCCCTCACCCCCATCATCACCCCCCTCTGACCACCAGCGCCCGTGTCACCACGAAAAGCCCGGTGGTGAACACCACCATGTGTAGCCCTCGAAAGAAATCGCGGTCCCAGGTGAAGCCGTAAACGCTGACGCGCAGGGGCTGGTCCCGGAAAACGCCCAGCACGGCGGCGCGGCACACGAAGTTTCGCGAGCTTGTAGTGGTTTGCCAGGTATTCGTATGAGGGGTAGTTCGCAAAGGATTCGTGTGCGTGGTAAGGTCCGCGTTCTGTGATAAACCCGACTCCGGATCGAATCCCAAAGAGCTGTTCTCTTCCAACGTCAGATCCGCATGTCTCCGGCTGGCGAATCCGGCTACTTTTTGTAGCCGGTGCGTGACAATAGCGGCGGCTCGGACGTTCAGCACCACGCACGTGATTCGAGTTAAAATCGAAACCGCATCCGGGCTCAACACGACGGAAGTCATGATTCGTACCAACACAGGTACGGTACCTGCCGCGTTTTTCGTCGTGGGAATTTGCACGTGCTGCAGCGCCAACAGGAAGGTTTCGAAAAACGCCAACGCGACGGTGGCGGCGAGGAAAAACCGGAACCTTTTGCCCATTCTTTTCAAAAAGAAACGCAGCCGCTCGTGTTCGGCGTGGACGACGCGCGCGCCTCGAACGCCCGAAGAACCGCTCAATGTTACATCTATGGGTATGGAAATATCGTCCCAACCCTGGGTTGATTCCGGGTCACCCACGTCGGTGTTACCGGCGTTACCGGCGGTGGAAACAGGGTCGTCCTCGGCGAAGTCGTTCCGACTCAACTGCGTATCGTCACCCCACAACTCGAACCGCGTCAGGAACGCATTGAGTTGCACGATCGCCACGCCGCACGCGACTCGGAAGGAAGCGCAGGCGGTGAAAAACACGAACACCACGTAGGTCTGTGCAATCGCGTGAAGAAGCAGGAGCGAAACTTCCATAAACGCGTTCGTGGTGGATACCGGCGCTCCGCGTTTCGCGCGAAGGAAAAGTTCCACCGCGTCCATCGCCGTGGCCAACGCCCGAGTTAACAAAAACGGTACTAGAAATAGAACCGTTTCCGGAACCATTCTTCGTCGTACCAGGCTTATTTGTTGCTTACGCGCCTGCGTGGTGCATCGGTCAACGCAAACTGGCTCGTCACCGAGCGATACTTCCGGGTGAAACAAAAAGGCGGCTTCTCGCGGTGACTGATACCAATAAAAGAAAGTGTCAGTCTTGTATATCGCGATGTATGGACAAATAGTCAGGGCAGAGGTAATAGTCCCTTCTGGTACGAGTATGGGCAATCAGGGAGGCGGAATGTGGTGGGTGGGAAATACTTACCTCGCGCGTCGACAGAAACAGCAACCGCCACGCCGACGCGAAAGCGCACCACTCGAAAAGTTGCGACCTTGATCGATTGGCAGATTCTTGCGGATCCACCTGTCGCGTGTCACCACCGCTCCCAAAGTGATCGCGAACTCCACCCAGAAGCGGTATGCAAACGCCCAGCACCAGCGCGGGTACAAATCGTATTTTGTTTATTTTGTCACCGCGGCGCGAAAACGGCACACCTGCGAGGCGCAACAGCGACGCGACCGCGTTCAGCGCGGGGGTTTCGTCCACCAGGGGAAGTAACCGCCGGTGTGGGTCGTCGTGCATTATGACGCTTTCGGTATCGCTGTCGTCGGTTTCGTCGTCGTCCCTGATGTCAGACAACACGCGGTGTGGTTTCGTCGGTTGTTGTGCGGTTTGGGACGACCTCAGGAACCACGTGGGTGGGTTTCGAGTCGCGTGCGCAGAAGCGGTCGCGGCACGGCGAAGAAGCACCGGGGAGGGCGGTCCTGAGCCCGTGGATGGAAGAATGCGACGCATGGTACTCTCGCCGAGTAACGCACGCACGTCTTCGGCGTTCTTGTGCCTCGCGTCCTGTCGCGCCCGAGGTCGCACGCCTGACGAAGGCGCACGGCGGACTTGTGGAGCCGCTTCTAAGCTCGCGGTCGTGGGTTGCGGGCCAGTCGTGGCGCGACGAAGCCACGACGTGGCCCTGCGCGTGGAACCGTCGTGTTCGGAGATCGCATCGTGGGTCATGGCGAAAGACGGCGCCGCGATGTGCCACGCACCAGCACGCACCCTCGCGCGCTGCCCCCTCTGCGGAAAAGTCGTGGCTTTTGTAGTCGACGGATTTCGAAATAAAAACGTTGTTGCTTCTTTTTGACTTGCTTACCTCCTCCATCACAGTCGCGAGGGGGCGCGCGAGGGCGCTGTCGTCGAATGGGCGCCATGGAGCGTCTGCGCGATGTCCTCGAGAAGTCCCAGCGCGCTACGGACAAAGTCACGTCAATCGTGAAGCACACGGACGCTCAGTTGTTGGAGCTCCAGGTGTTGATGGGCCCTGTGCGTGAACGCGCGGCGAGTCTTTCCGTGGCGCACAAAAGTCTCACCGCGGTTCGCGACGAGACACGAACTTGGCTGGACCACCTGGAGTGGACGCGGGCGGGTGAGGCGCGGTTGGCTGCCGGCGGGTTCGACGACGAGGACGTTGAGTACCCCCAAACCCCAAACTCGTTCCTACGGGTCACGGCCAAGGTCGCCGAGGCTGAGGTTTTCTTTTCCCATCAGAAAAAACAGTGTGGGTTCGCGGGTGCCGAGGCCGGTTTCCGAAAAGCGCGCGAGGTACTCGGCAAATGCCTGGTGCAGTGCGAGACCGAATTCGCGACGCTTTTGCGCGAGCTATTCAAGGATCCTGCACGACGGCACCACCGACCATCCGAGCAAAGCGCTGCCGGGTTCCGGGTTGAGCAAAGTGAAAAGAGCGGTGCGAAGAAAACGGCCCCGGCGCCGCCTCCGCCGTTTGGCACCGACGAATGGGACGCGCACATCGCCGGCGCTGCGACTTCGAAATCTCCGCGCGTCCAATCTCCGGGAAGCGAAAGAAACATGGATCGATCGTCCGTAACTCAAGAAAACAGCGGTACTCCCATTCGCAAGCCTGAAATGTTATCCCAAGCGCACCACACGCACAAGGAACGGAAAATACCAACGCGACTCAGCGCTTTGGCCAGAACGTTACTGCGATTTTCGGAACCCGGTTGCGAGTTCACGAAACGCACTCGGGACGAAATCGAATCCGTTTACGTCGACGCGCGCGTTTACGCCCTGGACACGCAGATGGGGTTAACCTCGGAGACGGATGCGCGGCTCCGGTTTTTCGAAAGTAACGGCAAACACACGGGAGGAGACTCCAACTTGTTCGGCGAGTGTCACGAGTTTCTGGCGGGAGCGGCGCGGCGCGTGCTTGTTTTGGAAACAAACGTCGGGCGTTTGGAAAACGAAGCGAACGTCGCGCGACTCGTTTTCACCGGCGACGACGACTTCGTGGACGGAACCGACACCGACCATCAGCCCGAAATTGAGCTGCTTAGCCGTCTTGAAAGCCAGGGTGTTGACACCGCGCGCCGGGTGGCGTCTATCACAGTGGACCACTCCGTGCGCAGTGCCTTGAACTGGGTCCACGCGCTTGCGGAAAATGCAAAACACAAACCAGCCTCGCTTCTCGCCTCGCTTCACGCCAAAGCGCACCTCGCGCGTCTGCGCTGGCGCATGGAGACCTCGTGTGAGGCGGAGGTGTTTGCCGTTGCGTTTTCGAGCTGGGACACCGCAGGACGAACCGCCGAGCAGGCGTGCCACGTCGCATTTTCCGAAATCGTCAATTTCGTGGAACTCGAGGCGAAGAAACTCGTAGGGGCGGGGAGAGTTTTTTCGCCAAATCAAAACGCGGGTTTCGGTTTCGGCGCTTTGGCGGCGACGAACGCCAACGCCGACGCCGCCGCCTTCGTCGTCTCCGTAGCCGAGTTCCTCACGGTTTTGTCCGAGTGCGACAACACTCGGTCGGTGTTGTTTCGGGAGACGACCCTTAGTAAAGCAAAGCAGACGCAAGAGCAAGGCAAGGACGACGGGAACGACGACGACGGGATTCTGGACTTCACGGATGACGACGACGAGGACGAAGTTCCGAACTCCACCGGCGTCGCGAAACCGGGTTCGCGAAAATCGGTCGGCGACGAAGACGCCGCGTTTTCGGCTTTCGCGGCGCGCGTGTTGCAGCGGGCGGTTAACACGATTGCGGTGGTGGAGACGACAACAACCAACACGAACACGAACACCACGAAACCGAAAGAAACAAACACCCCTCAAAAGGAACGCAAGAAACACGTCTCACAGAAACCTCCCGGTTCGTTTTTCGCGGTGCAGCGGGTGTGCGCGGCGGAGGCGGCGTATTTTTCGTCGCGAGGTACGGCCTTGGGCCTTTCCCAAATCCCAGGACTGTTTTACCGAAGCTGGTGACTGTTGTCCATACATCGCGATATACAAGACTGACACTTTGTTTTACCCATCGCAAGCCTCGGAGTCGTCGCGGCGGGCGTTTGGGGAGGCGTGGCCCGCACGCGCGCGGGAAATCGTGACCGCCTCCGTGGATTTGTATTTGCAGGAACATTGGGGCAGCGCTCTTGATGCGATGCGTTGCGATACCTACGACGCGGCTCCGGTGAGCAAGAACCTCACGGAGAAGCAGAGGCAAGCGGTGAAGGATAAGTTCACCGCGGTGAACCTGGCGTTTGATTTGTGCGAAAAGGGTGGCCAGAAAACGTGGCGCGCGCCTTTTCTTGAAACCGCGGAGACCCTGCGGTCCGCGGTTCGCGACAACGTGTGCGTGGCCTACACACAGTTCTACCTGAGGTACAAGGACAGCGGGTTCACAAAGAAACACCCGGAGAAGTACATCAAGCGGTCGCCGGAGGAGGTTTCCTTGGTAGTGGAGGGGTTGTTTGGGGGGCGTAGTTAGGTATTCCTCGCAAGGGATGAAAATTAAAAATTAAAAATCCCCTCCAGAACGACGCGCACACGCCAAGCTCCGCGATGTCTTCCGACGCGACGCTCGGCGTGGAAGCTCACGCGCGCAAGAGGCCGCGCGAACGCGATGCTGCCGCGGCTAACGGGGGCGAGGTCATCCCCCGCCTCCCCAACCACCTCGTCGTCGAGCACATCCTCAGATCTGAGAATTTCGACGACCCCTCAGATCTCGCACGGCTCCCAGTGGTGAGCCGCGCGATGCGCGACGCGGTGGCGGCGACGGGGCTTCGGTTTAAGGAGCTTGATGAGAATAAAGCCGTGAGGCTCGGATGTTTAAGCGCGGTGCAGCGCAGGCAACGGGGAGGGCGCCTGTCGCGTCGAGAACTCCTTTGCCAGGCAGCGGCGACGGATGGACATCTCGAAGAGTTGAAGGTGTTGCGCGAGAACGGCTGCCCATGGAACGCAAACACGTGCGCATATGCGGCAAAGGGCGGGCACCTTAATATGCTGCAGTGGATGCGCGCGAACGGCTGCCCATGGAGCGTGTGGACGTGCTCGGGGGCGGCAGGGGGTGGGCACCTCGAGGTGCTGCAGTGGGCGCCGCGAACGGCTGCCCGTGGAACGCAAACACGTGCGCATATGCGGCGAGCCGCGGGGACCTCGAGATGCTGCAGTGGTTGCATGCGAACGGCTGCCCGCGAGACGCAACCACGTTCCGTCGTGCGGCGTTGGGCGGGCATCTCGAGTTGCTGCAGTGGGGGCTTGCGAACGGCTTCGGGTGGAACGCAAACACGTGCATGTATGCGGCGCAGGGCGGGCGCCTCGAGGTGCTGCAGTGGTTGCGTGCGAACGGCGCGCCGTGGGACTCAACGACGTGCGCGTATGCGGCGCAGGGCGGGCATCTCGAGATGCTGAAATGGTTGCGCGCGAACGGCTGCCCTGATTTGTAGTGAGACTTTTCCTTTTTCGCCCGCGCTCGTCCACAACATCCCATCTCTACGTCGATGCTACTGTACCTATCTATTTTCATTACAATTTACTCCCGTCCCACCGTCGGTGGCATCATTTTCAGTTTCGTGATTTCCCCTTCGTTTGGAAAGTCGTCCACGAGCAACACGTCCGTTTCGCTGTCTTCGGCGACTTCGTCAATCACCCCGAGCCAGTACACGACCATTCCCGGGCCGAACCGGTTGACGTACCCCTGGAACTGCGTTGCTCCTCGTTCGACGTGCACCAGGGGGTCGCAGAACGAGGCCTTGCTGTCTATCCAGTTCACGATCCGCCCGTTGACCGCGATGGGTAGGTCTAGCTTGATATCGGGTGTCTTGGCGTGGCCCTCCATTCTCATCGTACTCTCCGTCACGAAAGGTATGCCCAGTTCCCGCAGTCTGTTTTCCAGAAGATCCTCGTACTCCCTCCCCGCGGTGTGCCGCAGCGTATCAACCGCAGGTGACGCGACGTGGTCCCACTGCACGCACCGCTCCACGTCTTGTTTCAAACGCGCGCACAGCGCGGGGCCGTGCGCGTGCCCTACGCTGTTCTCGGGAGGCGCGTCCGGGATCTTCCCGAACGGATCGCGCAAACACGGCCCTATTGATTTGTGGGTCAGGTGTAACAAGTCTTCCAGTAAAAGCCGGATGAGCTGGCAGGGAGGGAAATCGATGAAATCCGCGATGTCGAACACGTCCTCGCCCGCGAGGTACCGTCGCGCCAGAGATTCGATGCCGCGCACGTGCCTGCCGTGGCTGGCTTTTATGCGCCGCGCGCTTTCCTGGCTGTAAATGCTGATAAGCGCATCCAAAGACACCCCCGGGTGTTCCTTCTTCAAAGCGTCCATGTCGGGAAACACGTTGCACGGCAACGACAACAAGTGCGCGCGTATCGACTCATACGCCGCGAGCTTCATCACCGCGAGCTGCTTGACCGGGGCGACGTAAGCCCGGTCAAGGGCCCGAGCCCAAGCACCGCGAGCGCCGCCAGGACAGCGCGGGTTGATCTGAAACGCGCTGTGGTGTGCCTAAGACTTTCGTTTCGATTTCGGGAGCGGCGGGTGCCAGCCGAAAAAATAGCGTGACGATTCCTTCGACTTCCTTCTTCGGTCCTCACCTGCGTCACTCCGAGACGCGCGTGACCCCCCTCGCAGCGCAAATGGCAAGCATGCAGCTCCCCAGTGAATACGGCTGGACCCTCGTCGCCCTCGGCGGTGCGGTGATGACCACCATGTACGGCGGCATCAAGGTACGCGCTTCCCCGACCACCCGAATCCGAACACGACGTGTCACACCAATCGTCTTCTCGCCGCCACCACCGAACACAAAAGTGAATGTGCTGACGCCAACTTTGCATTGCGTTGCATCTCTTTGCGTCTCGCAGGTTGCCCTCGCGCGCAAGAAGTTCGACGTGAAGTACCCTACGCTTTACGCGGAATCCAGCCACAAACACGCCAAGGCGTTCAACTGCGTGCAGCGTGCGCACCAGCAGACCCTGGAGTGGATGGCGCCGGTGATGGTGATGACCGCGGCGAACGGTTTGGTGTTCCCAATCGCCGCGGCGCGGTGCTGCGCCGTGTGGACCGTGGGGAAGATTTTGTACATCAACGGCTACAGCTCTGGTGACCCGGAGAAGAGGCAGGTAGGCGGTTTGATCTCGCACCTCGGTGACCTGCCGTTGATCATCATGACCTTCGTGGCGGGGCACAAGCTGCTCACCGCGTAAGGGCAAACGCCGCGCGAGCGGAGGAGAAATAGACACAGCAATGCGTGAATGCTTGTGATCACGGTTACATTCCATTATGAATACATTCGAATACATCGAGACTTCTAAGTGTACAACGGGTCTCTTTCCTACGCAGCCGCGGACGCGGACGCGGCATCCTCTTCCGGAACCTCAGCCACGGGTACGCCGTTTTCGCTTGCCGGCGTCGAAAAACCTGTGGAGAAGAAAAGAAAAAGAATTGTCAGGTTTTCGGTCCTCGAGTCGCGAGCGTGGCGAGTGACAAAAGTCGCGTTAAAAAAGGCAAGCCTCCCGCCTCGCAAAGCCGCGTTGCAGGTCTCATTAATACATTTAGTTAACATTCATGGACATCAGATCCGAAAGATGGTGTTTTTTTAAATGGAAGTAATCCTCGACCGGCGCCTTTTCCGAGACGCGAAAAAAAAGAAAAAAAAACGGGGCTCGCATTCGTCTCTTCGTCTCTTGTTCAAACTCGACGGGTCGGAAATCATCGCCAAATGTAAAAGGTTTTGGTCTCATGAGGTGACTTCGAACATCTAATTAGTTATAAAAGGAGTATCGTCATTCCCGTCGTGGCGGTTTGAACGAGGACGAAGAGACGCGCGGTGCTCAAAAAGAAATACCTCGAAAAGAATCGAAACTTTTTTGGGGGAAACACGTACATGTACCGCGCGTTGACGTACTTCACGGGCAGGTCTTGCGTTTCGGTTAGCCGTGTGCCTTCCAGGAGCCGCGCCCCAAGGGCTTGACGCACGTCCTCCGCCCCGCATGAAGTCAGTCAGCGTGATTTCCATCACGCTACGGGCGCGCATCGCGAAGATGCCCTTTTTTTTTAGCGGCGGCGGCGGCGGGTTTCCGAGCCAGTGCGCGGCGCGAACCGCTGAGGGCGTTACCGGCGAAGCACGCGCGCGTCTTCGCGAATGACCCCGACGTTGCGGCCGACATCTCCGCGAGTTCGCGAGCGCAGAAGGGCGACCTTCTGCGCCGCGCCTCGCGGAGTGCACGCGACGGGCTGTTAGGGTTACCCCAAACAGCGCGACTGATCAGGAATTCCCACAATCCGATTTCGAGTCGCTGGATCCGCCAGTTGCTCGTGATTGCTGATCTTCTAGAGGCGCACCCGTCGAGGCGACACCCGGCCGCGCCGGACACGCGTCCTCGTATGGCCGGCGGCGACCGCCTGGTTCTCGCCACGCTCGGGTTCCTCTCATTCGGCACGTTCGCGGCTATATTCGCGGCGACGCAAGACCGGAAGGTGGAGCGGTACCGCAGGGAAGGAAGGGCGCTGCCGCCTGGGTTTCGATAGCAGTCCGTAAGATTATTGGATTAACGCGTCCGTGATTGCGTGGGCGGGATGGAGACGGGTTTGAACGACGTGTTCGCGGAGAACGACGAAGGTGACGACGACGAGGCTCCCCTGGTGGTTGCCTCACCCACCAACACCGCGCCGGTAATCCGGGACGCCTCGTTTTTAGTGTCCACGTTCAACCTGGCGAACTGCGCGGTGGGCGCGGGGGTTTTGAGCGTGCCGTATGCGGTTTCCGAGCTCGGCGTAGTGTTAGCGCTCGTTGTCCTCCCCGCGGTTGCGGCGGTGGTGGTGTTCACTCTGCACGTGCTGATAGACGCAGCTGATGTGTACGGCGCGGTGAGCTACCAGGAGCTTGTTTCCAAAGCCCTCGGTCCGGGCGTGGCACACTTTGTGTCTTTCACGCTGATTCTGTACATCGCGGGGAGCTGCGTGGCGTACACGATCATCGTGGCCGATGCGTTCGCATCAGTGGCGGCAGTGGCGGGCGTCACCGGGTCAGTCCCCGGTGCGTTCGGCGTGGAGAGAACGGTGGTGATACTCGTAACAAGTGTCTGTGTGCTTCTTCCCCTGAGTCTGCTGCGGCGAACGAAACACCTGGCGCCGAGCTCGACCGTAACAATCGTGGCGCTGATGTACATGTGTTTCGCCGTGCTTGTCGAGTTTGTCAAGGATTTTTCATCGTCCATGAGCGACGATTGGAGCGACGTAAGCGCGGATGGCAATTACACCGGGAACGACAACGGCACTGGTACTTGGAACAACTCCACGGCGCGTCGCGGAGAGGGAAATATTTCCTTGCACACGCGCGACCGCGGTTCCGTCGGTTCCGTGACCTTCGCCGGCAGAGTGATTGATTTGTGGCGCTTCGACGCAAACGCCGTGCTCGCCCTACCCATCTTCGTCTTCGCGTTCCAGTGCCACATCCAGATCCTCTCCATATACGCCGAGCTTCGCGACGAGCCGGAGAGTGATGATGGGGACACGAGGGAAGCGACGCTCGTGGTGGGTGACGAGGAGACGGACAGGCCACTCAGCGCCGGTCGTGGTGACTCTGCTGTCAATCGAGTGAGTCACGCTACCGACGAAAAACAAAATCGCCGCCAGCAATCCATGCGCCGCGTCGCGACGGTCGCCACGGCCGTGTGCCTCGTCGGGTATTTGCTGGTCGGCGTTTGTTGTTTTCTGAACCACCCCGACGTGAATAGCAACATGCTGAAGTCGTACGACTGCAAAGATAAATACATGCTCGTGGCTACGGTAGGCATGGGGCTAAGCGCGATTGGTTCGTACCCTATGAACCAGTTCTCGGCGAGGGCGGCGCTCGATGACTTGCTCGCCGCGTTCCTCGGGTGGCGAAAAGCCTCCCCCGGGTTGGCCCCGATCAAGCGACACGTTTTGCAGACCCTATTTTTCATAACGTGCACCACCGCCACCGCGCTACGAATCGAAGACCTAGGCAAGGTGTTCCAGCTCGTGGGGAGCACCGCGGGGGTGCTCGTGATTTGCGTGGTCCCGGCGGCGCTTTTGATGATGGAAAAACCGAAAGTAGTTCCGGTTGCGTCCAGAGGTGATTCGGAGGGCGAGTCGCGGGGTGACAGAAACGGCAACGGCTCCGGGGAGGACGATTTCGTGATCACCGCGAGAGGGCGGTCGCGACGAAACAGACACACGCGGTCCAACCACTGGACGGACGGGGGGGGGTCGATCGGGGGTCTACACGACTTAGTGGGTACTAACGGGGGGGTCGAGGACATGAGCGGTTCAAATACGTTAACCGAAGCGTTGCTATCGCCGGATACAGACGCGACGGCGGAAACGGCGGAGTCGGCGATCCGAAAAGCACAAAAAACAAAAGACACGTACAGAGGAGTAGCGCTCATACTTCTCGGGCTACTCATCGCGACGTCCAACGTGTACGTGCTGTTTTTCAATCACCAGGACGAGGACGTGACGGGTGAGGACCCCGGGGACCCGGCTTGAGACTTTTTTATCTAAAAACATGTACCGTTAAAGGCGTACGGATCTAGCCGCGCTGGTTAGCTCGATGTTCGAAAGAAAGAAATGTACCGGTAGTATTTTTACAGCACGGGTTGTTTCAAGTCGTCTCCGCGTTTTCCTTTCCTCACCCGCGCGCGCGTTTCGCGGTGTGTGTATCACCGCCACCCGATGTGGGCGGCAAGCACAGCAACGCGGAGTGTTGCCCTCCGAACGAGAGCTGGGTTATTTTGTCGGTTCCCATGTTTTTGGTGGGTTTTACCAACGTAGGCACGGTCGCGTCTGTCTCGTCGTCGCCCCTACCGAGCTGGCCCATGGTTCCGTACCCCCAGACGTACGCCTCGCCGTTTTCCGTGACGCACCCGCTGTTACTGGCGCCCGCAAAAACACCCACCACACCTGATTGAAATAAAATAAATGTCAGTCTTGTATGGGCAATCAGTCGGCGGAATGTGGTAAATGGGAAATACTTACCTCTTCCGGAAACACCAACCACGTGGTTCATCTCGCTGTGCGGCTCGTCGTCTGTTGGCGAGATGTGGGTCACTCCTAGGCGGCCGTACGCCGGGCGGCCGAACGTAAAAACATCCCCCGTCGCGCTTCGCAAAACCGTGTGCGCCTCGCCCGCGTCGCCGGCGACGATTTTTTTCCCACTCAACTCGGTCACCAGTTTCGGGAAGTACTCCAGGTTACTGCTGCCCGGTTTCAAGTTGTCATAAGGCACCCCGAGCTGGCCGTACGAGTTCAAGCCCCAAGCGAAAACCTGGCTCGTAGAGCCGTCTGAAGAGGCGGCGATGCCAAACGAGTGGTAGCTCCCCGCGAAAATTGCGGTTACTTTTGACACACCGGAAACCTTCCCCGGGTTCAAAAGTTTCGTCTTCGCCGGCACGTCCCGCTTGCTGATGTTCTCCGCGTCCTCTTCGCAAAGCCGCCCCAAACGGCCTTTCTCGCCGCACCCCCAGGAATACACCTCGCCCGCCTTCGTCAACGCAAGCACGTGGTCGGTACCGCTCGCCGTCGCCACGGCGCGGCTCGCGTCGCAGTCGGGGACGTACCGGGTGGTTGGCGTGCGGCAGATCTGCTCGCCCTCCGGCGTGAAGGCGTACAGCCCTGAGGATGTTCGAAAGGTTCCCCAGGCCACGATTGCGCCATCCGCGGTGACCACGGCGACGTGCGAGTCCCCGGTTGACAAATCAACCGCAATCGCGGCACTTGGAAGGTCCACCAAACCCGGCGTCGATTCCGAACCCGCCACGTCTTTGTTCGCCAAGCGCCCCAACGCGCCTTCGTCGTTCACTCCCCAGGAGTACACCAGGCCGCCCTCAACGATCGCCAGCGTGTGCATGCCGCCGCACGCGATTTTCATAACAAGCGCGCCGCTGGGCACCGTGTTGAGCCACCGCGGGCGCGGGAGTTCGTCCACGTCGTCGCCCAACCCGAGCTGCCCGCCGTCGCCGGTGCCGAAAACGAAACACCGGCCTTTGTTTTCCTGGGAACCGGCGACGGACGCGACCTCGGAGGTGGACAAGTCCAGCTTATCCAGGACGTCCTTGAATTCAGTCTGCGAGGGATCCCAGGGGGGAGACGGTCAGACGGTTGGGTGAGAATGGAAACATTTACGCGACTTGGCTTGGCTTTTTTTGACCTGCCGAAAAGAAACCCATGGGGTTTCGTTCCCCTGACAGGCGCACGGGGAACCACCGCGTGCGTTTGCGTTACGACGGAAAAGGAACAGGCAAACCACGGGACGTACCCGAATCCGCCGCGCGTACTTCTTGTAACTCTCCGCTTCTTTTTCGTGCCAGCAATACGGGTTCTCCGCGATCTTTCGCGTCAGGTCCTTGAGATATTCCGTGTTGAGATGCTTTACGTGCGCGAGGGCGGTCTTGGTTCGTTCGGAAGACGGGTCCGAGGATTCGGGGGGGAACCCGAACACACCGGTACCAGTACCGACTTCATCACGCCCGCGTTTTACCATGGTCGATGGGATCGGGGTATCGGTTCGGTGCGCGCGAGTCTGACGAGGATGGAGAAAAGGCGGCGATTAAAAAGCAGGAAAAAGGAAGACTTCGTTTTCGTCCGTTCGGTAACACAAGCCACGACGCTGTGGCCCGTCGGGAGCCATGGCGTCGCTTGACATGACCGCCGGCCTCGGCACGACTCTTCGCGGGTTCGAGCTCGACCAGGCGTATAATGGCTCCAAGAACGTTTCCGGCCAGCGACACGGCCACGGGACGTACCAGTTCCCGAACAAGTGCTACGAATACGAAGGCGATTTCGTCCACGGCGAGGCGCACGGCCAAGGCCGGCTCACGATGGGGGACGGCGGGTACTACCAAGGCGAGTTCGCAAACGGCGAAATCTCGGGGCACGGAACGCGAAGGTGGGGTACGGGGAAGGTGTTTGTGGGTGTTTGGGACAATGGCGAGATGCACGGCGAGGGCGTGGTGACGTTTCCGGGTGGCGACACATTCACGGGGACGTTCGTGAGAAACGTTCGGGAAGGTACGGGTTCGTTGCGATTGGCAAACGGCGGTGAGTACGAGGGCGAGTGGTTGTTGGGCAAAAAACACGGCAAAGGCGTCGAAACTTGTGTTGTTGACAACACAAAAGAGACGTACACAGGTGATTTCGCGAATGGCAACCGGGAAGGGTTCGGAGAAACTAAAAACAGCGAGGGCGGCGCGTGGCACTCCGGCGGGTGGCGCGACGGCAAAAAACACGGCGCCGGGAAACAGTTCGACAGCGCCAGCGGGGTGTCTTACGAAGGGGCTTTTGAAAACGATTTGCCAGCGAATCTTCCCGTGCTATTGGAAGTAGACGCAAGAGGGCCCAAAGCACATGAGGGTGACGAGGAGCCACCAATCGTGGGTACCGTTGAGGTGCCTCTTTCGCTCACCGCGGGCGAGTCGCTCGGCGCGAATGGAAGTTCAGTAGTGTTGCGCGCCAGGCTCGCGCCGGTTGTTTTACCGAAAGAAAACGAAAACGAATACACAGGTGACCCTGCTGAAGGTACTGCAACGGACGCGTACGGTGCTGAAGGCACTCCGAATGAGCCCGAAGTGGTGCTTGGTGACGTGGCTACGCACGAATCCGGACGCGTTTTTCGGTGTTTGTTAACTACGGGCGCGCCGACGATTGTAGAAACGGCGAGGCGCGGGAACGGAACCGCCGACCCCACCGACGAAAACGAAGCGCCTAACCACCGCAACGTGGAAGAAACAGGTCCGCAAACGCATGAACCAGCGCGTGTGTCGTTAGCCTTCGGCCCTGAAATCCCGCTAGCCCCAGGTTCGAACCCGATGAGTTTCGACGCCGCGTTTACCGCGAACGGCGTCGCGTCGCTGGATTTCATCACGACGCCGAAAACTTTAGCGGAGGGCGTTTATACCTTGCGCGTCGTCGACGCGACGCCGGGGAAATACGGCGACCTTGCGCGGTTGCCTGATACGTTTTTCGTGATGCAGGTGCAGGCGGCGCCTGAGCCTTTACCTGAGGAAACAGCAGAGGGAGATGGGGAGGCGGCTTGAGCGAGCCTAAAGAAAGACAAGACGTCTCCTAAACCGCCAGCGTGTATTTTAACAATTTTTACCCTCCCCACATTCACACATTCCCCTCGCGTGTACCTGTATCATCCGTGCCAGCAGTGTTTCCCTCCCTTCCTCCACCTTTCATCAAGGTCCTTCAGGACACAGGGAAACGTGGGTTTGCCCAGCTTTTCGTTCACCTCGTTGTGTCGGTTGCACAGCCACACCGCGAGGGATGCGCGCGACTGCACCTCTGGCGGCGTTTTCGCCATGTCTTGTTGGAAATCGCTGGCGCACGGTCCGCACGGGTACAACAACCCAAGCGCGTCGAAGAAACGCCTGGCTTGTACCCGGTACAATGCATCCGGTTTGTCGGGATAGTGCGCCGCCATCGTGTGTAACAACGCCCAGGTTCCAAGGCCAAGCTCCTCGCGGTCCACCGGACAAGCTTTCGTCGCCGAAGTACTCGCATCGGCACTTTCACCTTCGTCACGTCGCGTTTTCCCTTTCGCCCTCGCCGCATCCTTCATCATCGCGAACATGTCTCCCTTCACCGCGCACGCGGGTTTGTCGCAATCAGCCTCTGCCGCGGTCGCATGCGATGGCGCGGATTCACCCGCCATCCCCTGTCCACGTGTTGCGTACCTGTGCCCCCCGGAATGGACGACGCGATGCGAAAACGAGACGCGTCTCGGACGCGACCGAAAACAAGCGGAAAAATTTTCACGCCGCCCGAAAAGGAACGAAGTGTCGCCACACCGACGCACCTAGAGTTCGACGCATTGCAGCCTGAACGACCGCGACGACGTATCGAGATCAATCGTTGACGTATCGTGTCGCGTTTAGAGCGACATATCGCGCGGTGTCACGTAAGTACGTCCACGTAGATAGGTACTTTACGAAGCGCTCTTCAAGGGTTTCATTTCATCGATCTCGCACCTACTCGAGGCACCAAATGTCGCCGCGCGTGGCTCTTCGTGGGAGATAAACCCGCCTGCTTTGACGTGATGTCTGACCCGGTTGCACCTCCGCCCTTTGTGGAGCCAGGGGCGTCGGCACCGACGGCACAGGTCCACGTTCCGCACGTCGATTCGTCCGAGACACGCCGCGGTCACGCAGGCGAGGGTGGTCAGAAAACAACACAAAACGAAGTCAGTGCGATCATCGCAAACGCGAACTCCGAATTGGCCAGGAAAGCGAAGGCGTATTCCGCGACGCTCGCGGCGACGGAAGCTGCTGCTCAAATTTCTGTGCACAACGCCAGAGTCGGCGCGAACGCTTCCGGACATCACATCGTCGACAATGAAATCACCGCCCGAAATCCGGACACACCGCCTGAGAAGGAAGATCCGCCCAGCGCGGACGTTTTGAGTAAAAGCGCGTCGCTCGATGGGGACGAAAACGAACGCGGAAAACAACGTTCGGACTCGGTTCGCCGCCGCGGGTTACCGGATGGCATGAATACCGCGCGAATCGACCTTACCAGTGATGGTGCCACGCCGTCCGCGATGAACACGACAAACGACAGGACCCCCGCGGGCAGGGGTTTGCGACACAAGAAACGGCGGTTAATGGCGGACGGTTCGTTCGCGCTTGAGCCGCGGGAAATCGCGGAGAGAAGTAAAGAAAGGTTACCGGATGGCATGGGTACCGCACAAATCAACGTCACGGGTGATGGTGCCGGTACCTCCAATTTGCATTCAACGAACCACACGATTCCAGAGGGCAGGGGTTTGCGACACAAGAAACGGCGGTTAATGGCGGACGGTTCGTTCGCGCTCGAGCCGCGGGAAATCGCGGAGAGAAGTAAAGAAACGAGCGCAGCCGCGGCGGGGAAACCGAACGACGCGCGGCTGGAAACAAAAACGCACGCACCGGGTTTCCGACCCGAAATACAGTCCACGACGCCGCAAGCTGCTGTCGTCTCCACGCCACTCGGCCCGCCCATCACCTTCTCCATGCACGCTTTGGAAACAGGTCTGGACGACCAATCGCGGCGACGGGCGATCCCGCCGGGTCTGGAGAGCGACAAAATCCCGTCGCGCGACGACTTTTCAAACGCGCTCATTAATTTCCGCGCTTCCCAGAACCTCGGGCCCCTCCGACAAATCGTGTTCAACAAGGCGCTTGTTGATTTGTACGTGGTGTTTCGCGAGGTCCAGGTTATTGGTGGGTACGACTCGGTGTGTTTGGAAAAGAAGTGGAAAAAAGTAGCCTCGGCGCTTGGCCGGGATCTGTCAACCGCCACGAGCGCCGGGCACAGCATGAGGAACATTTACGAAAAGAACCTTTTGGATTTCGGTAAGGAGCTTTTGGGTGTGACACGCTGTGGCGGTGTTGAACCAGGAGAGTTCGGTCAGGACGGACGTTCCAACTCCCGATCCATTTCCATCCCAAACGGCGTTCCAAACGACGACGGCGACTCGGACGTGGACGACGATACGCTGGAGAATCTGCGCCTCGCGTTGCGGTTCCAACAGGCCGACCTCTTTAAACGGTTACAGGAACGCGACCGTAACGATGAGCTAGCACGGAAGAAAGGAAACAAACCACCGGACGAGTCGTTTCAAGGGTTCTGGTTGAGTTTCGGCGGCGCGTGTCCTTTGTTCGACGACTCTAGGGCCGTTTTCGCCAATGAACTTCCCGACTTGGAAGTGGAAAAACCTCGGTGGGCGCAGTGCCGTTTGTGTCGCGGGTGGCGTGACTTGGGGGAGCCGAACGCGCACACCACGCGGAGGCCGAAAGAAGTAAAGCGAGCGCTCCCCCGAAGCGAACGCGCGAGGGCGCAGATGGAGCGCGAGCGCGCGGGCGTCCCAGGAGGCGCCGCGCACGTTGAAACGCGGAAAGAAAAAGAAGGGTACCGCCCCGGCGCGCGTTTGGGTTTGGCCGGCCGCGGAACAGTTTCCGTTTCAATCGATGAAACGGACTTAGCGCAACAGGAGGGTTGGATTTTTCGAAAAGCAAGTGTGGCGGATCTCGCGGCAGCGGCGCGCGACGCCGCGGCTGTGCCGTCCTCCAGCCGCCGCGCCGCGACTGAAGGTGACGGACTTACGGCGGCGCTTCGCGCGCCCAGCGCCGTGGACACGCTCGCCGCGGCGGCCACCGCGATAGTCACGGAAGCGTTGACAAGAGAAGACAATAGACCAGAGACTTTGACAAGAGACAAGAGCAGCCGAACCTTGGAAGCCATGGCGCAGGCGGCGATGTTCGGGATAGGCGAGGAGGACCGGGAGATGTTTGACACGGCGGAGGCGAAACGCGGGATGCACGACGCGTTTCACAAAGTCGTCGAGGCGGTGGTTCACGCGTTCGCGGCGACGAAGGTTCCCATACCCTCGGAAGTCGCGGGGAAAACGACAGAAGTTGCACAGACAGAGACGGAGACGCCAAAGTGTGTGAGTGAGCCTTCGAAGGAGGACAAACCGAAGGACAAACCAAAGGACACGCCAAAAGACGTTCCGATGAAAGAGGCGAAAAACGACAAGAAAACCGAAACGGTTGACGAGAAGGTCGCCGCCGCGGAGGCGGCGGACGCGGAGACGGCGCGGGTCATGGCTCTGGCGTTTGGTGCCGCGGCGTCGCAACGCGTGGTGGCCTCGAAAGTTGATACCACCGTCACTGCGCCACTCGTCGCGGCGTCAACGCCAACCCCGTCCCCGCCGAAACCGTCGGGACCCGAACCCGCGGAGGCCGCGGATAACGAAACCGAGTCTCCGCCGGTGGACCGGGTCATTGAGCTACGCCCGGCCGAACCGCTCCCGCCGAAGCCGAGGCTCAAGTTCGTCATCAAAAAGCCGCCCGTTCCCGTTTGTTTCACCATGAATCGGCCCGGGGGCGGTGGGGTTGGTGGGAAACCGCGCGAAGTCGCGATTGCGGGAAACGACGACGCCGACGCTCGCGAAAAGAACAACGCGCCTCGGGAACCGGTTCTCGGCGGCGTTGGGCGTTTCGAGACGAATTCCGAAAAAAGGTGTCCCAAAATAAAAGAGACTCCGGACGGCACCCCGCACGGTCCCCCCGAAGAGCTCTGCGCGTGCGTCCCTCGGGTCCCCGAGGGGTGGCACCGGTGGGAAGCGCTGAGGAAGAAACAAAACCCCAACGGAACGTGGGCGGCGGATTGCTACTACCGCACGCCAACCGGCCCGGACGGCAAGTGGAAAACGTTCATCCTGAGGTCCGAGGAGGAGATCTGTCAGTTCCTGAAAGCGGACGCGGCGCAGGAGGACGGGGGGATGTTTTGCAGGCTAGGGATGGACTTTTTCAACTGCAAGCCGTTCACGCGGAAAACCACGTTCACCACGAAGGGTACGGACGGGGGCGACCCGTTCGCGGCTGGGGGGGCGGTGACGCACAAGTGGCGGGCGGAGATGGTGGCGCCGCTGATTGAGACGCGAGGGATTGGCGAAACGCGCGACGTGAACGCGGCGCACTGCGAAGGTGAGCTCAGTGACGAGTCCGGAACGAGCGACGACGACGACGACATAGTCGAGGATGTCGCCCAGACGGATTCCGACGATGAGAAAATCGCGAAAGTCGTGGAAGGGCCGGTGTGGTACGATTGAATGGGTTGTTTTTTTAATTCGCCGACGACGAAAGACGAAAAGAAAAACTCGCACACCGCCGCAAAAGCAGTTACTCGATTCGGTCGCATCTACTCCCTTACTCGATTCGGTACCGCATCTCCTCCCTTACTCGATGTGCCACACGTTGCTTTCGTCGCCCACGTCGGCGTTCGCGACGAACGCGCCGCCCTCGCCGCTGCCTTGTTGCCAGGTTAGCCGCAAGTCGTACAACCTTTGGTTTTCCTGTTTGCGTTTCAACTCCAGGCGGCCTTTCAGGGTCTTGCCTTGTTCCCCCACTATCGCGGGGTGGATGTAGAACGCTTGTTGTCCCCAGTGCGTCGCGCCGTTCGCATCGGGCGCCGTGGTGAGCTCAATCGGCGTTTCCGCCGGGTTCGCCTGATTGGAGAAAAAGAAATGTCAGTCGTGTATGGGCAATCAATCAGGGAGGCGAAAGGTGGTAAATGGGAAATACGCACCGGGGAGCCTCGGAATGAGACGTCGAACCACCCGCAAAACGCGCCCACCTTCGACGCGCCGTTCGGCCCGACGTTGTCCAAAATTTTCAACTCGAAGGTAGTATCCAGGTTCTTCATCTCCTCCAGGGTCACGGTGGCAAGGTCGTACTCCTTCAGCATGCAAGTCGTACCAAGCACCTGGCTCGGGTGCGTATCCACCCACGCGCTGGTGTTCATGAAAAACTCCGTTTGCTCTTTTTCAAACGTCTCGGTGAGGGACCGCATGTCCACGCCGTAGGTGTTCAAGGTCTGGTTGTCAACAAGAAAAGTGGTTAACGTCTTGTGTATCGCGATGTATGGACAACAGTCACCAGCGTTAGAGATAAAACAGGGAGGCGGGATTCGGGAAAGGCCAAAAACGTACCTGCTCGGAAAAGTCGTCCCAGCCCGCGCACGAGTCTTCGTAGTCCAGGTGTTTCTTCTCCGCCGTACCGGTGCGAATCGGGGCGAGGTACATCTTGGCGTGCGAGGGGAACAGGCTGCCGCCTGGTTTCAGGAACTTGTCCCGCGCCACGATCACCGAGTCGAACATGGATTCGCGAAGCAGAAAGTACCCCATCCATTCGGAAATTATCACGTCGACTTTTTCGGGTAACTCCACTTCCTCCACGGTGCTCTGTAACACCTCGATGATGTGATCAAGCCCGTTGGCCTTAATCAGCTTCCGCGCGTGGTGCGCCATGTACGTCGCCTCCACCGCGTACACCTTCTTAGCGCCGTTTTGGGCCGCCCATATCGCGAGGATCCCCGAACCGGTTCCCACGTCAAGCACGACTTTGTCCTTGAAGCACCCCGGGTTCATCCGCACCGCGTTGTGGTACGCGGTCATCCGGGCCTGGTCCTCGAGCATGTCTTTCTGGTGGTAAAGGTAACCGTACGTGCAGAAGTAGTTGGCGAAATCGGCGTCGCCGATCTCCTTGGGCTTCAGGGTCACCATGTCCGCGTCGCTGGGGGAGGGATCGGAAGGCCCCATTTTGGTAACGGCGGCGGTGGTCGGCGGTACTTGTCGGCGGCTATGCGCGCGTGCGGTGACGGAAGCGAACGCGTTTGTGCGCACGCTGTTGTTGGAAGCAGGGGGTTGGGGTGGGGCGAGGGAGGTCAGAACACGGTCGGAACACGGCGAAGCAGACGTGGGGAGTGGCCAGGCGGCGACACGAACGCGACCGCGCGAACGGAACGCGTAGGCGTTCGTGAAGGGCGGCCGCCCAAATGAATGCCAAATCCAACAGCGCAAACGCCACACACGTGGGGGGGTACAGACGCGGTGGTGATTCAGGAGACGCACCGCTGGACGAGACGCTGCGTTGCGAGTGAAAGCACGGCCGAAATGATCGATTCCGCGCGGGGTTCGAGGAGCAGCAGGTTGTGCGCGTCGGACGGGAATCGGCCGATACATGAACGCGAATGCCCTTCGCGAAAGCACCAATACAGAAAAATTTCACTCGCGTTGCCCTTTTGATAGGGTTTTATTTGACCCACATAGACTTATCAAAGTTGAAACTGGTTTTGAACCATCAAAGGCTTGTGAGATGGAAAAACCGTTGTCGTTTCCGAGGTGAATTATTTCATCAGTTCGTCGAGCGCGCGCCCCGTGCCGCCGTGAACGCACCCGTCGGCTAACCCCCCCTAACGGTGTTAGGGTCCGTGTGGGGAGCAAGGCGCACGGGAAAAAAGGCCGTCCGGCCGTCGGCCGCTACGATGCTCAAGCTCAGCAGTATCACGAAGGCGTTGACCGAAGCCATCAACGCCGCGCCTGATGTTGACAGTTTGTCCAAAACGTTAGGCCCGTGCTCCGTGGACCCCCGAATCGTCCAAGAGTACGGCACCACGCACAGCGCGACGTGCGTTGCATACGATCCGGTGCAGCGTTTGCTTGCGGTGGGCGTGGATACGGGGGTCAAGGTGCTTGGCGCGGATGGGCTTTCCGTGTTACTGGCGACCCGGCATCATCTAGAACCCGCGAAAATCGTGCGGTTCGCGCGCAGCGTCGGGCGGGTGGTTCGCGTGTCGGTGGAGAGCGGAATCTGCGTCTGGGATTTAAAGAGCCAGACCTTGCTCGCGTCTACCCGTTGGCAGTCCGAGGTCACTGCAATCGTGGGGTTGCGGAGGAGCAACTTTTTGATGGTCGGCGACGCCGACGGCGTGAGCGCAATCGCGACGGTGCGCCCGGGCTCGCCCCTCGGCGCTTTGGTTCCGCACGCCTACGCCGTGGACACGGACCAGGCAATCGGTGTGCGGGCGTGGGAACGAGGTGTGTCATCTTCATCTGATGACGCAACGCATATGCATGACTCCTCCTGCTCCGGAAACCCAACCGCGGTTGGAACCTCGAAATCGCCCGTCGTCGCCATCGAACCCCAGCCCGGGTTTGAAACCGCGCGCGTGTTGCTGGCGTTCGCCAACAACCGGCTCACGCTGTGGGACTTGCACGCGAAGAAATGCGCTGCGGTGAACGTCGCGATGAACGGCTCGGCCGGTACTGAAATCGGGGAGCTTCGGTGTGCGACTTGGGTGGGGCTGGGGGGGGGGGTACTCGCGACCGGCCACGACGCGGGCGTGGTTTGCGTTTGGCAGGTGCCGGCGATTGGCAAGCCGGGTTCGTTGCGACGAAACGCGGCGCAAATCACGTTGAGTAACGTTTTTCACCCGCAACCGGGTGATAATTTACACGAGCGCATGCCCGTGCGCGGTGTCGTGGCGCGTGCGTTTGGCACCGCGGGCGGCGCGATGGCAGGCGGCGTCTCGGGCGCGCACCACAAACGGAGCGCGTCAGGCGTTCAAAACGAAAGCAAGGGTACCGCCGAAGAAAACCCCGCAATCGGCGTCTTGGCGTGCGTGGGCGGCGAGGAACCCGGTGCGCTTGATTTCGCGGTGTTGGTTCCCATGGCAGGTGATTCGAATGGCAAACAGGAGGGTCCGAGAGGTCCGTCACTTCCGTGTGCCCCACGAACCTCGCAAGCCGCGACTTTGCCGTACTACGGACCGGTCACGAGTCTCGCGCTGGCGTCGCCGCCGTTTCGGGAAGAAACCACCGCCGCGATTTTCACGTTGTCGGAGGGTGGGCAGATCCACGTCCACGACGCGCGGCTGGTGGGGGGCGCGAACTACCCCGTGGACGCGGCTCACGCACCGGTACCGGATGACACCCGAGGCGTGGAGAATTCGGCCTATAGCGTTTCAGCAGAGGTGAGCACCTCCGACGTGACTGCTGTGGGATCCGCACGGAATCCGCTTCCCGTGGAGGAAATCGGGCAGGCGATGCCTCGGCTCGCGGCGCGGTGCGCGCCCGCGGGCACCGCCGCGAGTCCCGGTTTGCTGAAAAGTTTCGCCACAGAAATAGCAAACGCCGCCAACGCGCGTCGCGCTCTCCACGAAACCTGGGGTGACGCGTGGCCGCTTACCGGCGGCGCGCCGGACGACGCCGGCCGGTGGTTCAAAGGAAGCGCGGCGCCTCGAAACGTGCTCGCCGCCGCCGCCGCGGACGGCGGGGGGGTACACGTCTGCGTGGAGGGTGTGGGGCGCTTTGTTCCCGTAGCGCTCGCGTCGCCCGGGCCAAACGCGGGGATGTCCCCTCGGGACCGCGCCATGACGCAGTGCCACCTCGCGTGCGGCGGCGCGATGCTCATCATAGGCCGCGCGTGCGGCGCCGTGGAGGTACACGTAGCGCGGGCCTTGGCGGCGGCGGGGGCCGGTCCGGAGAACGACCGCGTGACGATTCGCATGCTGGACGGCGGACTCGACTTGAAACAGCCCGTTCTTGACACGACTTCGCGAAACTCCACGGCGGGGTACCGGCTGGTGGGCGAGCTCGGCGTTCACAGTTCGCGTGTGACGTGCATCGAAACCTTCATCGCAAATGACCGGTCGTTTTTGTGTGTCGGCGACGCGAGCGGCGTTGTGTCCGTGTCCGATTTGAAGCAAGGCGTGTTGCGGTTCGCGGCGTCGCCGTTCGCGGGCGGTGCGGGGGACACCGAAGGCGTCGCGGCGGCGGCGTTTTGTGCGCCCGTGGTGGGCACGGTGAGTTTTGAACTGGAAAACGAGGGGGTTGGATCTTTGGATCGTTCTCTGTCGGGGAGCGACGCGCGCATTGAAAACGACTGCGAAAACAAGACACCTTCTCCACAAACGCAGAACGCGTTCCACGGCGCGGAGATGTTAACCCTGGTTAGCACGGGGAGCGCGTTGGCGTTTGTGAGCGTCGCGTCAGGGGAGGTTTTGGGAAAACCGTGTCGCCCCAAAACCCCGTCCGTGGCGCTCGCCGTGGCGCCCTTGGACGCCTTCGGCGCGTCGATCCGGTCCGCGCGGCGCGGCGATCGCGGAACCCTGCGGCGCCTGGACCACGGGTTGGCGCCTGGGTCGAACTGGTTCTGGTTCACCCAAGATGATCCTAGGAGCGAAAGCGCGGCGGGTGACACGAAACACGACCACCCGACCCCCCCGAGTCACGAGTCCCTCACCGCGCTCGTCGCCGTGGCGTCAAGGGAGGCGCTCCGTGTTTACCCCGCGAACGGCGCGATTCGGGGCGAGCGGCACACGCTGAAGAAAGCCACGGCGAGCGAGCCGCTGATCGGCGCGGCGCTCGTGACGCCGCGAGGGGCTGAGGATACAGGCACAGGCGACGGCGATGAAGGGGGTGCGATGACGCACCGACACGCAAGCGCGTTCGCCGCCGTCACAGCGCACGGCAGGGTTTTAGTCTGGGCGCTTCCCGGGCTGGCGCTTTTGGCGAGTGTCGGTAAGTATTTCCCATTCACCACATTCCGCCTCCCTGTTTGCCCATACGAGACTGACACTTTCGTTTTTATCTCTCAGGGCCGCTGCCGGCGTTGTCCAGCGCGGACGCGACGTGCTTCGGGTTGGACGGCGGCGGTTCTTTTTTCGCGTTCGGGGGCGGCGGCACGGCGGTGGCGAAACTCGCACTGGCGTTGCCCTCCCGGGGTCCGAAAGCCAGACCGGAAAGTGGCGTCATGTTTTGGGACGAGGACATCGCGACCGCCGCGGACGCGGCGGACGAAGCCGCGGAGATCGCGGCGTTTGACGCGAGCGCGGAGAAGCAACCGAAACACGCGTCGACGTTTCCGCATTGCGTTGTTTCCGACGACGCAACTAATGGAGTCGAAAAGCATGCAACTCCATCCAATCCAAAACTAACCCCTAGCAAAGACTTTGCCGCCGCCAGTCGTAACCTATTCAAGGGCGACACGCGTTCCGCGATGGCGAGTTTCGGGAGCGCCATGCGGGGGGCGAAGGAAAAGGCGAAATCCGCCGCGGAGACGATCAAGGACAAGGGTACGGCCTTGCGCGTTTCCCAAATCCCGCCTCCCTGTTTTATCTATCAGCTGGTGACTGTTGTCCATACATCGAGATATACATCACTGACACTTTTCGTTCGCAAAACTCCCCCAGCGAAAACCGCGGTGGACGCCGTGAAATTCGCGGTGGAGGAGGAGGACTCGCCGCGCGCGACGGCGGCGGATCTCGCGATGCTGTTCGCGGATTGCGAGTCCGTCCGGCGACCGGCGACGTTGGGGACTGTCGTGACTGGGGGTAGTGATACACGAACCGAAGCCAGCCGACCGCGCAAAACCGTTTCTCAAAAACTCGGCTTCACGGGTCTTAAAAGTTTCGCGGGGAAAACCAAAACCAATAAGGAGAAGGTCGAGCAGGTCCCGGAAAGTACCGCCGACGCGTCCGGCCGCGCCGAGCTGTTCCGCGTCGGCTCGGGGGGCGAAAGCGGAGCCTCTGGGTCTAGCGGGGCGCCAAGAATGAGCAGCGCTGATGAGATCCGGGCCAAGTACGGCAAGTCCAAACCGACCGACAACGGCGCTGGCGGCGCGGGGAAGGCGCTCGCCGGTGATTTACACGAAACGCGGGATAAACTTGCAGAGCGCGGGGAAAAGCTCGCGTCGCTGCAGGACAAAACGCTCGCGATGCAAAGCGACGCCGAAGACTTCCACACCATGGCGCAGAAACTGGCGAAACAACAGAAAAGCTGGTGGTGACGTGAACGGAAGGGATGTCAACCGGAAGGGGTGGTGGGTATCAATGACGCGGTATCGTTAAGTCCTGCGGTATCAATACGCAACGCTAAAACTACGAATACAACCTTGTATCTCGGCTATCTACCTGCTACGCGAGACGACGTTCAGCTAGCAATGTCATTTCTTTTCGCTTTCGTTTCCCCGTATTTTTCTGGACGCTCGCGTCGCCGCCGCCAGCGCGGCGGCTCCAAAAAGCCCCACCCCCGCCACCACCAACGCCCCAGCCCCCCCCACCAGGAACGGCTTCACGCCAACCCCCGCGAACGCCTTAAAACTCAAACTCAAACCCACCCCCGCCATCGCGGTTCCCAAACACTGTTTCGCGCCGAACTCGGTGCCGACGAGATGGACGGCTCTTTGCCACGCCAAATGCGTTTCCAAATTTTTTGAACCAAAATAAGCATCCCCCGCGCCGCGCGCGACCGACGCTAACAGGAAGAAAACAAGAAAAGAAGGAATCGCTTTGCGAACCAGCGCTTGCGAAGCACCTCCGCCGGTATTCGCAGTTCCGATGCTGTGCGAAGAACCCGCGTTAGTGACTCCCGCGGCGAGCCACGGAATCGCAATCGCGAGGGACAGGTTTCGCGTCAGTTTCGTCACCGCGGCGACCTCGAACGCGGCGTCGTCGTTGTACGCGTTTCGGTACGTCAGCGCCGCGCCGAACACCTGTGCGGTGTCGTGAATGCCAGTTCCCAACAACGCCCCCGCGGCTTGTGGGACGTCCCCCAGCAGCGTGTGCGCCACAGTAGGCAACAAAAGCATGCCTATTGTCCCGAACGCCGCGACGTTCGCGACCGCGATGGAAACCTCCGCGCTTGTCGCGCCGATGACGGGCGCCAGCGCGCTAATCGCTGTGACGCCGCACACGCCGGTACCCACAGCTAGCAGCTGTCCCAGCTTGGGTGTTAAGCCGGCGCGCTTCGCGAGCAGCGGCACGACCACCAAGCCCGCAGTGACACTTGTTAAAACAATGGGAATCGAGCACAAACCCACGCTCGCGACGTCCGCCGCGCTGAGCTTCAAACCGACGCACGCGATGCCGAGTTTAAGCAGTCCGGACTTGGCGAACGACACCCCGGGGGTGCACAAAGTGCTGTTCACCACACGGTAGTTGGGCAGGTTGTTAAGCGCCGCGCCCGCGAGAATCGCCAGGGGGACACCGGAAACGCTCACGCCGGTGCGTGTTGAGATCTTGTCCGCGAACACGAAACCGCACTGCGCCACGCCGAACGCGAGCCCGAGCCCGGGCAGGACCGCGGCGACTTTCGCGGATGCGGACGTTGAAGTGGCATTCGGGAAAGGTTTCGGGGGCGGATTGAGATCAACGAGCCCGCGCCGGGGTATGCGCTGATGCTGGCGAACCACACTCGCGGAGACGCGCGCGGCCGCGACCGAAGCCGCGCGGCGCAGCATCGTATGTGTCATCCGTGCGTCATTCTGGGCGACCTTTTCGAGAAAAACGCGCGACCGAAGGAACGTTTGGCGCGTGACAGCTTGCCACGTAGCGCTTTGTGAGGCGTGCAGAGTTCTCGGACGCATCGCGTGACGACGCCAGCCACTTCCTCGCGCACTTCCTCACGAACGAACTCGCCACCATGTTCTCCCTCGCATCCACCGTAGTGTCTGTTCGCGCCGCCGCGCCCTCTGTGCGCCTCGGCCGGTCCCGACGCGCCTCCTTTAGCCGCGCCTCCTCGCGAGTCGCGCAAACCACGAACCGGCGCTCCGTTTCTTCGCGTGCCGTCACATCACCCGCGGGTGGTGTTTCCGCCCCCGCAGCGGACGCCAACGCGGACATCGCCGATTTCCTGGCGACGCAGATGGTGGACGAGGCCGCAATGCTTGCTGCGTCCACGTTCCCAATCGCACCCGAGGTGTTAATCGCGAGTACGAAGCGCATCTTGGCCAAAAACAATGGGGCGGAGGAACCAAATTTGTTGGCCTCGGATTTCAAGTTCGTCGCGCCGGTCGTGGGCCCCCTTCCAAAAGATGATTTCCTGAAAGCCTTCGCGTCCTTCAAACTCGAAGACGCCTTCCCTGACGCGTTTTTCGGGTACTACGCGTTCCGGGTTGACCCGTTCGAAACGAACCGGGTGTGGTTTGACGCGAGGTTCACGGGCACGAACACCGGGATGTTGGCTGGGTCGCTGGAAGCGACGGGGAAAAAAGTGGAAGCCCCGCCGCAATCGTGCTCCATGCTGTTCAACAAAAAAGGCGAGTGCACGCAGCTCACCGTTGGATATGTGATGGACAAGACCATCGGCAACACCGGCGGTCTGGGGGGGGTTTTCGGAATCCTGTACGCCATCGGGTACGGCTTGCCGTTCCCGGAAGCGCAGCCGTGGCAAAAGAGCATCCAATACTCGGTGTTCAACAACGTCAGCGGGTTCGTGGCGCCGATTCAAAAGTTCGTCAAGGGGCTGTCAGGGGGCGAGTGAGAGATGGGAAGTGTAGCGGAGGTTATGCCGCGGCGGTAGAACCTCTGAGTGTATTGTAGCGAGTAAGATTTGTGAAATGAAGACACCGAGCGTTGGCATAAACTGTCCCAATTTCTTTGCTCGATGAAGACGACTAAAGCTGCTATAAGCTTATTAACTCTGCTATGTATAACCTTAACCTATCCAAAACCCTTGCTATAGCCCTACCAGCGATTCGCCCCCGTTCCAGAAACACCGCGCGTCGGTCGGGTCGGTTGGCATGTTTCGCGGCGGTTCCCTGGTGACCAGCGGCACGTTTTCCACAGCCAACCCTCCGAGTGTTGGGAAGCACGGTTTCACGGCTAGGTGCCACTTTCCGTTCGCATCACCCGATAGCAAATACACCGCGGCTTGCCCGAATTTCCTGGCCAAGCGCATGACGCGTGTCAACGCCTGGTTCTGGTTTGGTAACTCGTCAAAGAGCGTCACCGCTAACCCGGGCTCGCGCCAAACCTGCGCGCCGCCGGCGGCGTCCACGGAAACGCACGGAAAAACGAAGGACACCAAGCCCTCCTCCTGCATTCCTCGGATCTCGGTCGCGAGCGCGCTCGCATGCAGGTCATTCACAGACGCATCGCACATAGCGCCCATCGGGTTATGTGCGGTAACGACCACCATTTGTGTCGTGACCTCCGCGTTGCCGCAATCCACGTCCGCGTGCGCTTTTCTCTTCCGAGACTGTCCTGACCCGCCCGACCCCAAGCGCCACTCCGGGCTGTTCCCCACGGAGGGCACCGACCCGCACGCGTCTGCGTGCTGCACAACAACCCAGTCCCCCCCGACCCAGATTCCTATGGTCGCGTCCCGCCACAAGGGCTGCAGTCGGGTAACCGCAGCCGGGTCGGGCAGACGCCACATTCGGTTGCCGAGCGCGGTTTTGTGGCGAAACGCGCGAACGGCGGCGCGAAGCGCTTGTGACACGGCGTCCGCGTTTGCCTTTTCGTCCCACGCCAGCGCGCGCTGTTTCGCACGCTCCCCGACACGTAACAACCCAGGTCGGTCGCCCAAGCGTTTCTCCACGAAATCACACAGCGCCTCGACGTCGTGTACGCGTTCCGCAAACTCTGCACCGATGGACGCGCCGCTCGCTTCGTTTAGCAACGCCGTCGCGCCGACGCCGCCGCCGCGCTGCGCTATGGACGGCGCGCTAAACGCACCCGCCTCAACGATGGTCATGCCGTACGCGTCTTTTGCACACGGGTGGAAGTTCAGGATTGTTTTTGTGTACAACGAACGCAAACCGTGCGCGTCAAGAAACTCGTTTATCACCAACCCCTCCGTTCCCTCGGCGGCTTCACCAAACGCGGTGCGAATCCCATCAGCGTACGCGCCATCCGTGGACGCGCACAGCACGGGGACCACCGCGTGTTTCGCGAAAACGCCGCGCCTGTTTAGTTCAGCCACGAGGGACACGAAACGTTCCGGCTCCTTCTCGGGAGACAGCCGAACCACGCACGTCAAGTACGTACGGTTCGCGTCGTTTTCGGTTCGTCTGACTTCCGTCGCCAACAAACGCACGTCTTCCCGGAGTGGGGGAAGCACGACTCTCGGCATTACCGCGAGCCCGGGAGGGTGTAAGTTGTTTGTGATGAAATCGGCGTCGTCCACGCAAAGCGCGAGCACGCCGTGCGCCGCCGCGACGGCGTTTTGTTCCAACAATCGGTGCGTTTCCGAATCCGAGCGCGTGAACACTCTTAGGTTGGAGTACACGAAAGGCGCGATGAGGTGAGGGTTTTTTTCTGGTTCTGGAGTGACCTCGCTTTGATCATCTTCGGGAGACGCAATCACAGGTGACCCCGTTCCCGTATCCTCTCCGCGCAATTGGAGCCTTTCCACGCTCTCGGACAAACTTTTCGCGCAAGGCAGAGATGACCAGTCCACTCCGAGCACGACATCGGGTTTGAACGCGGCTATCGCGCGCACCAGGGCGACGTCCTCGCCCGCGCCAACCGCGAACTCCCTCCAGCCGCATCCCGCGTCCAAACGGCCCCACGTGTCGCGGGGCACCGAGACCGCAGTGACGATGAGGTTTTTTTGGTCACCTTCGGCACCACCTTCGTGTGTCCGTCCCGCAGGGCTGCCGCACACGACATAAACGCGGTGGCCAGACTTCGCGAGCGCCCGCGCCTGCGACTGCGCGTACACGCCGTTTCCGGAGAACGATCCTGTGCGGAACTCGAGGGTGATGAACAGCACTCGCAGGCCGTTCACTGGCGATGGCGCCCCGGCCATCTGATCTGCGGAAGATGGAACGAAACCGAAAAAAGCAACATATTTGATTATTTGTGTGAGAATCACCCCTTCGATATTGACGGGAACTGTCTGGCTGCGTGCTTATCAAATACCTCGCGCATTACGTCTCGCCCCTAAAGTTCGTCGTTCTCCAGCTGGAACTTGTCCCGGTTCCCGCCTTGCAACAAACGCTGGTCCATTTGTACGAAACAAACCCCCGCTGCGTCCCGGGTTTCGAAGCGCCCGGCTCTTTTCTGTAGAAGCGCCAAAACGTCCGCCGGCGCGGGCGCGTCGGTCGGGTTGTCCGAACCGGAATCGCGGCCGTTGCCGTTGTCCCGGAACGGCAACAGCCGCGGCTTTTCTTTGTTTCCAGCTGGATACAGCACAACAGAAGGGCCGTCGACGCTGGCGCCCCACGGGTGCGGAACCTCGTTGCGCTCGGCGTCCAGCACGGCGAAAACGACTGTCGGTTTCGAACCTCGGGGCGGCCCGCGTGAGTTCGAGTTCGACTTCGCGGCGCCACCCTTCGCTTTCTCTCTTTTTTTGTTCACCCGAGTCGTCTTCGCCACCTTGTTGGACACTACCTGGAACGTATCCAAAGCGGCCGCGTGCTTAAAAGGGTTCCGCCGCGGAAAAGCGAAGTACACCAAAACGTCCGTCGCGTCGGCATCGCCGGCGTGCCCTTTTCCGCCAATCGCGCGCTTCGCGAAATCGGAACTCACGAAATGCTCAAGCCCGCCGCTGCCCACCGGGGGTCGGGGAATAGGACGCTGCGTCATCCGTTTCGGGGCGGTATCCCTCGTGTCTTTAGGGTCCCTTTTGATTCCATCCTGCCCGAAAAGCTGCGCCTTTCTTTGTGGATTCCCCCGCGGAGGCGTGTTTTTGTTTTCGCTCCGTCGTCGCGCCTCGTCGTTGCGCGCGCGCGTCTGGTCCCACCGCCGGCGCGTTTCCAGCCTCACCAGGCTCGGTACGTCCAGTGTGGCGAGCTCATCAGGACACACTTTCGCGACGCCTTCTGACTCACTGCACAAGAGCCAGTTCATGTTCGTCTCCGAGTCAAACGATTCGCTCACCGCGGTGGCGTACCACTTCTCCACGAGTTGCTCCTCGTGTTGCTCCAACAACTTCTCACACGCCTTTCGCGTCGCCGGTTCCGCCGCGATGGGTTGCGCGCCGCACATCCCGGAAACGGATGTTTCGACTATGCCACCGAACCGGCCGAAGTCAGACGACGTACCGGACGCAAGCCGTTCCACTTTCCCTCGTTCGTCGAACACCGTCGGGAGCATGTTCTCGTCCAGGTGGCACACCGCGCGTTGACACGCGGTGCACGACGCCGATCGCTGCGCGAATCGCTCGCGCAACCTCGGGGTGTCGGGATCGGCCCGGGAGGTGGGCGCGGTGTCCGTGGCGATCTGCGCGGCGGCGACCGCCACGAGAACCACGAGCGTCGCAGCGCGGAGCGCGGGACCGGGTCGGAACATCGCGACCGACGACGGGGGAGGACAGCGCGCGCGCGGCAAGAACTGACTCTCTCGTTGTTGCCTTTTTGTTCCGACCGGACGAGATCAAAAATCCGTCCACCACAATATCAGCGTCGTTTCGTCTGCTCCGAGGAAAAGCACGCCACAACCTCCCGCACGCGCCTCCAACAGCTATCGAGATGCCCCGTAATCAAAAAAGTGGCGCCGCGAAGCGCAGACGAAGGCGCGACACCCTCGAGAACGATGCGCACCAGTGGGTAGTACATCGGACAGATGCGCGGGAGTTCTTCCCGGTCCTTGTTCCTCAAGACATCATCGACCAGATCTTCAGTCCGGCTAATCTGCCTGACCCGGCGGACCTGGCGAATCTCACAGCGGTGAATCGTGGGATACGCGACGCGGTGGTGGCGACAGGGCGCAAGGTGGAGGAGCTTAATTCTGTAAAAGCAGCAGAGCTCGGATGCTTACGCACCCTGCAATGCCTGCTTCGGCAAGGTCGTCTGGAAAAGTCTCTCGTGTGTAGTGCAGCGGCGAGGGGTGGTCACCTCGAGGAGCTGAAGTGGGGTATAGCTGAAGGCTGCCAATACGCCGAGGAAACGCACGCTGCTGCAGCTTCTAGCGGCAACCTCGCAGTTCTGCAGTATTTGCACGGTAAGGGCTGCCGTGCGAATACAAAATCATGCGCGGCTGCGGCGTTGAATGGTCACCTTCACGTGTTGAAGTGGTTGCGCGAGGCCAGCTACAGGTGGGACAAGAAAACATGCTGGTCCGCGGCAAGAGGCGGGCATCTCGAGTTGCTGCAGTGGGCGCGCTCGAACGGCTGCCCGTGGGACGAGAAAGTGCTGCACTCCGCCGCTTTTGACGGCCATGAGGCGGTGGTGCGGGCGCTGATCGAGTTAGGCGCGGATGTACACGCTGAGGATGACGGCATGACGCCGCTGTGCATTGCCGCTCAAGAGGGCCACGAGACGGTGGTCCGGGCGCTCATCGAGCTGGGCGCGGACATCAACAAGACAAGGGATAACGGCGTGACGCCACTGTTTAAGGCCGCTGAAAAGGGCCACGAGACGGTGGTGCGGGCGCTGATCGAGTTGGGCGCGGACATCAACAAAGCAAGGGATAACGGCGGGACGCCGCTGACTATCGCCGCTCAAAACGGCCACGAGACGGTGGTCTGGGCGTTGATCGAGTTGGGCGTGGACGTCAACAAGACAAAGGATCTCGGTGTGACGGCTTTGTTCATTGCTGCTCAAAACGGTCACGAGACGGTGGCACGGGCGCTGATCGAGTTGGGCGCGGACATCAACAAGCCAAGGGATACTGGCGGGACGCCGCTGATTATCGCCGCTCAACACGGCCACGAGACGGTAGTGCGGGTGCTGATCGAGTTGGGTGCGGACATCAACAAGGCGAAGGATGACGGCGCGACGCCACTGTTTATCGCCGCTCAACACGGCCACGAGACGGTGGCACGGGCGCTGATCGAGTTGGGCGCGGACATCACCAAGGCAAGGGATAACGGCGCGACGCCGCTTTACATCGCTGCTCAAAAGGGCCACGAGGCGGTAGTGCGGGTGCTGATCGAGTTTGGTGCGGACGTCAACAAGGCCACGGATGACGGCGCGACGGCGCTGTACATCACCGCTCAATACGGCCACGAGACGATTGTTCAAATTCTCAGGGGTGCCGGCGCGGTGTGACAACGGAAACACAGCTTCCGTAGACTAATAACACAAGTACCCCCGTTCAAACACGCTATCAAACAGAACACCGCTTACCCCCGGACCATTTTGTTTTCCCTGTTTCCGTCACGATCCCGTCATGTTTGTCTTTCTTCTTATACACTAAAACTACTACCAGGCGCGTTACACTGTGTGCTGTCCTTGGCCGAGAGAGGTGTATTTATCGAAGCGGAAACAACCGACTCTAAGAATTAACGTGTTCGCTTGACTTTGATTTGTCGTCGTCACTTTGGACAAATGGTTGTCCACGTAGATCGCGAGCCGTGCCCTTCACCGTCGCCCGCGCCGAGCCGCCACAGGGCCCCTGTGCTGAAACCCGATGATGGCACTTCGCGCTACGCACGGCGCCGCCGCGGCGGCGCCGTGCGTGCGCCGGTGTCGCGCGGAGTTCCCCCGACAAGTCGTGTGTCGCGCGCACGACAGGTGGAAAACTGCGTCATCATCTTCTTCGAGTTCGCGTGATTGCGAGAGCACTACGCGTTCCTCGGATGGAGTCGCCAAGGCCGCGGCCGCGACCGCGGCGGCGCTGGCGTTGTCCCTGCTGTCGTGTGCGCCCGCGCTGGCGGGCGGTTACGGCACGGGTTTGGGGTACTTCCAGGATTTGGAACGGGAAAGAGCCATTTCGGAGGAAGCAGTGACTTTATCTTCGAGGGATTCGCGGCGAGCGAACAAACCTTTCTCGGGCGGTTTCTTCGGGGACCAATCGAAAAATGACCGACAAGCAAACAGACGAGGGATACCTCTTTCTTTAGGGAGCTCCGATGAATTGTTGGATGACTCTGCCGTGACGTATAGCGACCCGGGGTTCGAACCCGGAAGGGAAAGCGCGAAGTGGTGGCAAAACGCGCCGAGGGAAAAGTGGGCGCGCGCCGTTTTCCAGTGGAGTTTCATAATCTTCGTCGTCGCAAACGTGCGCAAATCACGAAACCAAGGAAGCGCGGTGACGAAACGTTTAGGCCTGACAGGCAAGGCAGGCAAGGCGTTGATTGGGACGCGGTGGAAGCTGACGCTTGATATCGGACGGGAAAGGGGAACGTGGATGCCCCCCGAGTGGGGCGCCAGCGGCCGGCGCATTTTGTGTCCGGTCGCGGTGGAGCTGCGCGAGGGCGGGGTTTTGGAGTGCGTCGGGGTCGGGGCGTTTCTCCCGATGACCCTGTCCCCGGGGACGTGGCGTTTGGAGGGTGATGCGCTGAAGTTCTCGGTGGGGATGTCCGGCATGCGAAGGGGGGATATCGAGTTACCCAACGATCTGCTTCACTTCCGCACCGCAGCGTGGGGACGCACCGTCGCGTCACGAGGTAACCTCCTCCTGCTGCAAACGCGGTTCGGGTTCCGGAAAGAGTGGCGGATGGTCGGGGCGTTCAAGGCTGAGCCGCTTCAGGAGGGGGACGACCTTTCGGGGGATGAGCAGGACCTTTACGAGCAAAACAAGAAACGCGTGGTGTCGGATTTAGGCGCCATGCGAGTCAAGGAGCGGAAAGACCAACTTTGAAAGCGTTCGTAGATTGCGACGTCGTTATTATAATATTCATTCGTCACTCCGCCCATTTCCCGATCCACTGCACGATATCTTTTTCGTTCATCTCCATCTCCTCTATGTCGTTCGACGGGCACACGCGCGTGATGTTTTCGTGGTACGACTCCCTGGCTTCCTCCAAAACGGTTTGGAAGATCTCGCACTCGACGTTTTCGCGAATTTTCTTTTCCGAATACCCTCTGGACTGCAACCGGTCGTACAAAACCGAATTGTCGCACGTCAACACCACGACCAAGTCGAACCACCGTTCGGGGAACAAATCGCACGAGTGGTAATCCACCACCACCCCACCTTCGTTCGTTCCTAGTCTCTCCTCCATGTGGTCCAGAACTTTGTCCTCTTCAATCACGTGCGTGTCCATCGACTCGTCGTACGACTCACAAAGATTCTCCGCTTTCGCGACTTTACTCACGTCGTACTGAAACAACGAACACGCGCCTGCGAGTCTCTCGGCGAGGGACGATTTACCCGTGCCTGGGGTGCCGGTGATGAGCACGTTAGGGCGCGTGCGACGCGGTGGCTTGGAACCGCCCATCGTGGTGACGCGGGGTGGAATGGGCGGCAGGGAGCGGCGGCGGCGACAGGTTGACGAAATCGCCGCTGGCCGACTCGAACAAAAATCGAATCTCTTGAAGAAAGTCACACCGTCGTTCCCCGAATCGAACGCACCCTCCTTCCCCCACTCCGACGAGCACCCGCCCGGTGTGCGTCGCACTCCGGCCGTCTCCCACCGCACCGCGTGTTTCCTGTCCGGCCGTTCCGCGGTGACCGGTCGGCGCGGCAGAGAACGATCAGGGGCGCGGACCCGCACGTGACCCCTCGAGCCCATCTCATATTTTTTCGTCGCACGTCCCGAGAGAGACGAGACGACGCCACGAAAACAACACCACCATGGCGTCTCGCATCCCGTTCCCCAACCGCTTCTACGCCGCGGTCGGGTTCGCGGCGAACCCGCCGCTTGGCGCGCACGCGGTTTCCGATGAAACCCGGCTGTTGCTATACGCGCTTTACCAGCAAGCCACTTCCGGGCCGTGCGCCGCGCCCAAGCCGTGGGGATGGAACGCGATCGAATCCGCGAAGTGGAGCTCGTGGACGCAGCTCGGTTCCACGCCGCGAGTGGACGCCATGCGAATGTACGTGACGACGATGGAGGAGGAGAACGAGGACTGGTTTGATTTGTTCACGGATAACGAAGACCCACTGCGCGTACAGGAAGTAATGGAACAAGCTGCGGAGGCGGTGGCCGCGGCGGGGGAGGAGACGGCGCAACTGGCGGTCGCGCGGGAACGGGAACAACAGCGCGCGGCAGTTCGGTTCGCGGGGGGGGATACGGGTGTTACAGGAGTGACGCACCCGGGGGTTGACGCAATCGACGCGCCACATGGCAGGTGGCGTACCATTACTGGCGAAATCAAGGGCAAACCGCCGCGCGGGCGGTATAGCCACGTTCTCGCCGCGGTGGGCGACGACGTGTTTGTGGTGGGCGGCAACGCGGGCGGCCGGCGGTTGGGCGACGTCTGCGCGTTGAACGTTTCTAGTTTGAGTTGGAGACAAGTGAACTGTGTCGTGGTGAACGACGAATCAGCCGATGACGATGACGGCGTGAAAGCCTTCCCCCCGAGGTCAGGCCACGCTGCTGTGGCGTGGGGGAGGAAAATAGTCGTCGTGGGCGGGTACCACGCCGACGACGCGAACAAAACGAAAACAGAAAAAGGGCACACCGCGGCGGCGCGCGAGGCCACCGAAACCCTTTCGCCCACGTCGCCCCGGTGCGAGGTGTGGGTTTTCAACACCGAAACCAGCGAGTGGCGGCATCTCGCGCTGGGGGGTGTCGCGCCGTTCGCGCGAGGCGGACACTCCGCGACGCTCGTGCGCTCTGAAGCCGGGGCGCGAATCGTGGTGTTCGGCGGCGAGGACCGCCGCGGGCGTTTGCTGGACGACGTCAGCGTGATTGACCTTGTTACACAAACGTGGGTCACCCCAACGATCAGCGGGATGGTACCCACCGCGCGCACCGGGCACGTCGCGGCGTGTTTCGGGGGTGGCGCACAAAAAGGCGCGGCCGCAGACGTGTACGTGTTTGGCGGCGTTTCAAACGGCGAGGTTTCCGGTGAGCTCTTCGCGCTGGACACCAAGGCCATGACCTGGCGCGAGCTCTCGCCGTCGGGCGTGGCTCCCGTCCCGAGGGCGGGCGCGGCGGGCGCGGTTATTGGCGACACCTGGTTCGTCTGCGCGGGCGGGGGCGCGGACGGCGGGGTACGGGATACCGTCGCGCTTCGTTTGGGCACAAACAACGGCGGGGGCGGGGACGGGGGTGACCCGGAGTGGGCGTTTGTTGCGGAGGTTGACTCTGGGAACTCGCTCGCCGCGGAGGGCGCCGGGGTGGTTTCCGTTGGCGGAGGCGCCGCGCTCGTCGCGTTCGGCGGGTACGACGGCACGCGGTACAGCGCGGACACGCACGTCTTGAAACGCCCCGCCGCGGGAACCCTGGCCATGACTAAAACCAAAATGCTAAGCCCGGTGAAGCACAAGGCGTGGGTAAGCGCGGCGGAGGCGGAACACCGGCGCAACGGCGGCGGCGGCGGGCGGTCGCCGATGGATCGTCGCGTTTCCATGAATGATGCCGCTCACGCGAACCACGACAACGCTTCATCGGAGTCGGAGTCGGAGCTTACGCGTGTGCGCCGCGAGTTAGCGGAGACCCGGTTGCTTTTATCGGAGGAGCGAACGAAGTCGTCCCGGTTGGAAGCGATTGCGGCGGAGTCGCGCGCGCGGCTGGAGTACGCTAATCGAAACCCGCGCGCCGACGAAACCGTCTCGGAGAGGTCGAGCCCTGTGACCACCCCCACTAAACACACGCCAGAAAACGGGATGTCGCCGTCTCCGCCAAAGCGCAAGGGTGGCGTGTGGGCGTTCATCACCGGCTATTCACCTGACCAGGACAACAAAACAGTGGCGTCGGCGTAGAGTGGATGGATGGAAACCGTGGAACGCGTTTTGATGGAAAACAACACAGTGTACACGTACGGGAGGCGACAAGACTGGCTTTTGACGAGCGCGTTCCAAGCAATAGAATCGTACGTACAGGTTGCGTGTCACTTCTCCTTCGCTTTCGCCGCCTTCTTGTGTCTCAGGTTCTTCTGGTAGCAACTCGTGCATATTTTAGTTCCGGGCTTATCTTTCCAGCCGTACCACTGACTAGTGGTCGCATCCGTCCCGCACGTCACGCACGTCATCCCCGCGGCCGCGGCGACGTCCAACATGTTCTTCTGGTAGCAAAACGCACAATTTACTTCCGGGCTTTTCTTTGCAGTTGAGCCACTTACTGGTCGTATCCGTCCCGCACTTCACGCACGTCGTCTCCGCGGCCACGGCAACGTCAAGCTTGTTCTTGTAGAAGCAATCCGTGCATATTTTAGTTCCGGGCTTATCTTTGCAGTTGTACCACCTGATGGTCGCATCCGTCCCGCACTTCACGCACGTCGTACCCGCGGCCGCGGCGATGTCCAACTGGTTCTTGTTGTGGCAATGCTGGCACATTTTATTTCCGGACTCATCTTTGCAGTTGTACCACACTGCGGTTCTATCCGTCCCGCACGTCACGCACGTCGTCCCTGCGGCAGCAGCAATGTCCAGCATCTGCGAAGAATATGGAACTCGAACAACGTGAGTCGAGACGAAACAGCTTGTGACGGAAGTCATCATGCCTACGAATGTCGCTAGGGCAAGGAGAGAGAGAAGAAGAACGCCAAAATGCGCACCTCCCGTTTGCTACACGGCTGGCAGTACCACTCGTCGTTATTGAGCTTCGACCTTTGCATTTCGCTTGTGTTTCCCCCATCCTTACTGCAACCGGAGCATTTGCCACGGCTGGCAGCGAGCTGTGAAAAAGAGCACCGCGGGTATTGGGGTAAGGTTGTGACGACACAAAGATTAATGAAATATTGACGCCTTAGGTCGACGCGCGTGACATACCTGTCGCCTGTAGCAAAAATTGCAGACCGGTTTCTCCGCATCGTCCCTGTTGGCGTGCCACATACTCGTCTCCGTGGTTTCGCACTCGGAGCAGACCAGCGCGATGCCCTGCGGAGGAATGAAAGTTCGAGGGTGACTTTTACACGCCGTTGACGGGCAACGAGAACGATGTAGGCGAATGGGTCTTGGACATCTCACATCAATGCGGAGTGCGCACCTTTTTCATCCATCGTTCGGCTCCATAAAATTGTAGACCTTCGGAGACTCACTGTGTGTTTTAAGTTTGCTTCGTAGAGCGAAAAGAGTTTGGTCAGCACACGCCGCTTTGGCAGGAGAAATCGTAAACAAGCGAGTACGAGGGGAGCACGCACCTGCGGGGAACATATGCTTGGCGAATAGCTTCGCCTTCCGCAGGTATAGACTCGTTGCTCGGTACCATCGCCCAACGTCTGGGCGTCCGCGTGTCGCGAAGAGCACGCCCGTGCCTCCGTGCCTGGTCCATCCAGATGGACTGCTCGGTGTGCCGAAGCGCGTGCGGTTTGACACGACGTGAAAAGAATCCGGCGAGCGCGGAAGGTTGGCGTGCGTCGTCGAGTGTCCCGCGCGTCGTTTCGAACGGCCGCCGGCTGCAGGCGGTATGCATGGGTATCCGCGCCACCGCGTGCAGCCCGGCCATGCTGAAGCACGCCATCGTGTGCGAGTCCGATGGCACGGAGATGTGATTCGTGAAGCCAGGAAACTTCGTTGTCACGAAAAGATATTTGCCACTTTGTCATCGAAAAAATCCGCGTGATATACTTCGCGCTCCCGCGTCACAGGTTTACAGGGGTAGGTTGGGACACAGTAGGATGGGCGTTGACTTGTTGTGAAACTCGTATCCGTGCACGAAAATTTCCAAGACGTCGTCGCGAAGACTCACGTCTCGTTTGCGCTCGCCGCCTTGTTCTTTTCGTGGTGGTTCTTCGCGCCGCAAGACCTGCAAATTTTACATAGTTCCGGGTTTATCTACGTCTCGTCAAAAAGAACATCCATCAGTATCAAGGGCTATAATCAGTAAGGCCCTTGTGTTTATCAATTACACACACTCTTCCTGCAGGGCCACCTCACAACATGTTCCTTTCCTTGAATATCTCGAGCATTGCTTTCCCCATCCCCGCGGGCGACGGCACGACGGTCACGCCGGCGGCTTTCAGGGCGGTTATTTTGTCCCCGGCGCCGCCCTTGCCGCCCGCGATTATGGCGCCGGCATGTCCCATGCGTCGACCGGGGGGCGCGGTGAGGCCGGCGATGAAGGACACCACTGGTTTTTGCGTGCCGCTGTCTATGATAAACTGCGCGGCTTCCTCCTCCGCGGTACCTCCGATTTCGCCAATCATGATGATGCCCTCGGTTTGCGGATCCAACACGAACTTTTTCAAGCAATCCACGAAGTTGGTGCCGTTGAATGGGTCGCCGCCGATCCCCACCACGGTGCTTTGCCCCAGCCCCGCCACCGTGGTTTGGTAAACTGCTTCGTACGTCAGTGTACCGCTCCGACTCACCACCCCAATCCGGCCTGGCTTGTGAATGTACCCGGGCATGATTCCGATTTTACACTCCCCGGGTTTTATTATTCCCGGGCAGTTGGGCCCGATGAGGCGCGTTTTGGTTTGCGTCATCATCGCCTGCTTCACTCGGATCATGTCGTGTTGCGGAATCCCTTCCGTGATGCACACCACCAAATCCATCTCCGCCTCAACGGCTTCCAGAATAGCCTTCATGGCGAACGGGGGTGGGACGTAAATCGCGCTGGCGTTGGCGCCCGTCACGGCCTTCGCCTGCAAAACGGTGTCAAACACGGGCAGCCCGAGATGCGTGGTGCCGCCTTTTTTGGGGGTCACCCCGCCAACCATCTGCGTGCCGTACGCGATGGCTTGTTCGCTGTGGAAGGTTCCGTTTTTCCCGGTAAATCCTTGTACGATCACCTTGGTGTTCTTATCAATGAACACCGTGGGCTCGGAGGCGTACCCGCGAGCGAGGGACTGCGGTGAGGGGGGGGGGGGGGCGGGGGGGGGGCGGGGGGGGGGGGACGAGGGGAGGTCAGGTGGGCACCGAGCCGACGATGGATGGGCGAGATCAGTTTTTGAAACAAAAAAAGAAGAGGGCCGATGCGACAAGGCCGGGGTGGTGGTTTTTCCCGACCCGAATACGCACCGGCGCGAGGCGGGAAAGAAGCCGGTTCGCGCTTTGCCTGGCCGCCATGGCGATACGCGCTACGGAGTTGAGCCTCGAGGTTGGCGAAAACCTGGAGAGGGGCCTGTGGGTATGATGAGGCTTGGGCTTTGACACATCTGGAAATATCTGAGCTTTCTTTTCCCGTTTGGTTTGGCAACCGACCGCGTGTGATGGGATGCTTCCGAGGTTCCGCGCGCTCCCGGCAGGCTCATCACATCGAGCGCGGCACGTGCCGCACCGGCCGCACCGCGATCACGTCCTCGTGGACGCATCTGGCGCCTCTCGATGAACTTCTCCATGAACTTCGCCGACCTCAGCAAGCGACTTGAGGAAGGCGCGGCGAAGCTGCAGGAAGGCGCGTCGAAACTCGGCGATGCGTTTGACGAGGGACTGGACAAGCTTGATTCGGGGGTGGAGAACACGTGGAAGGAGGTTTCGGGCAACCTCGCCTCCGCGGCGAGTCGCGAGGATAATGATGGTGATGGTGATACATCCACCAGCGCTGCCGTGGGCTTCGTTGGCGCACCTTCAGGGTCAGGCGTGGCCGATGTCGAGGAGGTTGAGGCGCTCCGAGCGTCTCTCCGACAGGCTCGTAAAGAGATCGAACGTTTGGACAGTGAGGTGGGACGCGCGCGCGAAGAAACGGAGGAGGCTCGGGAGGACGCGAAGCGATTTGCATTGCAGGCGGTACGTGCGGCGTCCAAGCCTACGCCCAATGAAGACGCCCCCGCCCCCACCCCCGCGGGTGGTGCGGACGCGGAAGCCGCACAGGCTGAGGCTGAAAAGATGAAGACCGAGCTCGAGGAAGCGCGCGCCGCGGTTGTGGATGGGAAGGACAAACTGTCGCGAGCGGTTAAGAAGGGCAAAGGCTTGGCGAAAGAGCTGGAGGAAACTAAAAAGATACTGGAAGAAACGCAGGCGGGACGTGAGGCGGCCGAGGTGGCGGCGGCGAAAGCTGGCGAGGCTGAGGCCCGGGCATCCGTTGCGGAAGCCAAGGCATCGGAAGCGGCGACTGGAATCGACACGGCTGCTGAGGTCCGCGTGCGTGAGTCGCGCGCGGAAACTGATACAGCGCAGGCGCAGGTCGAAGCCAAGAACGTCGAGTTGATTGAGTTGCGCTTGGCGCTTGCCGAGGTGAAGTCGGAGTTGGAACAAACCAAGGCGCGAGCTGTGGAGGTACCGCGTTTCGAAACGCCACCTCTGCATGAAAAAACTGAGGAATCAACCGATTCTCCAACCCCCACAAAAGCAGCGCAGGCCATGGCGCTTGATGCGCAGCGTGCGGCGAACCAGAGGATGGCGGCGATGCTGGACACGGCGGAGGCGCGCGTCGGGGAAGCCGAGGATGACAGCGCTCGTGTCAAGGAGGAACTGGACGCCGCGAACGCGAACGTCGCCAGCCTGGAGGCGAAAATAACCACTTTAGAGACCTCTTTGGAGACGACGCGTCACGCACAGACCGTGCGCGAGCTGGAAGACGAAGGCGCGGGCGCTGAGACTGCGTTTCTTCGGGAAGAAGCGGAACGCGCCAAGACGGAAGCCGCGCTTGCGAGGGAGCGCGTGAAAGAAACAGACGCCGCGCGCGAAGAGCTTCAGGCGGCGCTTGAAACCGCCGTCGCCGCCGCGGAAAACACTCGTGTGGAACTCGTAAATTCGGAAACCAAACTCGCAGAGCTTGAATCCAATCTGGAGGAGACGTGTGAGGAGCACGAGGCGCGGCGGGAAGGGCTCGAGGCACGCGCGACTGCCGCGGAGACCCGAGTCGCCGAGCTGGAAAAGGAAACCACGGCGACAAGCGAGGATAGGTCCGCCGCGTCGTCGAGAGCGGACGCGTTGACGGAGAAACTCGCCTCCATAAACGCGCGTCTCGCGGAGGCGCACGCCGCGGTGAGGGACGAGGCTGACGGTAGAACACAGGCGGAAGACGCTGCGAAGCGCGCGGCTGGAGCGGCCGCCGCGGCGGCCATTCGCGCTACGGCGGCGAAGAAGGAAGCTGAGAGCGCGTTTGCGGAGCTCGAGGTTTTGAAGGCGGCGTCTCGAGACGCCGAAGCCAACGCCACCGCCGCTTCAGCAGCGGTGGCGGCGCGCGACGCGGCGCTTCTTGAAGCTGCCGCGGCTGAGCAACGCGCGCGTGACGCGGAGGCGAGGGCGGATGAAGCCGCTTCCGTTGCTGCGGATGCCATGGCCGCGGGGGAGGATAGGAACAGGCGGTTCGCTTTGTTACAGGGTTCATTCAAGGAAACGGAAGCCGCGTTGCGGGAAAAGTGCGACAGGTTGGAAAAGGCGCACGCTCAAGCCGCGAACACCCCAAGCGCGGAGATGGCCCTGGCGGTGGGCGAGGCCATCGAGGAAGCGGAGGCGGCGACGGAAGAGGCGCGACGGGAAGCGCAGGAACTACGACAGGAGCTCGCCGCCGCGCAACGGATCGTCGCCGAAACGGAAACAGCCGCGGAGACGGCGCGGGGCGAGGCTGTTCAGGCGAGGCAAAGAGCGGCGGCTGCGGAGGAAATGGCCGAGGCGCGGAAAACGAGGCCGGCGACGGAACGCGCGGAGGCGGAAGCGCGGTCGGCGAAAGCAGAAGCGGCGGCGGCGCGAGCGGCGGTTGCCAAAGCGGAGATGGAGATTGCGAGCTTGACGAAAGCGGCGCGGGCGAAGGAAGAAACGCTGCAGGGGAGCGCATCAAACGTCGCGACTTTTGATACAGACGCGGAGATGACAAAACGTTTGGCATCCGCCGTCGCGCGCATCGCCGGGAAAACCGGGACGTCCGAAACCACAGAAGAAAACGAAGGCTCGATGTGGTCGTGGGCGTTCGGCGGGTCCCCTGAAGAAGGCACCCAGGGCCCAGGTACTCCGCCGTCTCTTGAGCAAATCGTCGCGGACCTGGAGCGCGTTGTCGAAACGAACGCGAGCGCGTCAAACGAAACGGTCGACTCGGTTGCGTTTGCGAGTGCGCGCCGCGACGCGGCGGATGCGACGACGCGCGCGGAAACCGCGGAGCGCGCTTTGGCCGAACTCAAGCCGCGCGAAAGTGGTTCGTCCGAGACCTCCTCGACTTCGGCGCAGACCGCGCAGGCGAAACGCGTCGCCGCCGCGGAAGGGTTCGCCGCGGAGTTGGCTGGGAAACTCGAGACTTCTGAAAAACGCGTCTCCGAGTTACAGTGGCAGGTACGCATGTTGGCCGATACGAACGAGCTGGGGGCGGGTGACGCGACCGCGCCGTTCGAGCCCGCGAAAGGCCCAGCAGGGTGGCTCGCGGGTGCGGTAAAGGGGTGCATAGCGCCGAGACCGGGAAGAGGGAGGTGAGTGCTTTTAGTTGGAGGGTATTTGAAACGCAGACGCAAAACGTTTCGCCGTCTACCGTCCCAGCGCGGCTTCCGCGAGTTCTTTCACTTTTTTCTTCGCCGCGAGTTCCACCATCCACGCCGGTTTCCCGGAACTCGCGTTCCCGGTTGGCTCGGTGGCAGGCGCCACGACCACTCCAGGTCCTGTTTTTTCACGTTCCGAGGTGGCGGTTTCCATCGCAGACGGTGCGCTTTTACGCGAACCGATGGCGCTTCGCAGCTCGCTCATTCCGTTCGCGCCCATCCCCATCAATGGCGAAACGCCCATCATCTTTCTAGGCTTCACCTGCTCGTCGGTGGTATCGCCCGCCGGATCGGGGGCGGGGCCGGGGGCGGGGGCCGCGCCGCGACTCGCCACGCCACGCCACATCTCACTCCAGGCACCCAGGTCGTCAAGCACGGCGACCGCTAACGCACGCACCGCGGCGTCGTCCACGCCGCGTTCGTTCCACGAAGCCGCCTGCGTTTCGGGTTCGGTCACCCATCTGCCCGCAGCCGTGCCCAGCTCCACAATCGCCGCCTCCGCCCCAGCCCGTTGCGCCTGCAGCGCCATCATCAGGGCATCCACGTCAATGCTCATGGTCGCACCGCCACCCACGCGCACGGGGAAGTGTGCGTGTGCGCACCGGAACGGGTCCTAGCGAGGGGGAACAGCTAACCGAAAATGAAGTTTTCGCGGGAAGAACCAATTTATTCGGTGAAAGTCCCGAAATCGCGTTTTCAATCCGCCCCGCCCAAGCCCGCGTCTCACTCCCCGCGCACGCGCGGAGGGTCGAGACTTCGGGCCCGGGGTCGGGACGCGGGGAAGGTCGCGGCGGAAGCGCGGTGCGTGGGGTCGAGGGACACCCGGGAAGGCGCACGCGAACGGACCGGTGACGTTTTCGGGTGAACCAACGAAATGGGTTGGCTGTCGTGTTTTTCCAGACAGAAAATCACGGAGGATGACATGCCCGAGATTCTCCAGGCTTTGATGGTCGCGAAGAAACCAAAGGCGAGTAAGAAGGCGCTGAAGGCGCTGCTTGCGATTACGCACATGGGCATCGTCCCACCCGCGGTCGTAAGGTCGGGGAAGATCATCCCGAAAATACACGCCTGGGCGCAATCGCGGGATGGGGCGCTTCGCCGCGACGCGTTGGTTTGCGCGGCGTCGTTGTCGCAAGATTCTTTGGACTCCGGGTGCGCCGAGGCGATCGCTACGAACGACTTCCTCACCGCATGCGGCGCGTTGGGGAAGCTAAAAAAAGATCAGAGACTGGTGCGGCTCGGGGCGAGGTACTTCGCCTCTGCGGGGGGAAACCACGCCGTGCGCAAGAAAATCGTCGACGGCAACATCCATGACCAGGTGTGGAGTTTCGTGAAGTCAAGAGACCCGGAGACGATGAAGTTCGGTGTGCTGGCTTTTGGGAAGTTCGCGGACGACTTGTACTGCGCGGAAAAGATGTGCGCCGAGGAGCTCACCGTGGATGACCTGGTGAAGTTCTTCATGACGAAGATACAAAACACGGACAACACGGACGTGGAGAACTGGTGCTTGATGGCGGTGGCGCGCCTGGCGCAGGCGAGCAAGTTTTCAAGCGCTCTGGCGAAACAGGACAAGCTGCCGGTAATCTTCGCGAAAGCAAACGACTCAATCGCGGGCCGGAAACTGTTCGCCGCGCTTTGCGTGGCGAACTGCGCGTCGAACAAAAACCTGCGCGTGCGCTTGGTGAAACACAGGGCGTTTCAGCTCTTCGTGCACATGTCCACGGTGGGGTCGCACGCCCGCGAGGACATGCGGGCGTATCAGCGGGTGGCGGCGCTTGGTTTGCGGAATCTAGCCGCTAACTTCCACCTGCGAGCTTTGGCGGGCCGGGTAGGCGCGGTGGAAGCAGTGGTGAGGATGCTTCGTTCACGGGATGACCAAATCAGGCGGTTCGCCGCGCGGGCGGCGGCGGATCTTTCGCTTCACGAAGAAAACGCCACGAAGATGGTGACGCTGGGGGCGTTTGGGCCGCTGATTTTGATGGCCAAGAGCGGGGATAAGCACTGCGAAAACGAAGCAATCACCGCGCTTTGTAATTTAGCATTGACAGAAGACAACCAAAGCGCGTTCATGAAAGCGGGGGGGATGGAAGCCATGGAGGTGATGCAACTGAGCAGCAACCCGAACGTAAAGAAACTCGCGAAGAAGCTGCAAACTCGCGTGCGCATGTCAAAGCTGCGAACCGCGGCGCGGTTCGCGGGGAAAATGGCGCTCACCCACAAGAACGCGCGCATCGCGAAAGGAGATTGGGAAGAAGACGGAGATGGAGATGATTTTAGCAGGGGGTAGTTTTAGGAACGAAACGGTGATAGATCGAGTAATTGTGATTTTACGGGGGTATTTGTTACACTAGCGCGCGTCTCGATTCGTCCGGGGAACAACCTCACGATCCCGTGTGCCGCTTCTTCATCACCGGGCCGTGCTGGTCCTCGTCGTCGTCCCTTCGTCGCACGTTTCCTTTGAAACCTTTCTGGCCCGCCTTCAAGTGGAGCTTCGTGCACTCCGCGCACACGAAGTGCGTCATCTTCTGCACCTCTTCCTGCGTCAGCTGCACGCACGCGGGGTGGTGCCACTCCGAGCACCCTTCGCACTCCACCATGAAAAGGTCGGGGTTGAAGGGCATCTCGCACAGGCAGTACACGGGGACGCGGTCGGGTTTGAACTCTCCGCGCGAGGCGAGGTACACGAACCGGGTGAAGAAATCAAACTCCTGCACGTCGTCGAGTTGTTGGTACTCCGCGAGAGTGTGTACGCGGCACTTGCCATTCACCGCGTCGGGGGTAACCCAGTCCTTGTGGTCCGAATCAAAAAGCTCCTTGCTGCCGTGAAACCCTTTCCGGCCACCCCGCGCTTCCTCTGGGCGGTAGTACCAACACACGTGCACCCTGACCTGGTCGGATTTCCCTTTTTTTATGTCGTCGATCCGACCGATGAAAGGCGACGCATCCGCGGACGGCGGGCGCAGGGTCACCGTATCCCCGACCCGGAACTTCTCCTTGCCCACGACAAAGTTAGCCACGGATTTCTCGCCGCCTTGGCTGCCAACGGACCCGCCCGCCATCGCGGCGTGCGGCGTTGCGAGTGGGGCGTTGCGAGTGGAGCGTTTGAGGTTTGGAAGATGCGAACAACGACCACGACCACAACGGAAATACTTGGTGCTCGCACGGAAGGCAGAAACACCAGTGCAAGGAGTGTTACCCCTGCCCGCACGGCAAGTTGAAACAGCACTGCGCGGCGTGCACCCCCTGCCCGCACAGGAAGCTGAAAGCCGACTGCAAGGAGTGCAACCCCTGCCCGCACGGCAAGCTGAAGAACAACTGCAAGGAGTGCAACCCCTGCCCCCACGGCAAGCTGAAAAGCAACTGCACGGACTGCAACCCCTGCCCCCACGGCAAGCTGAAAGGCGACTGCGTGAAGTGCAACCCCTGCCCCCACGGCAAGCTGAAACAGCACTGCGTGGTGTGCTAAGGGTGCCCTCACGGCAAGCAGAAACACAGCTGCGTGGTGTGCACCCCCTGCCCCCACGGCAAGCGGAAAGGCAGCTGCGCGGAGTGCAACCCCTGCCCTCACGGGAAGCGGAAAGACAGCTGCGCGGACTGCACCCCCTGCCCCCACGGGAAGGTGAAAAGCCGGTGCGCGCAGTGCAACCCCTGCCCTCACGGGAGGCTGAAATACAGCTGTGCGGCGTGCAAAACGGGCCGCGCGGCTCCGCCGAGGTCAAAGCGGATCAAGCGCGAGACGGAGAGTTCGCCCGAGGTCAAACAAGAGCCCGAGGTCAAGCAAGAGCCCGAGATCAAACAAGAGCCCGAGATCAAGCAAGAGCCGTTTACGATTCGCGGCTATTGCGGGTTGGACAACTAACGCTTTCTTTCCGATAATTCGAAAGGTTGTACTTTGTAATGCATTTCTTCCACAAGCTAGTGACTACCGCCATTGCTATATAAACCGTATCATCGCACCCTTCTAACGAACTCCCCGGTTTCGGTGTGCACGACGATTCGGTCGCCCGCTTCGACGAACGCCGGAACGCGAACAGCGGCGGATGTTTCCACCGTCGCCGACTTGAACTGATTGTTCACGCTTTCACCCTTGACGCTCGGGTCCGCCTCCGTGACCGTGAGCTCCACCTCGTCCGGTAACGACGTGCTGATGCGCTTGCCTTCGAAGGATAGCACTTTCAACACCATCCCTTCCACGATGAACCGTTTCGCGTTCGGGCCGAGGTCGGCTAAGGGAAATTCTATTTGCTCAAACGATGTTGGGTGCATCGCGGTCGCGGTGGTCCCGTCGTCGTACAGGTAATCGTACTCCTCCGACTCCAACGACGCTTTTTCAACCTTATCCGACGGCGATAAACGCTCCTGAAGCTTCCCCCCGGTTCGCAAATCGCGATACTCCACCTGGACGTTCCCGGAAGACCGCGCCTTGCCTTGCGTGTAGCTGTGTTTCGTGACTTGCAAAAGCTGCCCATCTTTACGCACGATCGCACCAACCTGCAGCTCGTTCGCCGCGGTGGTGATTCCCCGGCTCCACTGCACCACACATGCAAAAGGAACAATCACCCACGGAAGCGACGACGAGAAAGGGGCAGGTCCGGACCCGACCGCGCGTGCCGCGCGGCGAAGCGCGAGACGCGCAGCCATCGCGCGACCGAAACTGATGAGTTTCGGTGGGGCGTTTCGGTAATTAACAAAGCAGTCGGTGGTCAATACCAGGGGGGTGTCGGCGTCGCGAGTTTAGAAAAGACTACTGAACTCTGTTCATACTAAAGCTACCTTATTAATCTATGTATCGTTCGCGGTTTCGTCGTCATGAAACGGGCGCCACGGCTCCAGGCGGGACGTCGGCGGCGGTCGCGGCGTGCGAAGGCGCGGCGGCGCGTCGCGCGCGCCAACGCTAAAGCCGTTTTCGTTTCCCTCGTCCCCACCCGAGTTTTCCAATTCCTCCGCCTGGTCCCCGTACGTGCCCAGCTTGTCCACCATCGTCGTCGCGAGCGCAAGCACCGCTGACGCGGTCGCACACGCCGCCCCGAACACACCTTCCGCAGCACCTTCCACTAGCCCAGGAAGCCCGGCGAGCTCGGCGCCTTGCAACGGCCCTTCCACGAGATGGCCGGCGGCGCGCAGCACGCCGGCGACGACGCCGGCGAGTAGTCCCACTTCTTCCCGCGTCGGGGCGGCGGGGGTAGGGACTGTTGCCCTGGTGGGAGTGGGTATTTGGTCTGAGTTTTTCGTTGCCAGTGACATGTCACTGGCTGTCATCGCCATCCCTTGGGCGTCGTCGTCGTCGTGATCCGCGATCCGCCTTCCGCGCAGCCGCTCCAGCCGTTTTCGCTTCGCGCTTTCGAAGCGCTCCTCCATCTCCCGCGTGACCTGCGCGGCGTGCGTCAGCACGGTTTTCGCCCACGCCGCGACCGCGCTCGCGGTTCGTTTGGAAAACGCGCTGAGCGAATTTAAACCAAGTGGCGAGTTCCACAACTCGCGCAAACTCGCGGTCAGTTCCCCTGCCAGCCTCGCCGGGTCCCCTAAAAGCTGCGTCGACGCGACGAGGCGAACAACCTGCGCGGCGGACTCGGCGAGGTAGTGCCTCTGCGCGAGTCGCGCCACCGTGGCGGGGGCAAACAAACGGTTTCCAAATTGCGTGTTACCGTTACGGGCTTTGGTCAAGTCACGGGAGGGAAGGGAAAACCCTCGGAGCGTGACGCGCGCGCCTGCCACCGCGCCGGCGCTCCGGACGCCCTGGGGCAGGAAAGGCAGGGCGGCGAAGGACACGACGGCGTCGATTCGGGCTATTCTGAGTGACTGAAACCCGATTTGGGAGGAAACGGTTGGAACCGGGACGGGCGGAACCGGTGACGGAACGTTTACCGGCGGAACGTTCGACACGCCGAGCGCCGCAAACGACGACGCCGCGTTTGCCACCACCCTCGGTACCGCCGTCCCGAAAACCTCTCGAAGGTCGATCACCATCGGCGCCGGGTCGACTGAAACGGACCGCGCGCGCCAACTCCCAACCCCCGCTGAATTTTGTCCGACTGCAGTTTCAAAACCCAGCGTGGTTTTCATGACGAGCGCGTGGACCGAACCGTTCGCGTCGCCGATTGCGAACACAGTCGGCCGTTTCGTGGTGTCCTCGGTTTGCAAATCCACCCGCACGGCGCCGACGGTGACCGCCGCTTCCGCTTCGCGCAAGCGCTCAACCCGTTCGCCTTTCGCGGTTACGCCGATACAAATAGCACTGGCCCTCGCGTACAGAAGCTCACCTCCGGTTTCGCCGTTCCCGGTCTCGTGGTTTGACACCAAACTCATGCCGACCGATTTCAAAATCAGTTCCTGACGAACGACCGCGGGGGGTGTTTGTGTTTGCGTTTTCGCTTTCGCTTTCCCAACCACCGAACCCGCGAACGCGATGGCGTGCGCTAAGGTTTGGAAACGGGATCCGTGGTGCGGCACGAATTTGTTGTCGGACCACGCAGAACGTCCCATGCCTGACTCAGCACGTCCCTGTTTCACGCCGCGCGGGGACGGGGAACGCAAAGAAGCACTTGTCGCAACCGCCGGCGGTGCGAAGTTCACGGCTTCCCTCGGTCCTAGTTCGGAAACGTCCACCGCGAAGCCGCCGGACGCCGCGCGGAAGTGTGTGTCCTTTGACGGCGACACGGCGACGCGGTACACCCGGAACCGGGTTGGAGACGAGGAACGCGCTGAGACGCAAACGTGCGTCACGCCCACCGAGTCCACGGCCACGGGTGAGGACCACGACCAGACCCCTTGGCAGGCGGGGCGGAACACCAGAAGCCGGTCCGAGTCACGGTTACCCACACGTGTCGGGTGCGAACCGCACGCGGTGTTCTCCGCGTTCGACCAACGGGTAACGGCGACCTCGCCACCCGGGGGTACCGTTTTCGTGGACTCGCACCCGGGCTGGCGCACGAACAAAGCGTCTGCCAAATTTTGACTACGTACCGTGAACCGGGGCTTGACAATTATCGTGCCTCGTGTACCGACACAGCCCGCCGCAAACTCCACGGGTTTGAGTCCGCATAGGTACTCGTCGCAAACCGTCCACTTGTTGTGTTTCCGATTTTTTGGATTTGTTGGATTTTGAACCTCCGAACCCGCGGGCAAACGCAGGACGCACGGGGCGTCGCCCACCGTGAGCCGCGCGGCGGAGGACCACCAATTCGAACTCGCGCCTCGTATGCGAACCAGGGTGAACGCCGGGTCGCGGTTGTTCGCCGCGGATTCGGACCGCCCGAACATCGCGACGCCGGGTGCCGGCTTTTCCGGAGCCGGCGAAGTCGACTGCGACGACTGCGACTGCGACGAACGCGAACCGAGCGCCTCTGTCTTCGGTGGACTCGCGACGCTCACGTCCACCGATGGTATCAACGGCGAAACCGCGCGGTGCGAGCTCGGTTTGACATCCGCGGTTGGCGGCGACGACGGCGTCGTTGGGGACGCGCCATCCGCCTCCGGAAAACGCAAACGCGACATACCTTCCGGCGAAAAGTCCGGGTTTGAAATCTCGCGACTTGGCGCTCCGCGTTTCGAAACGGGCGAACGCGTCGCACCGGTGACGTCGGTATTGGTCTGGTTCGCGAAAGACGCGGGAGGCACGAAACAATCGCCCTCGCCAGCGACTGCTAGTCGCTCAGGAGCCTCTTCATGCGCGCCCATACCCAGCCGCGCCAGCGTGCTCTCGAGCTCCACAGGGTCGGCCACGGGATCCAGAAGCGCCAGGATCACCAGGGGGGTTTCGGTTTCGTTCAAAACGGCGGCGGGCGCTGAGACCGTCACCCTGCGCGCGCCGTAGGGATCCACGGTGACCCTTACGCGCACGCTGACGGGAGACACTTTTGGGAGACCCATTTTGCCTTTAGGGTCACCGAAGGTGTGAGTCACCGCAAATACTTCTCGAAACGCCTCGAACGCCAACTCACCAGGTGCGCCGCTTGTCGCGGGTACGGCGACGGATTCGCAGTGCGTGAATCCGTGAGGCCGGGCGTGCACGGTGATTCGCGAGTGTGGACCGAGGAAAGCGTCGTGCAGCGCCGCGGTGGACCCCGGGGCGATGATGGTGGCCGACTGACTCGAGGTTGAAACCGGAGACGAGAAAGAGACGGTTACCGGGACGGGCAGTGCGTTCGTGACAATCAGCGCAGGCGCCAGGGTGACGACGGCGGCGACCCGGTTCGCGTCGCGGCGGCCGGACAAAACGCACGCGAACGGAGTGGACGCGCCCTTATTGTCCACGGCGGTCACCGAAGACACCGTCGGCGCGGAAGCTTTGAAGGACGCTTCCGTGATAGTTCTGGCGCACCCATTCTGGGATGCGTGTGACCCTTCCCGGGAAACTGAAGACCCGAGGGAAACCAACGACTCTTGCGATCCAGCCTCCATTCGTCCTTCCGCGATCGCCCTTAAAGAAATGGGCTCGCTCCATTTGAACAAACAGTTTGCGTCCGCGTCGGTCCGCGCCGCCGGACGCCACCGCGCGCGCGGCGTGTCACCCGCGGCTCGCGACGCGGGAAGCCACAGACGCGACCCAGGGGGAACCCGGACGCAATCGGCACCGGTGTGGTCAAACCCAAAGTCAAGCTCGATCGGCGAAAGCGTGGCGTTGTGAAACGCCAAATCCGAGCGAAGCAAAAGCTCGATGCGCGCCGCGGCGTGGCCGGCGACGCGTGAACCGGCGTTTTCGTTTTCGTCGTCCTCGTCCACCGCCCGTCGAACCTCCGCCACGACCACTTCGCCGCGCTCGCCGATTCCAGCCAGCGTTTGCGCACCGAAAGCATCAAGCACAATGGGTGCTGTGGGCGGGAAGCCATTTTGGAACGTAACCACCACGGCGCGTCTCCGCGCGCGCGGCGGGGAGGGCGCCGGTCGCGTACAAGGCTCGATTTTTTGAACGCGCGCGTACCGCGGCGCGGCTCGCGTTTCCGTTCCCGGAAAGTGGATCGCGACGCGTTCACCAGGGGAAACGGTACCGCCAACGTCCGTCGCACCGTCCGCGAAGGGTAGGGTATAAGTCACAGCCACGTGTGTGGCGTTGTGTAGCCAGTACGTCCGTGCGTTTCGCGCGCTCGTTCCCGGGAAAGCCGTTTCGGCGCCGCTCAACGCGCGCGCCGCGGCGGCGACAGTCGCCGCGCTCGCCTCGCCCAGCGTGATTTCAAGCGCGTTCACGCCCTCGACTTTTGTGTATATTTTCGAAGCAGAGCCGTCTTTGAAGGAAAACCCGCAATCCGCCGTAACGCGAAGTCTCCACGGCTCAACAACGCATTCCCACGCGCCTTTTTCGTGGTCCAGGGCGTCAAGAACAACCCGGGTCTCGGCGACAATTTGCAACGTTCTTTTCGCGGCGTCGAAGGTACACCCACCGTGTGCGCCGAACGCCGCGCCTTCCAAGAGCGAGTCGCCGGTGTTCGCCTGCCCCTCCTCCCCCTCATTGACCGTGTCCTGCGCGACCAACAAACCCAGGACGTCACACGAAACACTCACAGAAACGTTCGGGGCGGTTGTGAAGAATGAAGGTTGTTGCACCGAAAGCGGTTTGCACGGTGACGGCGGCGTGCTTTTCGAGGAAACTTTTGACGAAAGAGTCGTCAAAAACTTCTCGACGACCCGTCCCGCCTGCGCGATCCACGCGCTGCGCCGCCGCGAAACAACAAGTGTTACGTCACGCACCGCAACGTCAACCGCGAGCCCGTCGTGCCACGCGCCTCCCTCGGAACGCGCCTGCGCCCCGAAACCGCGCATCTCGAAAACAGGCACTGTGTCGTCCAGAACGGGGGATTTCGAATCGGGTCCCGGAACGTTTTGAGCGTTTTTGTTTTTGTCGAGCGTTTTCGTGGAGCGAACAGCCAGGGCGACGCGCTCGGCGCGCGTTTCGAAACGCGCGCGGTTCAGGGCGAACAAGGTTTCCCCCGATACGCAGTCACGAGTTATGTCAGCCGTAAAGGACACGTCAGCTTGGGTGTCAAATCGCAACAGAAAGCACGCCCTGCCTCCGTCCGTGTCGGTCGTCGGAGAAGTCAGGGGAAGGGTCATTTGCCATTCCCCGGACGTAAACGCCACGCGCGCTTCTGTTTGTTTCGCGGCGCGTTTTTTGTCCCGATCCGCAAACGTGACCGATTTCCTTCTCTCCGTTGATGTTGATCTTGCTTTCTCGTCCACCGTGGACGACTCAAGCGCGTCGACCAACACGGCAGACTCAACGAGCACCCCAGCCAGTGCTTTGACCCTGTCCAACGCGGCAACATCGAGGACGAAACCGCCGCCGTCGAGGTCGATCGTAACCGCGGTGCGCTCGGGGACGAACTCGAAAAAAACCTCCCCCTCGCTTCGCGCCGCCACGACGCTTCGTTTCGTTTCCCCCGTGGACCCGATCCACGCCAAAAGCACACCAGACACGTCTGGCGCCCCGTCACCAATAAGGTCGCCAGCCGCCATGCGCTCAGCATCACCTGCGAAAGTACCACTCACATCAAGCACTTGTACGGATTCGATGGACATTTCAACCGACGCAATTTGTTTCGTTTTCGTTTTTCCCTCTGGCGTATCGGCGTCGCCGAAACGCGCGGCGAAGCGAAGCGACGACGCGGTGGCGAGCGCGGCGACTTCGTCTGTCCGGTCGCCGTACCCGCCAACTCGTTTCTCGGAAGACTGCGCGAGAAGTGAGGCGCGACCGATGGTCACGTCCAAAGCACCTGACCACCCTAAATTGAATTTGGGGGAGGTTTCTTCACTTTTCGCGTCCTCGAATTTTTCAACCTCTCCAACAGAAACAACCGCCGCGAACCGCGCGGCGGCTTGCACGGCGGCGGTGACCACCAAAGGGGTCACCACCAGACGCACGAGGGGGATATCGACCACAAACGTTTTTCCATCTGCGCACGCTTGCTGTTCAGCGCGCATTGAATCTATGTCGAAAATTATCGGACACGACGTGACGAGCGCGTGATCCGTGAGCGCCGAGGCGCACGAATCGTGTTCCCGCCGCGTCGCATACAAGCGCGCGCCCGCCAGACGAACCGAAATCAACGGCGCGTTCGTCACGGCACTGGCGTCGTTACGCGGAACGCGCGTCTCTAGCGCTGCGATGCTAAGAACAAACAGAAAGCCTCCATCTCCACCAGATGTGCTACTCACGTCTCCGGGAACGAACACCGAAGTCTCATCCACCACGACGCTCGTTTTTCCGAAGGATGATAACGAGGGCGTTTTTTCTGCGGATGGCGAAGGTTCATTCGGCGACGCGCCTTGTTCCAGCGTCGTACCAAGCGTGCGCATCCCGAATCTCGACGACGCAAGGTCGACCCAGTGAGAGATACCCTTGACGACGTCAACGTGCGCGCCTACGCGAAATCGCGAGACGCGAACGTCCAGGTTCGGTGGGGTCACCGGAACGTACGCTTTGTCGACGGAAAAATCACAAGCGGCGCGTACGCCGAAATCCAAAACCGCGACGCGCGTCGAACGCGCCGCCGATGTCTCGCCAAACGCCCGAACGTTTACAAACGCCACGTCGAGATGGACGCCGCGACGATTTTCCGGTGCTTCAGCGTCAGTTACACCGTCCGAGCCTCGTAGCGTGGCACACAAATCCACACAGCCGATCTCCATCGACGCGACCGCGGTTGCGCTCGGACCGGGGTCGTCCAGCGCGAGGACAATTTTCGCGGGCGATCGCGACGCAAACGCGAATGTGTTGGCGTTTTTGTTTGCGTCTTCGTTCGCGACTTTTACGCGCGCAAACGCGGGTGACGCGCTTCGGACGAACCTCTCGTGTTCGTCCAGCGACAGTGCGGCCCAAAAAGTGTCTCGAGCCAGCGATGCTTCCGTGGCACAACCACCCGGAAAATCCGTGCCGCAAGGCGCGCCGCCGGGAAAAACGCAAAGCGCGTCTCGGGAAGACCCGCCGGCGCCGAAAAGAGTCAGCGCCGTCGTCGCCGCGTCGTCGACGCCGCCGACGACGGAGGCTCGCGACGATGGTTTCGATTTCGTAACGCGCGTCGTCTCACTCACGCTCATCGCGGTCTTCGCGTCCGCCAACGAAACCGCGAGCGTACCCAAATCAGACACGAGCGTGTCACCGGCAACTATCTCAACACCGCACGCGCGCAGAAGCGCGCGCGTGGTCCCCGGCGCGCCGGTGGTTTCAATCTCCAAACGCGCGAAGAGTTTGGGGTCGTCCCCTTGCGCGTCGCTCGCGCTCGCGGCGGGCGCGACGACGCGCACCACGGTTTCGACGCCGCGACGCGCCGCGACGCCGTGTACCACAAAATCCACTCGCGAGTCGCGGTTTCGAGAAGCACTAAAGCGTGCCTCCACGCCACGCAACTCGCCGTGAAATGTGACTCCTCCCGACGTTGTCAGTTCGCGTCGCGAAGCGCGTTTATTTTTTTCCCGTCTAGGTGCTTCTCCCGTCACAAGCGTCACGGAAATCTCGCCACACGAAACCTCAAAGTCGCTCGCGTCCGTCTCGGGCGGCGCGGTCGGTTCCACTGAGTTCGTTTCGGTAGCCACCGTTTCCATCGAATCGGTGGCCGTTTCATTGAACCAAGACGCCGCGTGTACGGCTTCACCCAGGGAAACGACCGTTTCGGGCGTCGCGCAAACGCGAAGCGGCGCGAACCGCGCGCTTGCTCGGCTCGCCGCTGCCGGCCCGCCCACCGACGACGAAACCGCCGCGTAAAGCACGGACCCGCCCCAGTCCTCAACCACGGAGGTCCACTTCGTGGTGCCACTTCCGTGAGCATCGCGATCGAGGGTGGGCAAAAGCACTCGCGTTCCCCCGAAAGTCATCGCCGCGAGGTGCGAAGTCGCCGCGTTTTCCAAAGCGAGAAGCGCCGCGTTCATAGACGCGCCCGCGACGCCGCGCTGGGCCAACCGCGTCGCGGCTCGTGCCAGCGCGTCAGTGTTCTCGGGCGTCAACACAACGCCGTTCCCCGCGGTGTACTCCACCGCGACGTGCGTTACTTCAACTGCCGCGGCGTAGGCCTCGCGAGGTGCCAAATGGTGCGGCAGGAAGAAAACCGGCGAGTGCATGGAGAGCCTCCAAGGTTGCGCGGTGAGCTGTTGTTCAATTGACACGGCCGCGCGCGCGATTCGTGTACGCGGCGAGTTTCCGGGAAGCCGCCGCGTCGCGTTCAAAACCAAAGCCCGGTGCGTGTGTTTCACCTCCCGGGCGAACGGCGCGAGCGCGGTTGCGAGGGCGGGGTGTGCCATTACGCACAGCGGCGCGACGTCAATGTCAAGCGGGGGTTGCGTGCCCAAAGGGGAAGACGCGAGTTGCGTGAAACGAAGAACCGACCGGGTTTTGGAGCGCGCGTTTTCGTTTGCGTTTGCGTCGCGGCGCCGCCACACCACGGGGAGTCTCGGCGCGTCTCCGTCGCTCCCTTTGGGAAGCCACCCTTCCACGTCGCGTATCTCACACCGAAGCGCGGGCCCACCCGGAACGTCCATCTCACAACGTATACCGCGCAGCTCCAACGTGAAAGCCGTCGACGTGGACGAAGACGAAACGCGTTTTGAAGTTTCGCAATCAGTTTCTTTTCGGAACGCGATTGTGAAACTTTTCGCTTCCACCGCGAATTTCGCGCCGGGGAGGTTTACGTTTGTTTTTGTGTCTTCGTCGCGCGACGACCCTGCCGACGTCTCGCCGGCAACGCCGTTCGGCGGCGCGTACGAAGACCCTCCGTCCGCGCCACGTGTCACCAACCGGCGGCTCGCATACCCCAAAGAGGTTCCCGCGAAACCAGCACCTCGTTTGTACAGCGCGCCGACCGCGCGCGAGAAGAGCCCGTTTTTGTTTTTTTTTGCCAAACCCGAATCCGAATAAAAATCGCCCCCCGTTTCGTCAAACTCCTCGGCGTCCAAAAACGAATCGGCGTCGTCCTCGTCTGACTCGTCCTCATCCGCGTACGCCGCGTCTTCCGCTTTCCCTCGCGCCTCGAGAAGCTCCTCCAGCGTGAGCTGAGTTTCAATAGCAAAAAGCTCCAGGGCATCGCCCTGGAGTGTAGATGGGTCTTCGTCGCACTCGAAAAACAAATCCTGGTCAAAGCTGTCGTCAAACGCGGACGACGCCGGGGACGACGTTTGCGACGAGACATCGGAAACGGCGACGCGGAGTTTGCGCTCGTACAGCGTTGCGTACCGGCCTAGGGTCACGGCACGGCCTGCATCTTCCGTAGGTACCGCGGTCGCCGTGTCACCGAGAGATGGCGAGGATTTGATCTCCTGAATCACCGCGCGGCCGGCGTATCGCCACCAAGCGCGGTAATTCTTTTTTCGGTTTCCCGCACCCGAAATACCCTGAGCGGGCCGCAACGACCCGTGCTTGTTTCGCAAACCCCACACCGTCGAGGCATCCGCGAACCGAATCGCACTCCGCATCTGGCTCGGACGTATGTTTACCTCAAGCGCGCTGAGCACTTCAAATCGAACGTCGAATCCCGGCGACGGCACGGAGTTCGTCGTCGACGCGCTTGTCCCCGCCGGCCGCGAACGCTCTCGAGCCGTCACCGTCAGCGAACAAGTCAGGGTTTCCGCGCCAAGCACCACGTCGTCCGGGTCTATTTTATCATCGTAGTTGGCGCGCCAATTTGGATCGGTCGGCGCGCCCAGCTTGTCCACCGCTCCAAGCGCACGCGGGGCGGGGTACCACTCGAGGGGCGAATCGTTTTGGTCTGTTTGTTTCGCGCGCGAGTACACGCGAAGACCGGTGACGTCGATGCGTTTTTTCGCACTACTGATCGGGGTCACCGCGTTTAGGATAGAACGCACACTGGAAAGCATCCTCTGGCGACGTTTCCGTGCGAAACCCTTCTGATTTGTGGATAATCCATTGGGCGACCCCGGGGGGGTTTCGTCCGAAGTTCCTCTTGCGTCAAAAAAATCGTAATTGCGCTCGTCGCGAGAGTCGCGGCGTCCCGAAGTAGTGGGAGACGTGGCTTGAGTTTCATCGCCCGCCGAAAACGGTTTGCGTCGCGTTTTCGACGTGGCTATCAACATGGAGTCTATTCTAAAGCCAAATGCGGCGACGTCCTCGTCATCCGCAAGTCGCGGCATGTCCGCGAAGCGCACGTGCACCGCACCCACCTTGACTGAAAGTCGGTCCAGAACGGTGGGCACCATCGCGGCGAGCATCGAGCCGCCGGCGGCGTCGGCGACGTCCGCGCCGCCGCGACGCTTCTGCGCCGCCAATTCAGCCGCGACCGCTAGGGCTGCGCGTTTCAGCGCCAACGCCCTTTTCGCGGCTGGTTCCGCGGCCCATTCATCCTCCGCGCGTGGAGAGGCTGTGACCGCGATGCCGTCCAGTGTGACCACGATTGGGTGCGCGCGAAGCAACCACGTTTTCCACGCAATCTTCAGTTCCAACAAAGCGATGGTTCCCTCGCGTACCGCGAACGGCAGCTTCAGCGCATCGAACGCGTCCGGTTTTAACCTCACGTTTTCCAACCTCAACACACCACTCCACAAACCGACTCGTAACTGTTCGCGCGGAAGGTCCACGATGTACTGTCCCAGGAACCGATCCAACACCGGCGCAATCACGCCTTCAAGCATCGTTCGTCGTTGTTACCAATCGGCGATGCGCCGGTGTCGCGAACAAACCGGGCCCTTCCCAATGGTCCACCCAGCCCTGACGCGCCCGAGGCCACTCGCACCACTCCCAGCCCTACGCGGCGTGGAAGGCGGGCGCGAGACCTCGTGCGCGCGCGGCGCAGTATGGCCATATCGGTCCGTCCGAGAGGCATCCCATTGAAATGGTACAGTTTCAAAATATCGGCGGACTGGCTGAAAAAGAAGAAGATGCAATTTAAAAGCCCGAGGCACAGGTGGCGCCGAGGGTAGAGGTGGGGAGGGGGCGACGACGAGGATCTTAAGTACGGGGTGTGCAGTACCCCGTGCAAGAGCGAAATTTAGACAGCAGAGTAGTGTTTTTAATCCAGGGGGATTTCACTGAAAATTCACGCCCCTAGATCCGCGGCTACCATTTTCTCCGCGATCGGGTGATACATCCCTCGCGTTTCCGCAAACGTCTTGCGCGCGAACGCTTCGCCGTCCGGGCCGCTTCGTTTCAGGGACCGGTACAGGGGTCTCAAGAACTTCATTCGTCCGGCGGCGCGCACCGCCGCCGCCGCCGGTTCGAACGCCGTTACGTCCCCCGCGCCGAGCCTGAGCTGTAACCACTTACACGAAATTTCGCTATTCTTCGAACTACTAAGCCCGTAAAGCTCCTCCAAGGCGGCAATGACTTGTAACGAAAGCGGGTGCAAGCCTCCTCGGTATTCCAGCAACACGAGAAGGAAATGGTCAACCTGCGCCGCCGTGAATTCGGCCAAGTCGTCGGCCGACGCAAAAGCCGGCCGATCGCTCGAACCCATTCCCAAAACGTCGCACAAGTGCCACTTCTTCGCGAGCTCGGCGCTGGCTTTAGCTAACACGTCGTCGTAGTACTCACCGACATCAACGGGAGGCATTCCGGGTGCGAAGAGCCACGTTTCCCAGTCAACTTTTTTCGACGCCTCGGGAAACGCGGCTTCGTACGACGCTTTGAACCCGCCCGCGGTGACTGTTCCGAACTTGTTTTTTTCGAAGTGCTGTTTCAAAAACGCCCCGAATTCGGGGGTACCGCTCGCCGCGTCGTACCCATCCGTAACAAGCGACGTGATTCGTTCCAAGTACACCAAAAACACGAACCCTTTCTCGTATGGGACTTTTGAAAAAACGTCATCGGGGTCGACTCCGCCTTCCAGTTTTGGAGTCAGCGCGGTGTGCACGTGGTCTTTTCCCAGCCTGTCCACGGTTTCCTTGAGCTCCAGCAAACCCCCAATCGCGGCGAAGTCAAACACGGCTTTGCCGTACATGGAGAACATGATTTTCCGTTCAATAAACACCGTGAACCCCTCGTTTAGCCAGAACGACTCCCACGTCGCGTTCGTGACGAGGTTACCGCTCCAGGAGTGCGCTGTGATTGTAAAAAAAAAGTGTCAGTCTTGTATGGGAAAACAGTTTTGGGATTTAGGAAAGGCCCAATACGTACCTATTTCGTGCGCTATGACGTTAGCTTGCGACCGATCGCCTGCTAGTAACGTCGGCGTCACAAAAGTAAGGCACGGGTTTTCCATCCCCCCGTACGGGAACGAAGGAGGCAGCAGTAACAGGTCGTACCGTCCCCACACGTACGGCCCCGCTACTTTTTCGGCGGCTTGCAGAAAGTCCTCGGTTTCGCCAAACTCGTACTCGCCAGCCTCCACGGTTTCGGGTTCGCTCCACACCCGGCTTCTGGGGCCGATATCCCGGCTCTCTAAATTCCCTACCGCGATCGCGAGCAGGTAGGGCGGAATGGGAACCGTTTGCGTGAACGAAAACGTACGAAAACCGTCGTCGGATAAAGGCGGCGTGGGGTCGCCGACCGGGACGGCGGACATCAGCGCGACAAGCGGCGCCGGCGTCGCCACGCGCGCCGCGTACGTCATCTTCGCGCTCGGGCAATCTTGACACGGAAAGAACGACCTGGCGTGTATGGCTTGGAACTGCGAGAACAAATACGGGTGCTTACCACCCGCGGTTTGCTCGGGGCGAAGCCATTGCAGCCCGCTGCTTTCGGGCGTGGTTGCGTATTTGATCGCGGCGGAAAACTTTTGGCCAGGAAGTTTCGGGCCGGGCAGAAAAATCGTCAAAGACGCGCCCATCACCGGATGCGGCTCAGCCTGCAGCTGGAACGTGGTGGACACGCCGTCCACTGTGCACGATTCTATGACCAAATCACGCGTGTCCAGCACCAGGGTCTCCGCGGCAGAATCGGGGCCGACGGTAGCCTCAAGGGTCGCCGTGCCGTGCACAGATTTCACGCCGAAATCCACGCGAAGGTCGAACTCGCAGTGCGTCACATGTGCGACCGGGTAGTTGCTCTGAGACGACGGGTCTGCTGATGAGACGGCCATCGCGCGCGTTTTGGCGGGTTTGCGTGAGACGCGCGAACGGGAGGATCCAGACACGCGCGCGAGTGAGGAGGAGCCGAACTGGGGAACTACCGCACAGCGCATCTCGGTGTGGACGACACATTGTGAGGTGGTGTGGCCCGGAAATATTTTCCACGAAAACGCCAACAGAAGTTGAGAGACGAAAAAGCGCCCCCCCGCTACCCTAAACTAAACCCTAAACCTCCTGTGATTCACCCTAGCCCCACGAAATCCGCATACGCGGGACACAGCCTGCGACAGTTTCGGTACAGTCGCACGGCGGCCATGTGCTCGCCAGAGGCTTCCGCGGTTTGCGCGTCGCGGTGCAAACCAAACGCGCTTCTTCCCGTCTCGTCGTCAAACGCGGCCGGCGTTCGTTCGTACATCACGTCGGTTCGAATGATGATCTTTTCATGGCCGTCCCCGACCGACACGCCCTCGTGAGGCGTGTCTTGCGAGAACAAAAGCGCGGTTCCGGGGTCACAAGGCGCTACGTCCACGCACCACTGTTTCGGCCAGCGATATTTCGGGACTCCGTGGAGCGTTTCGTTCTCCCCAGATGTGCTTTCGAGAAATTTCCCCAAACTCGCGTCGGGCGGCGGCGCGAACAGAGCGGTTCCCCCGCCCTCCCCGCACTTGTTCAAATACAAAAGCACGCTGTACAGGCTGCGGTGGTTCATGTCAACCACCGTTGCGCCGTCCGTGTGCGGCGAAAAGTGGCCTCCGGGTTTGTACTTGTTGAACAGCAAGTGCGGGTTTATTCCGCACGCGGTCCAGGTACCGTCCAGGCCGGGTTCGTGGAATTTGTCCCCAGCCACGATTTCAACCTCGGGGGTGACCAAGGTTTTCACGCGCTCCCACAGCGTTTTCGCCACCGCCTCGCTGGTGATTTCCACGGTATCCGCATCCCTGAACGACGTGGACGTCGCGGTGGCGTTCCAGAACGTGTACTCGGCGTCGTGCGCGCACCGGCGCAGGGCGTCGCACTCTTCGTTGGTCAAAACGTTGGTTAAAATGCAGGCATCCAGAGTCGCGAGCTCGCGTTTGGTGGGTAGGTGTTCGGGGTCGCGGGGGGCAAGACACGCATCCAAAACGCGTCCATGGCGTGCATCCGCTTGCCTTTTCTCCACCGGTCGAATCGCGCCGGGGTCCACGTCCACCAGGTCGAACGATGCCGCGGGCGGGATGGGGGCGAGCGCCGCGGACATACTCCCTCCGCAGCTGACACTGACAAAAAACGACCGAAATCACGAGCCGAATCCACGAACATCATCATCCATCATAAGTCGCGCCCGGGGCTCGCGTCCTCGCGACGTCGAAACCGAGCGCCATGCGTGCCCTCCGAGCTGTGTCCTGTATCGTCACGCCGAGTGCACGCGTGGAACGCGGTCGTACCTGCGATGCGGTGTCTGGTCGAAGCATCGCGATCCCGCGGTCATGGACGCGACCTGTTGCGAAGATTCGGCACCTCGAAACGCGAACCAAGTGTTCCTCTCGATCAATCAGTCAGTCACCTCCGAGCAACACTCAACGTACTCGTCGCAGCCGTGTCGTCCCAAGCGCCCTTCCCGAAACGGTCTTCTCAATAGGCACCGTCGCGGTTCTTCCCCTGTACGGCGCCATGATCGCCGCGCCGAACTCGGCAATCACAAAACGCGCGATGCGTTCGTGTGTTCCATTCGCGGTGATGGGGTCGTTGTATTTCGTCGCCATGGCTGCCACCGTGCAAAGCGTCGAGATACAAGCACTGGTTAAAACATTCATCACCGGGGTCCTTACAAGCGGCGATTTCATCGGGAAGTGGCTCACGTTTGTATCGGCGTGCTTCGGAACAGCGACAACCGCGGCGTCGGGGTGGCTGCACCTGCTGTCCCTGGATCTGTTCGTCGCGCGGCACGTGTATTTAGACGGACTCGAAACGAAAGTCCCGAGCGCACACTCGCTGATTTTGTGCTGCATGTTCGGGCCGTGTGGGTTCCTAGCGCACGTCCTGACGAAAACGGTGTGGGACAAGGTAAGGCGGTTACCTGGGGTGGTAGGCGTGGCGCGGCGGGAGTTTTTGTAAAAATATATTCTGCAGAAAAACCAACAAAAACTGCTTTCGCGAGCTGGATCTCAAATGCATTTCAAAAGCTCCGCGCACGCGCTGTCCTGGGAGCTCGCGAACATCCGACTTCTTCCCCTTTCGTGAGCGAACCGCGTGTGTTTATACCGCTTTAGGCTGCACTTGCACTGCGAGCTTCACCATGGAGCTCGCGCTGTCCGGCAGCCTGCTGCGCTCGTTCTTCAAGAGTGTTGGGTGCCTCGCGAAGATCGGCGCGGAGGTACTCGTCGAGGCTTCCGCGGGCACGGGGTTGACGTTGAAGTCCATGAACTCCGCGCGCTCGGCGTTTTGCTCGGTGACGTTCAAGCAGTCCTCGTTCGAGGTGTTCGCCGTCCCAAACGGTACCGTGCAGACCGCGGTGCTTGCGAAGCACCTCGCCGCGGCGTTACGCACGCAGCGTTTGGAACGCGTGGTGCTTTCTCAAGCCGCGGGCGAGTCCTCGACGCTGCGCGTGCGCTTGGAGTGCAGTCGGTCCGGCTTGACCAAACACTACGGGTTGCACTGCGTGACTGATGCGGAGCACCTGAAAGCCACGGTGGACGCTTCGTTGATGCCCATTTCGTTGATTTTAAAACCCAAGGAGTTTAGCAGGTTGTTGTCGCATTTCCAATCCGCGCAAACCGACGTCACGGTGAGCTTCACGCCCGAACAGACCAACCACCCAAACGCCAGCGGGAAGGACTTCTCAGGGGGGTTCGGCGACCGAAGACACGAAAAAGAAAACTCCAGGAACCTGCGACTCAGCAGTTTCGCGGACCCAAACGCACCCCCGGGGCAACACCTGCAGACGTCAATCGGGCTGGACGCGGCGGAGGACGCCGTGTTGCGGTACACGCACGAAAAAGACGCGAGCGAAACGGCGGGGGTGGGTCCGAGCACGAGCACATCCACGGACGTTACCGTCAACCTGAAGGATCTGCGTGCTATGGTTCAGTTTTGCGAAAGCGTTGATCTTGACGTGGCGATTTACGCGGACTCCGCGGGCGCGCCCATGCTGGTGCGGCCGTGCGCGGAGTTCAGGGGCGCCGGGCACGGTCGGGGGGAGTACGGTACCGGCCGCGGGGAGGGGGGGGGTCCTGGCGGCGGCGGACGCGGCAACAACGGCAACTACTTCGACGCCGCCGCGGTGGATTTCGACGCCGAGCTCGTGCTAGCGTCCATGCTTCCAAGAGGGGAAACACTCGCCGCGGAGCCGAGCGAAACGCTGGGCGGGACGCGGCGCGGGGACGGGGAACGCGAGGACGGATCGGTGGCGCCGACGAAGTTCGCGGGGGAAACGGCACAAAAGGGTGGGCGATCTGGGGAGGTCACGGAGCGCGGCGCTCCAAGGGTAGAGACCCCGCGGGACGGGAGGCCTTCCATGGACACCGCGGTTTCCGATTCCGAAGCCGGCGGGTCTCAGCCCGGGCATGGCCGCGGCGAGCACTCGGTGGGCGCGCAAAACCGAAACGCGAATGCGAATTTGAAGTGGGCACCCGGCGCGCCGGCAAACGCCGCCGAGACGGACGATTGGGATTGGGACGGCGGGGACGACTTCGTGGAAGCCACGCCTCCTGAGAAACGCCGAAGGGTGTGATGGGCTCGTATTGGCCCGTAGCTTAGAATTACAACGTACAACTTTTGCGTCGCTGGATGTGTCCATTAACGAATCACGTACAAATCGCGCCCCACGCTCCCCACACCACTTGTAAATTTAGTTCAGCGCGGCCATTTCCTTTTGAATCGTATCGAGCGTTTTACCTTTGGTTTCCAACACTTGCGTTTGCACGAACGCAACGGAAACGAGACACATGGCGGCGAATCCCAGAAACACGGCCGGCCCCCCCACCGCCTGCACGACGGGCAAGAACGTCTGGCCGATCACGAAGTTAAACACCCAGTGCGTGACGAAGCACGCGGACATGGCGGCGCCTCTTATTCGGGGCGAGAAGATTTCAGACGACAGCAAACCGGGAATCGGCCCGGCGCCGAGGCCGAAGCATACCATGTACGCCAAAGTACCTGCGACCGCGACCGGGCCGGCCAACGGCCACGTGGCTTGCGAGTGCATCGCGGCTGCGATGACAAGACAAGAAAAGCCCATTCCAACGAACGACAGCGTTAACAACGGAACGCGCCCCATGCGGTCCAAGGCTTGGCCGGAAATCAGCGTGCCGCACAGGTTAATCGCGCAAACCGCGATGGACGCGGCGACTGCGTTTTGCACACCCGCGGCGTGGAACATGGCCGTGGAGAAGTAAATCACGGCGTTAATACCGGTCATTTGCTGCAGGAAAAACAGAGTGGTGCCTATTGTGATTTGCTTTCGGTTCGTCGGCGACACGAGTTCCAAAAGCGCCGCGTCTTTCTCGCCTTTGTCGTCCGCCGCCGCCGATTCGTGTGCGGCGTTCGGCGCGCCCCACAGCGCCGTTTCCGCGGACTGGGCTTCCGTAATCATACCCCGGCGTCGTAGCCAGGTCGGCGACTCCGGAACAACGGACATGAAGAAGAATTGCGCCGCCGCGGGGGCGACGGCGTAGAGGAACATGGCGTGCCAGTGGGTCGGGTCACTCGCCAGGGGCAACCCTGCGACCACGGCGAGTAGGATTCCAGAACAAATCGCGAGTTGGTTCAGGGAACCGAGCACGCCTCTTGTTTTCTCGGGGCTTATCTCCGCGATGTACATCGGCACCAAGTTTGAGGACGCGCCGATTCCAAGGCCGCACAGCAAACGGCCAACAAGCATGGTCTGGACGTTCGGCGCGCACGAACACAGAAACGATCCAAGCGCCAGGGGCGCGGCGATGGCCATCAGCGTTTTCTTGCGCCCAAACGTATCCGCGAGTTTTCCCGCAACCAGCGAACCTACCGTAGCACCGACAAGGACCATGCTCACCACCAAACCCTTGAGCTGGACGTTGTTGGCGATGCCCAGGTCAAGCGCCAGGTGCTCCAGCGCCGGGTTGACGATGCCGAGGTGGTACCCGAAGGAAAACGCCGCGAGGCTGGCGACCAGCACCGCGGGAAGCACGCGGCGCATCACCTGCTTGTCGTCCAGGGGAGACTTCATGGTAAGTGGGTCGGACCCGGACTCCACGTCCGCGGCGAAAACCGATGCGCTCGTTCGTGTGCTGAACCGACCGGCGTTGCGCTTGATCATACCAACGCCAATGCGATTGGGGGGTTGGGGGGTGGAAGCGACCGCGACCACACCAGGAACGACGCTACGCGGTTGCGAGGCACGGGTGAACAAGACACGCCGGTTAGCGACGGGCACGCGGCGCGGCGCGAGGAAGCTGACTGTCTTGGCGCCTGCGATGGAGGCCCACACAACAGTCATTGCGTGCCGCGAGGTGTGTGCCGGGCGCTCGTCGAGTCCCACGAATTGCTCAATCAAAACCATCAAGCTTATTCACAGTTTTGGCAAAGCTGTCTTCAACAATATCGATTAACGACACGTGGAGGTTGTAGTTCTCACAAGTAGGTTGCGCAGCCGGCGAGGTTGCGACGCGGGCGGGAGAAACTTGTGTGTCGGGTGCGTGTTCTGTGTGCCAACGTGGTGGTTCTCGGCGAGTGGCACACCTGTAACGCGCGACGGCTTGACGCGATCTCGTGGCCACACGCCTTTTTCTGAGCCGCGTCATCTGGTGTCTGTCTCGGCTTGTCGATCGTGAGGCAGGTCGCGCACCCACGGTGGCGATCATGAGCGGGCTCTTCAGCTTGCTGGATGATTTCGACCTTAGCGCCCCCAGCTCACGGAAGGGGGCACCCATGAACGCGATGAAGCACGGCGGGGTCCCGAGCGCGTCCAGTGGGCGTCGTTCGTTCGCGCCCTCCGGAACCGACACAAACCCGTCTTCGCGAGGCATGGGTGACGCTTTCGACGCGCTGTTCGGTTCCGGCGCGACCACCGCCGGTGCTCCTTCCGCCACCCCCGGTGCGCCTTCCGCGAGCGACTTCTTCGCATCCCCGCGAATGAACCCACCGCCCGGCGCGACCCCGGCGCGGACGATACCGAGCCCGACGGGCGGGGACCCGTTTTGCAGTTTGGGTGTCCCGCGGGACGGTGGTTTGTTTGGTTCTTTCGGCGGCGGGAGCGCGCCGCCGGGCGGCGGTACGCCCATGTCTTCCATGGGGCGGCACCCCCCCAGGTTTACAAAACCCGCACCTCCGGTTGCGTCGCCCGCGAGTGAGGATATTCTGGGTGCGATTTTCGGGGACACGGGGGGGGGGTCGTTTCGCGGCGCGGGGTTCGGTTCGCGAAACGGGGAGGCTGGGTCCGATTTCCAAAACGTCGCAAACCCAACGTCGTGCACGGCAGCGTCGTCGGTAGGGGGAAGCACCACAGACCTTTCCGGGCTGGAGCAGTTCGCATCCAGCGGAAACGCGTCATCCAGGGGAGGAAGCTCGAGTAATCTCGCAAATCTCACGAACTCGCGCGCCACGCGCTCGGCGCCAAACGGGTTTGCCGGGTTTGAGGATTTCGTCACCGCCGCGCCCGTTGGGGAGAAAACGGTCTTCCCGAAAGCCACGCGCGCTTGTGCTGAACACGCCGATCTTAACGATTTCGGTGCCACCGGGGGGCGGGCGGGAGACTGGGCAGGGGCAGGTGTTTCTTCGCAGCGGCGATCGCGAACGGAATCGCGAACGGAATCGCGAACGGAATCGCGAACGGCATCGCGAAGCGCGAGCGAACGCGAATTCGACGTGTTCGGCGGCGACGCGTCGTCCGGGTCCCCCGAGCTCGTGTCGTCGCCCGATTTCGCGGGCGCTGGTGAAGGGTCCGGATTCGCCGGGCTGGAGGATTTCGTGTCCCCCCGCCCAGTCCCGAGCGGGTCACAGAAACAATACGCACCGCAAAGACCAAGACCGGCGGAGGTGACTTCCCTGGACGCGGGGTTGGAAGCGATGCTCGGGGAGCTTTCCAGTTTGGGGGGAAACAAGTGGGGCGGCCACGGGTTCAACGGCGGCGGGCCTGTCATTATCGACGACATGTTCGGCCCCGCGATGGGGAGCGGTTTTCGCGGGGACGACGCGGGTGGCGTCGCGAGTACGATTTCGGGAAGAGTCGTGAGCGCTGACGTCGCGTACGAAAGCAGCGACGACGAGGGCCACGAGGGCGACAGCGAGGTTCGTAAAGCGGCGCGCGCGAAGCGACACGAACGTAACCGCGCGCGAATCGTGGGGAAGCTTCAAGAAAAACGGGACCGTGAAACCGCCGCGATCGCGGAACAAGCGGAACGGCAAGTCATGCAGGACCTAATCGGCGCGGATATCGACGACTGGCTGCGTAAAAATCAAAACAACATCCGCGCGATGTTGGCGAACCTAGCGGATGTGTTGTGGCAGGGGCACGGGTACAAATCGCCCGACTTGAACGACCTGCTGTCTCCAAATAACGTGAAGAAGTCGTACCACAAGGCGCTTGTTATAGTCCACCCCGATAAAGTGCGGCAAAAGTTCGGAGGAGACATGGACAAGGTGTTCGTGGCGGATAAGGTGTTTGACCAGGTGCGGGACGCGTATTCCGATTTCGCGAAGAAGGAGCTGTGAAGGGAGCAGAGACTTTTGCGCGCCGGACGCGCGTTGATGATTAGCTTTTCGTATTGATACAATTGTTTCACTTCGCACTTCACGTCCACTTCGTGCTTTGGGACCGCGACACGTCCGGTATCACCTTTCTCGCGGTGTTTTACTCGACTTCTCTACATGTACTGTATCCTTGCGCTTCGGTTTCGTTTTCGGGTTTTGTTTCGCTTTTTTCGTCATGAGGAACCACCGAACACTAAACATCGCCATCAACGTCGGCAGGATGGCCAGCTTCCCGAGGAAGCGACAGACGAGGAACGTGGCGGCGAGGACGGTGACACGCAGCTGTGGGAAACACACGGGGGGTGCAAACGTCAGAACCGATGAAGGGTGAAACGGACGGACGCGATTCCTTCCATGCATCCGCGCCTGGTTTGCCCGCGTTGGACCAGTGGAAAAGTGCGTTTCCGGGGACCGGGAGAGGGTGCGCGCACCCATTGGCTCCGAAACTGAACGCGGAGACCCGGTCCCAGGAGCTGCCGCGTCACACGCTTACGAGGCGCTCGAACCGACTCCCCGGCCATCGCACGAGCGCGTGCGCGAGTCGCGGAGTGGGTGGGTGCCTACAAGAAGGAGACGATTTTCAGACAGTGCTTTTTTTCATTATTTAAATTGTCAACACACAGCTGTGCGTTTCCCGTCGTCGCGCACGTCGCGTCTCGATACCCACCAATTGTTTCCTCCCTCTTCACCATCTAGACAGGTCAAACACGGCTCTTTCCAGGTGGTATTTTTTGGCACACACGCCTTCTGGCACGATGTACTTTTTGTTCGTGTTCAACCCGAGAAACGGCGCGCGTCCCGTTTCCTCCGACTCGAGTTCAATCGCTTTGCGCTTTTTCGTCTTCGGGCGGTTTTCGTAAATCCGCAGACGCTCCAGAAACAACGCGCAGGGTTGGTAAAAATCAGACTCCGAGCCTCCGAAGTCACCTGATTGCTGTCTGAAACGCCCGACGAGGGCACCTGGCTGACTCGTGGAGGCTGTTTTTTCGGGCCAAACCGCGTTCGCCAGATCCGCGTTCGTGCATTTGTACCGCGTCTTCAGCGCTGTGATCTCGGCGCGAACTTCCTTCGGGTTGATAAACACGTTGTGCGAGGGCAGGTCGATTTCGGACACATCCGGGAGCGGTGGCTTCTTTCCAGCAGCGGCAGCGGGCGTGGCTTTCGCGCTAGCCTTGAGCTTTTTGATGATGGAATCTCCGGGCGCTTGCAGTTCGTCGGTTCCCACTGCGCTTTTCCTCCGTCGTCTGTGTGTTCGCTTCCAGGAACCTGTTGATCCTGTATCCGTCGTGCGCGCCTCCTGGAGGCGGCCCTGTGTTGGCGCCGAACATGGGGAGAATCAAAAACGCGATTGTTCTTATAATAAAATATTTTACAAAGTCACCCGGCGTTCGCTCGAGACTCCTTCTCCGCAGCTTCCCGGACCATCGGCGACGTGATAATTGCGAGGAGCTCTTGACGCGCACCAATATCTCGCGCTCCCACCAATTTCGACCGCATCGTCTCGACGCCGTCACATGCGTCGCCACGGATTAAATCACCGTTTCCGTGCTGCATGACGTGCCGCACGAACGCCCCCGCGTTCGCCTCCGATGCGTCAACGTGCGTTGCCAACGCCGTCGCCGCGATGCGCGCCACTTCCGGTGACGAATCAAGCATGGCAAGTTTCAAAAGTACAGGAGTCAGCCTGGCGACGTTGTGCGGCGCGCGTTCGTTAACGCCCGCGCGCCACCCCGCGTCCGCCGCGCCGCCACCCGAAAACAACCGCGCGGTGTTCGTTGAGGCGCCTATCCGCCCACACCCGAGCCGGCCGTACCACGCTCGTTCGTGTCGGCGCCACCGCACATCGATACCCTCGTTCGATATCCACAACAGGTAAAACTCAACCGCGAGCGCTCTTGTCGCTCTCTCCGGCGAACCCAACAAACGTTCCAACAGCGGAAGACGCGCGCCCAAAACGTCTGCGGGCCCGCGAGGCTTACCCGCTCGGCGCCAGCCCGGAACCGTAGACGAAGCGTGTTCGTCTTCGTGCAACAAAGCCCCGATACGGAGCACGAACGTATTGTTTGTTTTCGTGTTCGTTTTCTCACCTGTAACTTGCTCATGCTCGAATCGACGTTCATTGGAAACGAGCGCGTTGATCGGAATACACCGCGAAGCTCGAAATTTCTCGTCGCCGGAGTCGTTTTTCACAAAGCGGTGAAATCCAAGAACTCTCGTCGCGCCGGTCAGCGGGTCAAGTGGCACAGGGCTGGTTTGTGTGGTACCACCACCGCGCACTGGTATTATCTGGAACACTAAGTGCGCTGTGAGTGGGTTTTCGGCATCAGCGCCGTTCGTCTCTCCGACCATCTCGAGCTCTACTGTTATCCCGACGCCGTAACTAGAGTGAAGCGTCGTCGCGTCTTCCTCTTCTTCGTGTGGCTTGGCGCGATACACGCGCAGGACGAACGGTCGTCCCGCCAGTGTGAGTGTTTCGGAAAACGCACCGTCGGCGTCGTACGCGCCCAGCACGAGCGAAGCTGGAAGATGTACTTCGACTGCCTCGGTGTAACTCCGGTGGTTGCCTCGGCCTACTAAAGCCCGCCATCGTTCGGGCATGCGATATTTTTTGTCCTCCTCACCATCCAGCACGTCGTACCTGTCGATGTCCATGCACCGCCACGCACCGGTCGCGCGAGCCACGGCACGCCACGCCCACTCGCTTCTTGGGGCTGACGTCATTTCACGCATGCGTCGACACGCACTTGCCAAAGCACAGGCGCCACGAGTGTCCGCGAGTGCCATGATGTCGAAAACCAAATCCGCGGGAAGGTCGCAGATTCCGACCGACTCTACATCACACGACGCCTCGGGCACCGCCTCGGGATCGAGCGCCATGCGCGACGGACACTGGACGTTGAAGCTTCGTCGGGGGCGTTTCGAGCTTCTCGGCCAAGAAAAACAACGACAAAAAGTTTTTCAATATGCCCGCACAACCGGCCGCTCCATCGCCCAACGGGGCGGGGGCGAGATGTCGCGTCGGCGCGGTGTCGGTGAACACTTTCGCGTGCGCCGTGCGGTGCTCTTTCTGGTGGCTTCGTGTTATTTTGCCGCATTTTGGAGCCTGTATGCTGACTTTCCAGGTCTCCTCGGGTCGCGCGGGGTGCTGCCATCGGATGCGTTGCTCGGACGCGCCGCTGACGCCACCCTGAGTCGTACCGGCGGAAAGGACACTCTCGTGGATCGCGCGTGGACGCTCCCGACCCTGTTATGGTTCCATGATGCGCTTGGCTTGAGCGTGGATGCGTGCGCTGATGCGATCTGCCTGCTCGGGTTGACACTTTCCGCGTGCGCGGCGATGCTCGCTGTCTCCGCATTTGCCGGCGGCATCGCCGTCGTGTGGGGATCACTTTTTGTGCTGTACCTTTCGATGTTTGTCGTGGGGCAAACCTTTTTGTCGTTCCAATGGGATATCTTGCTCCTGGAAGTAGGATTCCTGTGTACCTTCATGTGTCCAGGGATACGCGCGCGATCGCGAGCGCCGACGCACCCGGTGGTAGTTTGGGCTCTTCGTTTCCTCGCGTTCAAGCTCATGCTGATGTCCGGCGCGGTGAAGATCCAATCTGGTTGCCCAACGTGGCACGAACTCACGGCGCTGGACCACCACTGGGCCACGCAGCCGTTACCCACCCCTTTGGCTTGGTTTGCGAGACGCGCGACGTCGTCGGCGGTGCGAAAACTGGGCGTCGCGGTGACGCTCGCGCTGGAAGGGCCGGGAACGCTGATGCTCATCGCGCCGTTCCGGGAGTGTCGCCACGCAGGCGCGACGGCCCAAATTTTAATGCAGCTCGCCATAGCGGCGACGGGGAATTACACGTTTTTCAATGTTATCACCGTCGCGCTGATGGTGGCTTGCTTTGACGACGCGGGTTTGCCGGTTTTGTTGGCGCGCGGCGGCGACTCGGGACGGGGACAAGCGTTTGCGAAGCGAAACACCCGCGCCACGACGGCAGTGACTGATACCACGCCAATCTCGACGCCAGTGACACCAATCGCCACGCCAATCGATGATGGCAGCGACGACGACAGCGATGACGACGACTCGGACTCTTCCGACTCGACCTCCTCTCCCGTTCTCGGCGTGGTCTCGACGCCCGCCGTGAGCCTTGACGATCTGCCCGCCGACCCGAGCGAACGGCGACGGGTCATCGCGGCGATGACGACAACGCCTCGCCCGGGAAGGACACCAGTTTCGAGGTCACTCCAGACATCGCGTGGGGGTATGCAAACTCCGCGACAAAGAAAATACAAACGCGAAAGAGGCAGCTTGACTCTCGTTGAGTTGCTCGTTGATTTTATGTCGTGTAGACTCTCGCGACGCGTCGCTCGTGTTTTCGTCGCCGTCGCCGGCGGTTTCTTCGCGATCGCGGTCATGACGAACTGCGCTGTGATGTTTCGAGTGGATGTTGACGAATCGGATTCGCATTTTCCACGTGTTCCATCGCTCACGCTGGGAATCACGATCGAACAAACGAACCTTTGGCTCGCCGTCGTGGTACCGGCCGCGGTGTTTTACGTGTGGGCCGTCGCGCTCCCTCTTTCGACCCTTCGACACGTCGCGACAGAAACCTTTCGTTCGCGCTCGAAACTCGTAGCGGTGTTCCGTATCGTGAAATCCGTGGTGTTTCTCGCTGCTGGCGTGCTCATGATTGGAATATCCGCGCGTCCGATGACGAGTTTGCTGACGGAAACATCCGGGTTCGCGGCGGCGTTGCCCCCCGCGACTTTCGCGGATGCCTCGATTTTACAAATCGCCGCCAAGGCGCACGTCTCGAACGGGTATGGTTTGTTTAGACGGATGACCGGCGTCGGCGCGAACGGCACGAATGCTCGGCCGGAGGTTATCGTCGAAGCGAGTTACGACGACGACGGCTCGACTTGGACCCCTCTTGTGTTTAAATACAAGCCCGGGCCAACGAACGTAGCCCCCCGGTTCGTGGCGCCCCATCAACCGCGCTTAGATTGGCAGATGTGGTTCGCCGCGCTCGGGTCGTACGACGCGAATCCGTGGTTCGTGCATTTCGTCGTTCGATTATTGAAAGGAACACCAGAGGTTTGGGATTTACTGGACGCCTCGGAGCACGCTAAATTTAACGCGCCGCCGAAGTGGATACGCGCGACGCGACGCGAGTACGACTTTTCGCGGGGGAGATGGAGAGAAAAAAACGGAAACGGCGCCGGCGACGCGTGGTGGACCGTTGCCGAAACCGAGGAGCAGTATCTTCCAGCGCTGTCTCTTGACAATGAAAGCGTCCAGACTTTTCTGGAAGCGCACAGGTTTTTAGACGTGGGTGCCGGAGATGCTATGGGAGATGCTAAGCGAGCGCACGCGGACGGTCCGTTTCGCGAGTACGCCTCGACCGCGGTCGTTTGCGTGGCTTTTATTTTCGGGGTCGCGCTCGCGGGTGCCGCGATTTTAGCAGACGCCGTCGCGGTGACGGCGGTTCAAAGTTTTATCCTTGAGCACGAGGACGCGAAGAGACTCGTGCGGCGACGAAGGTATCAGGGGAGGCGAGAGAAGAGGAAAATAGAGTAGAGGTGGAGAAGAATTGTAAAGGGTTTAGGGTTTAGGGTTTAGGGTTTAGGGTTTAGACCCGCGGCCGTGTCTAAACTTCTTTCTCCGCAAAGTTCACTTTCGGGTGGTCGGCGTTGCCCTGAGTTCGAGTTCATAAGGGAACTTAAGGGAAATTGCGTCTCGTTTTGGTAAGGTTTTGTGCGTGGTGTGTTTTGCGATATTGGGGCGTTTATTGGCGTTTCGGCAGGGAGCAGCTTTCACGGGAGAATGCGCCTGAAATGACGGAACTTTAGGAAAATTTGTGAAGTTGGAAAAATGGGCAAATGGTGCAAAACTCCCCACCCCTTAGCCCCCCCTGAATACCTTGTTCGCCTTGGTCGCCTCTTGGTAAAACAAAGTCGAAATCAACCCCCGTTCCCGAAGTCTTATTCACGATATTTACAGACGCAGCAGCACCCTCAGTCGCCGTTGCCCCGACATTTGTATTATTTAAAATGGAAGAGGTGGTTGGAATGACCTGAGCTTGAAATGCGACAATAGCGGGTAAAACAGAACCAGCTAATGTTTGACTGTTGGTATTCACCGTCGTTTGGTCTGCTTTGAGGCCCAACGCCGTGTCTACAGCATTTTGGTCTGCTTTGAGGTTCAACGCTGTGTCAACCGTGGTTTGGTTTGCTTTCAAGTCCAACGCTGCATCCGCATCAGTTTGGTTTGCCTTGAGGTTCAACGCTGTGTCGACAGTGGTTTGGTTTGCCTTGAGGTTGAGTTGAGTTTCAAGTGCGACTTTCCTAAGTGTTCCATCAGCGTCTTTTACCCTCAACCCCTCGTTTTTCATAACATAAGCATCGCCATTCGCTTTCATTTCCATCAATAACCCTAAAACCTAAACCAATATTGGTTTCAAATCCACTTTCATCGGTTTGTTTGGGATGAAAATCAAAACCACACTCGTCGTTTGTTCCCACACGCCAGTCCCCACAATCCATCGAGCCGTATGCTTCATTTTCGGTGGTTCGTAAGAACTCAGTCGCATGTCCCGATACGCTTATCGTTTAACTCTGTCGTATTTCGAAGTTTCAGGTAGGAACTACCCGCGAACCCTGCGCCGTTTATAAAGTCGCCAACCTTGCCCTCTGCATATTTATTTAGATTTGGGTCTCCAGGGTACAAAGCCCAATCGGTGGGTTCGCTGTCCCGACCTTCCCCTCCACATATTCTTGAAGGTCGTCCACCAAACCCCAATCATCTGGTTTCGCCACATAGTTTTCAGGTAGATGCATATCTTGTAAATCAGAAACGCTTTGAGTGACGGCATTACGATGCGTCACTGTTGATAAACCTTGTGTCGCACCTGATATTTAGGTGTTGATAGCACCCGTGGAAATCATAGTGTTTTTTACATAGGTTTCGGTGGCGTAAGGCTCTAACCTATGGAAAACATCGGCACCCCCATAAGTCCATTTCCCACTGTCGGGGAAGGACTTTGACGGAGCAGACATAAACTTATCATCTACATACGACGAATTAGCTACTACCGAGTTTATGTTTGTCAATCGCAGAGTTGAAATCAGTCGTGCTGACCTTCGTATCCAACGCCGTATCCATATCAGCTTGATCTGCCTTCAAGGTATACATTATACAAACATTTTTAAACTAAAAAGGGAAAAGAATGCGCTTGTTGCTTTGTGACCAGCCTTGGAGACGGCATCGATGGCTTTGTCGGCAACCTTATCGACGTGTTTCTCGACCAACTCCTGGCGACGTGGTGGAAAAACACAGCTCCAGCACCAGCAATTATACTGAGACCGATCGTCTCGGGAGCGAGTGCCAAGGAAGTATCCACTATGATTTCATCAACGATTGCTTGTTCCTCGTTGAGGGCGACAGCAACGCCGATGTGCGCAACCATCTTCGCGGAGGACGCTCCGGCATCGATGACGCCGTGTGCGAGGGAAGGAAGCCGGTCCGTGACGGAGACCACAGCTTTACCTACAGGATGTAAATGCCGCTTTCGCATTCTCGGAAACATCGGCGGAAGCGTACGGGGAGGTTTGCGCGTCGTGCGTTGTGTCACGGAGGAGCGGATGGCGCGACAGGCGTAGGTCCGGGGAGGCAACTGGCTCGGCTGCAACCGCCGCCGCTTAGCGGCGGCTCTCTTCGCGTCGCCCGGTCCTCCCCGCCGCTTCACACGTACTCCCCGCGTCGCGATTGCGGAAACTTTCGGCTTCGCGATGGCGTACAGGGGGGTCCGCGCGTCGTGAGGAGCGTCGCGAAGGCTCGGAAGGCGATGGTTCGGGTATCGTGACGGACTTGGCGCCGAAGTGGCGGCAACTCCGAAGCGGGTGTCCTCCATAGGGTCGCGGTGCGGAAGGGTCTGGTGCGTTCTGCGCTCCTATTGGCGGGCGATATCTGAGCGCTGTGGTGCCTAGGATTTTTTTACTTCAACGGAAGGGCCCATATTCGTAGGACGCTGTGGTGCTTTTTAGAGTTGTGCAAATGAGTAGTGGGAAGTGTTGTCCTTGCAAAGGAGGACATTCTAAAAGCCTATAACTATGTCATGAACAAAGACCCCAACAACGGCACAACTTTCTGTGCGTCGATAACACCCAAGAATGAACATTTCTGACGAGAGCGTCACGGTGAGACGCTCTGTCTATCTGGGTGTCTTTCAAAGGAATATTATTTTTTGATGATGAATATAATATCTGGTCGCCGTAAGACCTATCTATATATGCCAAACCGATTTCGCTGGCTGTGCCTGCATCACCCGTGTGATAAGTTCCTTCTTGGACGAATGAGACTGTGGGATTACACAGCACTTTGTGTGTCAACCACAACGTGCCTTTTCCGCGCGATACGGCGCTCCTTGCCGTTGCAAAGACGCATTACCTCGCCCGACTGGTTGTACCCTGTCGGCTTGAGGTGGAGCACGAACGTGTAGGCCAGGGGTAACTTGAGCAGAAACCAAGGGAACGCAAGCATCGAGTAAAGCATGCGAATATGATAGACACGCGATCGCGCGACGTATCCTGGCTCGTCTGTGGCGTACCACGCGAAGGCCCCGCCGCCCACGCACGCAGCGAGTATGAGTGTATCATACAGCATAAAGTACCAGAGGCGTCCACCCTTTGTCTTTGCAATGGTAGCATGCTCCATACGCCTGGATGCGGCCGACGGTACTTCGTACAACATGCCTCCCTTAGGCGAGGCCCACGGAAGAAATGCCATGGCCAGCCAGCAGCTCGCTGCCTGTAGGAGGGCGCCTATCACGCCAAACTCGAAGCCAGCTGGACTCGAGCCTGGGGCGGCCTCGTCGCAGTTTGAATCTTCCAGACACGCGTGCGCAATAGCTGTGCCTAGGATCGCACTCTGCAGACCACCTGCGATGAAGAGGCTCGCCTTAAAGGTAATAACGTAATTGCACAGCTGGTAATCATCGGTGCGGTCCTGAATGAGGAACAGGAATACCCACCAGAGAACCCGCACACCCCATAGAGGGAAAACACTGATCGCCGTCAGCAGCCACCACCATGGATTCTTCAGCTGCGACCATATGGTACGGTCGTGCGGGAAAAGGATGTATAAAATCGCAGCACGCATGCAGATACAAGGTGCGCAAACTTCGCCAGTGCAGCATCTTAACGGCGGTGCAGTAATCCTCTTATCTTTCACCTTTACAAGCACCGTATCCATGAGCGTCTCTTTCAGAACATCGCGCACTTCGAGCATCGATGTGTCGATCACTGCCTCAAGGCCGCGCACGACGGCTCCAGGCATGTCCGGGTCCACAAGTTCTTTCTTAACGTATGCGGTGAGCTTGGGCATCGCCCGAACGATGCCATCGTCTATGAGGACAAACGCGGCTGCGCGGGCCTCTTGCTCGGCCGCGGTCAGAATCTTACCAGCGGCAGCCGTCGCCATGCTCGCCCCCTTCTCGACCGCCGCTTTGCTTTTTGCTGTTGCTGCAGCCACAGTGGCGGACGCCACTGGCATATGCTTCGCAGCAGCGTGTGCGGCCGAATCAGCACCCTTTGACGCAGCATCTGCGGCGGAAGCAGCGCCCTTTGACGCAGCATCTGCAGCGGAAGCAGCGCCCTTTGACGCAGCATCTTTGGCCGAAGCGGTGCTCTTGGATGCTACCGACGCAGTCTTTGATGCAAGCTCCTTCCCTTTACTAGAAATGGACGTAGCGTAGTTTTTCATTGATAGAGGATACGGCCGATAAAATTGGACGATTGTGTGCGGCCTGTTATGAGCAGAACAAATGTGGGGGACCAGAAACCCTACTCGGTCGGATTGTTTTTGGTTATTTTTTTGATTTTCATTTAAATGCTTGTATATGTCCAACCAAATAAAGATAGATAGAAGATGACAGCAAGAATCCATAGCAAGTAATAATTTACAAGCTGTGAAGAACAGCATGGTAAAAGAGTAAATAAGATGTAGCGAATATTTTTTTATTTAAAATTCTTGGATCCTTAGACTGTTTGCGTGCAGGAAAGATATTTGGGATGGAAAAGTGATTCCTTATTCGTCTTGGTATTTATTCTATTAATTTCTCGGACGATCAGGTTTATTTATTTATTCCTGCTTGATTTATTATTTTAATAAAAAGAGGGCGCCGGCGGCGCGGCGCGGCGTCAGCCCTGACAAAAATATAAAATAAACAGGAATATCTTTCCAGACGAAGTATGTAATAAGACCTGAAGACTTCAAATAAATAAGAAGCAAGGCTATCTCACTCGACACAGCACTCACTCACTCCCTCCAGCAATTATGGGTTGCTTTTCTAGCAAAGCATCCACGTACAAGGTTACCAACGATGTGGACTTCGTGCGGAACATACGGTACAAATGCCCCGAGCTCGCTGCGTTGTGGACCCAGTCAGACCCACACGAGTGGGACCTGATCGAATGGGACAGGCGTGGTACCGCCTTAGCGCGCGTGCTCAAGTTGCGCTTAACAAATATCGGCTTGGCCGATTTGCCCTCTGACATTGTAAACCTGACCGCGCTGCGGGAGCTCAACGTCTCGGGCAACAACCTCGCGTCTCTCCCATCGAGCATCGGCCAGTTGACAGAGCTCAGGAAGTTTGTCTTGTGCGAGCGGGATGACAACAATTTCGCGCTCACTGCCTTGCCCGACTCAATAACCCGGTGCGCTAAACTAGAAGAGCTGATTTTGGGTGCATCTTCCATCGTGTCTTTACCAGCATCCATCGGCAACCTTAAGGAACTTAGGCACTTGTCTGTCCGAGGCAGCAAACACCTCGAATTGCTGCCAGATTCAATCGTCCAGTGTTCGGCGCTGACCGAGATCAATATCGCGTTCACGTCGATCAAGTCTCTCCCTGAGTCAATCGGAGATCTCAGGAAACTAGAGATCTTGTGTGCGGCCTCCACCAAGCTCAGTTCCTTGCCTGTATCCATCTCCAATTGCCCGCTGAAGCTGCTGGCAATCGAGGGCTGCGAGTTTGAGACGTTCCCGGAAGAGATCGTGGAGATCATAACCCTTGAGCGCCTTTGGGCACACAACAACAGGATCATGAAGCTCCCGGAGTCCATTGGCAATATGCATAAGCTTGAAGAACTCACACTCCAGGGTAATAGACTTGCTAGTGTGCCTGTGGGATTGGCGAGCATCGATGCAAGCGTTGTCGTAGACCTCACCGGTAACCCAAAACTGAAGTTTGTTCCCTCCGAAGTGATGTCACTTGACTCTGTCAAGCTCGACAAGGGTGTGACCAAGGGGTATACGACTGACCAACGAATTAATCAAGCTGAAGACTTAGCTGACCGAGCCGGCGACTTGGCTGCAAGGAAAGCAAAGTTTGCGAAGGAGGCGACGAAGGCTGTTGTCAAGAAGGCAGCAGGCGAGGCGTCTTCGATGGCGTCAATTTTGATGGGCAAGAAAAAATAATCGCGTCGCCCTTCAAGCAAGAACATACACAACCAAAGAGTACAGCTTCTTGTAATTAATACTTCAGCCATAGGTACATTACTTTTAGCGACAAAAGCGACAAAAATACTTTGTCTTTTCTTGATTAGCGCAGCGCATTGGCGTAGCACCGTCCAGCAAACACAGCATCAT